>Ga0209299_1000817_pt1 | contig 17399 bp, 15 predicted proteins | sample S_140806_MF_Meta_FD_187326 | JGI IMG/M metagenome (GOLD analysis project Ga0209299, IMG submission 187326) | Freshwater microbial communities from Lake Simoncouche, Canada to study carbon cycling - S_140806_MF_MetaG (SPAdes) (version 2) | ecosystem: Environmental > Aquatic > Freshwater > Lake ...
GATCCACATGTCATGACGCTCCGGGACTCGCTTACGGTCCTCGGGCGAGAGCAGGTGTACGGCGCGCTTGCCGGTAACGCCGAGCACGGGGCCGTTGCGGGTAAGGATGTGGAGGCGGCGGCCGGAGGGGATGATCTGGTCGTGGCCGCCGAGGAATTCGAAGTAAAGGTAGCCCTTGTCGTCGACGTGCGAGATGATCAGGCCGATCTCGTCGATGTGGCCGGCGAACATCAGCGTGGGGCCGCCGTCGCCCTTGAGCTCGGCGATGCGGTTGCCGAGCGCATCCTTGGAATACTTGTCGGCCGACTTCTCCACGTGGTCGTCGATGACCTTCTGGGCAGCGAACTCGTGGCCGGTCGGGGACTTGGCTTCGAGCAGTTCCTTCAGGAACTCAGGGTAGCTGGTCTGCTTGGCAGGCTTTTTGGACATGGTGGAGTTCTACCTGTCCCGGAGGGAAAGTCGAGCGAAGGCAAAGCCTTCGCAGGGGGGCATGTGGACGGGGTGTGTAAGTGCAAAAGTGCAAATCGGAGCCTTGCTCCTGTGCAAAGGTGCAAAGGTGAGAAACTCGTTTAAGGTGGCGGCCCCGGGTGGCAGGTGGCGGGAAGGCGTCTGGGGTAGGGACGTGATTGCCATCACGTCCGTTCGCGACGGCAGATAGGGGACGTCATCCGCCCAGGCTAAGATCCGACGACTCCCGGCCTCGGTCTCGAACGGATGCGACGTCGTCGCATCCCTACCTAAGGTAGTGCTGCGTTGTCTGAGCCTCCGAGCCTCTGGTCAACTGAGCCTCTTGGATTCCCCTTGTCACCGTGTCACCGTGCCCACGTGTCCCCTACTCAATCAACGATTCCACGGTGCCCGGGCGATGAGCAATCCCATGCCGCACCAATCGGTGACACCGGCGAAGATCAGGCCAGCACCGACGAAGCCGCTGAGGCCGTAGAAGCCTGGGTGGACGTTGGCGCCGAGCAACACGCCACCGAAAACCAGCGTGCCTGCGGCGATACGAACCTGGCGTTCGATGGAAATGACCCCGTTTGAAATCTTATCCATTGGCAGTCCCGCGGTCGCACAAGCGGCGGTGCCACCGGTGACCACCAGGAGTTGGAGGCCTTTTCCGGAGAGACGTTCAGCCGCGATGGTAGCGCGTTTGCCCGCTGCGCAGAGGAGGACGACGTGGCGGGTGGCATCGACGCCGCGGAGTGCGCTGACTTTAGCGACGGTGACCAGTTCGAGCGGAAGATTGATCGCCCCACGCACATGTCCGCCACGAAATTCAGCGGGCGAACGGACGTCGAGCAGCAGCGAGCCGCGAGCGCGTTCGGCTTCGATGTCGGTCGCAGCAATGGTCTCGATGGTCATCGTTCGAGGCGGTTCGCCGCGCTGACGAGAGCCTTGAGGCCGGCGAGCTCGATATTGGCGTCGACGCCGCAACCCCAGACGGTGCGGCCGTCCTTGGACTGGAGCGAGACGTAGGCGGCGGCGGAAGATTCCGAGCCGGCGGTCAAAGCGTGCGAACGGTAATCCTTGAGGGAGAAGTTTGCCCAGCCCTTGGATTCGAGGGCGTGCACGAGCGCGCTGATCGGGCCGTTGCCTTCGCCGACAAGGGTGAGGACCTGGCCGTCGCGACGGATCTCGGCCTGGCAACGCACGGCTTCCTTGCTGACGGGGGCGGAGCTGAAGGAGACGAGCTCGAGGGGCGCGGAGACGTTGACGAAGTTCTGGCGGAAGCAGTCGTGGATTTCGGCAGGGGTGAGCTCCTTGCTGAGCTTGTCGGCGTGCTTGCCGATGAGGTTGCCGACTTCCGGGTGCATCAACTTCGGGAGGTCGAAGCCGAACTCGCGGTCGAGCACGTAGGCGACGCCGCCCTTGCCGCTCTGGGAGTTGATGCGGATGATGGCCTCGTACGAACGGCCGATGTCCATCGGGTCGATGGTGAGGTAGGGGACGTCCCAGAGCGCGTCGTGGCCGATCTTACCGCGACGGTCCATGCCCTTCTTGATGGCGTCCTGGTGGGAGCCGGAGAAAGCCGTGAAGACGAGGTCGCCACCGTAAGGATGGCGGTCGTGCACGCTCATGCGGGTCACGCGCTCGTAGACCTCGCGGATCGCGCCGAGGTTGCGGAAGTCGAGGTGCGGATCGATGCCGTGTGAGAACATGTTCAGCGCGACGGTGACGATATCGAGGTTGCCCGTGCGCTCGCCGTTGCCGAAGAGCGTGCCTTCCACGCGGTCCGCGCCGGCCATCAGGCCGAGCTCGGTGGCGGCGACGCCGGTGCCGCGGTCGTTGTGCGTGTGCAGGGAGACGATGGCCATCTCGCGGTGGCTGAGGTGACGGCAGAACCACTCGATCTGGTCGGCATGCGTGTTCGGCGTGCCGGCTTCGACGGTGAGCGGCAGATTGAGGATGATCTTACGCTGGGCGGAGGCGCCCCAGGCCTTCGCGACCGCTTCGCAGACCTCGAGGGAGTAGTCGGGCTCGGTGAGCACGAACGTCTCCGGGCTGAATTCCAGCTGCCACTGCGTGTCGGGCAGGGCGTCGGTGAGCTCGCGGATGAGCTTCGTGCCGGCGACGGCCATCTCAAGGACCTGCGCCTTCGAGAGGTTGAAGACGATCTCACGCTGGGCCGGGTTGGTCGGCGTGTAGAGGTGGACGATCGCGCGACGGGCGCCCTTGAGGGAATCGATCGTGCGGCGGATGAGGTGTTCGCGGGCTTGGACGAGGACCTGCACCGAGACGTCCTCGGGAATGAGGTCCTTTTCGATGAGCTCGCGGGTGAACGCGAACTCCGTTTCGGAGGCGGAAGGGAAACCGATCTCGATCTCCTTGAAGCCGATGCGGCAGAGGGTCTGGAAGAGCTCGTGCTTCTCCTGCACGTTCATCGGGATGGCCAAGGCCTGGTTGCCGTCGCGGAGGTCGACCGAGCACCAGCGGGGCGCCTTCTCGATGCGCGCGTCCGGCCAGCGACGGTCGGTGAGGCGGACGGTCTCGAAGGGGCGGTATTTCTGCCGGGGGGATTCCATGGCGGGCGAAGAGCGGATGGTGGGAAGGGAGGGAAGGGCTGGCGAGCGTGGGTTTGGGCTCCTAAAAGCAAAAAACCCACCCGGAAGTCCGGGTGGGTTTTTTCGCAAAGGTGCGAGACCCGGACTTAGGCGTCAGGCTTGGTCTTCGGAAGCTTGGTCACGCGCTTCAGGTCCTTGACGGTACCGCGCTTCTTGAGCAGTTCCACGCGCTCGAAGCGCTTGAGGACGTTACGCTTCGCTCCGGAGGAGGAGGCGCTGGACTTGAAACTGTTGTGCTGGGTCATGGCCGTAAGGTGGGTGGAAGTTTGGAGAAAAGGGGTCGCAGGGGCGGGAGCAAGGGGAAAAGCGGTCAAAATGCCGACTTTGGCCCTTTCCTTGCCGCTTTCCTTGTTCAGGCGTGTTTCAGGATACCCTTCACCACATGGCCTTCGACGTCGGTCAGGCGGAATTGGCGACCCTGGTAGCGGAAGAGCAGGCCTTCGTGGTTGATTCCGAAGAGGTGCATCAGGGTGGCCTGCATGTCGTGGATGTGGACCCGATCCTTGGTGATGTTCCAGCCGAACTCGTCGGTCGCACCATGAACGTAGCCCGGCTTCACGCCGCCGCCGGCGAGCCACCAGGAGTAGGCACGGCCGAAGTGGTCGCGTCCCTTGAAGCCCTGGCCCTGCTGGTTCTGGCCGAACGGGGTGCGGCCGAATTCGCCGCCCCAGACGACGAGCGTGTCGTCGAGGAGGCCGCGTTGCTTGAGGTCCTTGACCAGCGCGGCGCTGGCCTGGTCGGTGTCGAGGCACTGCTGTGCGAGCTGTCCTGTGGTAAGGTTATTATGCTGGTCCCAGCCAGAATGCATCAGCTGCGTGAAGCGGACCCCGCGCTCAGCGAGGCGGCGGGCGATGAGGCAGTTGTTGGCGAAGGTGCCGGGCTTGAGGACGTCCGGTCCGTACATCTCGAGCACGGACTTGGGCTCGTTCTTGAAGTCGAGCAGGTCGGGCACCGAGGCCTGCATGCGGAAGGCCATCTCGTATTGCGAGATGCGCGTGTCGATCTCGGGATCGCCGACCTGACCGAGGTGCTCGCGGTTCAGCGCCTGCATGTCGTCGAGCATCGTGCGACGGGCGTCGCGGCTGACACCGGCCGGGTTGCCGACGAACGGGACCGGGTCGCCGACGCCGCGGAAGCGCACGCCCTGATGCTTGCCCGGGAGGAAGCCGTTGGACCAGTAGTGCTCGAAGAAGAGCTGGCCGCAGGTCTTGGCGGCGTCGGACGAGGTCATCACGACATAGGAGGGGAGGTCCTCGTTCATCGTGCCGAGGCCGTAGGAGAGCCAGGCGCCCATCGAAGGGCGGCCGGGGATCTGCGAGCCGGTCATGAAGAACGTCACTCCCGGGGCGTGGTTCACCGCTTCGGTGTTCATCGAGCGGACGACGCAGAGCTCGTCGGCGATCGCGCCGGTGAAGGGCAGCATCTCGCTCATCTCGATACCGCTGGAGCCCCATTTCTTGAACGGCTTGATGGCGCCGACGCAGTTATATTTCGCGTAGCCGCTCGACATCGAGGAGAGGCGGGTGTCGCCGCGCACGCTGGCAGGGATTTCCTGTCCGGCCATCTTTTCAAGGAGCGGTTTGTGGTCGAAGAGGTCGACGTGCGAAGGGCCGCCGCCCTGCCAGAGGCAGATCATGCGCTTGGCCTTGGGGGCGAAGTGCGGAAGGCCGGGCAGGCCACCGATGGGGTTGCCCGCGCCCTTGGCGTCGCGAGCGAGGAGGGAGCCGAGGGCGACGGCCCCGATGCCTTGCACGCCGGCGCTGAGGAAGCTGCGTCGCGTGAGTCGCGAGCGCCATTCGGAGGGAGAGAGTTCGAAGTCCATGGGATCAGTCGCGGGTGATAGCGGCGTCGAGGTTGTAGAGGGCGAGGCTGGTCGCGGTGAGCGCGGCGTGTTCGGCGGCGGGAATCTGCGCGTCGCGCGGGCTTTCGCCGATGGCGAGCAACGCGTCGGCCGCCTTGGCGTCGGCGGCGTAGACTGCCCGTTGGTTGGCGAGCATCTTGGCGAGGTGGGCGGGCTCCTTGCCGGCGGGGGCTCGGCCGAGCACGAGGGCGAAGGCGCGCGCGAGGCGGGCTTCGTCGGTCGGTTGCTCCTTGGTCACGCGCTGGGCGAGGACGCGCGCGGCTTCGACCCAGGTCGGGTCGTTGAGCATCGTGAGCGCATGCAGCGGCGAGGAGGTCACCGCCGTGCGTACGCGGCAGGTCTGGCGGGCGGAGCTGTCGAACATGTTCACCGGCGCGATGGTGCGGCGCCAGAAGGTGTAGAGCGAACGACGGTAGAGGTCCGCGCCCTTCGACTGCGGGTAGGTGAAGTCGCGCTCCTTGGTGATCGCGAGGCTTTCCCAAGGGCTATCGGGGAGGTACGGGTAGACCGGCACCCCGCCGACCTTCTCATTGAGCAGGCCGCTGGAACGCAGGGCGACGTCGCGGAGCACCATCGAGGGCAGGCGCAGGCGCGGGGCGTGCGAGAGGAGCTTGTTCTCCGGATCCTTTTGCAGTTGTTCCTTCGTGACGTGGCTCGACTGGCGGTAGGTCTTGCTGGTCAGGATGATCTTCTGGAGCGCCTTGGTCTTCCAGCCGGATTCGCGGAACTCGACGGAGAGCCATTCGAGCAGCTCCTGGTGCGTGGGTCGGTCGCTCTGCACGCCGAGGTCCTCGGAGGTGCGCACGATGCCCTTGCCGAAGAGCTGCTGCCACTGGCGGTTGACCTGCACGCGGGCGGTCAGCGGATGCTCGGGGCCGAAAAGCCACTGCGCGAGACCCAGGCGGTTCTTAGGGGCGTCCTTCGGGAGCGGTGGCAGGAAGCCCGGCGCGTCGAAAGTGACCTTCTCCTTCTTCGAGAGGTAGGCGCCGCGGTCCAGGATGTTGGTCTCGCGCGGCATTTCGTCCGACATCACCATCACGCGCGGGAGAATGTCGCCGCGATAGCCGTCGAGCAGCTGCTTGGCGCGATCGAGCTTCTTCATCGCGGGGATCGTCTTCCGGTCCTCGGCGAAGACGTTCTTGTTGTAGTGATCGCGGAGCTTCCTCGTCTCGGCCGCCGCGCGCTTCTTGTCGGGCGCGAGCAAGGCCTCGAGTTCCTTGGGCAGCATGCCCTTGTCCTTGGTCGGCTTGGCGAGCCAGGTTTCGAAGGCCTTGGACTGGAGCATCGCGAAGTCCTTGTTCAGCGCGTCGAAGTCGGCCTGCAGCTTGGCGAGCTCGGCGGCCTGTTCGGGCGAGGGCGCTTCGACGACCGTGGTATCGAGGCGGAAGCGGCTGCGGCCGCCGGTCTGCGTCTGGCCTCCGCTCGGGGTACCGCGTTCCTTCACGTGGTTGAACGCGTCCATCCATTGGTAGTAGTCCTTCTGCGTGATCGGGTCGTACTTGTGGTCGTGGCACTGCGCACAGGCGACCGTGAGCCCGAGCCAGGTGGTCGTCGTGCTTTCGACGCGGTCGAAGAGGCTGACGTAGCGCTGTTCCTCGGCGATGTTGCCGCCTTCGCCGTTGAGGATGTGGTTACGGTTGAAGGCCGTGGCGATCTTCTGGTCGAGCGACGCGTTCGGGAGCAGGTCGCCGGCGAGCATCTCGGTGCTGAGCTGGTCGAACGGCTTGTCGGCGTTGAGGGCCTTCACGAGCCAGTCGCGCCAGATCCACTGGAAGGTGTCGCCATCCTGCTGGAAGCCGTTGCTGTCGGCGTAGCGCGAGGCGTCGAGCCACGGCAGGGCCATGCGTTCGCCGTAGTGCGGCGAGGCCATCAGGCGGTCGACCTGCTTCTCATACGCGTCGGGGCTCGCGTCGGCAAGGAAGGCGGCGGTCTCCTCGGGCGTGGGCGGCAGGCCGGTGAGGTCGAGCGAGAGGCGGCGGAGCTGGGTGGCCTTGGGGGCTTCGGGCGAAAGCGTCAGGCCGGCCTTGGTCAGCTTCTCGACCACGAAGGCGTCGACAGGATTCTTCTCGCCGTTGGCGGGCAGGGCGGGGCGGACGGGTGTGGCGTACGCCCAGTGAGGTTTATATTCGGCCCCTTCGGCGATCCAGCGCTTCAGGATCTCCTTCTGGGCGGCGGAGACCGTGCGATGCGAGTCCGGCGGCGGCATGACCTCTTCCGAATCCTTCGAGAAGAGCCGCTTCACGAGTTCGCTCGCCTCGGCGTCGCCAGGGACGAAGACCTTGTGCTTCAGCGCATCCTCGCGCACATCGAGGCGGAGCTTGGCCTTGCGCTTATTGCCGTCGGGTCCGTGGCAGTAGAAGCAGTTCTCGGAAAGGATCGGGCGGACGTCCTCGTTATAATCGAGCTTGGCGCCGAAGACGGGCAGGGCGGCGACGAGCGCAGCGAGGAGGGGGCTGATCCGGGGCATGGGGAGATTTTAGCAGGAGGAGCCCGACGGAGGAATGGTCGGGGGCGTAGGGCGGGTTGTAGTATACGACCACAGGGTGGGGGCCCGTAGATTTATACAGGATGCCGGCCGGGATGTTTCAATCTATCTCCGCTTGGCCGCCATGGTTTGGGGTTGCTGGCAGGGCCGGGTCTGGTGTCATTCCGGGCAGTGCGCATCCTTGACCGCTATATCCTCGCCGAATGGGCCAAGGTCTTCGCCCTTTCGCTGGTCAGTTTCATGGGTTTGCTGCTGCTTTCCGAGGCTTATAACTGGATTCCTGACTTCCTGGGCTGGGGGGCGTCTTTCGGCACCATCCTGCAGTTCATGCTCCTTGGCCTGGTCAAGGACCTCTCGATGCTCATCCCGATCTCGCTGCTGATCTCGGTGATCTTCGTCCTCGCGACGATGAACCGGAATCAGGAGATCTCCGCCGCCCGCGCCGCCGGCATCGGCATGTGGCGTCTCACCGCCCCGCTCTGGGCCGCCGGCTTCTTCCTCGCCGGCTTGCTGGCGCTGCTCAATGCGGTGCTCGTGCCGGACGCCTTGGAAGCCCGCAACAGTCTGGTCGAAGAGTCGCAGTTCGCCGCGCTCAAGTCCAAGGGGGGCACGGTCATTCCGAAAGGGCAGGCCTACTCGGTCTCCTTCGAGAACTCCAAGGCCCGCCGCCTGTGGCTGATCTCCAACCTCGGTCTTTCCACCGGCCAGGCCTTCGAGGTCATCGTCCATTCCTTCGACGAACAGAACCGGGAGGTGCGCTGCGTGACGGCCCGTTTCGCCGAATTCCGCAAGACCGCCCTTGGCTGGCGCTGGACCTTCCGTGAGGGGCGCGACCTACGCTTTGATCCCGCCACGGGCGCGCTGATGGCCCAGCCGCGCTTCAAGGAGCTTACGCTGCCGGATTACGACGACGATCCCGAGGTGATGTTCTATTCGACCAAGGATCCGGATAAGCTTTCGCTCCGCGAGGTCTCCCGCTTCGTCGACCAGGCCGGCTCCAATCCCGGCGGCCAGAACGCCGCCTACGCGATGCGTTACCATTCGATCCTGTCCGCCCCGGTCATCTGCCTGATCGTCGTCGCCGTCGCCATCCCGTTCTCGGTCCGCGCCGGCCGCATCAGCCCGATGGTGGGCGTCGCCAAGACCTTCGGCCTCTTCCTTGCCTTCTACTTCCTCACCTCGTTCTGTTCCGCCTTCGGCGAGAGCGGCGCCTTGCCGCCGATGATCGCGGCCTGGATCCCTACCGTGCTCGCCGCGGCCTGGGTCATCCCGAAGCTGAGGTCCGTCAATTAATCCATGCTTAGAGCTATTCGTATCCGCCCCGGACGTCCCGTGCGCGCACTCCGGGGTCACCCCTGGGCCTTCCTCGGCGAAGTCGAGTTCGTCGGCGAGCCGCCGGTCGACGGCGATTGCGTTGAGCTGACCGACCTCAAGGGCCGCTGCCTCGGCGCCGGCCTCTGGAACGGCAAGTCGCAGATCGCCTGGCGCCGCTACTCGCGCCGCCCGATCACCCTTGACGGACCGCTGCTCGAAGAACTCGTCACGGCTTCGGTCAATCGCCGCGCGGGCAAACCGGTCTGCCGCCTCATCTGGTCCGAGGCCGACAGCCTGCCCGGGCTGGTGGTCGACCGTTATAACGACCTGATCACGATCCAGGCGCTGACCTGCGGCATGGATCGCCGTCTGGCCACGATCATCGACGTCCTGCAGCGGTTGCTGAAGCCGCGCGAGATCGTTCTCCGCAACGACGCTTCGACGCGCAAACTCGAAGGCCTACGCCAGGAAATCCGCACGGTCTCGGGCAAGCCGCTCGAGCCTTCGTGGATGGAAGTCGGCGGCGTGCAGGTGCTCATCGACCTCATGGGCGGCCAGAAGACCGGTACCTACCTCGACCAGCTCGATCAGCATCAGAACGTCGCGAAGCTCGCCAAGGGACGCCGTGTGCTGGACGCCTTCTGTAATCAAGGCGGCTTCGGCCTCGCCTGCGCCAAGGCCGGCGCCACCAGCGTGCTTGGCCTCGACCAGTCCGAGGACGCCATCGCCGCCGCCCGCTCGGCCGCCGAACGCAACGGCCTCAGCGCTTCGTTCGAAGTCGCCAACGTCTTCGATTGGTTCACGGAACACCGTGAGGCGTCCTTCGACCTCATCGTCCTGGATCCGCCGCCCTTCGCCCGTAGCAAGGACGCCGTCGACGGCGCCCTCCGCGGTTACAAGGAGTTGAACCTGCGCGCCCTTCGCCTGCTCGCCCCGGGCGGCATCCTGGCGACCTACTCCTGTTCGCATCGCGTCTCGGAAGAGATGTACCTCGAGGTCATCGAAGACGCCGCTTCGGACGCCCGCCGCGAGGCGGTCGTGCTTGAGCGTACCTCGCAGCCAGCGGACCACCCGGTGCTGCTGAACTTCCCCGAGAGCCGCTACCTCAAGGGCTTCATCATCGAGATTCGGGCTTAACTCCCGGACCGCTTCCGCTTTCATCGCCCCATGATCGTCTCCCTCCGCGGCAAACTCATCGAAGCCGGCGTCCTGCGCGTCGTCATCGAGTCGTCGGGCGTGGGCTACGAGGTCAACGTGCCGGTCACGACCGCGGAGCGTCTGCCGAAGCTCGGCGCGGAAGTCTTCCTGCTCATCCATCACGTCTTCCGCGAAGATGGCCAGGCCCTCTACGGCTTCGCTGTCGCCGAGGAGCGGGAGTTCTTCAGGTTGCTCGTCGAGAAGGTGTCCGGCGTCGGCCCCAAGATGGCGCTGAATATCCTGAGCCGACTTGCGTTGCCGATCCTGCGCGATGCGATCCTCCGTGGAGACGTCGCCCTGCTTTCCCAGTGCCCGGGCATCGGCAAAAAGACCGCCGAACGCCTCGTCATGGAACTGAAGGACAAGGTCGGACTCGAAGGTCCTGGTGCCGCGCCTGCGGCCGCCGCATCCATCGTGTCCGCCCAGCCTACGCCCGCGACGGACGCCGTCGCCGCGCTCATCGCGCTCGGCTTCAAGCCGGTCGACGCCGACAAGGGCGTGCGCACCGCGCTCACGAAGCTCGGCGCTGGTGCGACCGCGGATCAGTTGGTGAAAGTGGCGCTCGGGCGGTGAGGCATGGTAGGTGTTAGCGGATGGCGGTTAGCGGTTGGCGGTTAGGGCAGTCGATTCAGGTGGCTGGTGTACGATCGGTAGGGTCGGGACCGCGTCACGACATAGTGTGTTTTAGGTAGGGTCGGCACTGCGTGCCGACCTTGGGCCCGATGCAGCTAGGTCGGCACGCAGTGCCGACCCTACCTTGATACAAGTCGCTGCCACCCGATGCATTTGCCCATCCGCTAACCGCCAACCGCTTGCCGCTATGACCTATCTTACTTCAGCCCCAACACATCTTCCATCCCGTACAGGCCAGCGGGCTGGCTCTTCAGCCAGCGGGCGGCGCGGACGGCGCCACGCGCGAAGATCTCGCGGTTGGAAGCCTTGTGCGTGAGTTCGAGGCGTTCGCCTTCGGCGGCGAAGAGGACGGTGTGGTCGCCCACGACGTCGCCGCCGCGGATGGCGTGCACGCCGATCTCATCGAGCGGGCGTTCGCCGACGAGGCCGTCGCGGCCGTGCTTGAGGGCTTCCTTGGCGAGCTTGCGCTCTTCGAGGAGGATCTTGAGGAGCGTCTCGGCGGTGCCGGAGGGAGCGTCCTTCTTGAGGCGGTGGTGCATCTCGAGCACCTCGACGTCCCACCGGCCGGCGTCGGCGAGCGAGCGGGCGGCCTGGCGGACGAGGGCGTTGAGGAGCGTGACGCCGACGGAGTAGTTGCCGGCCCAGACGACCGGGAGGCCCTGGATGGCGGCGGTGATCGCGGCCTTCTCTTCAGCCGTGTGGCCGGTGGTGCCGATCACGAGGGGCTTCTGGTGCTGGGCGCAGAGCTGCGCGACGGCGAGGGTCGCGGAGTGGAAGGAGAAATCGATGACCACGTCGGCGGCGCCGATGTGCGCGGCGAGGTTGTCGCCCTGGTCGACGCCGGCGGCGATGACGGCCTTCTCGGAGGCCGCCACGTTGATGATGGCGAGGCCCATGCGGCCCTTGGCGCCATTGAGGAGAATGCGGATGGGCTGGCTCATCGGAGGGAGGCGAGGGTAGCGTCGGCGACCTTCTCGACGAGAAGGCGGTTGGCTTCGGACATCTCGCAAAGGGGCAGGCGGACTTCGTCGGAACGGATGATCCCAGCGCGCATCATGCAATGCTTCACGGGTGCCGGGTTCGGTTCGACGAAGAGCGTCTTGAAGATGTCGGCCAGCTTGTCGTGCAGCACCTTCGCTTCGGCGAACTGCTTTGTGCGCGCGAGCTGGGCGAGCTTGGCCACCGGGCCAGGGATAAGGTTCGACGCCACGGAAATGATGCCCTGGCCGCCGACTTCGGCGAAGGGCAGGGTCAGGGAGTCGTCGCCGCTGAGGACGATGAATTCCGGATCGGACTCGCGGACGAGGCGCGCGGCCTTTTCGACCTGGCCGCCCGCTTCCTTGATGCCGATGATGTTCGGATACTTCTTCCGGAGGCGCAGGGTGGTCTCGACGGTGATCTCGATGCCGCAGCGTCCCGGGATGGAATACAGCATGATCGGCTTCGCGGTGGATTCGGCGAGCAGGGCGAAGTGACGGTACAGGCCTTCTTGGCTGGGCTTGTTATAATACGGGGCGACGAGCAGGAACGCATCGGCGCCGGCTTCGTCGGCGCGCTTCGTGAGGTCGAGCGCCTCGGTCGTGGCGTTGGAGCCGGTGCCGGCCATGACCGGGACGCGGCCGGCGGCGAACTCGACCGTCTTGCGGATGACGTCGACGTGTTCGTCGTAGTCGAGGGTGGGGGATTCGCCGGTGGTGCCGACGGCAACCAGGCCGTCGATACCTTCGTTGATCTGGAATTCGACCAGCTTCTTCAGGTCATCCCAGGCCACCGCTCCGTTGAGGAAGGGGGTGACCAAGGCCGTATGGGCTCCCACGAAGGCGCGGGGGCCGAAGGGACGGCGAGAGGAGTTGGAACCGGTCGAAGACATTGGGCTGGATTGGACCCCCGAACCAACCGCCCCCTGCCGAAAGAGACAAACCCAAAAACCCCGCCCAGCAGGCTACACCCCGCTTAAGGGGCCGGACCGATGAGGATTCGGTTATTTTCCGTATCCGTGACGTAGAGGCGACCGTCTGGCCCGATGCGGGCGCCGTGCGGGCGATTGAGCTGCGTGCCGGCCCAATCCGCACCGACCGCGGAGCCCTTCTTGCCGTTGCCGACGATGGTGCGGATCATCTGTCTGATCGGGTCAAAGAGGCGGAGGCAATGGTTCTCCGTATCGAGGATGAGCACGTTGCCCTTCGCATCCATCGTCACGTATTTCGGACCGCGCATCGTGGCGTCGGCCGCCGGGCCGTCGGTCGCCGGACCCGCCTTCCCGGCTTTGTTCACGACCACGGTGACCTTGCCGTCCTTGACCGCCGCGAGCGCGTTGCCGCCGCGGAGCAGGACGTAGACCGTGCCGTCCTGGGCCGTGCAGGCGGCGCGGGCGTCGCCCATGGGCGTGTTCAGCGCCTCGTCACCATCCTTGGGGAGGCCCTTCTTGCCGTTGCCGGCGATGGTCGTGATCACCTTCGTGGCGAGGTCGATCCGGCGGACGCGGTGGTTGCTGATATCGGCGATGACCATGAATTTCCCAGAAGGGTCGATGACGCCGCACATCGGGATGTTGAATTGCGCCTGGTCCGCCGGGCCGCCGTCGCCGGAGAAGCCGGACTTACCCGTGCCGGCGAAGACCGTCGTGGCGTGCGTCTTGGGGTCGAGGCGGACGATGCGGTGCTGGAAACTATCGGAGGCGTAGATCGAACCATCCGGGGCGATGGCGATATCATGCATGCCGTTGTAGACGGCCGGCGAGAGGTCCAGCAGCTTGGCCGGGGCGGGGAGCTTCGGGGTCTTGCCCGTGCTGTTCCATTTTACGCCGGAGACATACTCGATCTTCCCCTCATGCAGCTTGAAGATGCGGTTGGCGGGCTGGAACTCGACGCCGTAAGCGTCGCCCTGGGCGTCGAAGGCGATGCTGAAGGGCTCGTGCAGGTCCTCGGCTCCGGGGAGCTTGACGACTTCGATGGCGGCGAACGCTGAAGCGGCGCAGGCGAGCAGGGGGAGGAGACGGGAGAGCATGCGATATGCATAGGGCGGAGCCGGCCTTGTTCAAGACCTCTGCGGGAAAATGGTTCGACCTCGGGCCCATCGCCTCCACCGTGGCCTTCTTGCCGTGCCTGCAACGCTTCCATTGATCATCCGCGAACTCGGCGGCTCGGGTACGCCACTCGTCGTGCTGCATGGTCTGCTCGGTTCATCCCGTAACTGGCAGTCCGCCGGCGTGGCGCTGGCAGAGCGCGGCCATCGCGTGCTGGCTCCGGACCTGCGTAATCACGGCTCGTCCCCCTGGGGCGAAGACTGTTCGTATGCGGCGTTGGCGCAGGATGTCATCGCCATGCTGGACGGACTTTCGCTCGGCCCGGTTCACCTCGTCGGCCATAGCATGGGCGGCAAGGCCGCGATGCGTCTGGTGATGGAACGCCCGGATCTCGTCGCGCGCCTCACCGTCGTCGACATCGCCCCGCGCGTCTATTCGGATCGCGTCCGCGTCGAGTTCGCCGCGATGAACGCGCTGGATCTCGCCGCCGTGAAATCCCGCAAGGACGCCGAGGAGAAGCTCGCCGCGCAGGTCTCCGAGTGGGGCATGCGCCAGTTTATCCTCACCAATCTTGGCCAGGATGCCGAAGGCCGTTGGCGCTGGACCGTGAATCGCGAGGCGCTCACGCGTGCGCTCCCGGAGATTCTTGGAAACCCGCTGACATCCGGGGAAACCTGGGATGGACCGACGCGTTTCCTGCGCGGAGGGAAGTCGAACTACGTCCGCGACGAAGACGTCGCGACGATCCGTGCGCACTTCCCGCGGGCCGACATCGTCACGCTACCGGACAGCGGCCACAACCCGCACTTCGAGGCGCGGGCTGGCTTCGTCGAAGCGACGCTGGGCTGATCAGCCCAGCCTTTTTGCGACAATCCGGCGGGCGAAGAACGCCGCGACCAAGCTGAGTGCAAGGAAGGCGAGGAGCGTGAAGATTTTTCCGGTGCGGTCGCTTGGCGCCGGTTCGGCCGCGACGATCAGCGGAGATTCGTCTTCGGCGATCATCATCACCCAGCGCGATTTGGCCGCCGGCTTCGTCTCGTCGTTGAGCCAAAGCACGACCGTATGCGGGCTTAGTTCAGGGAGGCGCAGCACGAACTTAGGCGAGTCCGGCGTCCAGTTCCATTCGGCGACCTCGAGCTGATAGGACTTCGCCATCTCTTCGGCCGTGTGGCCGAGCGGGGCGGCCGGATCGAGTTTCGTCTCGGCGAAAAAGGTCGGCTCGCCCGCGACCTTCGTGAGCGTCGTCGTCTCCTTGTCGGCGGAGACGAGGAAGAGTCCTTCCGCCGCCTTGGCGAGCTGTGAGCGGTCCTGGATGTTGAAGTTAGCTTCCGTGTCCACGGTCACGCGCAGGACGCATGAGCCGTCGGCACGCAAGGAGAGTTTCGCGAGGAGAAACTCTCCGTTATGGGCGGAGACGAACAAGGGGAGCACGACGGCTCCCCAGGTCAGGATCAGCTGGCGCAGTGCGCGGATCACTTGCGATTCCAGCGCAGCACGCGACCGAACTGGTTCCACTCGGTCTCGAGGATGTTGCCGTCGTTGTCGAAGGTGATGCCGTGGGGCGAGGTCACGATGCCTTCGCGCCACTCGGCCGGGGGCACGCGGGGGGTGTTGGTCTCCTTCTTGATGCCCTTAGCCTTGTCATCGGCGATCCGGTCGTTGATGCCGAGGGAGGCGACCATCTGGCCTTCCTTGTTCCAGACCGAGACGCGGCCGGCGATCTCGGCGACGCACATCAGGTCGCCGTGGAACGAGGCCGAGGACGGGTTGCGGAGGTCCTTGTTGGCGATCATCTGAGGGTTGGAGCCGTCGAGGTCGACGTGGAACATGCGGTTGTTGCCGCGGTCGAGGCAGAGCAGGCGGGCCGGGGAGAAACGGGTGTCGACGAAGACCTTGTGGGTGTTGGCGAAGCCTTTGCCGTCCACGACCTGCGTGGGGCCGCCGAAGACCGACTTGAACTTACCGTCCTTGTCGAAGACGAAGACCCAGCTCTTACCGTAGCCGTCGACGATGTAGATGTCGCCGTTCGGGGCCACGTCGCAGCTGGTGAGCTTGAGGGTGTTGGCCGCTTTGCCCTTCTTGTCCGTGGCCTTGCCCTTGTCGGCGGGGAAGGCGTCAGGCTTGATTTCCATTACGATCGTGCCGTCGAGCTTGGCCTTGAGGAAGCGCTGATCGGCGAGCACCGCGCCGTAGAGGAACTCGCCTTCGGCGGACTTGCGGATGACGAAGCCGTGGAGGGACATCGGGAGCGCGAGCGTCTTGAGATACTTGCCGTCCTTGCCGTAGACCTGGATGCCGGCGTCCTTCTCCTGGACGCTGACATAGATCTGGCCGGCGGAGTCGACGGCGATCTCGCCGTGGCCGTTGCCGATCTGGTCCTTGCCGGGAGGCGTGCCGAGGAAGTTGGGCACGAAGTCGTATTTGACTTCGGCGGCTTGGGAGAGGGAACACACGGCGAGGAGGGCGAGAAGGCGGAGGGTAGGCATGGGGTGAAGGGGCGGGGTAGGGAGAGGGGTAGGGGTAGGGTCAACGGTAGGCAAATGGATTTCGGCAGGAGCCTTCCCGTTTTCGGCATCGCTCTGGGATTGAATCCCCTCCCCCCGCCCCTATCCCTGCTCCTACCCCTAATATGAAATCCCTCCGTCATCTCGCGGCCTTCGCTGCGCTCATCGTCTCGGCCTCCGCCGCCGAGGTTAAACTTGAATCCGCCTTCAATGGCAAGGACCTCGCCGGTTGGAAGACCTCCGGCGACGACGCTTTTTGGACCGCCGCCGACGGCGTCCTGACCGGCGAGAACAAGGAAGCCTTCAAGGATTACAAGAAGGGCAACATGCTCTACACCGAGAAGTCCTACCAGGACGTCGTCATCGAGTGCGAATGCCGTTTCAACGGCGAGATCGACAGCGGCATCATGGTCCGCAAGGACGCCGCCGGTAAGAAGGATATCCAGATGCAGATCGGCGTCTCCCGTTCCCTCAAGAAGGACATGACCGGCGCGTTTTACATCGGCAAGTACCCTGAAGCCGGCTGGGCTCCGAAGGTCGCCACCCTCTGGAAGAACGGCGAATGGAATAAGATCCGCTTCCAGGCCAAGGGCGACACTTACACCGTCTGGATCAACGGCGAGCAGGTCTCGAACTACGTCGACGCCGCCTACCCCAAGGCCGCTCCCGTGGGCCTCCAGGTACACGGCGGCGTCAAGATGAAGGTCGAGTACCGCAATATCTCCATCGGCGAAGCCAAGTAAGCTTAGGCTGAATTTCGGTCCGAAAGGGCGGGAGCATTCCCGCCCTTTTTCGTGCCTGGGGGAAGAAAGCGCTTACCGGCAGTTTAATGAAAGAAAACCATCGTTTAAACCTTTAATAAGACAGAATCCGTTCATATGCCGGGAGTCGGGCTATAGAGGCAAAAAGTACATATTAATTCGCAACCTGTCAGACATCCAACTGTCTCTAAGGTAACCCCCTGTAGCCCATGAAACTCCATCGCAACTGTGAAGGAAATCACCCCGATGTTCTCAGCGCGCTGAGTCGCCGTGACTTCATGCATATCGGCATGGTCGGCACCCTCGGCCTGAGCCTGCCGAACATGCTCCGCTTGAAGGCGGCGGAGATCCCCAGCGTCGAGTCTTTCAGCGCGATGGCCGACTCCGTCATCCACATCTACCTGCCCGGCGGCATGGCGCAGCACGAGTCCTGGGATCCGAAGCCTTTCGCCTCGCCCGATTACCGCGGTCCGTACACGCCGATCAAGACCTCCATTCCCGGCGAATACGTCGGCGAGAAGTTCGTCAACATCGCGAAGATCATGAACAAGCTGACC
>Ga0209299_1000818_pt1 | contig 17396 bp, 14 predicted proteins | sample S_140806_MF_Meta_FD_187326 | JGI IMG/M metagenome (GOLD analysis project Ga0209299, IMG submission 187326) | Freshwater microbial communities from Lake Simoncouche, Canada to study carbon cycling - S_140806_MF_MetaG (SPAdes) (version 2) | ecosystem: Environmental > Aquatic > Freshwater > Lake ...
CTCTTTCGCCGAGGCCGTCACCAATCGGATCTTGGATGATCTCGTCCGTGCCATCTCCCCTGCCCATGCACAGGTAACAGGGGAATTTGCTGCCCGTGGGGGCGTGGCTCTTAAGGTCTCCGCCCCATTTGGCAAAGCTCGTTAGTTAGCTCTTTCTCAGAGAGCGATACTGGCGCCAGGTTTCATCACCTCGACTTGATATCCGTGCTTACCTGCTTCACGAACAAACACACCAGGATCCACCCGAATCGCTTCAAAAGTGTTATAGTGCATCGGCACGGTAAGTTTCGGCTTCAACATCCGGACCGCTTCTGCTGCGTCTTCCATGCCCATTGTGAAATGGTCACCAATCGGCAACATCGCGAGATCGATCTGTTTTCGCTCCCCCAGAAGTTGCATGTCCATGGTCAAGGCCGTGTCCCCAGCAAAGTAGATCGTTTTTCCCTCAATCCGAAACAGGAAACCTACGGGTGATCCGAGCATCACCGGACCGCTTGGTCCCTCTACGGATGAAGTGTGATGAGCAATCGTCAACTGAACCCTGCCGAATGAGAAATCCTTTCCTCCACCACACCCCAGCGGCAGAACCTTAGCCCCTTGAGATCCCGCATGGAGGGCGAGCTCATAAATCGCTATCAGAGTAGCTCCCGTCCGTTTCGCAATCGAAACCGCGTCCCCGTAGTGATCCGCATGAGCATGACTCACCAAAATAAAATCACACTCAACGTCTTCCGCCTTAGCAGCGGCCATCGGGTTTCCTGTCAGAAAAGGGTCGATCAGAATCTTCGCCTTTGGGGTGGTAATCAAAAAACAGGAGTGACCCAAGTATTGAATATTAACCTTTGAACTCATCAAGGTAGTATCACGAAGTCCCTATAATACTACAAGCAGTCACACCCTCATAAAACACCTTCACCCAAACAAATCTTTAGTTCATGATTTCGAGATGCAACTTCCGATTGATCTCCCCTCTTGGAAAAAACTGGCTGACCACGCGGGATCTGTGCCTCCCATGCGAGATCTCTTCGCCCAAGACCCAAAACGTGCCACGGCTTTTTCCCATCGCTGGAATGATCTCTTTTTAGACTATTCCAAAAACCGCATTACCCCAGAAACTCTCAAACTTCTTCGACAGCTTCTCCAAGAGGCCAAAGTCGAAGAACTCCGAGATCGGATGTTTCATGGCGATAAAATCAATCTCACCGAAAATCGCTCAGTCCTCCACATCGCTCTCCGTCGCCCTGCCAATCAACCCCGGATCGTCGAAGGCAAAGACCTGATGCCTGAGGTCGAAGCCACCCGACAACACATGAAGAGCTTCTCCGATCAAGTCCGCTCAGGAGAGTGGAAGGGCTACACAGGCCAGCCCATCTCCGACGTGGTTAACATCGGTATCGGAGGATCCGACCTTGGACCTGTCATGGTCACGGAAGCTCTCAAGCCTTTCTCGCGCCGAGATCTAAAGATGCACTTTGTCTCCAATATCGACTCTACCCAACTGGTCGAAGTCCTTCGGATCTGCAAGCCCTCCTCCACTCTCTTTCTCGTTGCCTCAAAAACCTTCACCACCCAAGAGACTTTAACCAACGCTCACTCCGCACGTTCCTGGTTCCTGAAAGAGGCCACAGATGAGAAACACATCGCAAAACATTTCGTGGCTCTTTCCACGAACGAGACTGCTGTAAAGAAATTCGGAATCGATCCCGCAAATATGTTCCCCTTTTGGGATTGGGTCGGAGGCCGCTACTCCCTCTGGTCAGCCATCGGGCTGAGCATCGCGCTCTCCATCGGATATGATCGTTTTGCAGAGCTTCTCGCAGGGGCTCACGAAATGGATGAGCACTTTTTAAAAACACCTATTGAACAGAACCTGCCGATGACCCTCGCCCTACTCGGCATCTGGTACAACAACTTCCACGACGCTCAGACTCACGCCATCCTGCCCTACGACCAGTACCTTCACCGCTTTCCTGCCTACTTTCAGCAGGGAGATATGGAAAGCAACGGCAAGGGCGTTGATCGTTATGGCAAACCCGTCACCTGGAGTACTGGCCCAGTGATCTGGGGTGAACCCGGCACCAATGGGCAGCACGCCTTCTATCAACTCATTCACCAAGGCACCAAGCTCATCCCTTGCGACTTTCTTGCTTCCGTAGAAACCTTCAACCCGATGGGCTCACACCACGACATTCTCTTAGCCAACTTCTTCGCCCAAACCGAAGCCCTGATGAAGGGTAAAACCGAATCGGAAGCTCGTGCTGAGCTTACTCGCGACGGCCTCCAAGGTGAGGCACTAGAAAAGCTGATCCCTCACAAGGTCTTCTCTGGCAACCGACCAACAAATTCCATCCTAGTTCAACGATTTGACCCCAAAACCCTTGGCAGTTTGATCGCCCTTTATGAGCACAAGATTTTCGTACAGGGCGCTATCTGGAACATCAATTCGTACGATCAGATGGGTGTCGAGCTGGGTAAACAGCTGGCAAAAAAGATCGAACCTGAGTTGATAGCTTCCGGCCCAGTCAACTCACACGACTCCTCCACCAATCAGCTGATCAACGAATATAAAAAGCGGACGAACCGATCCTAGATCCATTTCTGTTGAATATTGCCCATACCATTGACCATACCCTCCTGGCCCCGGAGGCAACTACCGAGCAAATCGACAATCTTTGCGATGAGGCTCGGCACTATGAGTTTTATTCCGTATGCATCCTTCCTCGCTGGATCGAACACGCAAAGAAACGCCTTGGTGGATCAAAAGTGAAAGTTGTGACCGTGATTAGCTTCCCCCACGGCAATGATCTTTCCACTTCCAAAGCCCTCGCTTCGCAACAGGCAAAGAATGCAGGTGCCGACGAAATCGACATGGTGATGAATCTTGATTGGGCCAAATCGGGCAATTGGCCTGCAGTTGAAAGTGACATTGCCCAGGTCGTAAAAGCGGTAAAACCCACTCCCGTGAAAGTGATTTTAGAAACCTGCCTCCTTTCTCAGGATCAGATACAAGAGGCATGCCAAGCCGCGGTTCGGGCGGGAGCCAAATTCGTCAAAACCTCAACAGGCTTCTCAAAAGGGGGTGCAACAATCGAAGCCGTTCAACTTATGAAATCTTCCATCCCTCCGACGATGGAAGTTAAAGCAAGTGGGGGGATCCGCGATCTTCCAACTGCATTGGCAATGATCCAAGCTGGGGCAACACGTTTAGGCACCTCATCAGGTGCAGCAATAGTTGCAGGAAAAGGCGATTCATCTTCCTACTAAAAGATTCTGAGGTGTTATGACTTAGAAAGCTCTTGAGATGAGTTCAACTAGCGATCCCATTGGAATCGGCAAAAATCGCTTTTAAATCGTCTTTCGTGCTCCGACCCAACCACCGTGTCAATGTTTCGGTGCCACTCTTCTTGCTTTGATAAGCCTGAAGAACCTTGTCGATATAGTTGTGCACCTCCTCGTAAGGAACTTTGGGCTGAATCAAAACGTTAAACCTAGCATCCGCACCTGTTTTCCCGCCAAGGAACATGTCGAAGCACTCTTTTTTGACCCCATCAACGGTTCGGGTGGCACCGCGGAAGCCGATATCCGCAATCTGATGCTGACCACAAGAACTCGGACATCCGCTAAAGTGAATCCTCACTTGATCCTTGTAGTACGAACAAAGCTGCTCCAACTCCCCCACCATTCGAATCATTCGGTTCTTGGTTTCGCCGACGGCCAAATTACAGAACTCGATCCCTGTGCAGGATACGCAGCCTTTGCGAAAATTGCTCGGTTCGACAACCAAACCCGCAGCAACCAAATCTTTTTTGAGCGCTTCAACGTTCTTTTCGGGGATATTGACGATGACAAGGTTCTGCTTGTTCGTTCCACGCATTCCCACTTTGCCCTTCTCCCCATACTTTTCTGAAAGGTCGGCAATCGTCCGCATCTGCTGCCCCGTGAGTCGACCCCCGGCTAAGCACACCCCAACCCAGTAAAAACCTTTTTGAATCTGAGCGTGAACCCCAACGTGGTCTGTCTCCGGGTTTTCCGGGAAAACAAATTCAGAGTGCCTTTCGAACTTGCGACCCGCTACACGCTCCACCTCAGAAAGAAACTTTTCCGCACCCCAATCGGCCATAAGAAATTTCAGCCGCGCTCTGGCTCGCTTATCCCGAAAGCCGTGATCCCGATAAATGACCGAAGTGTAGTGAGCCATGGGAAGAATATCTTCGGGCTTTAAGAATACGGGCAAGGTTTGCGCGAGGTGAGGCGCCGAGGAAAGTCCCCCGCCCACCTTAATGCCGTATCCTTTTTCTTGTCCGCGTTCTAAGCCAAAAACTCCCACGCAATTGATGTCCGGCTGGGTGCACATGATACGGCACCCCGAAATCGATAATTTATACTTACGCGGTAGGTTGGAAAATTCGCTGTTGTTCGTCAGGTGGGCATCCACGGCTCGAAGCTCGGCCGTGGCATCTGAGATCGCATCAGGATCGATTCCGGCAACCGGGCAGCCCACCACGTTTCTCGCGATGTCACCGCAGGCGCCGCTGCAGGTAACACCAACCGATTCCAACCTCCTGAAAATCTCGGGAAACTGTTCGATCCGTAGCCAGTGAAGTTGGATGGTCTGTCGGGTGGTCACATCCCCAAAACCGTGGGCAAACTGATCGGTCAGCGAAGAAATTTCTCGAAGCTGGGCCGGGTTAAGCTGCCCCCCTGGGATTCTTGTCCGCAACATGAAATACCCGTCTTCCTTGGGCTTCTGCTGATACACCCCATACCACTTGAACCGCATAAAGTCATCCGCTGCAATAGCTTGCACGCCCTCTTTTGCATAGCGGGGAAGGTCCTGAATTACGTCCAGACCATCCTTAGCTACTTTGATCAACTCCTCCTTGGTCTCGCCAGGAGTAAAGTTACGCGGTGTGGACAGGACTAACGACATAGGTTGATCTTACTAAAACTTTTGCGTGGCACAAGTGGGGCCATTAAATCTTACTGTCATTAATCTGCTTCCACTTTGACTTTGGCAAAACACAAAATCCATATCGCAATCCAGGTCGGATATCTCGGGTAGAGATCGACATCACCTGCAACTTGCCCTCCCCTTCATCCCGAAGTCGAAAGGTAATTCGACTCCCCCGTGTGGTGGACACGACCACCAATTCTTTGGCGAAATCAACCACCCCAGGCTCTCGCTCCAACCCTAGCTTTTGCCAAAACCTCTCATAATCAGCCCCATCAGTGATTACCTCGCGCACTGGGCCGGATTCAACCCCCGATCCCGCTTCACCAAAAAACTCACGCAAAGCTTTTGGAGATTCGGAAGTTAGTTTATCGGGCAGCTGTGCGTCATCGGCCAATAAGAACGAAGCAGACCACAACAATGTGATAAATAGTGCGCGCACGAACTAAGACTTCAGGGACTTTTCTCGACTTACCCCTAAATCGTTTTCGATTTGAACCCCTAAATCGCCAATTTTTGCCCAATTCAATCCTGCAAACTGCGTCACCTCAGACCCCATTGCTTTCCATACGTCTTCCACCGAGTGCAAAGAGTTACCCCCCGTGCATGCCTCACGAAGATCCCGAATAATCGTCCAATCCTCACGAGCCTCCCCAGGAGCGGAAATAGCTCGAGTCATCCGCTGCAGCCTACCGTGGACATTGACCATCGACCCGGTTTTCTCTGCCGACGCAGCGGCAGGAAGAACCACATGGGCCAATCGAGAGGTCTGGTTACTCAGGATTCCAGAAAACAGCAGCACGTCGAGGGATTGTAAGGCACTCACTGGTATCCCCGCAGCCACGACATCTTCTCCACCGAAAATAAGCAGCCCGCGAATTTTCCCCGAAGCGATCTCCGCCCCCCAAGTGCCAAACTTTCTCCCTCCGGACGACAGCCCTAAGAGCTCTACCCCGCGAGAGTTCGGGTTGGCATCGCCGCTTCGGAGGAACTGATCCGCTTGCCCTTGATGAGGCACCATATCAACTCGAGTTACCCCGAGTTCACGCAACAATCTTGCGAGGACAAAAAGCTCCTCATTGGTTAAGCGAGCCGAAGCAACCACTGCCAGCTCTTCAGGCTTAACCTTCTTTAGACCCTCCGCCGCACGTTGAATAGCGTCGCCCCAAGTTCCAGGAAACTGCTCCCCTGCAGCTCGTAACAAAGGCCGATGAAGCCGATCCTTCGAGTCTAAATAGTGGAAATTGAGACGTCCAAAATCACACATCCACTGTGAGTTGACCGACTCATTTTCGCGCGGGGTAAGCCGATGCACCTTCCCCTCTCGGGATCCCAAAGTGATGTTGCAGCCCGTCCCACAACTCGTGCAGAGACCTTTAGTCTCCTTCAAAAACCAAACTCTCATTTGGAAGCGAAAGTCCTTACTCGTCAAAGCCCCGACCGGGCAAAGATCAACCGTGTTGAGCGAGTAGGCATTATCAAATCTTTTTCCTGGATACGCCGTCAGGGTGCTGTGGCTTCCCCGATTGACGAAGCCAAGAACATCATCTTTGACCACCTCACTGGAGAAACGAATACACCGGGAGCAGAGGATACAACGCTCATCATCCAAAACGATTCTTTCACCTAAATCCACATTCTTTGGCTTGCGCACCTTTTGCTCCACGAAACGGCTCTCTCCCGTTCCGTACTCCACCGAGAACTCCTGTAACTTGCACTCCCCTGCTTGATCACAAATGGTGCAGTCCAAAGGATGGTTGATTAAAAGAAACTCCATCACCCCATTTCTGCAATCCTTGACCAGCGCAGAGTCGGTTCTGATTCCCATGCCTGGGGTAATTCCTGTAGCGCAACCGATTTGTGGGCGAGGCATCCAAGCGATCTCTGGCTTTCCATCGGCCGCCAGGATCGGCTTCCGGTCTGGACCCATCTTCGGAGTTCCCATCTCAAAAAGACACATCCTGCAATTCCCCACTACGGAGAGTTTGGGGTGATAGCAGTAGTGCGGGATCACCTTCTTGGATCGGTGAGCCACTTCGACCACATTCAGCCCCCGCGGCATCTGCATCCACACCCCATCAACCTGTACATCGACCAAATCGTTTTCATCTTTGGCCACGTCGTGGTTCCAAGGGTTCATGGCATGGGTGGAACAGCAGCTCATCGTTCTTAGTGGGTAAGGGAAACCGTATCCCTTTTTGCCGCAGCCCCGTTCCTGCGAATTCGCAGCTGAAACTCCTCTTTAAACTTTCCAATGAAACTCTGCACAGGCCAAGCCGCCGCCTCCCCAAATGCGCAAATCGTTCGGCCGGCAATGCGATCCGCCACATCCTTGAGAAGTCCTGGATCATTGTCTCTTCCCTGCCCATCGGCGATACGACTGAGAATCTTTTTCAACCAAAGAACCCCTTCCCGACAAGGGGTGCACTGCCCGCACGACTCGTGAGCATAGAAGGTCGAAATATTTGCCAAACATTCCACCATATCCCGGGAATCATCCATCACGATCACTCCACCAGAACCGGCCATACTGCCCGCCGCCGCCAAGCTATCGAAATCCATCCGCAGATCCTCCAACTTAACCTCCCGATCAACCATATTGCCTTGGGAATCTTTCTCTTTGATCTTATAAACTTCGCCTGCCCGCAAAACTTTGGCCGAAGATCCCCCTGGGATGACCGCCTTCAATCTTCGCCCATTGCGTATCCCCCCGCAAACGTTGTAAATCAGCTGACCTAAGGTGATCGCACCACACGGAAATTCATAATAGCCGGGTTTGACCACATCCCCGCTGACACACAACAAGCGCGTTCCGGTGTTATTCGGACGGCCAATCTTGGCGTAGGCCTCGCCACCCATCTCCACGATGTGCTTCACATTGCACAAGGTTTCTACGTTGTTGACGATGGTGGGACACATATAAAGACCTAAGACCGCCGGAAAATAAGGGGGTTTGATTCGTGGATAAGCCCTCTTGCCCTCAAGCGACTCAATTAAACCGGTCTCCTCCCCACAAATGTAAGCTCCCGCTCCGCGATGGACATAGATGTCCAAATCATAGCCGCTTTTTAAGATATCCTTTCCGAGAAAACCTGCCGCTTTGGCCTCCTCAATTGCGGTCTCCAAAATCTTCCATCCCTCGGTAAACTCACAACGAATGTAGAGGTAAGCCAACTTCACCCCGTTGGCGAAGCAGCTGAGGATCATCCCCTCGATGAGTTGGTGTGGATCTTTGTAGATGATCTGCCGATCTTTAAATGTCCCCGGTTCCGACTCATCTGCATTACAAATTAAATAGATCGGCTTCGTGACCTTGGTGGGATCGATAAAGCCCCACTTCGTTCCTGTCGGAAAACCTGCTCCCCCACGTCCCCGAAGCTGACTTTTTTTCACCTCCTCCCGAATCGCAGGACCTCCCATCTTTAGTCCCTTTTTCAAATTCTCGTACCCTCCATGCTTTTGGTAGCAGGCGATGTCGCGGGTATAGCCCGGCGCGTCGATATGTTTGAAAACAAGCCGATGTTCAGAAAATCCCATAGAACCCCTTATTTGCATCCTGCCACCAGCTCAGTGGCCCGTTTTTCGTCCACCGCTTGATGAAACTCGTCGTTACGCAAAATCACTGGGGCCGTGCCACAGGAAGCCAGGCACTCCGAATACTCTAGGGAGAATCTTCCATCCGCGCTCACCATTGCACCTTCATGTCCATCCGACTTAAGATTCATCAACTTTTGCAGTGTGGCAAATGTCTTTCCCGCACCCCCCAGCGCACACGGTAAAGTCCGGCAAACACGAAAATGGAACTTCCCGTAGGGCTTCTGCCGGAACCAGGGGTAGAAGGTTACCAGTTCCAAGACCTGAATCTCTTGCAGGGTGAGTTTTTTTGCAATCCACTCCACTCCCCTCGGACCAATATAACCGAAAGTCTCCTGCCAAAGGTGCAGGAGAGGAAGAACCGCGCTCCGTTTCGAAACTGGGTAGCGGCTGATGAGATCATCTGCCTTCGCCTCCATCGCGGGGGTCACCTCGCCAACCTCAGGTTTGACCCCACTTTCCATACCAGCCTGGAGAGGAACGCTCATCGATCACACTCCCCCATCACGAAATCGAAACTTCCCAGGATCGCAGGAACATCACTGACCGTGTGGCCCGGCAATAAATGATTCAGGATGCTCAAGTTACAGAATGACGGAGCACGAATCTTGAGTCGGTGCGGCACGCCACCCCCACGACTGTTGAGATAAAATCCCAGCTCCCCTTTCGGATTTTCCGCCCCGAAATAGATTTCCCCAACTGGCGCGTCTGGCCCCTGCGTCACCACCAGAAACTGGTGAATCAGCTCCTCCATCTTCGTCAGGACTTTATCTTTGGCTGGGAGAACATTTTTCGGGTCGTGCACTTGCCAGGCCCCGCCCGGCATTTTAGCCACCGCTTGCCGCAAAATGAGAACGCTCTGCCTCATCTCCTCCATCCGAACAGCAAATCGATCATAGCAGTCCCCTGTCGAGCCTACTGGGACCTCAAAGTCATAGGTCTGATAATCCAAGTAGGGAAAAGCGCGACGAACATCATAGGGGTTACCCGAACCACGCAGGTTGGGCCCGGTCAACCCATAGTCCAAGGCGATGTCATCAGGAATGATTCCCACATCTTTGGTTCGATCCACAAAGATTCTGTTCCGATTTAACATACTGCCGAACTCATCCAAACGCCCAGGGAACTGCGCACAGAACTCTGTCACTCCCTCGAGAAAGCCAGGCGGAATATCGCGCGTTTGCCCCCCCACCCGCGTGAAACTCGTGGTGAAGCGAGCTCCCGTGAGTAGCTCGATTAAATTGTAAATCTTTTCCCGCTCCGTGAAGGTGTAGAGAAACATGGTCATCGCTCCCACATCCATGGCAAAAGCCCCTAAGCCCAAAAGATGGGCCGAGATTCGAGCCAACTCACAGCAAATGACGCGTGTCACCTTGGCCCGGGGGGGCAACTCAAAGCCCATCAACTTTTCAACCGCACAAGCATAGGCAACGTTGTTGGCCAGTGGCGCCATGTAATCCAGTCGGTCGGTGTAGGGAACGAACTGATTCCAAGTCATATTCTCGGCAATTTTTTCGTCCCCCCGATGGAGATAGCCGATATCCGTATCCACTTTTGTAATCACCTCCCCATCCAGCTCAAGAACGAGACGCAAAACTCCGTGGGTGCTGGGATGGGAAGGCCCAATGTTAAGAACTAACTTCTCTCCCACATCCTCACTTTCCGCCGCACGAGCGAGGGTGTCCCCGAATTCCAAGGTTGTCGTGCTCACAACGATCTCTCCTCAGCTGGATGAGCACGGGGCTCTCGATCTTGGGTTAAAGATGCTGAGTTGGTCACAAAGGGCCCGCCCTCCAGCGGAGCTTTCGCCGTAAAAGCAATATCCGGCATCTCTGTCGGCAACCCTTCCAAAGGAAAATCCTTTCGTAGGGGGTGATGGGGATACCCATCCCACATCAGAATCCGGCGCAAGTCGGGATGATTGGCAAAACGTACTCCCACCATGTCCCAAGCCTCACGCTCATGCCAATCCGCGGTCTTCCAAATATTCGAAACGGTGGGAACTGCGTCCCCTTCGGCGACCTTCGTCTTAATTCGTAGATGCTTTTTTTCTCGCAGATTGCACAACTCGTAGACCACCTGAAAGCGCGGATCGGTACCGTGATGATCCACCGCGGTCAGATCCACCAAGTAGGTGTAACCTTTCGCCTTAAGTGAAGTCATTAGCTCGGAGAGTTTTTCCTTAGCCACCACCCAACTGGATTCGCCGCGAAAGTCGGGCAATCTCTCCGCCCCAGGAACGATTTCCTCGATCAAAACATCCTGCCCCATACTCATGCCACCTGTTTTTGGCCCAACACCACCCCGCGACTGTGAGCAATCTTGTCCTGCAGTTTCATTAAACCTTCTAAAACCGCTTCTGGGCGGGGTGGACAACCAGAAATATAAACATCCACTGGAATTAGGTGGTCGATTCCTTGAAGCACCGCATAGCTCCGATACATCCCGCCCGTGCTTGCGCATGCCCCCATGGCAATACACCACTTCGGTTCAGCCATCTGATCCCACACGCGTTTCGTCGCAAGAGCCATTTTATAGGTCACCGTCCCAGCAACAATCATCAGATCCGATTGCCGTGGGGAAAAGCGCATCACCTCAGCCCCAAATCGAGCGATATCAAATCGACTGGATGCAGAGGCCATCAACTCAATGGCGCAACAGGCCAAGCCCATGGGCATGGGCCAGAGCGAATTCTTTCTCATCCAATTGACCGCTGCATCAAGGGTGGTCAAAACCACGTTCCCTTCCACCTTCGAATTGTAGCCAAGTTCACTGGTGCTCATCGACATAGGAGAGGCTAGTCAGGGTTTTGAGCAGGGCAAGACTAGGGGGACAGGAATCAGTCCCGCTTGACCCTGCTATTAACTCTCTGCATCCAAGAAGGATGCTTCTTACTGCTATGAACATGGGCGCCCCCCCACCCCTCTGGATGCTCGCCCCTTTCCTACTCCTAATAGTCGGAATAGCGGTTTGCCCCCTCCTCTTTGCCCCATGGTGGCACAAGCGATACGCCTCGATCAGCGTCACCCTGGCCCTGACCGTGATCGGGTACTACCTCCTGCTTCAAGGTGCCTTAGCACCTGTCACAGCCGCTCTCGAGGAGTACGTAAGCTTTATCTCCCTCATCGGATCTCTCTTTGTGGTCTCAGGTGGAATACGAATTGGAGTCGCTGGTGAGGCTACCCCTCTTCGAAACGTCATCTTTCTGTGCTTCGGGGGCCTTTTGGCCAATGTCCTCGGAACAACCGGTGCCGCCATGCTGCTCATCCGGCCGTGGATTCGGATGAATCGATACCGTATTACCGGTTTTCATATCGTTTTCTTCATCTTTATCGTAGCCAATATCGGGGGTTGCCTTACCCCCATTGGCGATCCCCCCCTTTTTCTTGGGTACCTTCGCGGAGTCCCATTTTTTTGGACTCTGCAAAACTTATGGGTGGAATGGCTCTTTGTGATCGGCCTTGTTCTAGCTGTCTTTTACGTGTTCGACCGCCTCAACTTCGCTCGAGCCCCCAAGCCGATTCAGGAAAAGGAGACAAAGCATGAAACATTCCAAATCGAAGGTTGGAAAAATATAGCTTTTCTTGGTTTGATCCTATTTGCAGTCCTCATACGTGGATGGGGAGCGCCTTGGTTTGTGTCTGACGGAATGATGATTGCCGCAGCCTTATCCTCCTACTACTTCACCATCCCAATCATTCGAAAAAGAAATGAGTTTACTTTCGAGCCTCTCAAAGAGGTGGCCTGGCTCTTTTTCGGAATTTTCTCCACCCTAATCCCAGTGATCCACATTCTGAATTCGTCTGCCCACAACCTAGGGCACCCCTCCAATCTTCACTACTACTGGATGACTGGCTTCCTTTCATCCTTTCTCGATAATGCCCCCACCTATTTAACATTTCTCACCCTCGCCTTAAACCTCCATGAGCCTGTTCTCCATCTTTTCGACCAAGCCGAGGTCGCCCGCTTTGCCATGCAAGATCCTGCCACACTTGCGGCCATATCCCTTGGTGCCGTTTTCTTTGGTGCGGCCACCTACATCGGGAATGGCCCAAATCTGATGGTCAAGTCGATTGCGGAATCCTCCAAGATCCGGATGCCCTCCTTTTTCGGATACATCGTGCAATTCACTCTGCCGATCCTGATTCCAATCCTCGCCTTGGCGGGTTGGCTCTTTCTACGATAAAAGGTTCCAAAATGGCGCTACCTCGTTCAGCCGGAATTCTCCTTCACCCGACCTCGCTTCCGGGCCGCTTCGGCATGGGCGAGATTGGCCCCGAAGCTCACCGTTGGCTGGCCCACCTCAACAGTATGTCCCAAAGGCTGTGGCAGGTTCTTCCACTAGGCCCCACTGGCTATGGTGACTCCCCCTACCAGACCCTTTCCACCTTTGCTGGAAACACCATGCTGATCTCGTTTGATTCACTTCGCGATGAAAACCTCTTGCGTGACGAGGATCTCAAAGATTTTCCTCTTTTCCCAGAAGACCGAGTGGATTACGGCCCTGTTCTTCTCGCACGATCGAAAGTCCTCGACAAAGTTGCGAAGTCTTTTGCTCGTCGCGCCTCTCCAGCCTTAAAAGCTGGCTGGATGCAATTCTGCGAAAAAGAGAACCATTGGTTGAACGACTACACCCTTTTTTGCTCTCTTAAAAAAGAGCACGGAGGTGGTCCCTGGGTCCAGTGGCCCGAAGCTCTTCGCCAACGCCAACCCTCCGCCATTTCATCTGCCCAGAAGAAACATTCTACGGAGATGAAGTATTCCACGATTCTCCAGTTTCTTTTTTTCCATCAGTGGAACTCATTACGGCAAGAGGCTAAAAAGCGCGGAATCTCGATCATCGGCGATATTCCCATCTTTGTTGCCCATGATAGTGCCGACGTCTGGTGCCGACCTGAACTTTTCTTTATGGAGAAAGACGGTCAACCCTCCGTCATTGCAGGTGTTCCCCCTGACTACTTCAGTCAGACGGGACAGCGGTGGGGAAATCCCCTCTATCGATGGGAGATTCACGAAAAGGAAAACTTCGCTTGGTGGATCTCACGACTAAAAAGCTCTCTGGAACTGCACGATATTGTCCGAATCGACCATTTCCGTGGATTTGCCGCTTATTGGGAGATTCCTGCCCACGAAAAAACTGCCGTTCGAGGTCACTGGGTACCAGGCCCAGGCCGAAAACTTTTCGACGCGGCACATCAAGCGCTTGGTTCCCTTCCTATTTTAGCAGAGGACCTTGGAGTCATCACACCTGAAGTAGATGCACTTCGGGATGAACTCAATTTCCCCGGAATGAGAATCCTTCAGTTTGCCTTCGGTGATGACCCTAAAGCGGAGTCGTTCCGCCCTGAAAGCTACCCACCCAACTGCGCTGTTTATACCGGGACCCACGATAACGACACCACCGTTGGCTGGTACCAGAGTGAGTCAGGCAAAGACTCCACAAGGAGCGAGGATCAGATCAGGCGGGAGCAGCACAACGTGAGAACCTACCTTTCTTGCGACGGATCTCAGATCCACTGGGACATGATCGGTCTTGCCCTACGATCCCCTGCGAATACTGCCGTATATCCTTTGCAGGATGTTCTTGGGCTTGGCTCTACTGCACGTATGAATGTGCCCGGTCGTGAGGAGGGAAACTGGTCATGGCGCTTTCAATGGAACCAACTCACGCCCCAAGTGGAACAACATCTTCATCGCCTCACTCTTGAGGCAAATCGCCACTGACCTTACTTAATCCAGCTTGGATCTTGGATGATAAACTGAAGCTTTCCCTGGTAGAGACCTAGCTCTCCGACAACTTTCATCTGACTCCCTTTGGCCATCACTCGGATGGCATCCTTTAGATTTTTATTATACGAGAACAGGGAATAAGGTTTTCCACACACCGCAATCTCTAAAGGACGAACTTTCGATAGGGTCCCCTCCACCAGAAAATACTCACCAATCGCACGAGCCACCTCCTCAGCAGAGGCACTTTGCAAAACCGACGCATTTCGAAGTTTGCTTCGATCAACTCGATCAAATCCCACGAGAAGTGCCTCCTTCTGCGGCAAGGAGCTTTTGGGTTTCGCGCCCCCAACAGCCTTTGCTCCTTCCCCAACGCTAAAAGTTGCCACCACTGGAAAATGATCACTCGCTCCCCACCCTGGCCCGTAGTTGGTCCAGCGCCACGGCAAGCCAAGCGGCTCGCGAACATTGACCCCAGGAACCAACACTTGATGAAAACTACCAGGCACATACTCCACCCCTTTTCCATCTCCTAACCCACGAGTGATAATGATCTGAATTAATGTTCCCCACTCACCATTGTACTCGTCCGAGTATCGCTTCTCAGGAACCACATCGAACCAAAGATTGTAGAGATCGGGCTTTCCCTCACCGCCCAACACTTTGGCATCCCCCTGCGAACCCAAAACATCCTGCAAGGCAGTCTTCGTCATGTACGAATACCTCTGCCCCTGATTGTACTGTGTATTGAAATCTCCACCCAAGATGACATCGGCCGATGGGTTGTCCTGCAGAATCTGATCCAGCCGATCACGCACCGTCTTGGCATTCCCAAGACGTATGTTCTCCATCACTGGATCGCCCGCTTTGCTTTTCCAATGGTTCCCCATAACTGTGAATGTTGAATCTCCGACCTTAAGTTTAGCCTCAAGAATTCCGCGCGCGGATGGGGTCTCCCAAGTTTTCTTGGACACGATAGGAAATCGAGTCAGTAGTCCGGTGGTAATCGCATCCTGATGTTTTTGGGCCGCTTCAGGAACATCCCCAACCACCACGGCGTATCCTTTGAGGCCCTCATCTTCAAGAGCTTTTAATAGCCACGCCTGAGCAGGAATTCCGCGTAACTCATCGGTGAGATCACTCGACAGCATCTTTTCATACGTCGTGCCAGAATATTTCTGCAAAAACTCTGGCAGGTCGGAAACTTTGGATTCAGGGGAGTGATCAACCTCCAACTCATTCAGGATGACCACATCCGGCCCGCGGCCGTTCCCCACGCTTTTTAAAACGGCCGTTATCGTCTTTAGCTTTCTAGCCAACTTGCCGGGACCATAACTGTTCTCGTCTGAAGGCGATTCTAAATAATCGTCGTACGATGAGATTCGATCCACATCGAAAAGATTTTCTACATTGTAAGCCATCACCGTGAACTCTGTAACGCCCTCCCCTCTCAACTCGCCAACCAGCAAGCACCCCAAGGAGAAAAAGATTTTCCAAATACGACCCATTTGCTGATTTTACCTATTTTTTCTCCATTTCCCACTCATTCCTCGCCCGCTTGACGCATTAGCACTTCCCGTTAAAATATTGACTCCGTGATAGTTAGAAAAGACTTAACCTATTGCCTATCAATCTTATCGATAGTTGCGTTTTTCGTATCTTCCGAATCTTTACAATCCCAAGGCGACACAGGGGTCGATCTTTTACCTAAACGTGCTTGGTGGGGCGGGTACGGCTACGTCAACCGGACTGGAAAATTCGTTTTAGAACCCCAATATGAGTCCGCTCTCCCATTCTCCGATTTTTTAGCTGCAGTCAAAAAAGAGGGAAAGTGGGGCTACATCAACGGAGAAGGAAAGTTCGTCATCGAACCCCGGTTTGAAAATGCTTTTTTGTTTAGCGATGGTGCCGCCGCCGTTCAGGACAATGGCAAATGGGGGTTTATCAATCGTTCAGGCAAGTTTCTTGTAGAACCAAAATACGAAAACGCAGGTATTTTTCGCCAAGGTTTAGCCGCCGTTCGTTGGGAAGGAAAATGGGGGTTTATTAGTAAGGACGGAGAGATGGTCGTCCCACCCAAATACGAGCAAGTGTACTTCTTTTCCGAAGATCGTGCTGGGGCTTCCGTCAACGGATTATGGGGATATATCGACCGCACCGGTACCTTTACGGTGCCTCCCAAATATGCAGAGGTCCTTCCCTTCTCCCAAGGTCTCGCCGCGGTCAACCTTGGCGGAAAACGGGAGGATAATGAATTTACAGGTGGAGTTTGGAACTTTGTCGATCCCCAAGGCAAAGTCATCATCGACCTCGCCCTGATCTCCGCTGCCCTTCCAGAAAAAGGCGCCCCTTCGCGCGTAGGCACCGACGGACGTCAGGATACCACCGCTAAGATCGAGGCCGTGGAGAATGGATTTCGGGAAGGAAAAGCACGCGTTCAAATAGGAACGCGACTCCTGAACGGCGACTTCCAAGGCCCCTCATGGGGATTTATCGATACCAAGGGGAATTGGCTAGCTGAAGGAAATACAAAGATCCCACTGAATTTTACAAACTACACCCCTGGTGAGGGCTTCACTTTCGAATCCGATATTTTGGGAAACCGTGGCACCGCAAGTGATGCCCTCCAAACAGCCAAGAGTGCAGAGACAATCGGGAAAGCCTACGAACAGGTGGAGCAAATCGAGCGCGATGCAGAAGAAAGTTTTGCTTCAGCCGACCGTATGTCCGAATTGGGAGACAAAGAAGCGGCACAAGCTGCTCGCGAACTAGGCAAAGAAAAGCAGCAGGAGGCAAAGCGATTGAGGGATGAAACCGACCGCCGTGGGGGCGAGGCAAATGCAAATTCGATCAAATACTTCGACCAAGCGCTCAAGATCTATCAGGCCTTCGTCAAAGAAAACCCCGATGACCTTAGACGCGCCGAGGCACAGTACAAAGTCGGTGAAATGTATGAGCACCTGACAAAATACTGGGATGCCTACAAGGCATACAAAAAGATGGTGGAAGAAACAGCCTCCAACCAGTACTGGGACTTGGCGATTGAGCGAATGTTCGCCATCGGCAATGTCTACCTTGCGGGTCAGCACCAGATGATGTGGAAAATACCGATGCCTGCCGATAT
>Ga0209299_1000819_pt1 | contig 17377 bp, 16 predicted proteins | sample S_140806_MF_Meta_FD_187326 | JGI IMG/M metagenome (GOLD analysis project Ga0209299, IMG submission 187326) | Freshwater microbial communities from Lake Simoncouche, Canada to study carbon cycling - S_140806_MF_MetaG (SPAdes) (version 2) | ecosystem: Environmental > Aquatic > Freshwater > Lake ...
CTTGATAAGACTTATCATTACGCTGATCTACGAAATCAATAAATACATTACTTAAAGCTTCTTTACTTATACTATCGTAAACTACACCTTTTACATACACTACTTCATCGGCCATTGCAAAGCCGGGCAAAGCACCTGCATAGATATCAAAATTACCTGCAATACTATCTCTATCTGAACTTATATAAGCTGTACTTCCATTTTGAAAAACGAACATACTCATATCAGCAAAAGCAGTATTAATTGGCAATCCCAAGTTGCGTGGGAAAGACCACGTAGTGTCTTGCAACCAATTTGCTACAAATAAATCTAATCCACCAAAACCAATATGCCCATCAGATGAGAAATATAAATGTTTTCCATCGGGGTGTAAAAAAGGAGCATACTCGTTGCCTGCGGTATTTATTTTTGGTCCTAGATTAATGGGTTCTTGCCATAAACCATCTTTAAAATGACTCATCCAAATATCCACGCCTCCAAAACCGCCCTTTTTATTACTAATAAAAAATAAGGTTTTATTGTCAGCCGAAAGACAAGGCATTCCCTCATAATCAGTCGTATTTATAGTGCCGCCAAAACTTTCTGGCACTGTCCAAAAAGAATCGGATCTATAAGCCATCAATAAATCACAAGCTCCTAATGACCAACCATTTTCTGAACGGGTATCACATCGGGTAATAAACTGATAATGCCCATCAGCAGAATAACTTTGGTATAATTCTGCATCAGGTGAATTAATAGGATATCCTTCATTTTTGGCTCTCAACCAATAACCGCAGGTATCGCGCTGTGCTTTATATAACTCATCATCAATGTTATTTACTTTTCGAGTAAATAACAACTCATTAGAATCGGCACTTACAAAAGGAAACATTTCCGGATAATTCGTATTAATGCGTATGCCTAAATTTTGTACGATAGCACCATTTCTTATGGCACTATTTTCTCTAACAAATTGAATTTGTTTTTGTAATTGAAAATAGCTAACATCTTGAACCAAACATTTGCTCAGCCATTCATTTGCTTCTTCATAATTTGAAGATAACAACGCAGCTTTTACTAATTTTTTAGTGTACTTTTCTTTTTGATTTTTAGGTACTATTGCAATAGCGCTTTTTAATACCTGGTAAGATTTATTATAGGCATGTATTTGTGCATTCCACTCCGCCAAGGTTATATATGCCTCTAAAGACATTTCATTTTGTGCAATTGCTTTTTCTAAATAATGAATAGCCTGCTTTGCATTTTTTTTAGACCAAGCATACAATGCCTTTTGATAATTCTTATCAAGGGCAATTGCCGACTGTGAATAAGAGCATACAGAGCAAATCAGTATAATAAAAACAACTACTAATATTTTCTGTTGATTATATCTCATCTAATTCTTCAATATTTTTTGAGAACCTAAATAAATATTGTTGGCATAAAAAACAAAATCATACAATCCCGCTGGCCAATCGTTACAGTATATAAATCCTGTTTGGTTATTTAAATGTTCAAAAATATGCTTGTAAACTAAACCTCCTTGTGTATTATAAACTTCTACTTGTAAATTATTATACGCTACCTTGTTTGTTTGTAGCTGCACTAATTGGTGTGCCGGATTTGGAGATACCGTGATTGGGCATATATCTACATTTAGTATGCCCAATACCAATTCATAATTAGAAGACATATAAGTGCAACCATTCACATCTGTATACTGTACTTTAAAACTACCATTACTAGCATTGGCATAAGTAGCATTGGTTGCCCCAGGAATAAGTGTATTATTTTTAAACCATTGATAATTCACAATTCCTGCACCACTTGCAGTAAGTGTAGTGCCATTTGAAGTTATTGTAAGTGATGGTTTATTATAGACCAAAATATAATTTGTTCTTACTTGCGAATTCGTCCCTAAAACATTGGCTGTAGCAAGCGAAACCGTATACAAACCACTATTAGAATAGGTTACCGTAGGATTTACTGCAGAGGAAGTAGCTGGCGTTGCTCCTGGAAAATTCCAAGAATTCGTTGTTTGGTTAACAGAATTGTTAGTGAAAGTAATAGCATCGCCAATGCAAACAGCCGTATCATTGGCAACAAAATTTGCAGTAACACCTAATTGTAATTGTACATTATCTAAGTAAATACCTTGCCCGTAATGACCAACATTTCCAAAGGCCACTATAATACTCTGGTTGGCATAGGCATTAAGAAACACCGTATCTTTTCTCCATTGTGTAGCAGTTGGCACAAATAAAGCCGAAGAATTATTAGGTGCTGTTGCTAAAGTAGTACCTGTTTTTTGATATACTCTTGTAAAATTCTTACCGCAATCTGTAGAAACTAATACCAAAAGAGAATCAGGATAACTTGCACCAAAAGGAGCATAGGCTACATCAAAGGTTAATCGTGCACTCAATATTCCCGCCAAATCTGTTTTGGGTAGATATAAATAATTAATAGCACCTCCTGCATCAAAATTATAATTATCAAATAAAACTGATTTTGTACTTGCACCAAAGGCTCCATTATAATTTAATTGCCATTGTGCTGCATTCGTTGTCGACTGTTGCCAATTTGCCGGTAAGAATGCCGATCCTTCAAAACCTTCTGTAATGGAAGTATTAGTTCCATTGGTAACATTTATATAAGCTGTTTTAGTAATGGAGTTTCCTCCAGTAGCACTTGTAATTGTTAAACTAACATTATAAGATCCAACAGATGGAAAGGCAATTTTAGGATTGGCAGCTGTACTTGTACTTGGCTGTCCGCCAGGAAAGGACCATGCATAAGAAGTAGCAGTACCCGTTACGAGTTGAGAGAATTGAATAGAATCGCCCGGACAAATAGCAGTTTTATCAGCTGTGAAATCAACCGTTGGAGGTAAATTACTATTGATAGCACATTCTAAAACACCTCTGCCATAGGTTGATAAACGTAATACACTAGACGCTGTTCCGTCATTAAACAGCATTAGATTTTTAGCATTAGCGATGGTAGACAAGCCTACATTACTACTATGATTGACCCATGCTGTTTGTGTTGAGTCTTTGTAGTGTACATATATACCGGCATTAACAAATAATCGTTCATTAATACTATAATCGTCATGTATTACTTTTCCAATATTTACAGCTGGCAGATTAAAGGAAATATTGGTCCAGGTTTGTCCATAATCATAAGACTTATAAATTTTTGAACCGCAGGATAGGATAACAACAGCTGGTTTTGTAGGCACTGTTTCAAGAGATGCAGTAGCAGCGGTACTTAAAGGCGTTGTAAAGCTGTTCCATATAGGTGTTGCGGCCAGTGCATTTGTACTTCTATAGAGTTTGCTATTATTAGTAACCACATAAACTAGATTAGAGTCTGACTTTGAAATATGAATATCTCTAACTATCTCCGTTGTTGGTAATAACAAGGTCCAAGTTGGACTGGTTGCAGTTAAATTTTTTGTTCTGTAAATAGAATCTTTACCTAAAAACGCTAAGTTGATTTGTGCTTTATGAAATGCTATACGCGCATTACTAGAATTTGCAAATGGTTGATTATAAATAAGCTCACTAGAATAAGGATTTAGTTTTCTTCTTTTACCTGATCCTAAATAATATACAGTAGTTCCGTTTGCTTGATAATCAAATGCGCAACGTGTGGTCCAGTCGCCACCTCTATTGGTTTTCCAAATGCCATCATAAAACAACTCGCCGTTGTCTTGCGTTCCAATACTCATCATTTGTCTTATTAAAGGACTTTGAGCTGCTTCATATATTTCTGTAGCTGTGATACCATCCGATCTATTTGTCCATGTAATACCTGCCGTATCTGTAGATACAAATATTCCTCCATCATTAGCACAAAAAAGTTGATTGTTATTGAAAGGGTTATAGACAACTTGATGAATATCGGTGTGTAATACAAAAGGCCAAGAGGTTTTTTTAGTCCAATTAAAACCACCATTGGTGCTTCTCCATATACAATGAGCGGCAATAAATAATTCATTGGGATTTTGTGGATTTACAACGAAAGCTAAATTATAATTTCCTTGAGATCCTGAAGTGGGGTTGGCATCATAACAAACAGGGCATTCTGTAGTACTATTATAAATTACCGAGAACGTGCTCCCTGCATTAGTAGATTTTAATACCACACCAGAGGGAGCTTCTGCAAGTACATAGATAATATTAGTATCTGCTGCGCTAATTGCTATTCTGCAACCGCCATTGGTAGGATCGGGCATTACAAATCCATTGGTAAGTGCAATCCAGTTTTCTCCAAAGTCAACACTTTTAAACATAGTTGTTTTAGTGACTGCATATAAGGTTCTTTTATTTAGTGGATTTGCAAGCATATCCGTAAACGTACCGCCTACATATTTTTGCGTCCAAGTAGTTGCACCATCGATTGTTTTCCAGATACCAGAATTAGTAGCTGCTACTACTGCATTTGTATTTGTTGGGTCCATTAAAATTTCTACGGCTAACTTAGAACCTATTGTTGCATTTGCTGCTGTAAAAGATTGACCACCATTTGTAGATTTGTAAATACCTAATCCATTTCCATAGTAATTGGCATCACCCGTACCTAAATAGATAATCTGATCATTTGTATAATCAATGCAAATAGAAGCACATGCTGTTTTTGGCAATATTTCTGTGCCTGGCATGACCGCCCAGTTCAATCCATTATTACTACTAACATAAGCACCTCCTGATGCACTTACCGCATACATTTTCTGCGGATTGGTAGCATGAAATTTTATTTGCGATACCCTTCCTATACCATTAATTTGACCAACAGTATTTGTAGGGAATGCAATAGGGCCATTTTGCGACCAAGGGCCAACAACGTTTTGAGCCCATGCAAGATTAGCAAGCCAGCAAGCAAATATCAGCAGTATTGTTCTCATGTAATGAAGTATTAATTTTTTTGAATTAATTGTTGATGCAAACGAACGCGTTCCTCAGCGGTAAGAATATGACCATTGCTTTGCACATAGGGTAAATTATCCTCATGCCACCAATTGTATTTCTTTACTTGCATGCGCAATTTATTTTCTTGCTTACTTTTACGAATTAATCTTTTGCTAGGAAACTTTTCTCGCTCCTTAAATTCTCCAATTACATCATGTTCTGCTTCCGGTAATGCATGTTTCGAAAAATAAATTTCGAATGCTTTTTCTACCTCAAAGAAATTAGCATTAGGATCGTCCATCATTTTTATCCAGTAAGGGTAGTACGCATAATCAAACGAGCTCTTTTTCTTAGCTTGCGCGTTCAACATATTCGAAATCAGCATACAAATACTGATAAGAAGTATTTTTTTGATCATCATTTAAATTTTAATAGGATTATTAGCAATGCTTAAAAAATCATTCCAAATTTCTGCTACAATTTCTTTGGCTGGCTTTATGTCTTTGATCATGCTACTTACCTGCCCTATTTCTAATTCTCCTTCTTCCAGATCTCCTTCAAACATCCCTTTTTTGGCTCTTCCTCTTCCTAATAAATTAGTTAATGTTTCTTTAGAAGCCCCAGCCAGTTCTGCCTCTTGTACTTTTGTTGCAAATATATTTTTCAATAATCGAACAGGGGTAAGTTCTTTTAATGACAATTTGGTATCGCCTTCTTGCGCATTCAGAATAGCTTTTTTAAATGCTATATGACTGCTCGATTCTTCACTACATACAAAGCGAGAACCAATTTGAACAGCCTCAGCTCCTAATACCATAACTGCATACATCGATTTGCCACTAGCTATGCCTCCCGCAGCTATTACTGGAATAGCAACTGCATCACACACGGCAGGTATTAAGCACAATGTCGTAGTTTCTTCCCTTCCGTTATGCCCACCTGCTTCAAAGCCTTCTGCAACAATTGCATCTACCCCAGCTTCTTGAGCTTTTAAGGCAAACTTAGAGCTCGATACTACATGCACAACCCTAATACCATGTTCTTTTAATAAATGAGTATAGGTTTTAGGATTTCCAGCAGAAGTAAAAACAATTGGTACTTTTAATTTTATTATTGTTTGAATATGTTGATCGATATCTGGATATAATAAGGGGAGATTAACAGCAAATGGTTTTGAAGTAGCCTGTTGGCATTTTTTTATTTGCTCTTCCAACACACCCGGATACATACTTCCAGCGCCAATAATACCAAGACCTCCGGCATTACTAACGGCAGCCGCCAATTCCCAACCCGAAGCCCAAATCATACCCGCCTGAATGATGGGTTTTTCTATATTAAATAATCTACAAATTCTATTTTGCATAGTCTTTAAAGTTAACCTAAATCAATTTCAGTATTATCACCAATATTTAAACTCTGACTTAATCCACTTACTGCAGCATCATTTCCAATTATCGACGAGTGCAAAACCACTTCTTTTAATTCGGCAAAAGAACCAATTATACTATCTTTAATAATGGCAGAATGAATGGTAGTATTTTCTCCAATAGTTACGTTAGGACCTATAATAGAATGGGTAATTTTACATCCTTCAGCAATACTAACCGGTTGTATAATAACCGTAGTGTCTTGATTTATTATGGCTGACACAGGCTGTTGCTCATACTGCTGTTTCAACAAGAGCGCATTGGTAGACAATAAAGTATCTTTCTTGCCACAATCAAACCAATTATTTACTTTAAAGGCATCAAAAACAATTCCTTGTTCTATCATTTTTTGAATAGCATTCGTTAAATGATATTCACCTTGCAAATGAACATTTTCTTGCATATCCTTATCTAAGATTGCATATAACTGAGGGGTTTCTTTTATATAATACACACCCACCATAGCCATATTACTTTTGGGGATGAGTGGCTTTTCTACCACTTTCATTACCCGATCTAATTCATCTAACTCCGCTACTCCAAACAATCTTGGATCATCCACTTTCTTAACACCAATTTGTGAAGTAGGCGAAGCAATAACTTTTTCTAAATTATAATCACACAACGTATCGCCAAATACAATGATAACATCATCGTTTTGAACGGCCTTTTTCGTTAACCAAATAGCATGCCCTGTTCCATTTCTATCGGCTTGATTAACGATACTGTATTTTAAATGCGGATAGTGCTTTTCTACATAATGTTGTATTTTCTCTCCAAGATAGCCTATAACAAAAACAAACTCATCTACACCTGCAGCTAGTAATTGATCTACAATTACGCTCAAAATAGTTTTACCCGCAATTGGGATAAGTGCTTTTGGCTGCGTATATGTCAGAGGGCGTAATTTGGTGCCTGCACCAGCTACCGGAATAATTGCTTTCACGTGTAAGAATTTTAAGTAATCAAAAATACTAAAATAAATTAAGCTCTTTTAGGCTATTTTTCAAGCATACACATAAAAAAAGTGCACCAAAAGGTGCACTTTTTTTTACTATCAATAGCCTATTTATACGGTTTGTATTATAGCTTCGTAAGGCAATCTGATTTTTGGATAATGTTGTGTTGCATCATCTGCTGAGCGATAACCTAAAGAAATAGCACAGATTGCAGTAAGATTTTTTTCTTTTAAGCCTAATACTTCATCATAAGCACTTGGCACAAAACCTTCCATTGGACAAGAATCAACTTGCTCAATAGCTGCTGCTGTAAGTAAACTTCCCATTGCAAGGTATGCTTGACGACTAGCCCAACCCAATTTCATTTCTTCCGTCATCATACCTAAAAAGCCTTTCACCATTCCGCTAAAGCCATCATATGTAGATACCGGCTGTCCAGATACGCTTGCTGCATGTTGCATAAAGGCGTCTACTGATGCATCGTTTAAATTGGTTTTTGCACAAAAAACTAATAAATGAGATGAGGTAGCCACTTTTTCTTGACCATAAGAATGGGGCACTAATTGTTTTCTTACTTCAGGATTCTTCACCCATAAAATAACGAAAGGTTGTTGACCCATAGATGTAGGAGCTAAATGAGCTACTTTTAATAAATGTTCGATTTTTTCGTCTGCAACAGTTTTTTCCGGATCGAAGGCTTTCACAGCATATCGCCAATTCATGGCATCTAGTAAATTCATAATTTGAGTTGTTTTATTTGTTGATTGTAAAATTGCTTTTTTGATTGTTTAAAAAAAATAAGATAGCTTAAGTATTTACTTGTTAGTGGTATTTAATTTCCTTCTTATCATACTTAAAAATTCAGGGGTTACGCCCAAAAAGGATGCTATTTGTAATTGCGTAATTCTGTTTTCTAAGAATCCATATTGTTCTCTAAATTCTAAAAATCGTTCGGTTGCTGTTTTGCTAAGACTAGAGATGATCCGTTGTTGTAAGTTAGCAACTCTTTTCTGTAGAAGAATTCTGAAAAATCGTTCTAATTTGGGTATCGCATCAAATAGATACTCCAAATCTTCTTTACTAATACGAAGTACTTTTGTTTTTTCTACAGCCTGTATATTTAACTGAGTAGGTATATTATGCGTACTGCTGGCAATATCGCCCACCCACCAATCTTCTATAGCAAACTGTATCAAATGTGAAAAGCCAGTTTGATCAGTATAAAAAACAAGTACACAACCTTCTATTATGAAATTCAGTTCATTTGAAAATTGCCCTTCGTGTAGGAAAAATTCTTTCTTTTTATATTCTAAATATTGCAATTTAGATACAAACAAATCTTGCTCTTCTTTAGTTAAACTAACGATCTTAGAAATATTATCTAAAATTAACTGTATTCCTTGCTGCATATTCAAAAATAAAAAGAGTTTTGGTCTAACCCAAAACTCTTTTCTTATAGTAGTATTGATATTATTAATCGAGTGTAACTACGAAAAATTTCAGGTCCATTAAAATAGGCATTAAATTAGCTTTTTTATCTTTTGCCTTTTCCGTGATATCTTTCATTAATCTCACTTCCTCTTTTATTTTCTTATCTAATGTAGCATTGGTCTTATCTGCATTCAACTTTTGCTTGTTCAATGCTAAAAAATTAGACATCATCGTTTGTAATTGCGTGTACGTAGTTTGCATACCATCTGCATTATTACGTTCTGTATTAGCTGCAAATTCATTGATTTTAGAAATGAATTCCATTTTTTGATCATTCAAAGACTTTGCTTGATTTTGTGCAAAAGAAGAAAGACTTAAAATTCCCATACAAAGTGCTAAAGCTATTTTTTTCATACTATTCGGTTTTATTGATTTTGAAAATTAGTATTTAAAAGTACAAATTATTTTAATAATACTTGCCAAGCTTGATCAATTTTATTAGCATCTAATAGTTCTTGGGCATAGCAATGTAGTGCCCTAAAGCGCTCCTCGGAACTGGTATATCCATTAGCCAAAAGCTGGTCTAAATGTGCATCTTTAAATGCTGCATCGATACTTGGCACCGTGGTGCAATTGCCTAAAACACCTAAGTGATTGCCTGTCAACACCTTACTTAATCGAATGGAGGCTGGCAATTGATCTATGCCAACGCCTAAATTTAAATTGGGCTTAGCTACTTCAAAAACAGCATTGCCACTAGCTCTACAATAAAAATCTCCACCCATTCTAGCTACTAAATCTATTTTATGTGGATCGATTTGCAACTGCTCATTTAACACCTCATCATTTATGTGCATACATACTACCTCACATATCACAAGATTACCCGCCCCACCTTCTTCGCCCGTAGCTTTTACTTCTAGCACTTTACATTCTAGCTGCACAGGAGATTCTTTGACCCTAAAAGGCTTTACTAATTCAGACGCAATGGGTGTTAATCCCGCTTTTTCAAACTCATTGACTCCCTTATCGTATTCGCAGCTTGCCAAGCTCATTTGCTGCACAATGGCATAATTGACTACATTGATTACGACCTCTTTCGTTCGTATAGCATTCTCTAAAGTATGCTTAATGGTATTATTACGCACTCTTCTTGCAGGAGAAAAAACCAATATAGGAGGCTTGCTACCAAAAACATTAAAAAAACTAAACGGTGATAAATTCATATTGCCATCTTCATCTACAGTGCTAGCAAAGCAAATAGGGCGAGGGGCAATAGCGCCTAACAAATAGGCATGCAGTTGCGAAGTTTTAATTTCTGAAGGTAAAATTTTCATGCTACAATATTATTGAATTATACTCAAAACAAAGATTTCTATTATTATGTTTAATAATGAGCACATGAAAACACATTGCTTTTACCCACAATTTTTAGAAAAAGTTAAAAAATAATAGAGTGTTAGAATTTTACATCAAACCTATTACTTTTGATTAATAAATTTTTTAAATACCTATGGAACAAACAGCTTCATTAGACATTAGAGCATTAAATGAAAAAATTCATGCAAAAAGTGCCTTTATCGATTTGCTTCAAATGGAATTGAACAAATCTGTTGTTGGCAAAAAATAATGGTAGAACGCTTATTAATAGGCTTATTAGCTCAAGGGCACATCTTATTAGAAGGCGTTCCTGGGCTAGCCAAAACGCTTGCCATCAAATCTATGGCGAGTGCTATAAATGGCAAGTTTGCACGTATTCAATTTACGCCCGACTTATTACCTGCTGATGTGTTGGGAACCATGATGTATAACCCCCAAGCGCACGAATTTTCTGTAAGAAAAGGCCCCATCTTTGCCAATTTCATATTAGCCGATGAGATCAATAGAGCTCCGGCAAAAGTACAAAGTGCTTTATTAGAAGCGATGCAAGAACGTCAAGTTACTATTGGCGATACTACGTATCCTTTGCAAGAGCCATTTTTAGTATTAGCTACGCAAAACCCTATAGAGCAAGAAGGCACTTACGAATTACCGGAAGCACAGGTAGATCGTTTCATGCTGAAAGTAGTGATTACCTATCCGCAAAAAGAAGAAGAGCGTGCTATTATTCGTCAAAATTTGCAAGCAACAGCAACAAAAATTAATGCGGTGGTAAGCACCGAAGAAATTTTAGAAGCTAGAGCACTAGTTTGTGAAATTTATATGGATGAAAAAATCGAACAATATATATTAGACATCGTATTTGCAACGCGTTTCCCTGAACAATATAAATTAGCACATCTTAAAAATTGGATTAGTTTTGGAGCGTCTCCAAGAGCCAGTATAAGTTTGGCCTTGGCTGCAAAAGCTTACGCTTTTATTAAGCGCAGAGGCTATGTAATCCCTGAAGATATAAGAGCGGTATGCGCAGATGTGATGCGACATAGAATTGGTGTAACTTACGAAGCGGAAGCGGAAAACAAAACAAGCGTAGATATTTTACATGAAATACTAAACGCCGTAGAAGTACCTTAGGCAATATAAAAAATACCATTATAAGCGACTTCCTAAACAAAGAATTCGCTTATTTTTTTTACAGCAACAGTTTTCATAACTTGCTTATTATTAACCTAACATATTATTTCTAACATGAGTTTACATAAAGTGGTAGCAAATGCCGAGGAGGCTGTCAAAGCAATTCAATCTGGTCAAACCCTTTTATTAGGTGGCTTTGGATTGTGTGGCATACCCGAAAATTGCATAGCAGCATTGGTAAAAAAAGGAGTTGATCAACTGACCTGTATTTCCAATAATGCCGGAGTAGATGATTTTGGCATTGGATTGCTATTGCAAACCAAACAAGTAAAAAAAATGATTGCTTCTTATGTTGGCGAAAATGATGAATTTGAACGACAATTACTATGTGGCGAATTAGAAGTAGAATTAATTCCGCAAGGCACCTTAGCTACGAGATGTATGGCCGCAGGCTATGGCATGCCCGCAATTTATACCCCAGCAGGTGTAGGTACCGAAGTTGCTGAAGGCAAAGAAGTACGCAACTTTAATGGCAAAGATTATTTGTTAGAATACGCTTTTGATGCCGATTTCGCCATAGTAAAAGCTTGGAAAGGCGACACAAAAGGGAACTTGATTTTTAAAGATACCGCACGCAATTTCAATCCATTAATGGCCATGGCAGGCAAAAAAACAATTGCTGAGGTAGAGTATTTAGTAGCAGCAGGAAGTTTAGATCCAAATGACATTCATACGCCTGGTATCTATGTAGATTACATTTTCCAAGGTGTAGATTATGAAAAACGAATTGAAAAAAGAACGGTAAGAAATTAAATAATTATGGCATTAACGAAAGAGCAAATTGCTAAACGTATAGCACAAGAATTGCAAGACGGTTTTTACGTAAATCTAGGAATTGGCATTCCTACTTTGGTGGCCAATTATATACCCGAAGGTATAGAAGTGGAACTACAAAGTGAAAATGGCCTTTTAGGTATGGGGCCGTTCCCAATTGCAGGCGAAGAAGATGCAGATTTAATAAATGCTGGGAAACAAACGATTACAACCCTACCCGGCTCTGTTTTTTTTGATAGCGCTATGAGCTTTGGTATGATACGTGCAGGAAAAGTAGACCTAACGGTACTCGGTGCAATGGAAGTTGCAGATAACGGCGATATTGCCAATTGGAAAGTGCCTGGCAAAATGGTAAAGGGTATGGGTGGCGCTATGGATCTTGTTGCGTCAGCTAAAAACATCATTGTAGCCATGCAGCATACCGACAAAGCAGGCAACTCTAAATTATTAGCTAGTTGCAGTTTGCCAATTACAGGTCGCGCTTGTGTAAAGAAAATTGTAAGCGACTTAGGTGTATTTGACATAACCGAAGATGGATTCGTTTGTATAGAACATGCGCCAGGAGTTAGCATAGAAGAAATAAAAAATAAAACAGCAGGAAAAATCAGTATCCATCCATTGATAATAGAAATGAACGTTTAATTATGCTAGCAAAATTCCGATTAATCTTTCTTTTACTCCTAGTAGGATGCCTTAGCTCCTATAAGGCCTTTGCACAGCAAAGAAAAGAAGGGATGACCGGATGGAAAGGAAAAGAAAAGGGGGAAGCGGAGCATATTGCCAAAATCTTACGTTGTCTTCAACGAGAAGAATTAATGAATTATACGCTATTATTTCCAACTGTAGAAAATATGTCGAGATGGATTATTGAAGTGTCTCCACCTCGATCCAGTGCTTATCAAAAAGCAGTTTTTTATCTCAATAAACCAGAATTATTACACATTATGGATACCAGTATTCGTAATGCAAGAAAAAAAGAATTTAATAAAATGCTGCATAAAGCAGAAAATATTGGATTGCACTGGAGCAAAACAATACTATTAAATTATGAACTGGAACGCATGATAAAAACACGGGATACCGTGTTAGAAAAAATAGCTCCAGAAAGATTCTTAGGATATGTTTTTGTAAAAGATCAAGTTACAGATTCTGTTTATTGTTTTACCGTTAGCGATTTACAAATGATAAAAGGCAATTGGCATGGCGGTTATTTAAAAAACTTATTCAGGGCGGAAACAAAAGCAGAATATGAATTGCAAAGAATGGTAGAAGAAAAATTCTATGCAAAATTAGCGCACAATAAAAAAGATTCTGTCAATTTAATTATTGATAGTTTAGACGATTCTAGAAATGATTTTATTGTAGCCAGAAAATATTATGAGGGTACTTTAGATGGCTTTATTCCAATTGAATTATATATTCGATACATCAAAGATACTTGCGCAGAGGATGTTTGCAGATACGAAGCCTTATATAAATTTGGTGACAATGAAGATTTTATATCCCTTCGAGTAAGTAAAAAAGAAAAAGAATGGACTTTTAAAGAGGATAAGTACAATGCCTTTATGCAACTTACGCTAGGCAAAATAAAATATACCGGTATTTGGAACGACCCAGCTGAACATATTAAATATAAAGCAGTGCTCACCGAACTAGAAGAATTACCTGAAGAAACAAAAGACCTAGATGCCGATCTCGACCAAGCTATTGTAGAACGTATGCAGGCGATTGCAAATGGCGAAGAGCTAGACAAAGAAGTAGAAATTGAAAATGCAGAGCCTTTAGAAAAAACACAAGAGCAAGTGGAGCCTAAAAAAGAAACGAAAGTAGAAGACGCCCCTGCTAAGGATAAAAAAGCTGATAAAAATAAAAAAGGCGACAAGAAGAAAGATAAGCCTAAAAAAGAACGAAAAGAACCTGCACTCCTAGATGATGGATTATAAAATAGAAGACATAGAGCGAGAGGTATTTTTTAAGACAGCTAGAAGTGGTGGCAAAGGGGGGCAACATGTAAACAAGGTGGAAACGAAAGTAGAGGCTTGGTGGCCAGTAAAGCAAACAAACTTATTTAGTAAAGATGAAAAAGAACGCATCTTTCAAAAATTAGCTCATAAAATTAATAAAGCAGGCTGTTTAGTTTGTGTAGTCAGCGATACGCGCTCGCAATTAGAGAATAAATTAATTGCACTAAAAAAATTACAACTACTAATTGCGCAAAGCTTAATCGTACCCAAAAAAAGGAAAAACACAAAGCCCACAAAAGTGAGTATAGAAAAGCGATTGGAAAGTAAAAAGAAACAAAGCGATAAAAAAAGTAATAGAAGCACTACGGATTGGAAATAAAGAAGGTCCCTTGCGGGACCTTTCTATTAATGATGATGATGTGTAGCGTGCGGATCTTGTAATTTAAAGAATTCCTCTTCGCTCACTTTTTTATCTTGAATAGTAAACTGTGTCTCTAAGTATTCGAATAAACGATCGAATAACATTTTACGATACGTTTCATCAATTGTTTTTTCATCTTTCATGATCTTATCCATATAGCCATTCATCCAAGGAGCTTCGTCATCTGCACCCATTCCGAAATAAGACATCACTTGTGCTTTTAAGCTATTTTTAACATCTTCTAAATTAACTTGAATTTTATTTTCTACTATTAATTTATCAGAAATCAATGTCCAACGTAATTGATGATCAAATGAACCAAATTCAGCTTCTACTTCTTCATCCGTACGCACTTTTTCTTGACCTTCTTTCATCCAACGTTTTAAGAAAGCCACTGGTAAATCTAATTTCGTTTGATGCACCAATAATTCATACATTTCATTGGTTAAGCGCTCTTTAGAAATTCTTACAAATTCTTTACCCAACTCCTCTTTTAATTTTTCTTTGAAAGCATCTAAGGTAGTGATCGCTGCATTAGGGAAAACCTCCGCATACAAGGTTTCATCTAATTCTCTCGGAATTAAACGCGCAACTTTAGTCAAGGTAACTTGATACGTAGTAGCTGCATCTGCTTCGGTAGTTTTCAATGGATCTTTTAAGAATGCAGCTAATTCATCAGCGCTACATACTTGATTAGGCACTATAGTAAAAGTATCTTCTGCTTTTTTACCCATTAATAGGGTTTGCATGCCTTTTGGTAATTTATCATACAAAACGGTGTCTTCTTGCTTTGCATTAGTATCTAATACTGCTCCTGCTGCATCATATTTATGATAGGTAGCATAAATAATATCCTCTGCATTACCTACAGCCTCTTGTGGCTCTGCTTTGCCATATCTACGTTGCAAGCGAACTAATTCATCTGCAATCATAGAATCCGCCACTTCAATCGTATAGCGTGTAAGCTTTGCTTTATCTTGAATAGGTTTAATATCGAACGTAGGTTTTAATCCCACTTCAAAACTGAAACTAACATCTTGCGGATTATTCATATCCAATTGATAGTTAGATTCATTTGGCATCATTAAAGGCTGAGCAAAAATGGCCAAATTTTCTTTTTGTAAATAGGTTTCTAGTTCTTTACTAGCGGTTCTTATAATTTCTTCATTAAATATACTTGGACCATACATTTTTTTAACCATACCTGCAGGAACCATTCCTTTTCTAAAACCAGGAACTTGAACTGTTTTAGCGTAGCCTTTCATAGCTTTTTCAAAACTCGGTACATAATCTTCTTTTACCAACTGAACGGTAATTTTGTCGTGTAATGAACCAATTTGTTCACGTGTAATCGATGCCATAGCAATAGTAATTTAAAGTTTTAAAAAAAGAGCCGATCAAAGATCGGCTTTTGTATTTGAGTGCGGGTGGAGGGACTCGAACCCCCAAGCCTCGCAGCACTAGATCCTAAGTCTAGCGTGTCTACCAATTTCACCACACCCGCATTTGGGTTGCAAATGTACAAAAACTTTTGAAATTGGCGCTCTTTTAAGGCAAATTTTAAGGATTTTGGCCTAATAAATGCTCCCTTGCTCCGTAAAAGGATTTGTATATTTGCAAGACCTAAAAAGGCAGAAATTATGCAGTCAACGGTTTTAATAGTTGAAGATGAAGAATCGATAAGAGAAAGTTTAAAACTTAACCTCGAATTGGAAGGCTATGACGTAACCACTGTGGCAGATGGATTGCAGGCACTACAACAAGTAAAAAGTGCTTATTTCGACTTAATTATCCTGGACATTATGTTGCCAGAAATGGATGGCATTTCTTTATGCGAAGCCATAAGATTGCAACAGAATGAAGTGCCCATTTTATTTTTATCTGCTAAAAATAGTCCAAAAGATCGCATTGAGGGATTACGAAAAGGAGGCGACGATTATTTAAGCAAACCATTCGACCTAGAAGAATTACTCTTGCGTATAGCTAAGTTGATTGCCAAAAACAAAAAAATACAAGATCCTCAACAAAATTTAACGTACTATAAATTTGCCAGTGGCAGTATCGATTTTACTGGACTTACGTGTATAACGCATGATGGCCATCAAATAAATTTAAGTAAACGCGAGGTGGCTTTATTAAAATTACTTATTGATCATAAAAATGAAGTGGTTTCTAGAGAGCATATCTTACAAATTGTATGGGGATATCAAGTATATCCAACTACTAGAACTATTGATAATTTCTTACTTAATTTTAGAAAATACTTCGAAAAAGATAGCAAACATCCCATTCATTTTCACTCGATACGAGGCGTGGGCTATAAATTCACTGAGTAGGCCTGTTGGTGTTTTCAGATTATTGTAATAACTTTATTTTAAACTAAAGTACCCATGAAAAAAATAGTATTAATCGTCTTGGCAAGTATAGCATTATGGTCCTGCGATAAGTATAAAGATTATCAATCTGCAGTAATAATAGATTCTGGAGATATTACGGTAGATGGCTGTGGCTACCTATTAAAATTAAATGATGGGAGCTTTGCAAAACCTGTTTATTTAAATTCCGCTTTTCAGCACAACAACATGAAAGTAAAAGCAAAATTGACACTTAATGGTCAAAAAGATACCTGTGGCATGGGCATGTCGATCTATAACTTAGCCGTGATAGAGGATATGGTTCGGGATAATGAATAGATAGTATCGAAGTTTAAAAAAAGTTAAGTTAGTTAGCGGAAGAAATAAAACAGTTTTAAAATTCATTTAAAAAGTACAGCGTAATTGCTATACAAGTTTATAATCATTATAAAATACAAACAGTAAATGACAACCGTTGCAAACAAAAGTCCAAAGAAAAATAATAGAAATTGGGTGAAGTTTTTTTTTGTTGTTGGCTTTTTGGCAACATTTTTTCTTTTTACTTTCTTACTTAA
>Ga0209299_1000824_pt1 | contig 17319 bp, 6 predicted proteins | sample S_140806_MF_Meta_FD_187326 | JGI IMG/M metagenome (GOLD analysis project Ga0209299, IMG submission 187326) | Freshwater microbial communities from Lake Simoncouche, Canada to study carbon cycling - S_140806_MF_MetaG (SPAdes) (version 2) | ecosystem: Environmental > Aquatic > Freshwater > Lake ...
TAGTAATAAATGTGTGCAGGTAATCCCCAGAACTATAATACATCATCGAATCATATGCAATTGAATCGCAGGCTGTAATTGAAAATGTATCAACAGTGCTATTATTTATTATCAAGGAAAGTATAACCAAGCTATCACATCCATTGGTATTAGTAAATGTTTGCAGGTAGTCTCCTGAACTGGTATACAGAATCGAATTATAAGCAAATGAATCGCAGGCTACAATTGAAAGCGTATCCGTTGTGCTATTATTTATAGTCAAGGAAAATACTACCAAACTATCGCATCCATTGGAAGTAGTAAATGTGTGCAGGTAATCCCCAGAACTATAATACATCATCGAATCATATGCAATTGAATCGCAGGCTGTAATTGAAAATGTATCAACAGTGCTATTATTTATAGTCAAGGAAAGTATAACCAAGCTATCACATCCATTGGTAGTAGTAAATGTGTGCAGGTAGTCTCCAGAACTGGTATATATCATCGAATTATATGAAAATGAATCGCAGGCTACAATTGAAAGTGTATCCGTTGTGCTATTATTTATAGTCAAGGAAAATACTACCAAACTATCGCATCCATTGGTATTCGTAAATGTGAATATATACTCCCCTGAACTATAAAACATCATAGAATCATATGCAAATGAATCGCAGGAAGTAATAGAAAGTGTATCAACAGTGCTATTATTTATAATCAAGGACAGTACTACCAAACTATCGCATCCATTGGTAGTAGTAAATGTGTGCAGGTAGTCTCCTGAACTTGTATACACAATCGAATTATACGCAAATGAATCACAGGCAGTATTGGAAAGTGTATCAAAAGTGCTATTATTTATAGTCAAGGAAAGTATAACCAAACTATCGCAACTATATCTATTTGTTAAATTGAATTGATAAATCCCTGATTCAGTATAAAGAGTTGAGTCAATAACTATAGAATCGCATCCTGACAATTGAAGAACTGTAGTATCTGGGTTTATACATAAATCAATAAAAATTGAATCTGAAAACGAAAAACAACCGGAACTATTTAAGGTCTTTACTTTATAATATCCACTTGAATTACATGTGATTGAGGTTGTATCTGAATTAATTAATGGTACATTATTCTTATACCAAACATACGAATCTGCATTTGGGGCAGTAGATAAAATTCCCGAATTATAATTTATTATAGGCTGAGCGGGCAATTCATTTACATTAATTGTAACATACTCTGTTCTTTGAATTCCTTTTGGCTGTGTTACAATAACACTATAAGTTGTAGTTGTATCTGGCGCAACAACAATACTGGAAAGAGTATCTCCGGTATTCCAATGAAAGTATACACCATCAAATACATTTAATTTGGTAGAATCTCCCGAACATATATTTGTATTTCCACAAATACCCTGAGTTGAAGAACTGCTTAACCAATTTGGAATATCTAAGAGATATTCTATCATGTTTTTGGTAACAAGCCTTATTTTCAGGCTATCCGGTCCACCTATTCCACTATCTGAAGTCCATTGGGTTGAACCAACATTAATTATGGTTCCAGAATTTGAATTCTTTTTTACTTCTATCCAGGTGCCAAAATTATCTTGAAAATTTTGCGAATTTGCACCTTCCGCATAATCAAATCCAACCAGATTTATTTTTTCAAAACCTGTAGATGAATTATCAATTATCGGATAGCCATATTGGTCCTGCCCTGAAGTATATGCGCCATCATATTCCTGAGTAAAACAAGAAATTATATCTCCATTTTGAAGTCCGGAATTTTGAATATAAGGCAAAGAATCATTAGTTATTTTATATCCATACCAGCCAGGAAATGTTTGAGTAGTATCATCTCCTCTTCCACCTTGATTATAATCACTCCCTAAACTTGGAATAATCGGATAATTTAAATCGGTTTCTATCCAATGAATAGTTTTGTCCAAAGGATTTACAACAGGATCTGTTGAGGCATCTTTATAACAGATTAATTGTTTTTTATCTGAACTATATCTGACCTGCCACCACATATTGCAACCAGATAAGAGTAAGGCATTTTTACCAGAGTTAACAAACTGATCAAAATTCATTCTTGCCTGCCTGGTCCAATATTCAGAATGACCAGTAACTATCAACAACTTTGCATTTTCAATTTCTGCATATACTTCCATATCCATATCTGTGATATAACCAATTGAACATTGTTTATAGGAATCCAACCATTGACAAAAAGGTGCGCTTTTTTTATCTGGTTTCCCATTGCTTAAGGGCCTTAAAAAAGAAACTGTTGAAGACCTTCCATTAGTTGAATTGGCGTCATATAAACTTTTTCCTCCCTTATTATTATATGCTTCCATTGTATTAGTTGCATACAACACAATCACATCAATATTTTTTTCCTGACTTTTAACGACAAATACAATTCTGTTGTCCCAGGTATATATCCCACTTTTTAAATAGGGTGGCACTACATAATTAAATGTCGGTTGATAACCATATCCATTTGAATAAGAATGTTGGTTCGCGACAGATTGTGGACTGGCTGAAATTTTTACTGAATCTACTTTTTTTGCATTTAAATTATATAACCAGCAAGTTGTATTTGAAACTGTTTTTAAAGGATTAATATAAACAATCATAGTATCCCCGACTTCGTAGGATTTTTTATTAGTATACCCATCCTTAATAACCGAAGATGTTGTTTGGGAATTGGCTGACAAGTGAAATAAAAAGAGAATGAAAAGACAAGAAAAAAAAAGCTTCATTAATTTTTCGATAAAAATCAGTTAGACTTAATCTTAGAGTACACTTAGATTAGTTTTCTAAAACAATGAAACTTACTGCAAAAAATTAATTTTCGAAAATCATATTAGACTAATGTCTTTTAATATGAATTTAATAATTATATTTAATCAATCTTCAAATAACTTTTATTTGTTTTTATAAAATAAATAAATAATTTTTCATATTAAATTATTATCACTTTTTTTCTATCCGCTCATATAATTAAAAAACCCGGAACAAAACTGCCCCGGGTTTTTGTAATTAATCTAAACCTTATTCAACTGTCAGTTTTAACTGTCTGGATTCGCCGTTCAGATTTAAACCCAAAAGATACATGCCTTTTGAAAGTCCTGTCACATTGATTTCAGCAGAGTTTTCTCCTATTACCGCAAACCCAGAAAGGATTCGCAAGGTACGTCCGGAAATATCCTTCACTGTGATGGTGTAATCGCCTTCTTCATAGCTGGTGAAATTCAATGTAGCTCTTTCAGATGCGGGGTTTGGAAACAACACTAAATTAGAAGCAGTTTCTGTATTATTTGCGCCCAAACGACAAGATGAAATCGTATAATTTGTAGTCAAGGAAGTATAAAGAGTACTTCCGCATTTGCTTTGAACCCTTACATTCCAGACTCCGGGACCTAAATTAACAGCAGCGCTTGTACCGGTTGTCCAGGAAGAAAAGGACCAAGTTGAAGAGGATGATAATTTATATCGTACTCTGAAACTGTCTGCCCCAACACAACTATTAGCCCAAGAACAGGTATAAGTACAATTTTGTGATTGCGTCATAGTAAATCCTTTAACTGCAACACAAGGAACAGGACCACTGGTAGTGAAACTTACAGGTTGAGTAAAAGTCGAATAAACAGGACCAGAACATTGTGTTCTAAGTTTAATACAATAATTGGTACAACCATTCAAACCAGAAAAAGTGTATGACCTCAGGTTTCCTGAAACTCTGAAATTAAACCCTCCGCTGACTGCACAGTTTTCGGTAATCCGTACCCAGAATGAATCCGGATCTACAGAAGCTGTCCAGGTAAAAGTTACTGAAGTTGGTCCTACAGAGGAAACCGATAATCCAGTTGGAACATCTGCTCTTCTTACAACAACAGTGTCAAGAGATGTTAATATACCATTTGTTGCTGTCCATAAAAATGTTCCTGAGAAACCAGAGCCAAAGTTCTTCACCTGTGATGTCGGCGAAGTAGGTGTTGTTACAATTCCTGCACCAGCAATTTTAGTCCAGGTTCCGGTATATCCTGAAGGCAGATCAGCAGTCATATAAGTCTGTGTTCCGGAACAGATAATCTTGTCACTACCTGCAGAAATAGGTGTTAGAATAGTTACATATAAATTAAGTAAGCTATCGCATCCAACAACATTTGTTAGTGTTTGAGTATACAATCCTGAACTGGTATATACAACATTATTAATCGTCACATATCCATACCCTGTGGAATAAATATCTGTAGGAACAGAACTGTAGTTGATTACCAGATCAAGAATTACAACACTATCACACCCATAAGTATTGACTAAATTCTGATAATAAATACCTGTGGAATAATATGTGTAGTAATTTAAAGTATAGGAATCACAGCTGCTGGCAGAAACATAAGTAGAATCTCCGCCTAAACAATCATAATAAAATTTTGCCATGAACAAATCATATCCACCGCCATTGGTTTCTTGATACGCACCGGCACTTGCGATACCGCTGGTACTTTCACTATGACCCATTAAATAAACATTTCCATTACCATCATATGGGCAAGCAAGGCCATAATCATACCCACTTCCACCATAATAGGTCGCCCAATTCAATCCTGGGGAAGTTCCAATTTTAAAATCTGCAAGGAAAGCATCTCTTCCGCCTCCGAGTGTTGTCTGAAATGCATCCGGAGTGGCAATGCCAGAACTACTTTCTGTAAAACCTGACATAAAAATTTGATTATTATAATAGGACCCTGAGGTGGCAATTGTATATCCATAATCTGTTGCTGACCCTCCAAAGTAAGTTCCATATTCAAAATTTCCGCTGGTCAAATCGAACACTCCAAAATAAGCGTCCCATCCTCCTGCATTTGAGACCTGGTATGCATTGGAGGTTGAAATACCATTGGTACTGGTAGTATACCCGGGAATATAAATCTTAGCAAAATTCATAAATATGTTTTGTCCTGCCCAATCTTCTCCGGTTCCTCCGTAATAAGTCCCCCAATTAAGAGCTCCGGAGTTATCAAAAACAGTGATAAATGCATCCACCGGACCACCTGCAAATGAAGTCTGATAAGCTCCAGTTGTAGCAATGCCGCTTGTACTGGAAGTTGAACCCGCAAAAACAATAGAGTTGGTACCATAAATGGAACAAACCAACCCATAATCATCTCCAGATCCACCATAATAGGTACCCCAAAGGCGGTTCCCTGAAGCATCAAATTTTACCAAAAATCCGTCCTTTCCACCGGAATAAGTGTCCTGATAAGATCCTGAGGTTGCAATAGCAGTATTACTGTTGGAATACCCACATAAATAAACCGTCCCATCGGAGGAACCAGTACAAAGTACCCCTTGTTCATAACCTGATCCTCCGTAATAGGTTCCCCAGTTTAAAGTACCAGATTCTGTAAACTGAGCCAGAAAAGCATCAGATCCACCAGCATAAGAATTTTGATGCGCTCCGGATGTTGCAATTCCAGAAGTGCTGTTTGTAAATCCGCTTATATAAACATGACCCAAATTATCTAAAGCACTGGCATTACAATAATCCCATGAATCACCTCCAAAATAAGTACCCCAGTTTAATACTCCTGCAGAACTAAACTGTGACAAAACTGCATCGAAATTTCCACCTATCGTTGTCTGATAAGCTCCGGTTGTTGCAATGGCATTGGTACTCGCTGTTGTACCACACAAGTAAACATTGCCATAAATATCTATAGGAATATCAGAACTTGAATACCTGAATTCCCATGCACTTCCTCCATAATAGGTTCCCCATGCACGCACAACAGGATCAATCGTTAAGGGTAGCTGCGAATCAAAAGCTTCCAGCTCAAATGCAAGATTATTTCCATTCAATCTCCATTTTGCCGGAATCACTTTTGCACCTTGGGTAACAACAGGTGATTTTTCTATAATTTTTCCTAACGGAGTGGAAATTTCCAATTCTCCGTTTTTTGTGATACTAAAGTTAGTTGCTCCCTTTACAGAAATTTCAATCTGATGATAATCTGCTCCTGGAGCCAATTCAAAATCATATTCTAATCCGTCAGATCCACTATACCACCTTAGGTTTATTCCTTCATAAATGTTGCGGTACTTTATTTCCTTAAAACTCCTCACATCAGTTACGCCTTTCGGACAAACTGAGGTGTAAAAGTTGTTGTGACCCGGATATACTTCACCGGTTTCAATTACAGAATATGGATTTGCATTTACCCACTCTATATCCACTCTGTATAGTGTCCTTTGATCAGGCATTTTTTCTTCTTCAGATCCTGTAAGTTTCCTTTGGTCTGAACTGTTTTGTGTTTTCCAGGTATCTACTCTCGATAACTGATAGCTGATACCTTTTTGGTTTAAGTGAAAGTTCATTCCATTGGAACTTCCATAGTAGCGCACATCCGGGCGTGGGTTATTATGCTGATCCCCAACCTGCCCTTTGTTTTCAATAAAACGCAAATCAGGGTTAATCTGCATTTCATTCCTGTTACCTGCAATCAAATTTCCTATTACAGAAACAAAAAAACAGAGTAAAGTTAGTTTTGAAGTAAAGTTTTGCTTTTTCATTTAATAAAAAAACAAAATTTGTATTTCAACCGAAAATAAAATATGATATATGTCAGTTATAAATTTTTTTTTATTATTTCATTTTTTCAATTGTTGGAAAAATAATATTTATTCAATTCTGCTTCAAAAAAAAAGGGCTGCCCAAATTTCGGACAGCCCTTTTTCAAGTGAGATAAATGTTATTCTACCGTCAATTTCACCTGTCTGGTTTCGCCATTCAAGGTTAAGCCAACAAGGTACAATCCAATTGAAAGTCCATTTACGTTGATTTCAGCAGTGTTTTCTCCAGCTACAGCTGTACCAGAAATGGTTCGCAAGGTACGTCCGGAAATATCCTTCACTGTGATCGCGTAATCACCTTCTGCTATACTTGTAAAATTCAGCAAAGAACGCTCAGTTGCTGGGTTAGGGAATAGTACAAGGTTAGATACCAGTTCTTCAGAAACGCCAGATGTACGGCAGGAACTAATCGTGTAATTGGTAGTGCCGGTTGAATAAATGGTAGTTCCACATTTGCTTTGAACGCGTACCATCCAGGAGCCAGGTCCCATAGGCACTGTAGCACTATAAGAAGCTGTCCATGGAGAGAATGACCATACACTTGCAGAGGATAGTTTATACCTTACCCTGAAGCTATCTGCCAATACGCAGTTACTCCAGCTTACAGTATAATTACATGCAGATGAATTTGCAATAGCAACATTTGATACTGCAACACAGCTAGCTCCGGCAGAAGTAGTAAATGACCCATTTGTTGCACTGTACTGAGGTAATGGTGCATTGGTACACTGACTTCTCACCCTGAAACAATAGGTAGCGCATGGATTTAATCCTGTAAGCGTTGCAGTTCTCAAAGTTCCGGAAACCCATGCATAATAATTTGCTCCTGTACAATTTTCCTGATACCTGATAAGGAAACTATCGGGATTAACTGGTGCTGACCAGCTTACGTCTACAGTCGTTGCAGTTGCATTGGCAGAAGTCAAATTGGTAGGACGAGGAATGCTATTAATAGTAACCTGATCAAACGCAGAAGGGCATATATTTCCGACATCACTAACCGTCCATTGGTACACATTAGTTTGTAACAAGTTGCTAACCAAAGTATTGTTGTTTGTTGGATTAGCAAAATTGCCATTACCACTTACTACAGTCCACATTCCAGTATATGCATTACTGATTGGGGATGCATTAATTGCAGCAGAAACATTTGTACAAACATTCACATCAACTCCTGCATCAGCAACCGGAGGCGTAACAATGTCTGCAGTAAATGGTGAAGAGGCAGGTGAGTTACAACCATTGGCATCAATTCCAATTACAGTAACATTACCAGATGCATTAACAGTTTCAGAAGATCCTGTTCCGCCTGTACTCCAGGAATAGCTTGCAAATGCAGGACTTGCAGACAAATTAACTGAAGCGCATTGCGGGCCAGATGGACCAGAAATAGAAGGTGCAGATAATGGGTTGTTATCAAATGGAGTTATCACCACTGGTAAATTGCCCGAATTTGAGCTAAATCCCTCTGTAACAACATAATATACTGTATTTGGTGTAACAGCACTTACAATAGATGACTGCAATCCGGTACAAAGAGGACCATTGTCATCATTGCCAACAAGCTGAGTTCCTGTACTATCCAATAAGTGCAGATAAGTATCAAACGATGCACCACACAATGAAACAGTTATTGAATCTATACAAGGACCTGTTGTGAAGCGATAGAAAATATCTGCGTTAGCCTGATTATTTGCACCTGTGTAATCATTGGTAAATCCGGAACCTGTAGCATTACTTTGGGTGTCTGAATAAGCACTTGTAAGTGTTCCAACTTGAATTGGATTTGTCTGACTATCGCCTGTTCTAGAATTAACAGTAATAGTTAACACATTGGAGCTGTCAGAAGGACATCCTGGTGAAGTCACAAATGCCCGCAGATAAACTGTTCCTGGTGCATTTGCAGTAAGGCTTTGAGAAGCATTAGTTGCGCCTGAAATATTTGTCCAAGGACCAGAAGAAGAAGTAGAACTACCTTGCCACTGAATGTTGCCAGTATATCCACTCAAGGTATAGGTATTGGATGGAGGTCCTGCTGTAACAACAGTTTGACCGGATGCTGTCCCACCAACTACTGTTGTGGTACAGGTTGGAGTAGTTAAAATATTAACAACAAAATCCTCGCATTCACCGGAACCAAAAGCTGTACAAGCATCGCCGGAGCCGTTTATATTACCAGTTAATCTTGAACGAACTCTCATTCCAGTCTGACCCAAGGTGGCAGTAACTGGGATGGATACGGTAACGGATGAGGCAACATTCGCTGTAGAAGTGGTTGTTACCTGAGTCCATTCAGTTGCTTCATAGATACCATCCTGATCAAAGTCAATCCAAACTGAAATAATTGCACCAGCCATTGTGGTAACACTCAGGGTAACATTGTCTCCCTGATAAAGGTCTGTAGTTGCTGAGTAAGAACCGTATGCAGGTGAGGTACAACTTGTTGACGTGGAATTGAACAGCGTATTCATAGAAACCTCGGTTACGCATGCACCACCTGCAGAAGTAGGAATACAATAACAATTATAGAACGGATCCTGATATACAACTACTGGAGTTGTTGTTGAAGAATTACTACCACAGGTTAATATACACTGATAATAAGTTGTATCAGTTTGAGTTGTGGTATAGAACAAATTTGTAGCTCCAGAAATGTTAGTATAGGTTATTCCATCAGGTGAACTCTGCCACTGATACGTTTGTCCTGAACCAGAAGTATTGCCACTTATTGTAAGCGTAAAACTGGTGGCAGAACAAACATTAGCATCAGAAGTTTCTGCAATACCTGCTGTTGGAGGATCTATACAAGGTGTAGCAGCAATTAATTCTACTAAATAATCCTCTGTTTCACCCCAGGTATAAGTACCACAAGAAGAAATGGTGCCGGATGTTTCAACATTTACTACACGCATCATGGTTGTGCCAAGTAATGCAGTCAAAGGAACAAGAACTGAACCTGTCTGTGTATTTGGACCGGAAGTTGCAGTAGAAATAAATGGATTTTCATCCGTATCTGTAAAATCTCCATCCTGATTCCAGTCTATGAAAATAGCAAATCTATTGGTAAAATTACCTCCACAGGTACCGATTTGTACAGAAAATGGAACATAATCGCCAGGTGAAACAGTTGGTGCTGATACACTAGTGAAATCACTGTACATGTTCAATACTGAACTACCTCCTCCTGTGGTCGAACAATCAGAGGTATTATTCAATGAACCAAAGGTGACGTTAAAAATATCCTCGTCTGCAGCACTCGTTGCACTCGATGTGCAATAACAATTTAAAAAACTGTTCTGTGTTACCACCACTGAAGTTGTAGTTGCCGAATTAGCTCCACAAGTCAAAACACATTGATAGTAAGTTGTACTAGATTGTGTCGTTGACAGGAACTGATTGGTTGCTCCAGTAATATTCGTCCATGTAGAATTATTAGGTGAACTCTGCCATTGATATGTCTGCCCTGATCCAGATGTATTTCCGGTTATGGATATCGTAAAACTTGTTGAGGCACATACATTACTTAAAGAAGTAGAGGCCGTTCCTGCTGTTGGTGGATCAATACATGAGCCGGCTAAAGTAATGTTTACATAATAATCTTCAGTTTCTCCCCAAGTATAGGTTCCACACGAAGAAATAGTACCAGAGGTTTCAACACTTACAACACGCATTCTGGTTGTACCAGTTGTAGCTGTTAACGGCACTTGGATTGAACCAGTTTGAGTATTAGGGCCGGAAGTTGCTGTAGAAATAAATGGATTTTCATCTGTATCTGTAAAATCGCCATCCTGATTAAAGTCTATGAATATGGCAACTCTATTGGTGTAATTACCACCACAGGTACCAATTTGTACAGAAAACGAAACAAGATCTCCCTGAGATACATTAGGTGCAGTTACACTGGTATAATTGCTGTACATATTTAGCACTGAACCTGTACCACCTGTTGTGGAACATGTAGAAGTGTTGTTCAATGAACCAAAGGTGACGTTAAAAATATCCTCGTCTGCAGCACTCGTTGCACTCGATGTGCAATAACAATTTAAAAAACTGTTCTGCGTTACCACCACTGAAGTAGTAGTTGCAGAATTGGCTCCACAAGTTAAAACACATTGATAATAAGTGGTACTAGATTGTGTTGTAGACAGGGATTGATTGGTTGCCCCAGTAATATTCGTCCAGGTAGAATTATTAGGTGAACTCTGCCATTGATAGGTCTGCCCAGAACCAGAAGTGTTTCCGGTGATGGAAAGCGTAAAACTTGTTGAAGCACAAACATTACTCGAAGAAGTAGAAGCTGTTCCTGCAGTTGGTGGATCAATACAAGCAGTAGAAGCTGCCACTGTAACATAGTAATCTTCTGTTTCACCCCAAGAATAGGTACCACAGGAAGAAATAGTGCCAGAAGTTTCAACACTAACCACGCGCATTCTGGTTGTTCCCGTTACCGCAGTTAACGGCACAACGATTGTACCTGTTTGAGTATTAGGTCCAGAAGTTGCTGTAGAAATAAATGGATTTTCATCTGTATCTGTAAAATCTCCATCCTGATTCCAGTCTATGAATATAGCAAATCTATTGGTATAATTTCCTCCGCAGGTACCAATTTGTACTGAAAACGAAACATTATCACCTGGAGCAACAGTTGGTGCTGTTATACTTGTAAAATTGCTATACATATTTAGAACTGAACCAGTACCTCCTGTTGTGGAACAGGTAGACGTGTTGTTCAATGAACCAAATGTGACATTAAAAATATCCTCGTCTGCAGTATTCGTTGCACTCGAGGTGCAATAACAAGTTAAAAAGGAATTTTGTGTTACATAAACACTTGCTGAAGCTGCAGAATTGCTTCCACAAGTCAGCATACACTGATAATATGTTGCTGTACTTTGTGTAATTGTTAAAGTAGTATTTGTAGCACCTGAAACATTTGTCCAAGTTGTATTATTAGAAGAGCTTTGCCACTGATAGGTTTGACCTGTCCCTGAGGTATTACCAGATATGGATAAAGTGAAGCTAGTGCTAGCACAGGCAGATGAAGTAGTTGATACGGTTGTGCCTGCTGTTGGAGGATCTGTACAAGGGGCAATAATATCAGACGAAACATCATCCAAAGTCATTCTGTTTCCAAATCTGGAAACAGCAACAAAATATACATAATTTGCGCTTGTGCTATAAGCAGAAGGCAAATTATAGGTATATTTTATCCATTGGGTAGCAGTAGAAGTAGCGGCACCAGAGGCCATTCCCGTAGCAGAATAATTACCTGCCCTAGGAACAAATCCCAAATTGCTACCCGTTGTATAACTGCTTGAAGAGGTACTTACCCATACTGTAATGCCTTCATCAGAATAAGTGGTTGTGGTATAGGCAGACACATCTCTGAAAAAGTAAAAGCTTACAGTTGCATTATTAGTGCCTCTTGTACTCATATCAATATTTGCAGTTCTCAAATAAGCAGAGGAACCAGAAGAATAACTGAAGCTATTATACCTTGCCATCCCTGCTCCAGAGTTTGGTGAACAGGTCGGACTAGTACTACTGGTAACTCTATTCCAAGTGCGACTGGTTGAGAGTGATACTATGCCTTGAGCCCATCCTGATGGAACAAATGTTGTTCCATCAAAGGATTCAGTCAAAACATTCTGGCCATAGGTTGAACCAGAAATTATTCCTAAAAACAATAGGAATACTATTTTGTAAATTCTTGTTTTCATTTTATTTATCGTTTAAATTATAAACCAGAAATTAAAGATTCAAAATCCGCTCCATTGGTAACTTTCTCCAGAACAGCATCCTTTTCGAAAGAACTTAGTAATTGAAACCTGCTATCTTTGGAAATTTTATTTATCAATTCAGCATCCACATTTACTTTATCCTGAGTTACAGATTTATCAATAAAAGACTTGTCCATCTTCTCAAGTTCATTTTGAATCAAATTGATTTCATTCTGATCATTGGTTAAGGATAATTTTTGGATCAATTCTTTCTTCCTGTCGAATGAAAGGGTATTTACGTCCGATGACTGATATAATAATTCTTCAGAATTTAATTCTTTTTCAATTATCATTTTTTCAGCAGGATCCTGAGTCACCATAAGCTTAAGTTGCAATTCTTCCTGGCGGCTTTTTGGAACCTGGAAAGAAGACTCAGAAGAAATCAGTCTTTCTTCTTCTGTTAGAGTACCGGCTTTCAGTTGTTCAGCTTTTTTGTACTCATACATTGCAGGGTTTTCAATCTGTAAACCCAAATCTACAGGACTTGGAGTTAGTTGTCCCGATACATTAAATGCAGGAACACTGTTAGGAACGGGTGCTGATTTATTCTGTCCATAGACAGATAAACCAGTCAGGATGCAACTAAGCAGAAGCAGCTTCTTGCATCGAAGGAAAAGTAATTGTTTGTTCATGTTTTGTAATACAATAATTAAATATAACGTACTTTTTAATGTTTAAAAAAAATATAATCGAAATTTTGAACACCCTTATACTAAAGCAAACCTATTGTATTGATTTTGAGATAATTAATTTTATGGTAAGTTAAAATCGCGGTAAATGACTCTACATGCTTAATAATTAACCAATTAAGTATATTTATTTTGGAGGCTGAAGTATTTTATTTCAAAAATAAGCTAATTAACAAAATTAAAAAGGGGTGCCATTGGCACCCCTTTTTAAAATCATAAGATTTCCTTTTTACTGAACTATTAATTTAATCTGCTTAGTTTCTCCGGCAAGTTCTAGAGAAACAAAATAAATGCCTTTGCTCAGATCAGCAACAGAAAGAATCGCTGTATTCTCACCAGCAACTGCATTTCCATTCATTGTGCGAAGTACTCTACCAGAAATATCAGAAATATTCACGACGTAATTTCCTTCATCCATGCTAGTGAAATTCAATACAGAACGCTCAGTTGTTGGATTAGGGAACAGAACAAGGTTAGATACCAGCTCATCAGAAACACCAGCCATACGGCAAGAACCGATAGAATAATTGGTTGTTCCAGTCGTATAAATGGTCGTACCACATTTGCTCTGAACGCGTACCATCCAGGAGCCAGGTCCCATAGTCACAGTTGCATTGTAGCTAGTTGACCAAGGTGAGAATGACCAAACACTTGCAGAAGATAGTTTATACCGTACCCTGAAGCTGTCTGCAGTCACACAATTGCTCCAACTAACAGTATAATTACATCCAGATGAATTGGCAATAGAAACATTGGAAACCGCTACACAACTTGCACCAGAAGTAGTTGTAAAGGATCCTGATGTTGAGCTATACTGTGGCAGTGGTGCTCCTGTACATTGACTTCTAACCCTGAAGCAATAGCTAGCACAAGGATTTAAGTCTGTAAGGGTTACTGTTCTCAAGGTTCCAGATACCCATTTATAGTAATTGGTTCCTGTACAATTTTCCTGATATCTAACAAGGAAACTGTCCGGATTAACTGGGGCAGTCCAACTTACATCTACGGTAGATGATGTTGCATTTGCAGAAGTCAAATTGGTAGGACGAGGTACGCTGTTTACAGTAACTTGATCAGAGGCAGATGGACAAATATTGCCAACATCTGTAACTGTCCACTGATAAACATTAGTTTGTGACAGGCTGCTTACAAGAGTACTGTTATTGGTAGAATTAGCAAAGGAGCCACTTCCACTAACAACAGTCCAAAGTCCATTATATGCATTGCTGATTGGAGACGCATTAATAGTGGCAGAAACATTGGTACACACATTCACATCAACTCCGGCATTTGCAGAAGGAGGCGTAACAATATCAGTAGTAAATGAACCAGATACTGGAGAAATACATCCGTATACATCTGTCCCGATTACTGTAACGTTTCCAGAAGATGTAACAATTTCAGATGAACCATTTCCACCAGTGCTCCAGGAATAACTTGCAAATGCTGGACTTGCGGATAAAGTAACACTACCACATTGTGGACCAGATGGACCAGAAATGGACGGCGCTACTAATGGGATGCCATCAAATGGTGTAATCACTAATGGAAGGCTACCAGTACCTGTGCTATAACCTTCTGTAACAACATAATATACAGTATTTGGGGTCACAGCTCTTGCAATAGAAGATTGCAATCCGGCACAAAGTGGACCATTGTCATCATTAGAAACAATCCAATTTCCAGATGCATCAAGTAAATGCAAATAAGTATCAAACGTTGCTCCACACAATGAAATAGTAATTGAATCTATACAAGGCCCAGTTGTGAAACTATAGAAAATGTCAGCATTTGCCTGATTATTTGTACCCGTGTAATCATTGTTAAATCCTGATCCTGTTGTGTTGCTTTGGGTGTCAGAATAAGCACTTGTAAGTGTTCCAATTTGAATAGGATTTGTCTGGCTATCTCCTGTTCTGGAATTTACTGTTATTGTTAACACATTAGAGCTATCCGGAGTACAACTTGTTGAGCTAACATATGCCCTTAAGTAAACTGTACCAGGAGAACTAGCCTGTAAGGACTGAGATGCAGTGGTAGCTCCAGAAATATTTGTCCATGGACCAGAAGCAGAAGCTGTAGCATATTGCCATTGAATATTTCCATTGGAACCAGTCAAAGTATAAGTTGTGGCCGGAGGTCCTGCAGTTATATTTGTAGATCCTGAAGCGGTCCCTCCAACTACAGTAATCAGACAAGGTGGCGCTGCCTGAATATCCAGACCATAATCTTCCGTTTCTCCATAAGCATATGTTCCACAAGCTGGAGGCCCTGAAGTACCTTCTCGTAAAACAAGACGCATTCTCGTTTGGCCTATCGTTGCAGTAACAGGGATTGGAATACTCAAAGTAGGAAGAGTATTTAACGCTGTAGTTGGTCCATAACTTATAACTGAATCCCCAGCATCAGCAAAAGATCCATTTTGGTTCCAGTCAACAAATACTGAAACATAGGCAGCATAATGGCCGCCTGAACAAGAGCCATTTCTTATCCTTAAATTATAAGTTCCTGATTGCTGAGCCGTTCCAAGAGTACTGGTACGTATAGTATACGTTTCGCAATTTGTTCCAGAGCTACCACCCATTGTGGTGTTGTCCCAAAATACCGAATCTATTTTAGTATCTGCAGTATTTGTTGCATTTGATGCACAATATGAATTACAAGCCCAAGCTGCAAGCATCCCAACTTGCAAACTATTAGAGTAAGCACTTTGAGAAGAATTGGTACAGGTAACCAAACATCGATAATAGGTTGCAGAACTTTGAGTTGTGGGTAAGGTTGCCAATGTAGCACCCGAAACATTCGTCCAGGTTGAATTATCTGGCGAAGAAGACCATTGATAGGTAACTCCAGTTCCATTTGTAGTATTCTGTAACCCAAGGGTAAATGAAGCACTGGTACAAACTGAAGCCGAAGTGCTGGTAGTATTACCTGGAGAAGGCAGACCTGTACAAGGATTAATAATATCCGAAGAAACATCGTCTAAAGTCATTCTATTTCCAAATTTGGAAACAGCAACAAAATATACATAATTTGTGCTTGTGCTATAAGCAGACGGCAGGTTATAGGTATATTTTATCCATTGGGTTGCCGTAGAAGTAGCAGCACCTGAGGCCATTCCCGTAGCAGAATAATTACCTGCCCTAGGCACAAATCCCAGATTACTACCAGTTGTATAAGTGCTGGAAGAAGTACTAACCCAAACAGTAATTCCTTCATCAGAATAAGTAGTTGTGGTATAATTTGACACATCTCTGAAAAAGTAAAAACTCACTGTTGCATTACTTGAACCTCTGGCACTCATATCAATATTTGCCGTTCTCAAATACGCAGAAGAACCGGAGGAATAGCTGAAGCTATTATACCTTGCCATTCCTGCTCCAGAATTTGGTGAACAAGTTGGACTAGTACTACTGGTAACTCTCGCCCAAGTGCGACTAGTAGAAGAAGATACAATGCCTTGGGCCCATCCGGATGGAACAAAAGTTGTTCCATCAAAGGATTCGGCCAGTACATTTTGACCGTATGTTGATCCTGAAGCAAAAAAAGCTAAGAGGATACATGAGAATAGAATAATTCTTTTCATTTTTTGGGAATTAAAAATTAAAATCCGGAGATAAGACTTTCGAAATCTGCTCCATTGGAAACCTTTTCCGAAATTGCTTCCTTGTCAACATCAGATAAAGCTAAAAACCGCTTATCAGAAGTGTACGTGTTCTTCACTTCCAATTTAATGTTTTGATTTCCGGAATTAACAGTTGCTTGTGGTGCTACACCAATCAATTCAAGTTCATGATTGATAACTGCAATTTGAGCAGGATCATTAGTTAGGGACATTTTTTGCCTAAGTTCCATATCCCTCGACATGTTAATTGTCAAAGTGCCATTTTTAAACTGTTCAGATTTTTGATACTCTGAAAGTTTGTAAGATTCTGTTTCAGTGCTTCCTGAAATAAAAACAGAATTTGAGTTGTTTGCTCCTGGGACAGACATTGCCGGAACAATAGATGTGGGATTGGAAATCTGATTTTTACTTTGACCAATGACATTTGTTGCCATCAGACAAAAACAAAAACCTAGCCCCGTACCCAATAAAAATGAAAATTTTGTCTTCATATAAAGTACGTTAATTTGAAATTAAATATAATACCCATTCAGTTGATTTCCATTTTTAAACTGTTTTTTTTCGATAGAAAATAAATTTTTATTCTTAAAATTAAT
>Ga0209299_1000826_pt1 | contig 17294 bp, 13 predicted proteins | sample S_140806_MF_Meta_FD_187326 | JGI IMG/M metagenome (GOLD analysis project Ga0209299, IMG submission 187326) | Freshwater microbial communities from Lake Simoncouche, Canada to study carbon cycling - S_140806_MF_MetaG (SPAdes) (version 2) | ecosystem: Environmental > Aquatic > Freshwater > Lake ...
AGATCGCCCACCAGCCCGCCCCGGGAGTGGGTGACCAGATGGATCCGGGCCCGGGCCGGGAGGATCCGGGCCAGGGCCAGGGCGTTGTCGATGGGGCTTTCGGAGAAGGTGTAGTGCTCGAAGGTGTAAATGCGTTCCCCATAGGTCGCCCGGAGCGCGCGCCAATCCTCCTCACTCGTCTCCTGCAGATCCCCGAACGAACCGGCGCCGTTGGATCCGGTGCCGTGGATGAAGACGAGCAGCGGGCCTTGCAGGGCCTCCTGGGCCAGCTTCGGATCCGCCGCGCCGAAGACTTCCGAGGGGTCCCGAGAGCGGCCGGACCAGCGGTAGAGCCCGGGGCTGACGCGCAGCCGCTTCTCGATCGCCCACATCAGGGCCTTGGTGCCGAGCCAGGACACGCCGAGCTCGGCCACCTCGCCCAGCTTTTCCTTCACCTTCTCCCCCAGCCGTTGCTTCGCCCACGCGAGCGCCTTGGCCTTGGCCTCCTCGATCAGGGCATCGCTGCCGAGATCGAGGCTGAACAGCCGGGTGATCAGCTGGCCGGCGCTGCTGCCGCGGGAAGCAGCGCCGGCCAGGCCCCGATCCTCCAGACCCAGCAGGGAACCTTCTCCGATCTGCTGCAGGGTGGCTGCGAGGTTGCCGGCTGAGGTGATCACGGTGATGCCCTCCACCATCTCCAGCACCACCACCTGATCGGGCGGCAGGTCGAGCGGGTTCAGATCGGTGCCACCGATGTCGCGGGATGGGCCCGAGAGATCGAAGCCCCTCTCAACCTTCAGGAATCCGGTGGGGAGGAAAGGATCCTCGCCACGGAGCTCCGTCCCCCGCGTGGCCTGAGCCAGCAGGTGGGGCAGGGGGGGATCCTGGAGACGGGTGCCAGGAACGCTGAGGCTGATGGCGTTGCGTTTGGGTTCCGGCATGGGATTCCTGCAGCCTCAGGCGAGAATTTTGAACTGCAGCGCACTCCTGGCCCCCATCACCTGGGGCACTTGGGGGTAGTTGGCCGAAGGCAGGTAGCGACGGATGGCGGCGTGCCAATGGGCATAGGTGGCGGCGGCGGGGAGCGTCTTGAGGGTTTTCAGGGCGTAGTAGGTGAAGGCGCCATTGGAGCGATTGTTGAATTTGGCGTCGTAGCTGAACTTGTTGGGGCCTTCCTCGCAACCGGCCATCAGCAGATCGCCGCCAGGGGTGATCACACCGGCCCAGGGGGAGGTGGTGGTGCTGATGGGGAGAGTGGTGAGGGGGCGGCCACTGGCAGCCCGGGGGAGCTGATCCTCAGGAACCCAGGCCCCCATCGGCAGGAAGCGCACCCTGGGAGCATCCGCATCGGGATCGGAAGGCGCATTTCGCAGCACGGTGCCGGAATGGCAGCTGTCGGAGATCAGGATCACCCGCACGCCGATTTTGCGTTGCTGGAAGAGCTGGTGGAGCTCGTCATCGATCAGCGCGTTGCCCTGAAAGATGTCATAAGGACAGAGGGCCTCATCGAGGCCATCCGATTCGTCGCCGTTCTTGTCGGGGGCATAGGTACCGTGCCCCGAAAAGGTGATGGCAACGGTGTCGCCGTTCTGGGCGCTGCCCACCAGGCCGGTGATGGCGCTCACCATGGCTGCCTTGGTGGCCTGGGCATCGAGCAGGAGCTTGGTGCTGAAGCCCTTCCCCTGCAGGACGGCAGCCCAGTCGTTGGCGTCGTTGACGCAGCCCTTTAGATCGCTTTGGGTTCCCGGATAGTCGTTGATGCCGATGCAGAGGGCGTTTTTTGCCATGACTCTTCTCGTGAAGTGTTCTCGTGAAGTGTGAGGATTCCTTCGCCAGTGAGGCACTCGACGGGCCGACTCTGGATCTCCAGGAACCAGCTTTCTCCAGGTAGACCGAAAGGCGAGATCTGCTTCATCTTTCTACATCTCTTGAAACAAGATAGAATAATCGAAGCTGCTTCACGTCAACTGTAGCGACAGCAACTGTAGCGACAGCAACTGCAGTTCTCTCCCCTACCGCAACTCCCGGCTGATCGTGCCCCAGGTCGGCCATTCGCAGCAGCCATCCGCCGCCGTGACGATGGCCTCGCATCCTGCACAGAAACACCCTGCCGGCACCACCTGTCCTTTGCGGGTGCCCTACCCTCGCCACCAGAAACCTGCCGCACCGGAACGGCCCCCGCCTGGCGGGATGCGATGACCCCTCCCCCCGAACGCGATCAGCTGTTCATCAGCTACAGCCATGTCGATCGGCAGTGGGTGGATCGGCTGCAGACGATGATTCGGCCGCTGGTGCGCAGCCATGGTCTACGCCTCTGGGACGACTCCCAGATCCAACCCGGTGACAAGTGGAGGGAAGAGATCGAAACGGCGCTGGCTGCGGCGAAGGTGGCGCTGCTGCTGGTGAGCTCGGATTTCCTGGCCTCCGAGTTTGTGACCAACTCGGAATTGCCGCAGCTGCTGACGGCGGAGGAGGAGGAAGGACTGCGCATCCTGTGGGTGCCCCTGCGGCCCAGCCTTGTCAGGCGCACGCCGATCGATGCGTATCAGGCTCTATTGGATCCGGGCAGGCCTCTTGCGGCCATGAACCCTGTGGAACAGGAGCAGGCGCTGGTGAAGATCGCCTTTGCTATCGAGAAGGCGCTCGCAGCCCGCCACGATTCGCCACCAGGAGCAGGGACGAAAACACAGGGCGACAGTGCCGGAAGACCTCCTGCGACCGTTCCCCTGCAGCGCTTCGCCACCAGCACCTGCCTGTTGCGCCAGGAAGGCGGCCGCTGGAGCATGGAGCGCCACCCGCTGCAGGTGGAGGGCTACCGGGAGGATCTGGGCGGGGAGGTGGCCCTCACCATGGTGAAGATCCCGGCGGGCAGCTTTCTGATGGGCTCCCCTGAGGACGAGCCGGAGCGTTTGGAGCGCGAAGGGCCCCAGCACGAAGTGACCTTGGGCTCTTTCTTCATGGCCCAGACCCCGATCACCCAGGCCCAGTGGCGGGTGGTGGCGGGGTGGCAAAAGGTGGGGCGCGACCTGAAGCCCGATCCCTCAAGGTTCAAGGGAGCGAAACGTCCGGTGGAGCAGGTGAGCTGGTTTGATGCGCTGGAGTTCTGCCGCCGCCTCAGCCAGCGCACGGGCCAGCGTTACGGCTTGCCGAGTGAGGCCCAGTGGGAATACGCCTGCCGTGCTGGCAGCACCACACCGTTCCATTTCGGAGCCATGCTGACGCCGGAGGTGGCCAACTATGACTGCAATTCCGTTTATGAAAACGGCCCCAAGGGTACGTATCGAGAGCAGACCATCGACGTCGCCAGCTTCCCGGCCAATGGCTGGGGCCTGCATGACATGCACGGCAATGTGCGGGAGTGGTGCGAAGACCATTGGCATGACAGTTATAATTTTGCTCCAGGCGATGACCAACCCTGGCTGATTCCTGCTGCTGCTGCTGATGAACGAAGGCTGCTGCGCGGCGGCTCCTGGTTCAGCTTCCCCGGGTACTGCCGCTCTGCTTTTCGCAACTACCCCTATCCCGGCGATGCCGGCAGCTACGATGGTTTCCGTGTGGTCTGCCTCCCCCAGGACTAATATTTTTACCCTTAAACCCTTTGTATCTTTATGCTGGCTGTTTCTTAATTCTGGCTGTTGGCTATTGCGAGTGGCGCCGTAGGCGCCGGCAATGTTTAGATCTCTCCCCGAGTCTCCACCAGCAAGATCCCAGCTATACGTTCCTGCTGCGAAGCCTGACTTGATCTGATCCGCCGGCATGGTCCCATCTCCCCAAACCCTTTAGCCTGAGATCATTCGTTCCGCAGGGCCCCCATGCTCACCCTGCCCCGCACACTCAGCTTCACTCCTTCCCAGTTCGCGCAGGTGTGTGCCGCCAATCCGAAGGCGGTGTTGGAACTTGCTGCCGATGGCACCCTCATCGAGATGACCCCCACTGGTGGCGCCTCCGGTGCCCGCAACCAGACCCTCGGAGCCCTGCTCTGGCTGGCGATCGAGCAGGGCCGCCTGCCGCTGAAGCTCTTCGACAGCTCCACGGGCTTCCTGCTCCCCGTAGCCGCAAGGCTTCTCCGAAGGAGTTGGCTCGGTGCGCAGCCCCGACGCCAGCGTGGTTCGGCTGGATCGTTGGCAGGCGTTGAGCGAGGCCGAGCGGGAGGGCTTTGCGCCCTTGTGCCCGGATCTCGTGGTGGAGCTGGCCAGCCCTGCCGATGATCCGCAGGCCCTGCGCCACAAGATGGCCGTCTACATCGCCAATGGGGCCTCTCTGGGCTGGCTGCTGCTGCCGCAAAGCCGCACGGTCGAAGTGTGGACGGCTGCGGAAACAGCCAACTCTCCCCTGGTGCTCAACGATCCAAACCGGTTGGAGGCGGGCCTGGAGTTCCCCGGCCTCGTGATTGACCCGCGCCGGATCTGGGAGGTCTGAGGGCGCAGCCCCACGCCAGCGCTGGGACAAAACGGGCAACAATGCTGTAGTGGTCTTGAGGCCTCACGGCGATGAAGCCCGCTGCTTCTGGCGAAACCCAACCGCTCAGCCCCGTGCAGCCACCGTTGCGGCTACTGCGCTGGCAGGTGTTGAGTGGGGCTTAACAGGAAGGCTCCCCGCTTCTATGCCCGGATCAGGTAGTGGATCTGGCAAGCCCTTCGGATCACTTGGAGGCATTGAGGGTAAAGATGCGTTCTTAAATCACCGGTGGAGCGCGGCTGGGCTCGCTACTACTTTCATGGCAGCGAACCGTGGAGGTATTGACCCCCAAGCCAGCGGCTGGGGCGGCTGTTCTGGCCCAAGTGATCACTGAAGGCCAACGGCTTGAGGCAGGCTTGGAGTTTGCGGGCCTGAGAATCGATCTGGTCGAGATATGGTAGGTCTGAGGCCGATCAGCTCGATCATTCTGGCCCGGTTGGAAATGGTGGCGCATCTGGCCAGCTATTCGCGGCAAGTAATCAGGCTTAGATCAGTTTCAACGCCAGCCACGCATCCTGGTTGCCGCCTTGTGAGCCGCATGTCGCCGGCTGCTGGCACCAGGAGCCACTCGAAGGCCCTGGCCCGCTCCCCATACATCCACCACGCAAGCCTCTGACATCAGAAGACCTTTTGTGGTGCTCTACTCTGGCTACCAGACTCTTTCCGCACCGGAACGGCTCCCGTCTGGCGGTATGCGATGACCCCACCCCCGGTACGCGATCAGCTGTTCATCAGCTACAGCCATGCCGATCGGGAGTGGGTGGTGCGGCTGCAGACGATGATTCGGCCGCTGGTGCGCAGCCATGGCCTTCGTCTGTGGGACGACTCCCAGATCGAACCCGGTGACAAGTGGAGGGAAGAGATCGAAACGGCGCTGGCTGCGGCGAAGGTGGCGCTGCTGCTGGTGAGCTCGGATTTCCTGGCTTCCGAGTTTGTGACCAACTCGGAATTGCCGCAGCTGCTGAAGGCGGCTGAGGAGGAGGGCCTGCGCATCTTGTGGGTGCCTCTGCGGCACAGCCTTGTGAGTTTCACGCCGATCGATGCGTATCAGGCTCTATTGGATCCGGGCAGGCCTCTTGCGGCCATGAACCCTGTGGAACAGGACGAGGCGCTGGTGGAGATCGCCCTGGCTATCCAGGAGGCGCTCGCAACCCGTCAGGATTCGCCACCACCGATGCGGCTTCTGCTGCGGCTTCTGCGCTGGCCGGCCCGCACCCAGGTTTTCTACGAAAAGCTGGGCGACACTGCGTCGCTGACCATGGTCCGGATTCCGGCCGGCAGCTTCCAGATGGGTTCAGCGGAGCAAGAGCCGGGGCGCCATGTCAACGAGGGCCCGGTGCATACGGTGACGCTGGCTGAATTCCTGATCGGTCAGACACCGATCACCCAGGCCCAGTGGCGGGCAGTGGCGCGCTGGACGCCGCAGCAAGGGGAACGCTGGGGTCGGGAGCTGAACCCCGAACCTGCCAAGTTCCAGGGGGAGGAGGCCCGCCTGCTGGCAGGAGAGACGAACACCGACGGGCGGCCGGTGGAGCGGGTGAGTTGGTTGGAGGCGATCGAGTTTTGCTCTCGGCTCAGTCAGCGCACGGGGCGTAACTACACGCTGCCAAGTGAGGCGCAGTGGGAATATGCCTGCCGTGCGGGGACGAGTACGGCGTATTGCTTTGGAGCCATCATCTATTCAGATTTAGCCAACTTTAGGGGGACAGATGCATCTCGTTTTAGTTCACCTGCCCCTGATCCGCAGCCCCTCTTTCGGGAGCAAACCACACCGGCAGGGATGTTCCCCGCCAATGCCTGGGGTCTCCATGACATGCACGGCAATGTGCTGGAGTGGTGTTTGGATTCCGTACGCAGTAGATACGAGGGTGGGCCCTATGATGAGAGTGCCTGGGAGGATCCGCAGGCGCCGAAATTAGAACAGAGAATTACTCGTGGCGGATCCTGGTACATGCCACCAAGATGCTGCCGCTCGGCCTTCCGATTTCCTTTCCGACTACCCTCCAAGGCGGATGTTCCTGATGGTCTCTACGACGATGTCGGCTTTCGTTTAGTGTGCCTGCCGCCAAGAGTGTCTGTACAGAATCCCAATCTTCAAGAGCTTGATTGCGGACTCAAAGCAACCGTTCTTTGGTTGGATGAAAATCATGACAACAACCGGAGTGAACGTTCCGAGCTGGAGAAGCTTGGCATCAAAGTTCTCCAAGCAGGTTCAGCGGAGGAGGCCCTTGTGGTTCTTTTAGACCAGCCTACTGATGCGATTATTGCAGATATGTCGCGCCATGGGCAACCCCGCGCCGGTTTTGAGTTGCTACAGGAAATCAAGGCAGGTGGCCCATCCATCCCGGTTGTCTTCTATGTGGGAGTGAAGCGACCCGAGCTTGAGGCCGAGGCAATGGAGCTGGGTGCTGCAGCGGTGATCAATCAGCGTGATCAACTTTTCGTTGCAGTAAAATCTATTCTGTCAAAGAGATGATTAACCGGATCTCCTTTGCATCTGAATGGAAGCCAGCCCAGGTTTGCATGCAAGATGGGCAGGCAGCTCCTAGACATTAAAATAAGATTAGTGAATTGTATGCCGCTCCCGCTTTGTAGCTGACCTGTTCTTTTGCATCATCATTCCGTGTCGATAATCTTTCCGAGAGCAAAGCTAGTCCCAACTCTCAGCAAGATGTGCGTGCGCTCTTTCCACCGAGAAAGCTCAAATGTTACTTATTGTAACAATGGCTACATTTCCGCAGGCGGCTCCACTCCATACTCTTATGAGTTGGTTTAGATTATTCCGTAAAATATCCTTGGTGCATTCGGTTTAGACCATTTCAGTTCAACCATCTCAACCTAGTCGCCCCGAATCCGCTGTGATGCCGATCCCGCGAACATCATCACGCCCGCTTGTGTATGTCTCTTATGCTTGGGGAGATGCTACTTCGCAAGGCAGGGAGCGGGAGTTGATCGTTGACGAGCTTTGCACAGCCTTAGAGGAGCAGGAGCAAATCATGGTTGGTCGAGACAAGAAGCTGCTAAAGACTGGTGATTCTATTGAAGATTTTGCTGCAGACATAGCGCGTGGTGGCCTTGTTCTTGCGGTGATCAGCAGGAAATCATTGCGTTCTCATTGGTGCATGGTGGATGAGCTGTTGCAGGCGTTTCGCCGCCGAAATTTCAATGCCAACGAGTTCGGATCGGATGTGCTTGCCCTGATTCTTGATGATGCTAGAGATGATCTTGATAATCTTGCTGATTTGATTGGGCACTGGTCTGAAGCTATCAAGAAGGAGAGAACACCACTTGAGTTGGCAGATCCTGATCGCAGATTTTCGCCTGATTCCTGGCAACGTCTCGACCAGATGCATGAGCTCCGTGCTCGTTTGCCCGATCTGATTCGGAGCCTCAGGATTCGGGCGATGCCTCGGGGCTACCTCGCGATCAGCCGGAAGGACTTCAGTGAAATCCGTGAGCTGGTTGTGAACCGTCTGAACGAGAAAGGTTCATTGGCGTGATGGTAACCTCAGCTTTACCGCTTGTATACGTTTCCTACGCTTGGGGTGATACCACACCAGACGGCCGTGAACGTGAGTTGATCGTCGATGAGCTCTGCGCGGCCTTAGAGGAGCAGGAGCAAATCATAGTTGGTCGTGACAAAAAACTACTAAAGACTGGTGATTCCATTCAAGATTTTGCTGCAGATATCTCGCGTGGTGGACTTGTTCTTGCGGTGATCAGCAGGAAATCTTTGCGTTCTCATTGGTGCATGGTTGATGAGCTGTTGCAGGCGTTCCGCCGCCGAAACTTCAATGCCAACGAGTTCGGATCGGACGTGCTTGCGTTGATTCTTGATGATGCTAGAGATGATCTTGAAGATCTTGCTGATCTGATTGGGCACTGGTCTGAAGCTATCGAGAGGCAGCGAAAGCCACTTGAGGTGGCAGATCCTGATCGTAAGTTTTCGCCTGATTCCTGGAAGCGTGTCGACCAGATGCTTGAGCTTCGTGGTCGTTTCTCTGATCTGATTCGAAGCCTCAGGATTAGGGCGATGCCTCGCGGCTACGCCGCGATCAGCCGGGAGGACTTCGGTGAAATTCGGGAGCTGGTTGTTAACCGGCTGAGCGAGAAGGGTTTGGCTGCCAAGATGAGTCCGTCAAATATGGCTGAAGAGGAACAAGCCGTTCACGAATCGCCAGCCAGTGTTGCTCTCCATTATCTGGCGGTTGTTCTTCGGCGCCAACATCAAAGAAGTGGTGACTACTCTGAACCCATGTACGGCTGGGAGGTTTATTTGAACAAGCCACCCGATCAGCACTACGAACCCCTGAGCCTCCAAGAAGAGCTAGGAAGTTATCTAACGGCATCCGCAGACAAGTCTGACTTGTCAGCTTCAGCTGCCGGGCTGGCTGCACCGAGAACGATTGCTGATCTGATTCAGGCGGTAGTGGACTGGTCCCTGAGACAAAAGCATCAGGTTCTGATTGAGGTTTTTGCTCCCCTTGAGCTGTTGGATTTTGATTGGGCACACCTGAAAGTGGTGAATCCAAGAAAAGCTAGTCTTGGACCAGTTGACCTGGTTAAAACTTGTCCATATGTGCTTCGGTCATTGGCTCGTTTTGAGGATGAGGAATTTGCCTCAGCTTTTGAATGGCTTGGGCAGAAATATGCACAGTTGGAGAAGGGGTCGGGGCGATGGATCGCCGGAACTGATGCCGTTTCGTTGGACAAGCTTGCAGAAGCTGAGATGAAGAAAAATCTTGTTGCCATCAAACGGATTGACCCGCTCGATGTTGATCGGTTCAGCCGGCTTCAATGGCTTGAAAGCATGATCTCCACCATGGTGCCCGTGGCGCTTTGGAGGCGTCACGGATGCTCCAACAGTACGAAAAGGAGGCTGCTAGCTCATCTTGATGGTTATGAGGGCATGCTTGCCGGGCACGCGAATGGTGATTTCGTTCCCGCGGGCTGTGCACGGCTTGAGCGCTTGCCGATCTGCCGGAGAACCATGATCGCTGATCCTGTTGTGCATGATTTTGTTTTTCTGCTCGACCACCCGCAGCGAGCTCCAGGCTTGGATGCTTCGCAATCTCCCCTTGTCTCCCCCTAAGCCCATGCCCTCATCTCAGCCCCAATCCCAGCCAGATCTGCCAAGCCCATCAACGTGGGGAGTGTTCACCAATAGTGGTAAGGAATCAGGATCCTCCAGCCAGCTAACTGATCTTGTTGACAAGCCTCCTCCTTGGCGCCGTTTCGATCCCGGTGTTCCTCCCCCTTACGCCAGGCCGGATCTGCCCAAAAACCAGCTGAAACGGGGCGAGGTGTTTCGCTTACCCCGCCATCATCCAGAAGACCTTCCCACCAAGCCCGGAGACCAGAATCAGCTGCCGTTCACCAAGGCAGGCGAGGAAGTTCTGCTGGCCGTGAATGCTGCAATTCATCTGCGGCGGCCGCTGCTGGTGACAGGAACACCTGGCTGCGGCAAGACCAGCCTGGCCTATGCCATCGCGCATGAACTTGGCCTGGGGCGGGTGCTCTGTTGGCCGATTACGCCCCGCAGCGAGATGATAGAGGGCCTCTATCGCTATGAAGCCCTCGATCGTTTGCGTGAATCCCAGCCAGGTAGCACAGCCTCCAGCGCCGATTTTATTACTTTGGGCCCCCTAGGGACCGCCTTCCTTCCCTTTGAATCTCCTCGGGTGTTACTCATTGATGAGATCGACAAATCCGATCTCCAACTCCCGAACGAACTCCTGAATCTGTTTGAGGAAGGTTACTTCGAGATTCCGCAACTGAGGCGTGAGGCTCGCAAACAAGGAGCTGATGACAGTCAGACCTCGGAGGCTCACGCCCTGGTGGATACGGATGATCCCGGCTGCTATGCCCCGATCGTAGCCGGGCGGGTTCAGTGCCACGCTTTCCCGATCGTGGTGATGACATCGAACCGGGAGCGCGATTTCCCGCCTGCCTTCCACCGCCGCTGCATCCGCATTGAGATGCCCACCCCTAGCCATCGCGACACCCTGCTGGATGTGGCACGGAGCCATTTCCAGCAGGAGATGGCGAGTGGTCGTCTGGATGAAGCGACGGTGCTTGAGCGGATCGATACCTTCCTGGGTGAGCGGGGTCAGTTGGATCGGGCGACCGATCAGCTGCTGAATGCCCTGCATCTGCTTTGTGGGCCTGAAGACAAGCAGCCCAGTAAGGAACAAGTGGAGGCCCTGCAAAACATTCTGTTCAAGCGGCTCAGCGACAGTGGCTGATTTCGAAGCGAGACATATCAGCTATGAATCCTAAAGATGGCTTCCTCGAATCCCTGATCGAGTGGTGGGGCGAGCAGCGAGGTGAGCAACCCGATGCCCGAACTATCGCCGATTGGCTTTGGCTGAACTCTCGACTCCAAGGGGTGCCCTTGCCGCGTCAGTATGCCATATCACGAGGCATAAGCTCCGCTTCTGAGTTGTTGCCTCAGCGGCAGTCTTCTTCAAGCATTACCAGGCCATCCCAGGACGATTCATCCAAACCAACAGACCCAGCAGTTGAGCCTGAACCACCCAAGCCGCATCTGCCGTCCTTTTTTCCAGAGCAGCAGCCTTTCGCTGCCCAGGGGGTGGAACCGACGGCCCGGCTGCTCAGCCCCTCCGCACTACCGGAAGCTGATGACGTTAAAGCGGCTCTTCAACGGCAGGCCGGAGTAGTGCCTCTGCTGCTCAGCCAGGCCCCGCTGCTGCCCCATCCGTACCAGTTCTTGCAGGCGCTGCGCCCATTACTTCGCAGGCAACCCCATCCTCGCTGGCGTGTGCTGGATGAGGAACGTAGTGCCGTGCGCAGTGCCGAATTACAACGACCATGGCCGATCTTCAACGCCAGAAAGGTGCCTGCGGTGGCCGTGCGACTCTGGCTTGATGGCGGCTTGTCAATGGCGGTGTGGCAGCCCCTGGCGGAGGAGTTGCAGAAGATTTTAGCCAGTAGCCAGGCTTTTGCCAAAGTGGAACTGAAGCATCTCAATCCAGTACAACTTTCTGAATCGAGTGATTTTTCCTCTGCTGTCAGTAATCCGGGTGATGAGAAGTTGCTGACTTTGCTGCTCAGTGATACGGCCGGCCGCCATTGGTGGGATGGCTCGATCGATGCCTGGCTAGGGGCGCTTGCCATCCGCCATCCCTTGGCGATCCTTCATACCTTGCCGATCCGCTATTGGAAGCGCACGGCCCTGAGGCGCGGTGAACAGGTGACCTTGGGCAATCGCCTGGCTCTAGCGCCAAATCAGGGCTACCGGGCCGTTTCCCTGAAGGCCCTGCATCCTTTGAACGCTGATTCGGCTGAAGAACTGGGCAAAGCAGGTGGATTGAAGATTCCGGTGCTGACCTTGGATCCCCGCGATCTGGCGCCTTGGGCAGCGATGGTGCAGGGGGATTCCCAGGCCCACAGCGGTGGCACGTTACTGCCTCTCAATCAGCTCTCCCTCCCTCTCCAGGTGCCTGAGGCGGGCGCGAATCAGCCACTGGAGCCAACGGCCCAGGAAGCCGAACGCCTTTGGTTGGCATTCCGGCAGCAGGCCAGCCCCGAGGCACAACGGCTGATGCTGGTGATGGCTGCTGCGCCCCTTTTGACTCTGCCGGTGATGCGATTGCTTCTTGCTGCCAAACTGCCTGAGCTGGCCACGCCGCTCCCCCTGGCTGAGGTCTTGGTGAGTGGCTTGCTGCGACGCCTGCCCATGCAGGAGCATGAACCGCCGGAGAGGCTGCAGTTTGTGCTGCTGCCCCCTCTGCAGCGCCTGCTGGAGGCGCAGCTGGCGCCGCGGGATCGGATCGAGGTGATCCAGGCGGTGACCGACTTACTGGAGCGGCGCTGGAATCGGCAGGGGATTGGCCCCAGTTTCGAGACGCTGCTCACCGATCCGCTTGTGCCTCTGCCGGAGGAGGGAGCAGGCCTTGCCCACATCGCCAACGTCACTGCGGCGATGCTGGACCGGCTGCCTGGCAAGGCCTTCCATCAGCTCGCCGAGCGGCTACGCGCCGGTGTGGGAGCAACCCAACCGCCACTCTGGCCGGAGGAGGAGTTCCCTTTTCAGGAGCAGCCGTTCCTCACCGCCCAACTCCTGCCCATCCCCGAAGCGGAAACGATCAGCTTCAGCACCGCCCGCTATCTGGAGCAGGAGTTGCGGAGGATCCGCTATGAAACGGCCAGGATCACGCTGGTTGCCAGGCCTAACGAGCGTGGCAAGCCGAATCAGCGCGCCAAACGGAATGTCCCTGCCCAAAAAGCAGCCAGGCAACAGTCTGCTGTTGAGATTCACCGCAGCGAAGCCAGCATCTGGGCCTTCCACGAACCCCTGCAGCGCGATGCCCGCCCCCCGGGCGCCACGGCGGAGGCTTCAGACCCGCTCAGCCTCACGCTCGTAGAAATCCCCGCCGGCAGCTTCCTGATGGGTTCCCCCCCGGAAGAACCTGAGCGCTCAGAGGATGAAGGCCCCCAGCATGAGGTGAAGCTGGCGAGCTTCTTTATGAGCCATACCCCGATCACCCAGGCGCAGTGGCGTGAGGTGGCGGGCTGGCAGCCGTTGCCGGCAGAGCGCTGGGGACAGGACTTGAACCCTGATCCATCCCATTTTCAGACCAGGGAAGGCCAGGCGGAAGGCGAGGTTCGTTTGTTAGAGGGTGAAGCCAACACTGACAACCGCCCTGTAGAAAACGTGAGCTGGCTGGATGCGATGGAGTTCTGCAACCGCCTCAGCCAGCGCACTGGCCGCACCTACACCTTGCCGAGCGAAGCCCAGTGGGAATACGCCTGCCGTGCCGGCAGCACCACACCGTTCCATTTCGGTGCCACGATCACGCCGGAGCTCGCCAATTATAACGGCAACTACGCTTATGCCGATGGCCCCGAGGGCGTCGATCGAGAACAGACCACGCCGGTGGGGATGTTCGGCGCAAATGCCTGGGGTCTGCACGATATGCACGGCAATGTGGAGGAGTGGTGTCTTGATCACTGGCATCAAGGTTATGAAGGAGCACCAGCGGATGGCAGTGCTTGGTTGAGCAGCACGGATCAGCAGCAACAATCGACCCCCAAGGCCGTGGAGGTTGGTACCGATGATTCCGAACCAAGGCTGCTGCGCGGCGGCTCCTGGTACTTCGTCCCCAGGAGCTGCCGCTCGGCTTACCGCTTCCACTTCAGGCCCGGCATTGCCGGCTTCAACGTCGGTTTCCGTGTGGTCTGCCTCCCCCAGGGCCCTTCCCTCAACCCTTAATCCATCAATCCCTCAGCACTCGGCTGTTTTTTAACTCTGGCTGTTGGTTTGCGGCTGTTGGTTATTGGCTGTTTTGGGGTGGCGCCGAAGGCGCCTCGATTGACTCGCTCTTCATGCCTTCCCAGCATCCCCATCCTCCAGCGGCCGCTGCGCCATTAGGGTGAGGAAGGTCCGCAATCGATCTCGGTTTGTTGTGGAGGGATCGAGCTGCACTCGAGCGGAAAGCAGTGCAGCTTGATCAAGGGGCTCAAAGCTCTTTCTTTGGCGTTCTCGCGCCTCAGCTGCTCGGTTTCGCTCTCGATTTGCTTCGTTCTCTCTTCGATCTGCTCGCTGTCGCTCCTCACGCGCAAGATTTCGCTCTCGATTTGCTTCATCCGCTGCTCGGCTTCGCTCTCGTTTTGCCTCGAGCGCTGCTTGATCTGCTCGATCTCGAGCTCGATCTCGCGCACGGGTCGCCAGTTGAGAGTCGATAAAAATTGTCGCCACCGAGGCAGCGATGAGGGGGATGCCCCATTGCTGCTGGAGGCCGATGCTGCGGCCGAAGGCGGTGATGTGGTCATACGAGGAAAAGAGTGCGATCAGGCCAAGAATCACTCCCCCACCGGCCTGGAGGGCACCGAGGTGATCCAGACCGGGCCAGGGGCGCTGTTGTACTGGTAACTCTGGCGGAGCCGGGGGTGTCTCGGTGTCAGCGGGGGCGCCAGGGGCGCCTGGAGTGTCAGGAGGCACAGGAGGCGGGAGGCACAGGGGACGTTGAGGCAATAAAGAGCCCAAGGCTTCCCCTTACCAGTTCCACCATGGGCAGCACCGTCTCACCGCCGCCACGCCCCATGACCACCCCCTCCAGCGCCGAACTGCCGATCCAGGAGGCCACCCTCGACCTGATCCGCTGGTTCCTTCCGATCCTGCACCGTCTGCCGCGCCAGCACCGCCATGGCCTGGGCGAGCGGCTGATCACCAATCTCTACGAGCTGCTGGAGCAGCTGGCCCTGGCCCGCTTCCAGCGGGACCGGCTGATCATCCTTGAACCCCTGCGCGGCCGGATTCAGCTGATCCAACTGCAGACCCGGCTGCTGCACGATTTCCAGCTGATTGATCTGCGCCGCTATGAGCACGCCAGCCGCCTGATCACTGCCGTTGGTCGCCAGCACAGCGCCTGGCTCGCCCAGCAGCGCCGCCCCGCCTGATGACCACCGCGAATCTCTACCCCCGCCTCACCAGCTTCGCCAGCCTGCAGTCTGCCGCCCGCCGCGCCCAGCGGGGCAAGCGCTATCGGCCCGCGGTGCTGGCCTTCAACGCCAACCTGGAAGCGGAGCTGCTGCGTCTGCAGGAGGAATTGCGCTCGTTCATCTACAGCCCCGGTCCCTACCGTCAGTTCCCCATCCGCGATCCCAAGCCACGCTTGATCAGTGCCGCCCCCTTTCGCGACCGGGTGGTGCATCATGCCCTCTATGCCGCCATCGTGCCGCCGCTGGAGCGTGGCTTCCACCGCGGTAGTTTCGCTAACCGGCGCGGCTACGGCAGCCACCGGGCCCTGCGCCGCTTCACTTCGGCCGCCGCCCGCCACCGCTGGGTGCTGCAGGCCGACATCCGCCTCTACTTCCCCAGCATCGACCTCACGATCCTGCGGGCCCAGCTTGCGGCAGCTATCGGCTGCCCTGGCACCCTCTGGCTGCTCGATCAGATTCTGGCCAACGGCGCCAGCCACGGCCCCGCCCTCGATGCCTTTCCCGGCGACACCCTGCTCACGCCGCTGGAGCGGCCCCGCTGCCTGGCGTGCGCGCCTACCTTCGATACGTGGATGATCTGGCCCTGTTCGCCGATCACCCCGAGCCACTGCAGCGTGCCCGGAGCCGGCTGGAGGCCGAGCTGGCGGCCCTGCGACTCCGGGCCCATCCGGTGAAGACCCAGATTCGCCGCTGCCGTGATGGCGCCAGCTTCGTGGGTTTCGTGGTGCGGCCAGGCCGGCTGCGGGTGCGCAACCACAACCTGCGCCGGGGTTGCCGCCGCCTGAAGCTGCACCACAAGGCTGTGTTGGCTGGGACGCTGCCCGCGGCCGTCGCTCGCACCAGCCTGCTCAGTTGGAACGCTCACCTCGCCCATGGCCACACTTGGCGCCTCAGGCGCCGCCTGTTCTTCTGCCTGCCCTATGCAGCAGATCTACCCTGAAAGCGGGCGGGTCGAGCAGCTGCTGCGCGGCGGCTCCTGGAACAACAACCCCAGGAACTGCCGCTCGGCTTACCGCAACCACAACAGGCCCGACAATGCCAACAACAACGTCGGTTTCCGTGTGGTCTGCCTCCCCCAGCACCCTTCGCTGTCAGAACCGCTGGAAGGGATTCCAGCGGGCGCACCGGAAGGGTCCAGACCCGCTCCCGTGATCAGCTGGTTCCGCCGGCTGATCCGCACAGCCCCGGGGGGTGCCCCGAGCGCCCATGGCTCCGCCATCAGCGCCGGACCCGCATGCCTCTTTTCGCTTCCTGGATGAGCGCCATGCCCAGCAGCTCCGCCAAAGGCGGCCGCTCCGTCACCTTCCTGCTGCGCCAGCCCCAGCAGACGCAGGGGTTTCGCGAGCTCCTACGGGCGGTCGGCGAAGCCGAGGCCCTTACCCTGCTCTGGATTCCCCCCGGGCGATTCTGGATGGGCTCGCCGGAAACGGAGCCGGAACGCCGTGATTCGGAGGGCCCCCAGCACTTGGTGCAATTGCAGGGCTTTTTCATGAGCCAAACACCGATCACCCAGGCCCAGTGGCGAGAGGTGGTGGGCTGGAAGGAGGGGCCGGCAGAGCGCTGGGGGCGGGAACTGGACCCGGAGCCTTCCTTCTTTCAGCCGCGCAGCAATTCAAAGGCCAGGAGTTTTGGTGACAGCAGATTTTCACTGCTGGAGGGAGAAACCGATAGCGAGCAGCGGCCAGTCGACAATGTGAGCTGGCTGGATGCGATCGAGTTTTGCAGCCGCCTGAGCCAACGTACCGGCCGCCACTACACCCTGTCGAGCGAAGCCCAGTGGGAATACGCTTGCCGGGCGGGCACCACCAAAGCGTTTCATTTCGGAGCCACCATCACGCCGGAGCTGGCGAATTACGACGGCACCCTCACCTATGCCGATGGTCCCAAGGGTGAGTACCGAAAGCAGACCACTCCCGTGCGCATGTTTCCCGCCAATGCCTGGGGCCTGCAGGATATGCACGGGAACGTTTGGGAGTGGTGCCTGGATCATTGGCACGATTCCTATCGAGGCGCACCCAGCGATGGCAGCGCCTGGCTGAACCTCGCGGACAAGAGCTTCAAGGCTGCAACAAAGAGAGGAGCCGAAAAATCAAGCGACGAGGATGACAGGCTGCTGCGCGGCGGCTCCTGGTACAGCGACCCCGGGAGCTGCCGCTCGGCTTACCGCGACCACTTCAGGCCCGAGCATGCCTACTTCTTCGTCGGTTTCCGTGTGGTCTGCCTCCCCCAGGGCCCTTCCCTCAACCCTTAATCCCTCAATCCCTCACCTGATCAGCAAGAAGACTCCGCAGAACGCAGGAGCCGCTCTGGGCATGGTGGGCAGCCCACTGCAGCTATCAGGAGCCGCTGATGCAGTGTCTTCAAATTGAATCGACGGTTGAATCGGTACGCAA
>Ga0209299_1000827_pt1 | contig 17283 bp, 18 predicted proteins | sample S_140806_MF_Meta_FD_187326 | JGI IMG/M metagenome (GOLD analysis project Ga0209299, IMG submission 187326) | Freshwater microbial communities from Lake Simoncouche, Canada to study carbon cycling - S_140806_MF_MetaG (SPAdes) (version 2) | ecosystem: Environmental > Aquatic > Freshwater > Lake ...
AGGTGCGACGCCAACCAATCTGCGATCGAGACGCTCGGAGAGGCGATCAAGGAGTTGAAGCCCCCTCCTCCGCCTCCTGCTCCGTACCAGCCCCCGCCCCCGCAGCAGTACTACCAGCCCCAGCCGCCGTACGAGCCCCCGCCCCCGCAGGCTCCGCAGCCCTACGAGCCCCAGCCCCAGCAGTACTACCAGCCCCAGCAAGATACCCAGCCGACCTACCCGGACGACTCCCGGCGGAACTATGCCCCCCAGTACTCGTACTGATTTACATGTAATAATAACAAAAAAAAACGTATTGATGATCAAGTAATAAAAAAGAAAAATCCAAACCGCCTGGTGCCGCCGCGCGCGCCCGACCCGGGCAGTTGCCACGGTTCCCACACGCGATACCGATGCGCAAGATAGACACGAGCGGCATGGTCCTGGTGCACTACGGCCGGGAGTGGCCGCACCCGACCCCGCCATGCAGCAAGACCATGGTGGGGCTCCTCGAGCGCAACGAGCCGCTGGTGTACTGGCTTCAGCCGTCGGGGAAGGCCGAGCAGGAGCAGATCCCCGCGCTGAAGCTGACCGACGGGTTTTACACGCTGAGCCTGCGGATGATGAAGGCGATCTGGCGGCACGTGCGGCTGCGCAAGGGGTTCCACAACCTGGAGAGGGCCCAGCTGGGGGGGTACAAGCTGAGGATCCCCACCGTGCTGCTGACAGAGAAGATGAGGACGCAGTCGAGGTTCAACGTGAGTAAAGGCGTGCCGTCACGTTACCCCGCGCATTTCATATTTTAACTCGCCCCCTCCGCAGACCATGAGGATGAACGCACAGGCGGTGCGGGCGCCGCCCAAGAACCCCATGAGCGCGGCGTCCAAGATCACCAAGGTCGTGACGGACTTCTTCCTGCCCATGGCGGAGGGCTTCGTGCCCGCCTACACCCCGCTGACGCAGAGCCCCGACGCGGAGGAGATGCTTCTGCTGGAGAAGATCTGGGACATGTTCCCGGAGGCTATGCGGTCCAGGGAGGAGTTCGTGGACCGCATGGGGGTCCTGTACGACACGGGGAGGCAAAAGGGCGCGGGCGAGAAGAGGGCGCTGGATGAAACAGACATAGACAAAAGTTTTATTATACACTCTCCGTAGGGCGCTTTTTTTCTGCTCAGATCACCCGCATCGACACGGTTGCCAGCGGGTCCCGCACGGACGGGTACGGGAAGTGCGCCGACCCGTAGATCTGGATGTGGTCCTGCAGGAAGTAGCCCCACAGGGTCGCCCCGAACAGCAGGGCGAGCATGCCCGCCACCTCGTTGAAGTTGTACACGGTGACACCCGAGTTGAGCTTGGTCGAGACCTGCAGCGAGTGCGCCCACGCCGGGTTGGCGAGGGCCAGGTAGGCGAAGGCGCCGGGGAGCAGCCAGTGGAACTCGAAGCACTTCTTGGCCGGGTAGGGGACGACCATGGGCGCGCACGCGGCGGCGAGGGCCACCAGGACCAGGCCCATGTAGGCCTGCTGCACTGCCTCGGCCGCCAGGATGCCGCCGTCGGACGAGTACTTGGACTGGTGGTACCAGGTGACGGCGATGTAGATGGCGGCGACCGCGTGGCACTTGAGGACCTCGACGACGAGGTACTCGTGCTGCACCACGCCGCGCTCCACGAGTGTGAAGAGGGTGAGTGCGCAGAGGCACAGGTCGAAGGTGACGGGGTGCAGGAAGGGCGCGGGGACAGGCAGGCGGTCCGCGCTGTAGCTCTCGTTGACCTTGAGCAGGATGCAGTAGCCGCCGTGCACCAGAAAGGCAGGGAGCGTGATTGCGAGGAGGATGCCGAACTCCCCGATGCCGCCGTCCCCGTCGGCGAGCGCGCCGAAAAAGACGGCGGCCCAATAGACAACGATCTCGATGGTGCTGTAGATCGCGGGCATGCTGGACGACGACACGTAAGGGTCCAGGACGAGGATCAGCGCGTTGAAGAAGAGGGCCAGGGCGAAGATGAGGATGGCGCTGCTCCGGGCGTAGGGCCTGGACACGGCGGACCGAATGTCGTGCGGGCGCTTCAGGTCGATGCAGCGCGCAACGCCGTTGACCAGCACGTCCTGCAGCATGAGCTTGTCCGTGTAGCTGGCCTTGAGCTTGCTGTTCCAGTCGGTGAGCTTGGATGTGAATGCGGTGACGCACTTGCACAGCGGGGAGGCGCCGGCGTGCTGGCACGACGTGCTGTCGAGGATCGCGTTGGCCAGGTCCTGCCTGCTCTTGCGGCAGGCCGAGAAGCCCTTGGTGTAGGTTTCGTAGTTGAAGCCGATGCTGGCCGTGGTCGACAGCATGAGCGTGGAGTTGACGTTGAAGTTGTTGATGTCGACAAACGAAGCGTTGGGATTTCCAGCCTGGGACTGCGCCAGGATGGTCAGGTACGGGACCTCCGACTGCTGGCCGGACCCGCCGACGATCCGCAGGGGGTACCTGCCGGGCTTGCAGCTGTTGACGGTGACCGGGTCCGCGAGGACGCCGGCGATCTTGACCTGGCCCTCGATGCCGGCGCCCACCACGTTGAAGATGATCTGGCAGGTGGGGCTCGTGGGGTCGTTCTCGGGGTAAAAGGAGATGCGGGGGAACTTGAAGTAGTCCATGTCCAGGCAGTGCGCGGCGTCGGTCTTGTCGCTGAGCCAGCTGTTCTGCCTGGCGGTCTCTGTGATGGCGCTGAGCGCCTTGGACCTGTCGGGGACGGCCTTTTCGTACTTGTAAAGCGTCACGAAGTCCAGGTCCTTCTCTAGGTCGTCCCCGTGGCTCACTGCAATGAGGATCGTGGAAGCGGCGAGGAGCACCGCCGCGAAAAACACGTGGGCCAAGGGGCCGTACATCCTAGCGCCGGTGGGGGACGTGGCTTGCTGCTGCTGCTGTTCTCCTTGAGGCGGCTGCATCCTACTGTGTCTCTGCTCGGCGGGCGGGGGACGCAGCTTTTATACCCGCGCGATTGGGTCGGTTTTTGGATTGAAAGTGTTTACTCAAGTGTATGCGAGACCCAAACGCGGCCCGCAAGCCATTCTAGGCCTCGAATCGGACCCCGCGCTTGTCCCGCGAGCCATTCTAGGCCTCGAATCGGACCCCGCGCTTGTCCCGCGCGAACCCAAACTCGGGCTGCACCGGGTCCGGGTAGTCGGAAAACTGCCAGTACCTGAGGAGCCAGTTCACGTTGCGGATGGTGCAGTGGAGGGTCTCGACGGTCGGGAGCCTGCCCCGGGTCTTGGGCGCGAGCTTCTGCGAGCCCCCGATGGAGGTCAGCACGGAGCGAAGGGGGCCCGAGTCGGAGTGCCTCTCGAACTTCTTGTGGTAAATCTGGGAGACCACGAGGTCCAGGGCCGCCCCGGGGACCATCTGGCGCGTGCCGGGGTCGTAGGACCTCGCCAGGCGGGACCAGATGAGCGGCAGGTAGTCGTGGATGGTCTTGCCGCTCACGAGGGGGAGTCCGCGCGTGAAGTCGGTGCCGGAAAGGCCGATCAGGCACACGAGCATCGAGATCTCGTGGCCGACGTGCGAGGTGATGGGGGCCCGGCCGGTGCACTGCGGGATGACCATGAAGCTCAGGGCGTCGTAGAGGAGGCTCACGTCCACATACTCGTACGTCCTCGCCGGCCTCTTGGCGGGCTCCGCGGAGGCAGCGCCCGCCTCGAGCTTGACCTTCTTGGCCGCGGCCTGCTCCTCGCTGCTCTCCTTGAGGTTGGTCTTGAGTCTCAGGATGCTGATCCGCCCTGTGCTCCCGCGCTCCACGTGCAGCAGCGCGATCGGGATGCTGTCTCCGTCCACTGAGTCGACCTGAAAACAAAAAATACGCTCAGTCGGCCAGGCGCGCGCGCACGCAAACGCGAGACATAGGGCTAAAATTACCTGCAGCTTGTCGAACATGTCCGCGTACCGGGTGAACTTGACGTCGGCCTCCCCTAGCGGTTTGAAGCCGGACATCGTCATGCTCTCCCCGCCCCGCAGGTACCGCACGGGGTGGCCCTGGTAGTCGATGATCAGGGACTGGCCCTCGCCCAGCTCGATCATGCGGCCCGTGAGCTGGTCGATCACCAGCTGGATCACCTTGGACTTGAAGGTGCGGTTGGCGATGCACTGCTGCCAGCGCTCCCCCTGGGGCACGCAGGGGGGGAGCGCGTCCCGCGGGTTGAAGTCCACGGGGGGTAAATGCCTCCTGCGCTTGACCTGCGTCATCGACTTGGCGGCGGGCACGTGGTTGTAGTCGTCGAAGGCCAGGATCACGCACGACACCCCCCGCGCGAAGTAGCGCCTGATCTGGCCCGCAAACTGGCGGTGTATGTAGTCCTCCCACGTCACCACGGAGTCTATCGCGGCGGGCATCAGCTTGATCTGGCCGTCGCAGAAGACGGCGGTCGGCGCGAACGGGGGGGTGGGCCGGAAGGCCGCGGGCACCTCCTCCTTGAAGCAGGCGATCCAAGAAGAATCTATGGTCATCCTTTTTTTTTCTTGGAGAAAGGCAGACCCGCGCTACCAGCGGGGATGGACCCTAAAAAGAGTCCACGGTTACCGGTGGTAGAGCATGCTCACCAGGGAGGGCGCGGCCGCGGGCGCGACAGATGCCTTGGCATCGTTCGGCAAGCTTGCTGCAGACTGCCCGGGAAAAGGCACTGCCGCCTTCTTGGCGGCCCGGTGCTCGCGGTTCTTGTCCCTTTTCCGGATATCCCTCGTGGCCTTCATGATATCCTGCAGAGTCTTGGTGTGCTTAAAGAGCTCTGCCAAGGTCTTATCATCCACCACATTGCGAGCCTTGAGCATTTCGTACAATCCGGATGTTGACTCAGGGACCATGTTTCCCTTATCGTTTTTGACCTCCAGTGGAAGGTTCTTCCCGTAAATCCAGTGGGACAAAATCATTACCTGCTCCTGCCGATTGGTCAGCTTCAAGGGCTCATTCTTTTTGGTCAGCTCGTACACCGCCTCCTCAATTTCGGGGATTTCGGCTCCTGCCGCGTGCAGCCCATGCCGGGTCAAAACGTTCCGGATCACATCGCGCTCCGGCTTGGACAGCGCGCGGTGCCGCTCGGACAGCCAGATAACTGTCCGGAGGGCGGACGCGATCTTCCCCGCCTGCTTGCTGAACTCGCGGTACTTGTCCAGGTCGGAGTTGGCGGTTGTGATGTTGACGGACCCCACTTTCAGCGCGTCTGGCCACATGAGGTCCTTCCCCTTGCCGCGGAAGATGCTCTTTTCGCCAGGGTTCTTGAAATCGGCGTGCAGGGCCTCGAGTTGCGTGAACCACGATTCGAAGTTGTACGCATGCAGGTCGGGAAACGGGGGGACTGCTTCATCCTTTTTGTGCCTGCCCTTGGCCTTGACTTCCTTGATCACCTTTGAGAGCGTGTCGAGCAGCGGGTGGTGCACGTTCTTCTTCTCCTTGTGAAACTCCACGTGCCGATGGTACTTGTCGTGGTGCTTCTTGCCCTTCTTGCCCTCGTGGGAGTGGAGTTCCCGGACGTGCTCGACATTGCCCTTGTCGATGTGGTACACCTGGCCGTTGTGCACGACGAACCCGTGGTGGTTCTTGCGAACCTTCTTGTTCTTCGGGTTTGCGAGGCCCTTCTTGTGCCTTTTCTCGTTATAATCCTCAAGCTCAATGGACTTGTGCCTGTGATTGTAAGTGGCCCACTTCACGCCCCCCCCGGGTACGTGCACTTTCTGAGAGAGCCTGGCTTGGCGCGGCGCGGCCGGCTCCGGCGGCGGCCCTGACGGGTAGTACAGCGGCGCGCCCATGGCCCAGGGCGGGGGGTGGCGGGACGAAGGCGCGTGGGCGTAGTAACCGTTGTGAGAAGACATGGTTGGGCTGGTGGCTCTGCGGGGCGCGCGGGGCGGGGGCTTAAATACACACGATGGGTCCGCTGATTTTACTCAGTTACGCGCAATCACTCCGGCCGCGGCCGCGAACATGCCCCATTCATTCCAGCCGGGGCCGTTTGAACATGGCGGCGTCCCTCTGGCGCTCGATTTGGGTGAAGTAGCAGGCCAGCTGGAGGCAGATGCAGATGTCGTCCTTCATGCCGCCGACCTTCCCGCTGAGGGCCACCGCGTCCTTCTGAAAGGTTGTGAGGGCGGCCTTGAACTGGTACGAGTAGATCTCCATCTGCTCCCTGAGCCGGATGGCGCAGCCGCGGGGGTCCCGGGAGATGAGGGGCTTGCGGAGGTGGATCCGCTTTTCCTCCAGCATGAGCACGACGAGCTGGCACATGGCGTGCTTCACCTCGTTGGTGGTCAGGATCCCGACGCGGTCGTGCTGCTCGTCGACGTAGAAGCGGGTGTTGGGCAGGAAGCCGAGGGCCCGCTTGTGGTGCTCTGCGGGGGGTCCGCGACAACGGGGTGGTCAGCGTCCTTCTTGCCGTACATGCCCGCCCAGGGGTACTTGCTCTGCGTCGCCCACCTCTCCTTGGTGCACTGGGTGGGCTCCCAGTCGGCCTCCCACGCTTGCACGCCGGTGGCTATGACCAGACTATCGGGTATGTACTCCAGGGGGAAGTTCGGGGTGACCCCCAGGCTATGGTGCCCGAAGATCTGCTCGAAGTCTATCCTGAAGAACCACGGCTTGAACTCGTCAAGCCGGGGGGTCCTCATGACGAGAACACCGGGGGCGACCATGAGAGAGTCTATCTCGTACATGGAATTGATCACCGCCTTTTGCAGGGGGAATGGCGGGGGCTCTAGCAGGCGCTCAATCGTGCCCTTGCGGTACGCGGTCTCCACCCAGTAGGCGGGGGCGTGCGTGGGGGTAAACTTGAGCGGGGGAGGGAGGAGCGTGTACTGCAGGCTGTGCCACAGGTTGTATATGGAGGGGTGTGGAAAGGCTGGGACTTTCATGGTTTGCCCAGTCCGCAACCTGTCTGTATATATACCCGATACCCGAAACCTACCCGAAACCTACCCGAAAATGCCCATGTGCTGCCCTGACTGCGACTGCAAGTGGTGCATGCTCGTGGAAATGGCGTGCCACCCACTATTCATTGAGGCAATTGACGGGCTACTCGACGAGTTCAAACCCCACTTTCTGACAGCCACTGAAAGACAAAGGCAGCGCCGACTTACCCGCCTCGAAGCCCAGGTTGCGCTCCACGTAGACGGTGATGCGGCTGTCGCTGAACCCGGGCTGGCGCCGGATGCTGTGGATGTGGTGGGCGGCGAGGTCGAACTGGCGGCCGGGGTCTGAAAATTGGATGCATTTTAGGTTCCAAATGCGCTGGGCGCGGGCAAGAAGGCGACAAATCTTACCTTTGCAGCCCGAGAGGATGTCGATGCCTTGCACCTACCCGCACCACGACTGGTTAATGTACGTACTCTACGGCGGGGACGCGCCGTTTCTGGGGCAGATCATACGCGGGGCGATGGCGGGCATAGCGCAGCAGCACGCCGCGACGAAAAACAAGGAGGGGGTGCAGGAGGCCCTGGCGCCCTACGCGCCCTGCCCCTCTGACTGCATGCACACGACGCGGATCAAGCTCCTCGTCCTGCTGGACCAGGACGAGGGCACGCGGCGCAGGCTGTGCGAGTACACATCGGCGGGGCCCGCGCGGGACTGGCGGCCGGTGTGCCCGCACAAGGCGGCCCGGTTCTACGCGGAGCTGCACGACACGCTGATCCCGTCGTGGATCAAGGACGAAACAGTGACCTCCTCTGAGTTTGTGGACCGCGTTCGGATGGCGTATTTAATCAGCTGACGCGGGAATAAACGCGCATCATCGTCATGCTGGACCGCATTATCGTGCGAAACGGCGCGCGCGCGACCCTGTGGCCCGATTACCGTTATCAGCCCCTTCTGGCGGGTCACGGAGACGATGGCGTAGTCGCTGTAGGGGCCCCCCGCGGCTGGGTCAATGAAGACATGGACGTCCTCGTTGATGACCGGCGGGGGCATGGGCTGCTTAAACATCATGTCGATGTGCTCCGGCTTGAAGACCTGCTGAAGCGAGTCGAACGCAAGACCGGAGAGCTCGGACTCGATCAGGTCGGGTCGGTCCTGCATGATGGTCTTGAGCTTCACATGGCGGTCCGCGCTCTGCCACCTGCCCCCGAGCCGGACAGGTATTTATGGATGGCGCCTTGGCCGAACAGGAAAAGAGGAGAGCCCATGCCCCCACCGGAGAGGTACCCAAGGCGGACAAACAAGCACAAGCACAAAAAAAACGGACCTGGGGACAAGGTGGAGCATGTGGACGCACTCGGAGGCCTTGCCCTCGGCCTTGCAGGCGGCGCAGGCCAGCTCGACGCTCAGAAAGGTGAAGATGGGCAGGCCGGTCAGCTTGTCCCTCATCTTCATGAGCCTGGTGTAGAAGTTGATCTCGCTCGTGAGCGTGCTGATGGCCAGGAGGGTGGTGTTGCCCATGATCAGGAGCGGGGCGACGGTTTCCTGCAAAACAAATCACACGCGTGGTCAAGCGACGACGAGGACGAGGGACATCTCCCGGACTGGGCGAGCGCTCACGTAAAAGAAGCCTGGGTCGATGTAGGCAGCCTCCTCGAGGATAATGATGTCTCCTCCTGTGCCCTTGGTGGTGGAGATCTGCACAAGGGGGGGCGCACGGTCAGCAAGGAGGAAGAGGAATGGGAAGAGCGGTTCTGGGCGGCGGTGCACATCATTTAAATACAACATGGCGGCAAATCGCGGCCCCGGAGAGGCAAAAAAACCGCGTTCCAAAGCCTGTGGTAAGCGGGCCGGGGCACGCCCAAAAACAAGAAAGAAAGCATGACCTACTGGTGGGAGGAAAACATCGAGGATCAGCTCATGGACCCCGAGTCGCTCGCGCACATGTTCCCCTACATGTGCAAGATCACGGCAGAGGAGGGGGCCGACCCCGACCCCGCCCCGAGAGACGGCAGGCCGAAGGACAAGCCCGCCTCCGCCGCGAGCAGGCACGACCCCATCACCAGCACGGCCATCGCGTTTCTTACCTGCCCGCTGCAGCTGGGGCTCACCGAGGTGGGCGCCATGCTGTTTCAGGGGCGGTCCTCGCTTGTCTACCCGTACAACCTCATGTCCGACCGCCAGAAGGGGTTCGTCCGCGAGGCCCTCTCGCGGCGCGCCGAGTGGAACCTCTTCAACGAGGCGGTGGTGTTCAGGAGGACGCAGCACCAGCAGGGTCGGCCGGGAGGCGGGGCAGCGGGGGCTGGGGGGCTCACGCTCGCACCGTCCGCTGTCCTGGTCGCCCTCTGCAGAAAGGTGTTCGAGTCGTCCGCCCACCCGGACCCGAAGCGGCGCGTGGCCCTCTGCAACATCATCCTGCAGAGGGTGCAGGGGTACATCCCGATCGACAAGCCCGTGCAGAGGGAGCTCAACGAGTGGCTGGCGAGGAGGCAGCGGGAGACAATGCATGCGATTCCAGAGGCTGGTATTATAAAGACCTAGGCTGGCGGGAGACAATGCATGCGATTCCAGAGGCTGGTATTATAAAGACCTAGGCTGGCGGGAGACAATGCATGCGATTCCAGAGGCTGGTATTATAAAGACCTAGCGCGCACACCCGTTAAACTATATGGAGGGCCCGGCGACGACGACCCTCGCAGCCCTCAACGCGGCCCTGGAGTCCTCGGGGGAGCTCCCGGACGACATATGGACCCAGTGGCTCTGGAAGTCCGAGCCGGAGGAGGCCTTCGCGCCGGGCGTGCTCATGAACCGGTGCCACCTCCTGGGCCTGCTGGTGTGCAGGCACCAGGCCATGGTCCTCCCCTCGTCTTCGGCCGCAGCACCACCCCCGCCCGACTGCTCCGATTCCCGCATGACCCTCATGAAGAAGGCCCCGTCCGCCATGTCCCTCAGGGAGCTCAAGGACACCGTGGACAACATCCTCATCGAGTGGCCGCGGTTCCTGGACAGGCTCGAGGACAACCCCCGCGCGGACGAGAACTTCAGGGCCGTGGCGGGGCTCCTCGACGCGTGCCTCGCCCGCTTCGGGCACCTGGCGTGCCACCCGGGCCCCGTCGCGGTCTTCGACGACGCGTCGTGCACGGAACCCCACACGCGGGAGGGCCAGTGCAGGCTCACGAGGCCGGCACTGCGGAGGATGCTGGGGGGGTTCCTCGTCATGTACCGCCACCTCTACCTGCTGTCCCTCGCGGAGGAGGTGGACCCGGAGCCGCACGACTGCGCGGTGCGCAAGCACCACATGGAGGCGTCCATGGACGACTTCCACCTTCTGTGCATGAGCATGCGCCTGCCCGTCGCGGCGAGGCTAAACTACAAGCAGGACTTCCCGGGCATGTACAACCACGTCAGCCAGGTGGTCTACTTCCACAACCCCCAGTACGAGAGGCTGCCAAGGACCCACCTGGACAAGGTGTCCCTGGGAGACCCCATGCAGGTGCTGCCGGCACTGTGCCAGCTCTACCCGGAGGTCGGCCTCACGTACGAGGAGGACCACGTCGACCTCTCCGCCCCCACGGGCAAGTGGCGCTGGGTGGTCCTGCCGGGCAGGGTCTACCTCGTCGGGCCGGACGCGCGCGTGTACAGAAGCGCAAACGTGACGAGCCTCATGCGCGTGTACCTCGAGGCCGTGGGTGGGTCCGTTTAATAAAATAGAGTCATGTCAAGCGAAAGGCGTGGCGGGCGCCGGGGCAGCTCAGTTACCGCCGCCCTGGCCCTCCTCCTCCTCCGCGGGGGAGTTAGGCACAGTCGGGGCGATCTCAGCGAAGTGGTTCTCAATGGTCCCCGGGAACTGCGCAAACGTCGCCACAACGTTGGGGTTGGGTCGCATAAGCCTCACCTCCGGCTGCTGCGGTGGCGGCGGCGGAAGCGCAAGCAGCTCGGACAGGGTCGGAAACGCAATCCGTGCAGGCCGCATGACCCGAACCTGAAGCGGCGGGGTCATGTAGCCGGGGGGAGACTGGGCCCTCTCTCGCTGCGCCAGGTCGCGCTCGATCTCGGCCCAGGCCTTTTCGAGAATGAGCTTTCGCTCCGCCTTCCTGCGTTCGGCCAGGATGGCCCGAATCCACTTGCGTCGCGCATTTCGGGACTGGGCGACACGGCGGGCAGCAAGAGCCTTGAGTGCTTGGTGTAATCTGGCAAGCTCGTCCACCACAATTTGGGGTGTGCCATCCCCTTCAACGGGCAGCAGTGCTTGGGTATCTCTCACAATTCTTGCATGCTGTTCGGCGTAATTGATGGACCAGATGTACCCTTTGTAGGCCTGTTTCACGGCGGGTGTGTTGTACATTACTTGAGAAGGGCAAACAAAACAGCTGTTAATTTATATTTGGACTGGTGCTCGCGCACCCCAGCAGCACTTAAATACGCCGCGCGCATCCCGGAATCCTCACTTTGCCCACCCTGGCCTGCATGTACCGCGCCGGCACGCCCCCGCAAAGTGCCCCCCCATCCCGCAGCGCCGGCACAGGTCCATCCTCTCGCAGACCTGCCCGAAGGCGTGGTCCCTCTGGGCCTCCGACAGCACCGGGGTGGTGTACATCCACCCCCTGACCTTGGATACGCCGTACCGGTGCATGCGCGCGAGCGTCTCCGACCTCTCCCAGGCCTCTGGGTCTGATTCGTTTTCCCCCGTCATCGGGGGCACGCGCCTCACGAACCCCCTGGCGCACGAGGCCCCCTCGCCCGCCGCGTGCTGCCTCAGGCGCTCCGGGATGTTGCCCGACTTTCCCACGTAGAAGGACCCGTCGGCCTTTTCTAACACGTACACCCCTGAGTCCCCTGAGGACGACCCCCTGACGCGCGCCTGCTTCCCCCCAAGTGTAGGCGGGGGGCGGCCAAGGAGGTACGCGGCCGCGCGGAGGGGCCTGGGCCTGCCTACCACGAAGAAGCCCCCGCGGGGCTTGCCCACCGCGTGCAGCTTCCTGTCCCCTCTACCCAGCACATGCCTACTCTGCGTCGCGGGGTCCGTTCGCATCGGCACAAAGCAGTCGCCGGCAAAGGTCGGGACCTCGCGGTCCGGGTTGTAAAAGAAGTTCGAGGGCATTCGGAAGGGGCGCCGAGGGCGAGATTTAATACCTCCCAGAGGGAGAGCGGGGGCGCGAGCGAGGTTTACTCGGCGCCCATCTCGCGGGGCGCGGGGAGGGTGTGTGTGCTAGTGTGTGTGTGTGTGTGTGCTTGCATGCGTGTGTGTACTGGCGGCCACGGCGGCGCAGGCGACTAGGCGCCCTCCATCTCCTCCTCGGAGTCGGGGACCACGTCCACGCGCACGGTCCTGGCGGCGACCCCGGCGCCAGCCCCGGATCCCCCCGCAGCCCCAGCCCCGGCGCCAGCCCCGGATCCCCCCGCAGCCCCAGCCTTGGCGCCACCCCCGGATCCCCCCGCATCTCCAGCCCCAGTGACCCCCTCCAGAAGCGCCTTGAGTTGGTCCTCCGTGGTGTCGAGCGCGATCCCGGCGGCCTCGACGCCCAGGTTGGCGACGCGGACGGTTCTGCTCATCGCCTCGAGGGTCGTGCGGCCGAACCTGACGCTCTCCACGGCCATGGCGAGATTCTTGGGGGGGATCTTCGCGCCGGAGTTCCCCCGCATCACGGCCTGGAGCTCCTCGAACTTATCCTTGGCCACGTCCACGGCGGCGCTCACGATGGCGGCGGCGCTGATGAGGTCGCCCAGCTCGGTGTCAAGGGCGGTTGCGTAGTTGACGAGTAACGCCCTGGACACCTCCGCGTCCCCGGCGTGCCGGGCACCGGCGGCGGCCGCGGCGACCTTGGCGCGCTCGGCGACAACGGCGGTGGTCACCTCGGGGGAGAAGCGCGCCGGGCGGGAATCCGCGCGCCCCAGGAAGGACTGGATGTAGGCCGTAGTGGGCGTGACCACGCCGTGGTCCAGCTTCTCCTGCCCCCCCGCGGGCTTCTCCTCGGGCTTCTCCGGATCCTCCGCGCGCCCCTCCTCGGGCTTCTCCGGATCCTCCGCGCGCCCCTCATCGGGCTGCTGCAAGTCCATCTCCTGCTCCTCAGGCTCCATCTCCTGGGAGTAGAGGGACCCCAACCCGTCGTCGCGCTCGGGCGTCTCGTTCAGGTCGGTGTTGCCCGGCGAGTAAAGGGGCTCCCTGTTCCACACGATGGTCCCGGACGACGCGCCCGACGCCCCGGAAGACGCGGAGCCGGCAGGGGAGCCCGCAGACTCAGCCGCGGGGCTCTCGGGGTTGTAATCCACGGAGCCGGCAGAGCCGGGGGGCGACTCGATCGCGGGGCTCTCGGGGTCGTACTCCGTGTCGTAGACCTCCGAGGGGGGGGCGTTGCGCCCCATGGCCCCGTCCATGGACTCCTCGGGGGAAGGGGAGCCCTCGGAGGTTGGCGACACGGAGGCCGGCCGCAGGTTGTTGGAGTAAGGCATGCGCACGCTGTAGAAGGGGTCCAGCATCAGACCGACGGCGGCGCGCGCCAGGGGGTGGATGCCCACGGTGGTGGCGCGCCCCCGCGACGCGGAGGAGATGCCGCGCACTATGCCGGCGGGCGCGGGGGTGGGGGGGCGCATCCGGCGGGAGGCTGCGTCGTTGGCGCGCACCACCTGGGACACAGAGTCCGTGCGCACCAGCGGGGTGGGGGCGTCCTCGAAGCGCACCGACTTGGGTTCAGCAGTGTCAGGGCGCACGAGCTGCGGCACGCCATCCGCGCGCGCCAACATGGGCACGGTCTCGAAGCGCACAGGCGCAGGGGCGGGCGCGGTCCTCGAGCGCTGCATGGTCCTCGCGCGCTTCGGCTCGGCCATCACCGCGGCGTCCACCACGGAGCCGAAGTCCGCCCCAGCCCCGCCCACCGCCGAGCCAGAGTCCGCCCCAGCCCCGCCCACCGCCGAGCCAGAGTCCGCCCCAGCCCCGTCCACCGCCGAGCCATAGTCCGCCCCGGCGGCGGCGGCGATGGCGTTGGCCAACCTCTTCCCCACCTTGGGCTTGGCGGGGGCGCCGGGGGTCTCGAGGACGCCACCCGTAGTCTCGGGGGTCTTGGCAGAAGACACATAGACGCCAGGGCAGGCGGCGGGGGGGAAGGCCAGCATGGAGGCGTTCAGCTCGAGCGGAACGAGCGCGACGCGCTTCTCCGTGCAGTCGAAGTCAAGCCTCTGCCCCCTAGAGGTGGAGCCCTTGCTCACACCTGGGGCGGCGGCGGCGGCGGCGGCGGCGGCGACCACGTTGACGGCGCGCTCCTTCATCGGCCGGCCGAACCCCTTCTTGAGGTCGCCGGTCCTCCCACTCACGACGTCATCGGCCGCGAAGACCAGCATGGCCGGGGCTGGGGCTGGCTTGGGCAAGGGCTGCGCGACGGCGGACATGGTTCGGGTGGGCAGCACGACGGCGGACATGGTTCGGGTGGGCAGCACGACGGCGACGGACGGGGTTCGCGAGGAAGCCAGGTAAATTCCATGGAGCTCGGCGCGGCTGGCTTCGTTTGATGGGCGGGATTTCGATTGGTCCTACAACAAACAGGAAAAAATCAGCGGGCAAAAATAAATCAGGAAAACATCTGCGGGCAAAAATAAATCAGGAACAAATCAGCGGGCAAAAATAAATCAGCACGTAAAATCATAATCGACATATGTCTTCGTGGAAAATATATGCAGTCGCCAAGCAAAGGCAAGCCAATGTTCACAGGAAAAAGCTCAGGCGAAAGGCCTGCGTCGACAAAAAAAAATCGGAAACATATTTTGCGGCAGCAACACATGCCTGCATGGTTTTCGGAATGTGGATTCAGCCTGATGTTGCAACATCAGCGGTATTTATTATCACGCCCCATGCCCGTCGCAAAAAAAAAGTAGACCTTGCAAAATTCCCTGGAATTTTGCAAGGTGTACTTTTGGCGCGCCGGGATTGGGCCGCTTCAAATTTTTGAAATTTCGGATTCGCCATGGCGGAAAAAACGAGGCAAAAATTATCGTCGCGCAGATTAACCTGGCACACCGCCATCGCGCCCTCGTTTCCGAACGAAAAACAGCTCGGGTTCATGAAGAAGCACTTCAGAATTCAGTCGCTTCATTTTTGCTCCGTCCCGGACGCCGACGGAAAGCTCGAAGATGTTCCGCGGAAAATTTCCGGCGGGGGGTGGGGACAGAACAAAGTTCAGATCATGTTTCGCAGGGGCACCAGCGGTGCAAGGGAGGAACAGTGGGCGCTGTTTTTTCAGCACATGAATTTTGAGCCGGTCGCCGAGGTCATCCAAAGAACGAGAACGGTGCCGCTGAACGAACACTTTGCCAGGATCTACAAGGACGACGTCCGGTCCACGGAGCTGAGCAAGAACATTATCAAATTTTACGAAGAGAAGAAAAAGGACGCCGGCAAGGGATCTTCTTCGGACGAGAGCGAAAGCGACTCCGCGGCCGACACCCCCGTGAAAAAAAATGGCACGCCCAGAAAGTACACAACCAAGAAAATGTTCAAGAACCCGCGCACGGAGGGCGTGCTCGAGGCCGCGATCGCCGCCGGGGGGCTTCCTCCTTTTGAAAGTTTCGACTGGAAAAATTTGGAATGCAAAATCGAGGCCGGCTCGGCGGGCAAACATTTCGCGGCGCCGGAAATTTCGGGGGAATTCTCCGCGGACGAGGGAGCGGCGCCTTTATTTCCGGGGGAATTCTCGGCGGACGAGGGAGCGGCGCCTTTATTTCCGGGGGAATTCTCGGCGGACGCAGGCGCGGCGCCTTTATTTCCGGGGGAATTCTCGGCGGACGCAGGCGCGGCGCCTGAAATCACGGCCGGCGCATGGGCGGCGGGCGGAAATTTCGCGGGGGACGGAGGATACGGCGGGGCGGGGGACGGAGGATACGGCGGGGCCCCTGCCTGGGACACCGGCAGCTACGCGACGCCTTCGAAGGAACCCCCCCCGAAAAGGGGGGTCTTTGATTCCCCCCAGCCTCAGGCTGCCCAGCCCCGCAGGAACCCCTCGCGCACCCCTGCCTTCCTGCAGAAGCTCCAGAACAACCCGGCCTTTCAGCAGCTGGTCCATAGCACCCCGCCTTTCCCCGGCAACCGCGCCGCCCGCCCCAAGGTTACGCCCCCCGCGAAGTGCTGCCTCTTCGGCTCGGGCGACAGCTCCCCGGAGCCTGAGGAAGGAGACGAGGGCGCGGGTCCTGCTGTGTCAGGGATCAATAAAGGAGACGACGCGGGTCCTGCTGTGTCAGGGATCAATAAAGGAGACGACGCGGGTCCTGCTGTGTCAGGGATCAATAAAGGAGACGACGCGGGCACCGTCGTTTCCGATGTCAGCGAAAAAGACGCAGACCCTCTGCCGCCGGCCGCGCGCCACGCGCGAAGGGGCCTCTTCGTGGAGCCCACCCCCTCGCCCAAGGCTGCTGGGGACGAGTCGTCGAAGGAGAACGAGGAGCCGATTGAGGCCGGAAACAAGAAGAGGCCCAGGGAGAGCGAGCCCGAGGAGGCCCCGTCGGGGAGGCAGAAGAAGAAGGCCTCGCCGCCGCCGCGTCCGCCGCCGAGGAAGGTCTCGCCCCCAGCCTCGATGAGGGTGGGGGCAGGGAGGGCGCAGCTCCTGGCGACCGCCCCGAGTCAGGCCAAGACCCGCGCGCAGCAGCAGGCGACCGCACAGAGCCACGCCAAGTCCCGGTCGCAGCCGCAGCCGGCCGCCAAAGGCCACGCCAAGTCCCGGTCGCAGCCGCAGCAGCAGCCCGCCCAAGGCCAAGGCCCCGCCAAGATCGTGGTCCGCCGCGTCGGGCCGCGCCCTGGCGCCGCGAGCGGGGGGGTCGTGGTGTCCAAGGTCTACGCCCCGAGCCCCAGCCCGGAGAAGGAGCTGCCGCCGCCGCCCCCGCTCTACGAGGCGCTCCTCAGGGAGTTCCTCGCCCTCCCAAACGTGTACGTCAGGGGTAAGGGGGGGTGCACGAGGGACCTCAACATACTCGGGGTCATCCGCGCGCTCCTCACGCGGGAGGTGTACCAGGGGGTTGAGCACCGCGCCTTTTTCGACACGAAGAACCGCGCCGGCCTCGGCCTCCTCTACCCGGGCAAGGAGGAGGAGGGGGGGAACCCGAACCTCGGGCCCTCCACGCTGGAGCTGCACCGCCGCGCGCTCCGCCTCGAGTGGGTCGGGGAGAACATACTTTCCGTCCTCGGGGAGGCGGTCAAGAACGTGGGGGTAAGCAAGGTCGGGTGCCTCGTCACCAAGGCGGACAGGGACGACCTCGAGGCCGCCTTCCGCTTCCACGGGGGGGTCCCGGGCCAGGGCGTCGACTACTGGCTGGCCACGCCGGACGGGAACCTGCCGAGGTGAGTCTCCTACGGCACCAGGATTCTGGTGATGGCTTCGATCCTGTTGTTCAGTGTGAATAGCCGATCTTTATGTTTTTTTTGCAATCTCGCGTTCGCAAGGAACGTTTCCACGTCCG
>Ga0209299_1000828_pt1 | contig 17278 bp, 16 predicted proteins | sample S_140806_MF_Meta_FD_187326 | JGI IMG/M metagenome (GOLD analysis project Ga0209299, IMG submission 187326) | Freshwater microbial communities from Lake Simoncouche, Canada to study carbon cycling - S_140806_MF_MetaG (SPAdes) (version 2) | ecosystem: Environmental > Aquatic > Freshwater > Lake ...
GTCCGATCCACCGTCCTTGCGTCCAAACAACCCGCCGGTGTTGTAGACGGACCCTGCATCTGTTGCCGTAAACAGTTGGCTGTCGGGCTTGTTGTAAACCACGTAGCCGTTGACATAATCGACAACCGTTGCACCAGCCCATAACCCATCGCTTGTCAGTTGGGCAAATGTTGCAGTAGTCAGATTGTAGAAATACCGCGCAACGCCATCAGAAAGATACGCCACGGTGCCGTTGTTAACCCCGTCATCAGTCGTCTGAGTCTCGGTAATACTCACGGGTCCAGATGACGTCGTGAGCGTCCCTACCTCTGTATATGACCAGTTAGCTTGTATCAAATAGACTTTGTTCGCAGCGACCGCGATCATCTGACCAAACGGTGTCATGGTTCGCATTCCACGCACGGGACCATTTGGCAGCGTGACGATGGTGCGATAGCCAGGCGTCGGCAGCAGAGCAATAACGCCTCGAGCGCCTTCGGGTTTTACAATGTCAACCTCTGGATACCAGTTGATGCATTCTTGTGCATCCTGGTAAATAGTTGGCGCTTCGTAAGACGCCCCAACAAAACCGAAGTCAGCCATTAAACAAACCCACCAGTCAAGATCCAGCTTGCATCTTTGGCTTTTCCGCTAAACAGCACGTCAGGGAATTGAGCAGTCAGGCTCGGACGCATATTAGTGCGCTTGAGCGTGGCTTTGGCTTGCGCTGCATACGCATTTAGCATTGCGAGCTGAGTTGTAGAACCCTTGCCGTACATTGGGCACAGACGCTCGGCCAGGCACCAGCGCAGAGCCATCAAATAGCCCTGTGGCAGCGCAATTGACTCGTACAAGTTGCCGTAGCGCCGGAACATTGTGTCGGCAAACACGTGCATCTCGCCCTGCGCCGGAGCTGGCCACAGATAGATCGTGCCAAGCAGCTCTGCCGGCTGGTAGTAGAGCGCCTTTGGCCAGGGTCCGTTAAGACTCTTGAGTCCAATCAGCTCGTATTGATCCAGCCCAATGCACGCCACCGGATAATCCAGCGAGTTCTGCGATTGACCACCGCCGCCCGACTGGTTGATAACCCGCACAAATGCGCTGTTGATGCTTACGGGTCGCTGGTAGCTAGCAGTGATTGTCGTGCTGGCAACCGTCTGGCTTGTACTGACGGTGTACGTACCAAGCTCGTTTACGTTGCCGCCTGCGCCCGAGTTGAATTGCACAATGGTCGTGCCAGACGCGATGCCAGATCCAACCAGCGTCTGCCCGAGCTGCACCGATCCGCTAGTCAACGCCGTGACGGTGAGCGTTGTGCCGGAGATGCTGCCGGTGAATACCGCGCCAACCTGACCGCCTGGTCCGATCGTGTACTGCACCTGATTGGTAGCAGTCGGAAAAATGATCTCAGTCTGGTAGGAGATCATCATTCGTTCGTTAGACCATTGATCCAATATGTCGTTGAGCATATCGAATGCGTCTTGAGCTGCGTCAGCGGTTGGCGTCTCACCAGCCTCGAGCGCACCGATGTCTTTCAGAGACCGCGAAATGATTTCAATTGGCGCAGTCATGATCAATACTCGATGATTACGTAGCCATTCAACGTCGGAGGAGACGCCCCGTCAAACAACGCCTGCACCGGGACAATGTTGGTTGTTCCTCGGCACTCGTTGGCCAGCGTCCCGTCAAAACTCTTGCCGATGTAATTGACTGACCCAATTGAGAATGTTGAATTCAGCGCTGTGCCGCCTGCCGGCCCTGGCGTGCTGCTGGTGCCCGGACCCTGCGCCGTGAGAAAAGCACCAAGCGATGTATTGCCGCCACCAGATGCAACGGTAACCGCAATCGTTTGACCAGGCGTCACCGTAACAAACCCAGCCGCAACCGTGTAAATTACGGTCGTGCCGTTTGAGTAAACGCCGCTGCCAATCGTGGCTCGCAGCCGAGTGACACCGGCAGGCACGGTAAACGTATCTGATCCGCTGGTGACCTTGTAATACAAGCTAAATTGCAGAACGCCGGTGCTGACCGTTGGAGTAACAGAAACAGCGCTGATAATCTCGTTGTTGGCCCCGCCAATCGTGATCGTCGTGCCATCAGGACGCAACGCCCCAATCTGAGCAGTCGTGGCAACCGGCAACGCTGCACGCTTGATGATCGCGTCGTAGTTAAGCGTTGAGGTTCCAGAATCACGATAAAGATAACCGCCGCCGCTACTTGGCAACGATTGCCCAGTTGCTGAAAGGGTCCCAGCAACAAAGCTCAGACCAGATCCGACCGTGACGTTTGCAATCCCGCCAGATCCATCCCCACGCAGAATTGACGATCCGTTCGTCAGACCCGTCAAATCGTTGATGCCAGAGATGTTGTCGTAAGTGCCGATTGTGACCGCTGTGCTGGTCTGTAGCACCAGCTTATAAGCACCACCCGTTGTCAGCCAAACCTGATTAGCGGTGCGCCCTGCGGCATCCAGCACAATCGGGTTGGCATTGGCAATGTTCCCCGCTGCGCTGGTATACGTCGCTTGTGGCGTCGTGGTTCCTGCGGTGTACGTATACAACAGACCGCCGGCCAGCGGCACTCCGAGATTGTCGAAGAACTGCCAACCAGCGCCAGCTAACGGGGAAAGTTTGACAGCCATTATTGAGCCTGTGATGCCTTAAATGCAGCAACCAATGAGTCGTAGTCTGCGCCGATCTGTGCCTTGAGCACGTCACGGATGCGGATCGACTTGTTTTGTTCAGCCTTCTCAGTACGAACCAGAACGCGCAAACGGTCGCGGTACTGATAATCGCCAATCTGAGTAACCTGATCGTCGCTCAACTCATGCGGCAAATCCTCGGTTTTGACGGTCTTGAATGCCTCAAGATTGACTGGCCAGGCATCATCCGGTAATGCTGCCAACATGGTCGTGTAGTTGTCGATGTTGATCTGGTAGCCGTAGATTTCCATTTCACGATGAAAAGCATTCATCACAAAACCAGATTGTTTTTCCTGATTGGTAAGCATTTTTTACCTTGATTTGTTAGAGAAAGAAATACCGGTAGCATAGATTACAGAAGTTGCTGGTCGGTTGTATCTAGTTCCAAATCCAGCCGCAGACCATCTATAAACTTCTTGATATGGACTTTGGGTTCTTGACGTAAATCCGATTGCATTTGAAGTGCTCGTCCAATCCATTGTTTGACTTCCAATAAATTCAAACGACGGGTAAGAATATTTTGAACCAAACCCGCCGCCCCATCTATAGACGTTAACAGGAGGATAGCCAAAATTTACCGTTGCAACGACCGAACCGTCTGGACTAAATTGCAAACCATTTGTTCCGGCTGGTAAAACCGTTGACGGAGTTGAATATTGCGTGCCAAATCCAGCAGAACTTACGCTATAGGCAAAAATAAATGGCGATGACGTGGCGCCAGTCGCAATGTCATTTGTCACTTTATTAAAGGAAAGTGACTGCCTTTGAGCCAACTGAACGCTGAAAGTTAGACTTGCGTATTTTGTGCCAAAGCCAGACGATGACCAGGGATACAAATGAATCGCGTTGTCAGGACTTGAAGAAAACGCCACCAACGTCCCATCACCGCTCAAGGTCATGCTTCGAGCATAAGTTATCGCTGTTCCGTTGGCGTATTTGGTTCCAAACCCGTTAACAACATCCCAAGCCCATGCTTGTGGCCTTGAATCTACAGATGCTTGGTTAACAGTCAACAGAGCGTCAACATTTTTTGACCAAACATAAGAAACTGCGCCATTCCCAACAGGACTTAATGGGCTGGCTGGATTTGCATATTTTGTTCCAAATCCAAGCGTTGACCATCGAAAAACTGAAAAATACGGAGCCGTTACTGCCGAAACAGAAATAGTTGAATTGTCTGGTACAAAAGAAACTTGTTCAAATTGTTGAACTGTGGTTGGCGATGTGTAAATCGAACCATATCCAGTCGTTGAATTCCAAGGATATGCTTTGACTGCATTTGAGGTTCCATATCCTAAAAACGAAACATATTCAGACGGGGTAACAGGAGGTGGCGTAATGCCACCGCCGCCACCCGAAAACATAATTCCCAAAAAACCGCTCATGTAACGCCCGTACCCGAAACGTACCAAGTGTTAACTGCAACCTTCACCAGCGTTGCAATCCCGTTGCTTGCCAATGACCGCGTGCCAGCAGATGAAGAATTCGCAAGTTGTAACGTAACGCCAGACGCTGGAGTAATCGTGATTGCCGTGCTGTTGCTGACAATTGTGATTACCGTGCCAACATCAAAAGCAACCGATGAATTCAACGGAACCGTGACGCCAGACGTGAGGTAGTAATGCTTGCCACTATCGGAAAGCACCAACGTGCCGCTTGTGTTGCCCGATTGCGGCATCGTGCGATAACCAACCGCATAAGGGTTGCTTGCGCTATCAAGAACTGTTGAAGCGCTTGTAAGCCCCGTGATTGTCTTATTGGTTAGAGTCTGACTGCCAGTCAGCGTTGCAACCGTCGAATCAATCGCAATCGTGCCGCTGCTGGTGATCGTGCCACCAGTCAATCCCGTGCCAGCCGTGATGCTGGTGACCGTTCCCGCCGCGCTGTAGTTGGGAATGTTCAACGTGCCAGCAGCAAACGTCGCAGCACCCGTCGAGCCAGTTGTGGTCAACGTGATCGGAGCTTGATAATCCGTTCCCGCAGTAGCCGCTGAGATTGCCGTGCCATTGCCCTTTAACACGCCGCTGACGCTTGTTGTCAGCGTGATCGCTGGCGTCGTGGTAGCCGTAGCAACCGTACCGGCAAAACCATTGGCAGAGACAACCGATGCGCTTGTAACAGTTCCAGATCCAGCGCCGGCAGCGTAGTTTGGAATGTTAAGCACGTTAGCGGCAAACGTCGCCGCGCCACTCGTCCCGGTCGTGGTTAAACTAATTGGAGCCTGGTAATCCGTACCTGCTGCCGCATTAGCCAAAGCACCGCCAGAACCCGCTTTAAGCAGCGCCGTGCCGCTCGGCGGGGTAAGGTAGTCGGTGTTGGCCGTTGCAGCGCTGATGGCCGTTCCATCGCCCTTCAGAACGCCCGTGATGCTGGTCGATAGCGTGATCGCTGGCGACGTTGTTGGATTGGCAACGGTTCCGGCAAGACCATTGGCCGAAGTAACAGATACGGTGGTGACGGTTCCAGAGCCACCACCACCACCGCTGCCGCCAGACGTTGCTCTGAGTGCCATTACAGTCCCTCGCCCGGAGTAACCTCAAAAGCGCCAGCAGCGTCAGCTTTGAACCACGCATTCGGAGGGATCCCGCCGATCACCTCAACCGAACTCGGCAAGAAACCAAGCGTTGCCGCTGATGGCACGCCGGCTGTTGGAGCCGTCACGGTGATGGTTGGCGTTGCATTGCCTGGCGCAGCCGGAACCCAACTGATGTATTGCACCGAAGCGCTGGTGTTGCGGATTCGATAGCTCGATGGGTTGTCATTGTTTTTTGACGCCACCTGCACTGATGACGTGCCGACAAGGTACGTCGGGCCAAATGGGGTAAATGGCGAGTTATACATTCTTGCCCTCTTTCGGCCAGGTAATGTTGAACGGGTCGTCCTGAGTCGTAATGTCCCGCAGCTCTTGCCGGTAGACCGCCCACGTCAGATTGTCCACCGGAGCGTCAGCCACTTGCGTCCAGTCCGTGTCCTTGAGCATCTGGTTGCGCTGGCTACGGATTACGGCCCATTGAGTGTCAACCCGCGTTTTAAGTTCGTCAGCAGTCAAAGGCTCCACGGCAACCAAACAGCACATTCCGTTGCAAAGATGCGGAGCGGCAGAAACCAGCTTTTCAGTTGCGTGGTCATATGGCTTCCAAACTGAAATGACATAGTAACCCTGTTCGGCAATCCACTCCAAAGATGGACCGCGGTCGCCAAACGATGTATTGGGAAACCATTCTGTGTGGTCTTTGATGACCAAATCTTGATTAGCGAGCTGCATAATTACCTCGTTGGGAATGCTGCTGTTGGCGTCGTAATGGTGCGAGCGTATTTCGTAATCCGAACGTCTTGCAAATACCCGTTTACAGGCATTGCGCCAACCCGATCCGCACCGACATACAAAATGCTTGTTTGGTTAAAGTTGTCCGTCACAGCGCCGCCGCTAGTAGCTTCAACTGATCCATTCAGATAAACTTTTAGGTTTCCGGTCGCGCTGCCAGATCGCACCACAGCAAAATAATACCAAGTGCCTGTGGCTAATGTTGTTGTGCCGGTCAAGTTGGATGTTGTGTAACTGAATTGAAGTTTGTTCAATACCGTTACGTTGACCGACCATCCCGTTGTCGCCGTCCCTTTACTGACAAGCCCGTAAACAACGCCGTTGGCAGACAAATAAAGCCAACCATCAATCGTAAAATCGCCCGTGCCAAGCTGGAGCTGCGGATTGTCAATCGCCGTCAGCCAATCCCCAGTCCCGTCAAACTTCATGCTCGTTGGCGACCACTTGTATTGCGTGGTTGACGCTTGGGCATCTCCAACCGTGATCGCATTGTTTTGCACCGCAGCGTCGTAGATCCCCGCGTTGGTGAAGTTGGTCAGCAGACTGGTGTTAGATCCGGCAAAACTTGTGTTGACGTTGGTTGTGCTTGAGTAACTTGCCGCACTTGTGGAACCAGCAGTTGTTAATGGGGCAAGCGTTGGTGGGGTAAATGCGCCGGTATAAACGGCTACTGTGTTAACAACCCGAAGATTTGAAATATAACCAGTTACATAATTATATGTAGAGACATTAAATCTTCCAATGGAAAACGAGTTTGTCGTTAACGGCGTAAACGAGTTGCTTCCCGCGACAGCACCGTTGATGTAACCCGTGGTTGTTGTTACGTTTCTTACTATTGCAACATGATTCCATTGGTTTGCTTTGAATGCGACAGTAGTAAATGACGATTGAGCAGTAACTCCGTTGTCAACAGTTAATTGCCCAGAAGTGGTGCAAAGAATATTTACTCCAGAATAAGATCCTGCGTTAAACGAAATAATTGTTTGTTGCGCGGAAACACTAGTTGGATACCACCAAAATTCAATGGTCCAAGTCCCAGATAAATCTGGACTGGTTCCGGTCAAATAATCCGTACTGCCATTGAAATACCCACTCCCCCCATACGCCGCAGCGGTATAGGATGCCGTTGGCGAGAACGGCTGGAATGCTTGGACCTTGGGAGTGCCGTTAGCCGTGATCGTGAAGTTGTTGGTGCTGTTGTCAATGAACCGATTGGATTGACAAGTCAGCAGGGAAGTGTTGGTGATTGCTGTTAGCGGGGTTGTCGGTGGCGTAAATGCGCTGGTGTAAACCGCCGTGCCTTTGACAATACGAAAATTTGATAAGTAGCCAGTAAACCACTGAGTACTAGAACCTTGACTTCTAGCAATACTTAGAGTAGCTCCCGAAGTGGCAGGTGCGTTCGCATTGGTTGTGGTTGCTGCTGACGCCCCATCTATCCAGAATGTATATGTATTTGCGTTTCTTGTAATTGCAAAATGATGCCAAGCGTTTAAACTTGCAGTTCCAGTTAAAGTAAAATAATTACTTGAGCCATTTCCAATTTCAACCGTCCAACTGGTTCCATTATGGTATAACATGAAAATGAAAAAACCATAATTAAAAACTTGGTCAACAGCATTTGTTGTTGCGGTAGCAAAAGCCCAAGTTTCAACTGTGAAGTCGGCGGTTAAATTTAATGCTGCGTTTGAAGCAACAGTTAAATAGTCCGTACTGCCATTGAAATAATTACTCCATTGACCATTCGGCCAATACGGAGTCACCGAACCCTGCGTAGGGGTTCCGTTGCGGGTAATGGTGTATGCGTTGGTGCTGGAGTCCAGAAACGTATTGTTTTGCTGCCCGTTGGTGCTGGTTGACTCCAACAGCAACGGGACATAGGGAAACAAAGGATCTGTTGCAGCAGCCGTCGCTGCTCGGCCTGATTTGGATGCGGCAAACATTATGTGTAGTTTTGTCCGATTGTGGTTCCGAACCAGCTAGTGCCGTTAGAAAAGAACGAGTAAATGTCCTTTTTGCTTGCGGTGCTAGTTACCGTTGGAGCGGTGGCTCCTGGCCATGACACGGTTGACCAAGTAACTGTCCGGCTTCCGGTTGCGTCCTGCGACAAGATGATAATAAACGATTTGCCAGCAACCGCAGTCGGCATTGTGATTGTTGCATTGCCCGTCAGCGTCAGGTTTTGAACCGTACCGTTTGCCAAATCGACCGTGATCGCCGTGCTGGTATTAGCGGAGTACAGCGTCTCGACGTAGTTGGTGACCGTTGGGTTGGTCATCGTCGCCGTCGTGATCGCGGGACTGGTGCTAAACACAATATTTGTGCTGGTCGTACCAGTTGCCCCAGACGCCGTGTAACCCGTGATGTTATTGAACGCCGTGATGCTGGCTGACGTCGCATTTGTGCCGCCATTAGCCACGGGCAACGCCGTGCCTGAGTATGACAGCGTTAATGTTCCGCTCGTCGTTACTGGGCTGTTGGTAACCGTAAAGATGCTCGGCGCACTCAATCCAACGCTCGTCACCGTGCCAGAGCCAGACGGCGATGCCCAGGTACCATCACCACGCCAGAACGTGCTAGACGATGCGCTAGTGCCGCCATTTAGGTTAGATACAGGCAAGTTGCCCGTGACGCCCGTGGACAATGGCAAGCCAGTCGCGTTTGTCAGCGTGACGCTTGTCGGCGTCCCCAAAACCGGGGTCGTTAGCGTCGGGCTAGTTGACAGAACCACGTTGCCCGTACCGGTGCTGGTCGTGACGCCTGTACCACCGTTGGCAACAGCCAATGTACCCGTCAGCGTAATGGTGCCTGACGTGGTAATTGGACCGCCGGTTGTTGACAAACCAGTTGTGCCACCTGCCACGTTGACCGATGTAACGGTTCCAGCGCTCGCCGCTGGCGTCGCCCAGGTTCCGTCACCGCGCCAGAAGGTAGTGCTAGATGCGCTGGTTCCGCTGTTGAGGTTTGTCACCGGCAGATTGCCCGTGATGCCTGTCGTCAATGGCAAACCCGTTGCATTGGTTAGCGTTACGCTTGCCGGCGTGCCGAGCGTTGGCGTGGTCATCGTCGGGCTGGTCAACGTCAACCCAGCAATCGTTGCAGCAGTCGCGCCAAGCGAGATCGCAGTTGATCCAACTGTCACCGATGAATTGGTCAATCCAGCATTAGGGATTGTCGTTGCAGCCGTTACAGCGCTTGCGCCGTTAGCGTACATATAACCAGTCAAACCCGTGACGGTCAGCGTACTGAACGCGCTTGAACCGCTTGCCGCGACTTTCTGCCAAGCTGAGCCGTTATAGACCGCCCAATCGCCAACTGCCCAAGTGCTGATGCCGTTCAGGTTAGTTGAGCCAGCCGTCGAAACAACATAGTAATAACCAAGCGTACCTACGCTCGAGGTCAGCGTTGGCGTGTTGGTTGAGGCATTCCACGTCCCCTGGTAGCTATTGCTGGTTGTTGCAATTGTGCTAGCAGAAGTAATGCGCCCTTGAGCGTCAACCGTAATTTGCGGAATGCCGATAGACGTGCCGTAGGTTCCAGCGGTGACAGCAGTGTTTGCTAGTGCAATCGTGCCGGTCGACGTGATCGGACCACCAGTTAGCCCTGTACCCGTTGCGACGTTAGAAACGCCACCCGCAGTCGATGCAATGGTGACCGTGCTACCTGCGCCGCCATCGGTGATCGTAATGTTGCTGCCGGCTGTCAGAACTCGATCATTGGGCAAGCTCGACGATGCCGAAAGCACCACATAGGTATCGGTTGACGGTGCGCCGCCCGAGCTGATTGGCTGGCCACCATTGCCAACCAAAGTAATAAAATTGCCGTCGGCATCATAAGTTGCTCCAACGGGAACCACGTTCTGAGACGTGACCGTGTTTACCTGATTGGTCTGTGACATTTTCTATTCCAAAATTAAAGAAAAAAGCCGACCCTTGTGAGATCGGCTTTCTCCTTATTTGCCCAACTTATGGCAGGAACGTAAGGTCGTAGCCGTACACAAACACGTCAACGGTAGCAGGGTAAGACGCTGCCGTGCCGACGTTAAAGTACAGGTTCTGACCCGTTTGCGCTGCCGTAGACGCTACAGTTCGCTGCGACACGACCGTGGCGCTGGTCAATGCGCTGAGCGTTGCATTGGCAACGATTGCGGTGCCGCTTGCGCCAGGCGCTGGAAAGACACCGGCAAAAGGGACAGTTGCTGTGCTCAAGTTTGCCGAAGCGTTGGTAACGATGACGTTAGAAACGCTGTAGCTGCCCGTGTTAAGCACTGGCAGAACGGTGTCACCCGTCACTGCTAGGCTGACTGATTGGAAAGACGCCAACAAACGCAGAGCCTGGTTTGAACCAAGCACCTGTGGATGATTGGCAACGGTAGTTGCGGGTCCCGGATTCGCCATGATTTATTTCCTTAAATCTTTATTGATTAAGCCGCGACTCGGCAACCAAGCTCTGGGTAGAGCATCGCCCAACCGTAGAGCACATCAAGACGGCAAGGAATACTGTCGTTATTGATTGTATACTGCCTACAAACACGAATGGACAAGCCGAGTTCTTTGTCCGATGCACGTCCAGCAAATACGACCCCCATTGGCAATTCTAAATCGGCGCAAGCCAATGTTTCGCAATTGCGGTGGAGAATAATATTTTGTGGGCTAACGGTGCCGGTGTTGTTGAACGGGGTAACAACAGCCGAGCTGCTGGTAGCCGAAACAAACACGTTCTGGAATTGACCAGCGGTGATGATTGCAGGAGAAACCGTAACCGATGCCGAGCCACCTGAGCTAATGGTCACAGCGCTGGTAACAACGAAGTTACGCAGGCGGTTTGTGCCGTAAGGCTGACGGTTCTGCGGGTTAACCGCATAGACGTTAGCGATGGTGATTACGTCGCCCTGCTGGATTGGTGCCGCTGCCGAAGCTGCTGAGATGGTGATCGTCGATGACGATGCCCAACCAGACGTCAACGAACCGGTGAAGGTCGCGGTGTTGGTCGACAGGGTTGCACCAGCGTAGGAACCGAACGTCTGCGAGACCACGTTCTGATCCATCTTCCAGCGCATACCAGCCGAGTCAGTCCCCATCATGCCCTTCTCGTACTGCTCGCTGATCTTTGCCGAAGGCATAAACAAGCCCTTGAGCGAATCAACGATGGTTGCAGACGTGAATGGCTCGACGATGCAAGCACGACGACCGTCGCGTGGAGCGCCTTCTGAATCCAGATAAGCCTGGCCGGTCAGGTAGGTCAGCAGCGAGGTAGGTGGTACGCCAGCAGTGCCGACGATGTTAGCGATGTTGTTTTTAGCCAAAACCAAACCGTCACGGTCGATCTTGTTGGCGATAGCAGCAACGCCAGGTTTGATCACGCGATCCGAGAACATATCCAGCGAAAGAGCCAGATCCGCGGTTGAGAATTGCGTATCAACGTGGAATTGGGTATTCAGCGTGACGGGAATGCTCGTCTCGTTGAAGTCCTCGACAGAGAGTGCGGGTCCCGTGGTTCCGATAAACCGTGCTGGTTTACGGACATTGACCGTGGCCCCGATTTTGGCCCCTGATATAGAAAATTGATCATCATACTCACGGTTTACTTCTCCGGTGAACGTAAGTTCGTTCTCCAAAACCATAAGAGCTTCATTGGTGATCTTACTAATCGTAAGTAAGGTATTTGCCATTTTATTTCCTTCGCGTCATAGACGCATTAAATCTGTTTACCTGATCTTGCCGGCTTGTCTAGCCGCTTTCCATGCTGCGTAAGTCCCATGAAACTCCCCTTTGGAATTCACAAGATTATCAGCGGTTGCGTTGCTTGACTTTATAGGGTTAATCGGGGCTGGTGCCTTGCTTTTTACCACAGATCGTTCAGGTTTGCTAGTTTCAGATTTCTCAAACTTTGCTTCGAGCTTACCAATAGCTCTCAACGCTTGAGCCGGCGTCAAATCATTAAAGGTTCTGGCCTGATCTTGATTTGATGCAAGGTGATACAGGATTTGGGGTCCTACGTCTGACTCTAATATTGCGTCCCGAATGTGATTCGGTACAACAACATCGCTCGACGCCACCATTTCATCAAAATCGTCAATCTCAGCCTTTGCCGCCTCGAGCCGTTTGGTCCAAGTCTGTACGACCTTCGCCTGTTGCTCTTGCGCTCGCCTTTCTGAATCCTGCCGATCTCGCTCTTTGAGTGCCCTTTCAGCGCTAAATTCAGCCAATGCTTCTGCATATTCAAAAGCATCCGTGAATTGATCCGGCGTAGGCTTGGCATCAGCAACAGGAGCCTGTCTCGGCGCCTGTCCTTGCTCCAAAGCCGCCAGCCGTGCTTCCAGCGCTTCCCTGGCATCACGCTCACGCTGAGCATCAGCTCGAGCCTGTTCGCGTTGCTTAGTCAGCTCTGAAAACCGCGCTTTTAGCTTGCTAGGTTTCCCTTCGCTTTCTACGGTTGGTGCTTCATCTTCCGCTTCTGGCTCATTCTCAACCTCAGATTCGATTGGCTCTGCTTCTTCACCAGCCTCAATCTCACCTTCGGGAGCTAAACCCAGTTTTTGTGCAAAAAATTCGGCTTGGTTCTCGCTTGTGACAACTTGCGTTGTCTCTCTTGGTTCGCTCATGGTTACCCACGGATTTTCCCGGTGAAACGCGCCGGTACGATTGCGCTTATATAACCCGCTTTTAGCTCTGTGTCAAAGACTATTGCATGAACGGGTTTTGCCCTTGGTCAACGTCCGATACAGCAAACTCTGCCGCCATCATTTGCTCAGCATTGCGCCGCTCAATCTCTCGAGCCAATGCGTCTATCGGCATATTGTGGATTAGCAGGTTAACCAGCGCATCAATTTCAGTTTTGTTCTGACTCGTGATCGACCTGGTGTTCTGGTCATTGACTTTAACCTCGGCCATTGTCTCAGTGTTGTGCGCTCGAGCGGTGACATCCATGAGCTTGCGTTTATTCGCACCTTCTTCTTTGATCTGCGCCACTTCACTACGATTATTGATTTCGAGCTGCATTGCTTGCATTTGCTGCTGCATCTGCTGCACGGCTTGCTTGGCCTGGGCGAGCTGCATCTGGACCTGTGGCGGTATATCTGACTTCTCGTCAATCTGCGCCAACGGGTTAACGGCGGCCAGCCGGTCAGCAATGATCTCCGCACCAGGGAAATCCATCTGTCGGAATACCAGATCGCCAGCGGCTTGAAACAGCTCCGGGCTTGCACCAATCAACGGCATCATTGCCTCGACCGCTTGAATGCGCCGGCTTGCGTAGCCAGGACCCGTGTCCATGCTGACGTCGTACTCGCCAACCGTGACGTCGTTCAAGACTCTCCCAACTTGGGAGGCTTCATTGATCGTGATCAAGTCTGGTTTGCCATCAACGCCGATGATTCGCATGACGCGCTCGGAGTCGTAGATCTTCGGCACTAGATCAAGAATGATCCGACCAGTCTGGGCAATGGATTTGGTCAAATTATCGTAGTAGTGATAATTCGTCATATCCACTTGCTGTTGCTGACCATTCAACGCTTTACCGCTGACGTTGCCGGTCGGCAATTGGCTTGGATCAAAGATGCCTACAACCTGCTGTAGATCGTTGCTGACAGCCTCGGCAGCGCCCATGATGCCCAGCGGTGGTGGTTCTGGTTGCAATCGCGTCGGGACCGGCGCTTGGCGTCCCTCAATGTCGGTCTGCTTGTATCGCAGCACCGGCGTGGCTTTGATGTTTGCCGCCGCCCACTCAGTCTCGTGACCCTCATCCTGACCTTCGGCCAGCAGCCACTTGGCTTTCGGCGCCAAGGCAATCGCCTCGGTCATCGAGGTTTGCCAGAAGTTGTACATTTTCTGAGGGTCTTTGGCGTAGCGCACCAGACCGTATTTGATTGACTTGCTGTCAATGACGATCCGACCGCCGTAGACCGGCACCACTGGGATGTACTTGCCTGGCCAGTCGCGCTCCTCGAGGATTTCCATCGCGGTGAGCTTGCACCACTTGACGACTTTCTTGTAGCTGTCGCGCTCGCCAACGATCTCAAGACCATTTGCAGCCATAAACTCCTTGCTCGGGAGCTGGTCCTTGAACAAACGTGATTTGTCGTTCAACAGGTAGAGCTTTGCCGGCGTGCGCTCAATGTAAAAGTACTCAGCGATCCGCACATCCTCTTTGGTAACCCATTCTGGATTGCTATCGCCACCGCCTCGAGCCGAGAAGTTGCCGCCATCGTCAGCGTCGGGATACATATCCCGAAACTTGTCCTTGCTCATGATCGTCGTGATCAAGCAACGCTCTTGGTCCGAGCCGTCCAGCGCCGTGCTGTTGGGGTCAAAGTAGACGCTGAACGGGTTTTCGATTGGCTCGATGTAAATCTCCTGATCAAACGAATCAGGAGACACGTAATCGGTGACCACGCGCCAGTAGCCCCAGCCCATTCTGACGGCAGACTCGAACGCTCGGTCATAAGCGCTATCGGCGTCGCTGTTGATCTCAATGTGCCGACAAATACCCTCGACAACCTCGGCAGTTTCTTTGTCTGCATAGCTGTTGCATGGATGCACTTTGATGCGTGGACGCTGCTGGCGCTGCTGATTGGCGATCTGCCGGCAATAAGCGTCGAGCTTGTTGATCGTCAAGCACGGCCTGGCTTCCAAGTTCCGGCTGTTCTGGATTTCAACTGGCCATTGATCGCCGCTGACAAAGCGCAGATCGTCCAACGCATCGCTACGGTTGACGCTATCGGCCTCGCTTGCCAGACGCAGAAATTTCATTGCATCGGCAATGCGGGAGTCTTCGCCCTCGTTTTGATAGTTCGCCATGATCAACCCATCCAATTCGTTGGTAATGTAAATGTCTGTTGCTTTTTACGTTGCTTTGGCTCGTTGACCATCAATCCGATGTATCTAAACGCATCTGCGCCGTGCGAATAATGGTCGTGAAGGGGAGACTTTGAGAATCCACCCGTCTCTGGGTCGACTTCGTACCGATAGTGGCGCAGACAGGTAAGACCTTCTGCACAAGCTTCTCGGTCGAACCAGCAGTTGTTGAAAATAGTTCTCGCAGCATTGATGGAATCAGCAATTGGCACTCTCGGAATGATTCGGGTCTTGTATCCCGCCGTTCTGACAATCTCCTCAATAGATTTGCCAGCCGCGGCCAGGGTTTTATTCTCAGCGTCGTGCGGAAGCCACAACGTATCGTAATGGTATCCAAACGTCTGCAATTGCGCTAGGTAATAGCTGATTGTCTTTTGATTGTCCTCCATGTAACGCAACAAGCGCGTTTCCATGCCGACAAATTGCAAAAACCAAATTGCAGTTGCGTCAGACCATCCAAGGTCAAACACGGCGTGGACTGGCTTGCTAGGATCGAACGGAACCCGTCCAATGCGCCCCTGAAGCTCAGCGTCCTGCATCTCCCTGGCAAATACTGCACCGTCGACAGTCTGCCGGCATATGCCCTCCCAAACCGTGTTGTAAGCCTCGATGTCCCGCTCCTTCAGCGCGTCCTTCTCAGCTCTTAGGGTTTCTGGAAACCACGGGTTGTCGCTCCAGTTGATCTTAGTGACCACACAGTCAGCAGGAGGATGCACCACAAAGCGTTGGAACGTCTCATCAGTCTCAAGCTCAGGGTTGAAGCTGATCCAGATCTCTGAATCTTGTTTGCGAATTGTTGGGATTAGCACATTCCACGACATTCTGGACACAGATTGCGCTTCTTCGACCCAACAAATATCAACGCCCTCAAACGATTTAATGTTTGAGACATTGTTTTTGAGTCCAACAAAAAAGAATTCAGAGCCGTTCTTAGCTCTGATTGACGTCTGGGTTATTTCATAGAATCCATGCAATCGCAACGATTCAATCTGATCGCATAAGAGCTTATGCACCGAATCGCGGATTGACGTCTGGAATTCCCGAGCGCAGAGAATGCGAGTGGGCTTTGATGCGCCAATGATTAGCAGCGCTCGGGCAATCGCCCAAGACTTGCCGCCACCTCGACCGCCATACGCTACCTTGTAGCGATGTTTATCAAAAAGAACCGAAAGTTTCTCAGGAAACTCGGCGTTTGATACGGCATAGTCAAGCTCATTCACTTGGCTTGACAAAGGTAACCTTGATGCCCTCAACCGGCGATCCATCCGGGTTGCTCAGAACGGTCGTGTTGCGCTCGCCCCAACCCATCTGGGCCTTGGACCACCAGATCATCGCCGTGGTGTCGCCAGCCATCGCCTTATTGTAAAGCGTGTCGGCAATGGATGCGCTTGCTTTAGCCTTGCCAACGGCCAGCTCAACCTCGTAGTACTTACGCAGCGTCGGAGCGCTGATGCCGATGAGAGCCGCGATCTGATCCTGCGGCAAGCCGAGTCCAGCAGTCTGCTCGACCTTGGCTTTCGACGTCTCAGTAGGAACGTGCGGAGGAATCATCTTTTATAGGCGAAAAAATAAACCAATCAACCAGGGTTGGGAATGTCAAAAGCCCTGCGCAAAGCCGTGTAAACCAAGCGCAAACGCAGCTCGGTTTCTGGCAAAAACTCTTTTGGTTCTGATTGCTCAGATTCAATGGCCGAATGAATGTATTCAACCAAACGCTCGTATTGCTCTTGTTTTTGAGAAATCATTGTCCGCTCTCCATGTATTTCATCACATTGTCAAGCCATCGCTGATCCGCTCTTTGAATCGGGTTTGACAAATTAAATGACCTCATATCCCCAGATGGATCTGTTCCGGCTGCACGCCTTGCCGCAGTAAAGTCTGAAAACAGAAAGTCTCGTGGAACCGGTCTATCAAACCCGCCAACATATTGGCCACCGAGCTGCGTATTATATGTTGTGTGCGGAACAACAGGATTAGAAATAATTCGCCCACTTGGGTCCATTTTTGCAATCGAAAGACCGCCACCGTGAATTGGTACATTCATCAATGATTGTTCGGTGATTGCCGCTCGAGTTATTGGCAAACTTGGAAAACCTGCTGCTCTAAATTGGTCAAGATCCATCCGATCAATAAAAGCGTGCCGCAAAGCGCCGTTTTCATTGAGCTGCGCTCGAGCTTCTGGGCTGTCGATTCCCTTCCACTCGGGTCTGTGTAGTTTAACCTCGTTGTCAAACTCTCGTTTGACTTTTTTGCTTATTTTTGCACCTCTGACTTGTTGCAACAACGCATCCGTCATCATGGTGGAAAAATCGCCACCAACGTGGCTCATCGGCATATAAGCCATGTACACGTCGCCGCTGCCTTGTTGCGCAGCGTCTCTAACGCGCTTGGCTAGGCCAGAGATGACGCCCTTGTCCG
>Ga0209299_1000830_pt1 | contig 17268 bp, 15 predicted proteins | sample S_140806_MF_Meta_FD_187326 | JGI IMG/M metagenome (GOLD analysis project Ga0209299, IMG submission 187326) | Freshwater microbial communities from Lake Simoncouche, Canada to study carbon cycling - S_140806_MF_MetaG (SPAdes) (version 2) | ecosystem: Environmental > Aquatic > Freshwater > Lake ...
CCTGCACGAGCTCGAGCAGGCGGCGCTTGGACATGACGGTGTAGGTCAGGTTGAGGCGGGCGAATTCGATCTGCTGCGGCTTGGCGGGGGTGTCGAGCGTGCGGAGGAGCCAGTCGTAGAAGGGGCGATGGACCTCGAACTCCAGCGTGCAGATCGAGTGGGTGATGCCTTCGTAAGCGTCCTCGAGCGGATGGGCGTAGTCGTACATCGGGTAGACGCACCACTTGTCGCCGGTGTTATGGTGATGGGCCTTGCGGATGCGGTAGATGACCGGGTCGCGCATATGCATGTTCGGCGACGCCATGTCGATCTTGGCGCGGAGCACGGCCTTGCCCTCGTCGAACTCGCCGCGGGTCATCTTTGCGAAGGCCGCGAGGTTCTCGTCCACGGACGCGTCGCGGGTCGGGCTCGGCTTGCCGGCCGTCTTCTCGTCGCCGTGGAATTCGCGGATCTGGTCCTGCGAGAGGAAGCAGACGTAGGCCTTGCCGAGCTTGATCAGCCTGATGGCGTCGGCGTGCATGCGCTCGAAGTAGTTTGACGCTTGGTAGTAGTGCTCGTTCCAGTCGAAGCCCAGCCAGCGGACGTCCTCCTTGATCGAGTCGACGTATTCGACCTCTTCCTTGGTCGGATTCGTGTCGTCCATGCGCAGGTGGCAGCGGCCCTTGAATTCGAGGGCGAGGCCGAAGTTCAGGCAGATCGACTTCGCGTGGCCGACGTGCAGGTAACCGTTGGGCTCCGGGGGGAAGCGGGTGGCGACGGACACGTGCTTCCCCGCGGCCAGGTCGGCGTCGATGATCTGCTGGATGAAATGGCGGTGGGCCGCCGGCGCAGGGGTTTCGGAAGACATGGACGGAAAACTTAGGAGAGGTGCAAAAGTGTAAAGGTGATATCAGGCAGCGAAGGCCTTGAGGCGGGCGAGGGTCGTGTCGCGGCCGAGGACGCGGAGCACGCCGAGCAGGTGGGCGCCGCCGCCTTGACCGGAGGTCGCGAAGCGGGCCGGTGCGAAGTAGTCGGTGGGCTTGCGCTCGTTCGCGGCGCCGACGGCGGCGAAGGCGGCCTCGAGGGCCGGTTCGGTCCAGGCGGCGGCTTCGAGCGTCGGCAGGAGTTCGCGGATGCGGGCGACCGGATCGCCGCCCTTCTTGGTGAGGTTGGCCATCGCGCCTTCGTCCTTCTTGAAGTCGGCGGTGAAGAAGAAGCCCATGAACTCAGGCAGATGTTCGAGCGAGATCACCTTCTCCTGCACGATGCCCAAGACTTCGGTGAGGCGGGCGTCGGAGACCGAAGCGTCGATGACCTTGGTCTCGAGCAGGATCGGGCGGGCGAGCGTGGCGAATTCGACGGCGGGCAGGCCGCGGAGCGTCTGCGCGTTGACGTGCGACATCTTCCGCTCGTCGAAACGGGCGTTGGACTGGTGCACCGCGGAGATCTCGAACTGGCGGATGATTTCTTCGATCGGCAGCACTTCCTTGCCGTCGGCGGGCGTCCAGCCGAGCAGGCAGAGGTAGTTGCGGACGGCGGAGGGGAGGTAGCGGCGCTGCTGGTATTCCTCGATGAGGGCGCCCTTGTCGCGCTTGGACATCTTGCCCGGTCCATCGGTCTTGAGGATGAGCGGGATGTGGCCGTATTTCGGCGGTTCGACGCCGAAGGCCTTGAAGAGCTCGAGGTGTTTCGAGGTGTTGGAGAGGTGGTCTTCGCCGCGGATCACGTGGGTGATCTTCATTTCGATATCGTCGACGACGTTGACGAAGTGGAACACCGGTTCGCCGTTCGAGCGGAAGATCACGAAGTCGCGATCCTCGACGCGGGCGACCTGGCCGCGGACCATGTCGTGCAGCACCATCGGGGCGGCGTCGACCTTCTCGTAATCCTTCTTCAGGTGTTCGTCGTAGGCGGCGGAACGGGCGCCTTCGAGGCGGAGCCACCAGGCGCCGTCCTTCTCGTAGGCGCGGCCCTTGGCGGCGAGCACCTGGAGCTTCGCCTTGTAGAGCTCGGTGCGCTGCGATTGGAAATACGGACCGAACTCGCCGCCGACCTCGGGGCCTTCATCCCAATCCATCCCGAGCCAGCGCATCGAGTCGAAGATCACCTTCAGGAAGGCGTCGGAGTTGCGCTCTTTGTCGGTGTCCTCGATGCGGAGGATGAACTTGCCGCCCGTGTGGCGGGCATAGAGCCAGTTGAATAGGGCCGTGCGGGCGCTTCCGATATGGAAGAAGCCGGTGGGGCTGGGAGCGAAGCGGACGCGGACCTGGGACATTGGGATAAGAAAGGGGTAGGGGTTGGGGTAGGGGTTGGTAAAGCCGTAATCGGAGCCAAATAAAGAACCCCTCGGGAGGAGGCCTCCGGAGGGGTTCCAGTGGGCCTTAAGACTCCCTTACTTGGCTTGGGCGGGGGCCGGGACGACGTCCTGGACGAGGCCGATACCGGTGAAGTAGGCGTTACGCTGGGAGACACGCTGGACGAACAGGCGGCTCTCTTCGGCGCCGGCCTTGTCTTCCGGCAGGTCTTTCTTGGCCGGACGGATGAAGACGTAGTCGCCGTTGGCGACACGGATGGCGGAGGTCAGTTTGCCTACGCCGGCGGCTTCGATGAGGAGGCCGGTGTTCTCGTTCGCGCCGGTGAGCGCTTCGGGCACGGAGTAGACCGAAAAGGCTTCGGGCGAGGTCAGCGTAAGCTTTTGGGCCTTGGCGCTGTCGGTGAAGCTCTTGCCAGCGGCGATGTCGGCCTGGAGGGCCTTGCCGACCTTGGCGACTTCCTCGGCGAGGAGGCGGTTGAGCTGGGACTTCTTCCAGTTCTCGACCGCCTTGGCCTTGGCTTCGTCGTAGGAGGGAAGGCGGTCGGCCGTGCGCTTGTTGAGGAGGACGAAGGTCGCGCCTTCTTCGGAGCGGTAGACTTCGGTGCGCCATTCTTTCTCGGTGAGCTCAGCGGCGACGCGCAGGGCTTCGCTTGGGATCTTGGCGACGGTGGGCGGATTGATGACTTCGAAGGAGGGGATCACGGTGACCTTGGCGTTCTTGGCCTTGATCCAGGCGGCGAGTTCCTTGCTGTCGGCCTTGGCGGTATCGATGGCGAACTTTTCGGCGAGCTCATCGGAGACTTGACCGGCGAGATTGGTGATCGCTCGGTCGGCGCGGACGAGCTTCTCGAGCTCAGCGCGCTTGGCCAAGGCCTGTTCCTTGACCTTGCCGGTCTCGAACTTGAACTTCTCGGCCTGATTGTAGCCCATGTTGATGATCTCGTCGTCGGTGACCGGAGCGGTGTCGGCGGCGGAAGGGGCGATGGTCACGGCGGTGACGGCGACCTGCGGAGGGAGGCGGTAGTTTTCGATGTTGGACGTAAAGGCTTCCTTCACCTTGGCCTCGTCGACCTTGACCTCGGGCTTGAAGCCGGCGGCGGCGAAGGTGGCGACATCGACGGTCCACTTGGCGCGTTCGCGTTCCAGGATGCGCTTGATCTGGCTGGCGGTGGCGTGGCCGGTGCCGGCGAGGGTGCTGATGGCTTTCTGGATACGCCAGGTATCCTTGATGTAGGTCTCGAAGCGAGCGCGAGTCACCAGGTCCGAGGCGTCAAGCTGCTTAGCGGCGAACTCCAGGAACTTATCGAGGCCATCCGTGTTCTTGCCGTCGGGCGAAGTGGTCATCTCGCGGGCGATGCGGCGGATCTCGATGTCGGAGGGGGAGGGGATGCCGAGGGAGTCGGCGAGGCTGAGTTCGGCGACGCGCTGGACGATGCCGTTGTTGTCCATACGCTGACCCGTCATCTGGGCGAAGAAGGTCGCGTCACGGAAGCGGGAGCGGACGGCCGGGTCGTTGAGGTCGACGCCCTGATACATGTAGGAGCCGGAACTTAGGGCGCCGCGACCGGCGAAGCCGTAAAAGACGAAGGACACCACGATGACCACGAGCAGGAATCCGAAGATGATGCGGTGGTGCTTGCCGGTGGCGTTCTGGAGCCAAGTAATCATTCGGGCAACTTACCCCAGTCTTTCGGCGGGTGTCAACCCGTCCAAGCCCGCCCAAGCGCTTGCGTCCGGCGGGGTTATTAACATCCCTTTGGGCGTGGCTAAAGCCCTCCAATGCATCGTCGCCGTAGCCCGTAACGGGGTCATCGGCATCGGGGGCAGGCTTCCTTGGCATATTCCCGAGGACTTGGCTTGGTTCATGGATCAGACGGCAGGGGGTGTCATGATTGAAGGACCAGCTTGCTACGCCGAACTCGGCAAGGCTTTACCCGGTCGCGGGACCGTGGTCGTCTCACGGAATCCGGCCAAAGCTTTTCCCGGTGCCGAGCAGGCCACGTCCCTGGCCGAGGCCATCGTCATCGCCGAGCGCATGGACCAGTGGCAGGGGCCGACCTGGATCACCGGTGGTGAACGCATCTATGCCGAGGGGTTGCCGCTCTGCGAACGGCTCCTCATCACTCGCATCGATCGCGACTTTGAAGGTGACCGTTTCTTTCCCGCCGATTGGCAGCGCTATTTCACGAAACTCGTTTCGGCGAAGAAAGGGATGCAGGGGGACCTTGGGTATCGGTTTGAAGTTTGGGAACGCTGAGCGCGGCTGACGCCGCGAGGGGGCACGTGGGCAAGGTGACACGGGGACAAGGGGAAGGCTTAACTCAAGGAGAGGCCGGAAGCCGGAATGTATGCTGCGGACATTTCCCCCAGCTAACTATCCAGTCTCCGGTTTCCCTTTGAGCTATGTCTCGGGGTAGGGGCGCGACGGCGTCGCGTCCGCTGCTTGTCCCGCCACCTGGCACCCGGTGCTGCCACCCGCCACCTGAAACGAATACCGCTATGTCGTGAAGCGGTCCCGACCCTACCTTATGCAGCTAGGGCAGCACGCGGTGCTGCCCCTACCTCGGCCTTGTCCCCTCGCGACTATGCGTGATTTGGCTCCCACGGGCCGCCAAATCACGCATAGTCGTGCCATGCTTCTACCCCTGCTCCTGCTGGCTGCGATCCCGCCGACCATTTCGGAAGAGTCGAAGGTGCCGCCCTATACGCTGCCCGATCCGCTCGTGTGCGCGGATGGCCGCAAGGTCACCGATGCGAAGATGTGGAACGAGGTCCGCCGGCCGGAAGTCTTCCGCCTCGTCGAAGAAAACATGTTCGGCCGCACGCCGGATACGCGTAAACTGCAGGCTGATGCCGTGGTCGAAGTCCGTGAGCAGTCCAAGGATGCCTTCGGTGGCAAGGCCACGCGTATGCAGTTCAAGGTCTGGCCGATCGGCAAGAAGGGTCCGTCCTTCGATATGTTGCTCTATGTGCCCAATGCCGCGAGGCTGCCTGCGCCGGTCTTCGTCGGGCTCAACTTCGGCAGCAACCATACCACCACCGAAGACCCGGCGGTCTTCGTCGCTTCGACCTGGGTCTCCAAGCAGTGGGCCTTGAAAGGCACCACGAAAGCCGATCCAGCCTTGCGCGGCGGCCAGGCGCGACGCTGGGAGTTCGAGACGCTCATCGAGCGTGGTTACGCTTCGGCCACGGTTTATTATGGTGATTTCGAGCCTGATCAAGCCGAAGGCTGGAAGGATGGTTTCCGCGCGGCGATCTCGCCTGAAGGCGTGAACACCCGGTGGAAGGACGGCGAGTGGGCCGCCATCGGCTGCTGGTCTTGGGGCCTTTCGCGCATGCTCGATGTCCTTGAGAAGGTCCCGTCGGTCGACGCCAAGCGCGCCGCGGTGCATGGCCATTCTCGTCTCGGCAAGGCTTCGCTCTGGGCTGGCGCGCAGGACCGGCGTTTCGCCTTCGTGATCTCCAATAACTCCGGCTGCGGCGGCGCCGCGCTCAACAAGCGCATCTTCGGCGAGACGGTCGGCGTCATCAGCGGCCATTACCCTGGAAAGGGTTTTCCTCATTGGTTCACCGCGCGCTTCGAGACGTTCTCTGAGCGCGAAGACCAGCTTCCGCTCGACGCGCATTACCTGCTCGCGCTCGCTGCGCCGCGACCGCTCTACGTCGCCAGCGCCAAGGAGGACAGCTGGGCGGATCCCGTCGGAGAGTTCCTCGGCGCCGTGCACGCCGACCCCGTCTACCATGTGCTCGGCCTCCCCGGCCTCGGCACCAAGGAATACCCGCCCATCAGCAAGTCCGTGGGCCAGACCATCGGCTACCACGTCCGCCCGGGTAAGCACGACATCCTGCTCGAAGACTGGAAGAACTATGCCGATTTCGCCGACCGCGTGTTGCCCGCGAAATAAGACCACGCTCGCTTCGGCCGGTTCGGGAAGGGTTGACTAACCCTCGATTAGGAAGATTTTAACTCCTCACGCTCCTGTATTTCAATGGATAGAATGCTAGCCTCCGAAGCCGGCGATTTGGGTTCGACTCCCAACGGGAGCACCACTTTACGCGAACCAGTTCGCAAGGGATAGGGGCAGGGGTTGGGGTAGGTGATGTTGGTAGGGGCAGCACTGCGTGCTGCCCAGTCGTATCTGGCCGCCGCAGGGCGGCCGAGGGTAGGGGCGTGGCTACGCCGCGCCCTCCTGATGAGGAGTGCACGATGAATCCTGCCCCTACCTTGCGTTCACCATTCGGCGAACGACGTGGCTCAGGCCTTTTCTTCCTGCTCGCCGGTCACCTTGCTGCCGACGGTGAGCATGACGAGCAGGCCGATGACCGCATAGCAGATCGAAGACCCGAGCAGCACGTTGCGCAATTTGAAGAGGTCGGTCATCCAGCCCATGATGATCGCGGCGAAAGGGAGGAAGCCGAAGAAGCTCAGTCCTGCGACGGCCGAGACGCGGCCGCGGAGCTCGGCGGGCGAGCGTTCCTGGACGATGGTGTTGGCGAGGCCGACGAGCGTCGAGACGCCGACCGCGAGGCAGACGAGCGAGGCGCCGGCCCAGACGAGTCCAGTCGCTTGGCTGAGGCTCACGAGGGCGCCGCAGGCGAGGACCATGCCGGTCAGGATGGCGAGGCGACGCAGGGCCGGCTTGAGCGCCATGATGAGGAGCGAGCCGGAGACCGAGCCCAACCCGGAGCACAGCATCAGCAAGCCCATCTGCTCGGGCGTGGCGTGCAGGTCATTACGCGCGTAGATCGGGAGCAAGACGATGATGACCGGGAAGACGAAGAGGGTGTTGGTGGCGAGCAGCGCGACCATCGCGAGGCTGGGTTTGTCCTGACGGACGTGGCGGAAACCTTCGCCGGCGCCGCCTTGGCGCTTCTGTTCTTCTTCGACCGTGCCCTGCGGGCGGCGGGGCAGCGTGGCTAATGCGACCATCAGGGCCAAGAAGGATGCTGCGTTCAGGTAAAAGGCCCATTCGGCGCCGTAGCGTCCGACAAGAAAGCCGGCGGCGGCCGGGCCGACCAGTCGGGTGGCGTGGAAGACCGCGCGATCCACGGCAATCGCTTTCGCCACGTTTTCCTTCGCAACAAGTTCTGGAACGATCGCCGCCGCGGCGGGCATCTCGAACGAACTGGAGATACCGAGCAGGGCCGCGGCGACGATGAGGTGCCAGGTGTGCAAGGAGCCGTGCGCGATGAGCTGACCGATCGCGAGGGCGAAGCCAATCTGTGCGATTTGGCAGACCTGCAGGATGAAGCGTTTGTCGTGGCGGTCAGCGTAAGCCCCGCCGAGGCGGAAGAGCAGTAGCATGACCAGGCCGCTCGCGAGATGCGGCGCCGCCTGCAATAGTCCTTCGTAGCTCTGGAGGCCGTCGCGGACCACGACTTCGGTCATCACCCAGCCGAGCGCCATGCCCTGCATCCAAGTGCCCGTCATCGAGATGCCTTCGCCGACCATGTAGCGCGTGAACGGTCCGTTGGGGAAGCGCTCAGCGGTGGGAGTGTCGGAGGGGGAGGACATCGGTGGCGGCAAAAATTGAGGCTAAAGGGCCAAAGTGCAAAGGGAATGGTGTTGGTTTGCCGCGAGGTGGTAGCGGTTGGCGGTTAGCGGCTGGGAACACATCGTGACAGGAAGGGCGCGGCGAAGCCACGCCCCTACCTTCGGCCGCGCTGCGGCGGCCCAAATGTACCTTGTTTATCCTAACCGCCAGCCGCTAACCGCTTTTACCTTTTATATGCCACCTCGGTGGCCTTCCAGGCGGCGTCGACGGCGGGCTTCAGCACCTTGGCGATGGCCTTGTAGCCGTCGACGTCGGGGTGGAGGTTGTCCTTGAGGTAGTGGCCAGGCTTACCCTCGCCATTGGGTAGATTGAGAGCGGCGTTGATGTCCACATACCAGAGGCCTTTGCCTTCTTTCGCGATCTGTTCGAGCTGACGATTGTACTCGTCGAGCAGGTCCCACTTGGCTTTACGGGAAGGCGCGCGGGTGGTGGCCACGAAGACGATGGCGCAATCGGGGTTCTCCTTGCGGACTCGGGCGAGGTATTCGCGGATGCGCGCAATCGGGGCTTCGACCGGATCTCCAGAATTGATATCGTTGCCTCCACACTGGAAGACAATGACGCGCGGGTGATACGGCAGGGTGATGCGGTCCATGTAGCCGAGGACTTCGGTCGTGAAGGAGCCACCGAAGCCGCGGTTGATCACCGGGTAGGGCTTCATCTCCTCGCCGACGTTCTTCCACATGCGCAGGGTGCTGGCCCCGGTAAAGAGCAGGGCGTTCTGGGGTGGAGGATTGGCCTTATCAGCTGCTTCGAAAGCGGCGATGTCCTTGGCCATGCGCAGTGGCTGCTGGGCCAGGGGAATGTGGGGTTTGGCGACGTCAGCCGCAAAGGCGGCGACGGCGAGGAGACAGGTGAGGATGAGTTTCATATTAAAGGGGCAGGGGTTGGGGCGGGGGTAGGGGTAGAAAAAGACAGGGAGGGGAGGAGGGCAAGGTAATGGAGGGCAAGAGGACAAGAAGAGGTGAAGGCGGTTAGCGGTTGGCGGTAAGCGGTTAGTAAGACCGGCGGGCAGAGGGAGTCTGGAAGCCGGAAAAGCTGCCCCGAGTGGCAGGCTCCATAGCCCATCTTCCGGTCGTCCTTTGTTTTTCCTATCCGCTAACCGCCAACCGCTATCCGCAGACTCCGTTCGTGGCTTTTGTCTTTCCTCTGCCATCTGTCATCCGTCATCTTTCATTTAATCATACTCCCATGCCCCTCGTTCCTGGTCTCCTCAGTCCCTATGACGCCGTCCGCGGTTTCGTGTATCTCCCCCGCCTGGTCTCCAAGATCCGCCTGCATGCGGCCGGTCAACTGCATGCGGATTTCGTGAACAATCTCGGCAAGGCTTTCGATGACCGCTGCTGCCAATATCTCGGCATCAAGTATGACGACCTTCGCGTCTGGGTGCTGCAGAATCCGGCCGCGACGCAGGACGAGATCCTCGCCTGGGCCGAAGCCAAGGGCCGCAAGCTTTCCACGAATGACATCGAGATCTGGAATGGCTTCATGACCAAGCGCGGCTGGCGCGACGAGGCCAACGAAGTGCTCCTCCGTCGTCTTAAGGAAAACGGGCTGACCGCCGAAGCCGGCGTGGACACGATGTTCGACTATATCGAGGTCGACGAGGGTCGCCCGGCAAGAAAAGCGGCACTTTAAGGCCGGTTTGTCAGAATAACCTTAACATTAGGGGTTGAGAGGGGAGGCGGCCAACCCAAGGCTGAACCTCCCCTTTTTACGAACCGTATCCTTGCCGATACTCCTACGCCTTGCGTCGTCTTCACCCATCAGCGCCCCGTCCGTCGGGTAACGGTCTCCAGACCTGGGAGGAACACGTATGTTCCTGATAGCGTACCTGGCTCAGGCAGCCGAACAGGCTCCGGTGGTGGCGAAAGCATCGCCGGCCATCGTTAATAATTTCCAATTAGCCCTGTTGGCCTTCAAGTCGGGTGGCTGGATCGTCGCGCTCATCGGCGCCGCCGCCATGGTCGGGCGTCTGCTTGTCGACGAGGCCGCCGACGCCAGCTGGCAGCGTTCACTGCGTCACGTCATCGCCGCCGCTATTTTTGCGGTCATCGCCTACTTTGTCACGTTCCAGTGGGAATTATCCGCACTAAACAAAGCCATTGTGCAGGGCCTCTGTGGGGCGGTCGCCCCGGAACTCGTCGACTGGCTGTCGATGACCATTCGTAAGAAACTCGGCTTCAAGGACAAGAAGCGCACACCTGCCTGGCGGAGCCTCTTCGCTCGTAAGAAAAAGCCCAAGCGTCGCCGTCGCGCGACCGCCAAGAAGGCCACCCTGGCCAAGAAAGCCCCAGCGAAGGCTGCGCCTAAGAAGGGCCCTAAGAAACCCGCCGCCAAGAAGGTACCGACCGAAACGAAACCGCGCGCTAAGAAACCCGACGACGGCCAGTCCACCCTGAACCTTTAAACAAAAACCACCATGTGTGCCCAGCGTAGCCGCGGTCGATCCGCGAAGAACAATCTCATCCAGGCCGAGGTCGGCATCGTCGGCATGGCCGTGGTGACGTTACTCGTCTCCCTTGCCGGACTCTGGTTCAGTCACGAGCTGCGAGATACGACCAAGCGCGTGAAGGATACGACCGTCAGCATCCAGTCCTCCTTCGAGGCGTATAAGACCGCGATGAGGTCGGCCGATACGGGCGTGGTATTCTTCACTGACCAAGGCACGAAATCGGATAACAAGAACGTGGAAGTTACCGCCACCGCGGCGACCAGCGCCTTGGAAGTCGCCGAGCGTGATACTGCGCAGTCCATCAAACTGCTGGATCAGGTGATCGAACTGCTCGCTACCTACGAGACCGTCACGGTGACCTTCGGCGCCTCGGCGCTGATTTTCGCACTGTTCGTGGCGATCCGTCGGTTCCGCATGTGAGCGGGACGAGATTTAGGCGAAGTGGCCGAAGCCGCGGGACTTGATCGGTTCGCCGTCGGCGAGGTCGCGGGCGAGGCCCGTGCCGGCTTCGACTGTGCCAATGCGCGTGATCAGCGTGAGCGGGAAGGCCTTGTGGAAGGAGGACTCCAGCATATCGGCACGGTCGTCGCTGACCGCGAAGAGCAGCTCATAGTCCTCGCCGTCTTGCAGTGCGTGTTCGAGCGCGGGCTTCCCGTCGGATTTAGAAATCGCTTTCGCGGCGTCGGAGATCGGCAGGGCTGCCACCGAAATGCGAGCGTCTAGCTTGGGACCCAGCAGGCCAGGGAGGTCCTTGGCGAGGCCGTCGGAGAGGTCGGTGCAGGCGGTGACTTCGCCGTGGCCGCACAGCCATTCGCCTTCGGCGACGCGCGGAGAGAAGTCGAGATGCTTGCCGTAGAGCGAGCCACCGAGTTGTCCCGTGACAAAGAGCACATCGCCGACAACGGCAGTCTTGCGCGTGAGGATACGATGGGCGAAGCCTTGAATGGCGAGTGTACCGATGAAGGCGCCATTGGGTCCGCGGCAGATGTCGCCACCGACGATACGCAGGCCGGCCTTGGTGGCGGCGCGTCCCGCGCCGTGGGCGAAGTCGGTGAGCCAGGTCGCGTCGACATCCGCGCCGATCACGAGGGAAAGCAAGGCGTCGGACGGCACGGCTCCCGCCGCGGCGATGTCGCTGAGGTTGCGGTTCACCAGCTTGGTGCCGGCGCGGATTCCATCGCACGCGGCATCGAAATGGCGACCCAGGATGACGGAGTCGATCGTGCTCACGCGGATCGAGCGGCCGCCAGTGTTGGGCAGGTGGGCGCAGTCGCCGCCCGGTCCTTCGGGGAAGGCGGGGGCGGCTTCAGCCAGGGACTGCACCACGCGACGGATGAGTTCTTCCTCGGTCAGCTTGGCGACCGAACGGTCCGCAAGTGTGGTGAGGGCTCCCATGGCCTCAGAGTGTGGAGGCGTTCGGGGCCAGTTTCAACCAGACTAAGTTCCAGGCGTTGAAGCTGCAGTGGATGGCCATGCAGGTCAGCAGGCCGTAGCGGTCGCGGACCAGGCACATGAAGGCGCCGAACGCGAACAAAGGCAGGGCGGCGGACGGGCTGAGGTGGGCGGCGCTGAAGAGGGCCCCTGTCAGGACGATCGCGACCCAGCGGCCGTGGGGTTCTGAGGCGGCGCCTAGGCGTCGTAGGCCGGGGTAAATCATGCCACGGAAGGCGAGTTCTTCCATGATGGGAGCACCGACCGTGACCGCTAGGGTGATGGTGAAGAAGCGCCACGAGTCGACGTCGGTCTTGAGCACTGCGTCCACGATTTCTTGTGGTTCGTCGGCGGGCGGCTGGCCGGCCCAGCCGTGGAGGAACAATTGCTCCCAGGCGACATGGAATCCCTTCCAGATGAGCGTGGCGGCGAACCCTAGGGCGAAGATAGCGAGCAGGCCGAGGAGTACGCGGGGGATGCTGAAACCGCGGAGGGCCTGGCGGAGCGGCGAGCCTTCATGCTTCGGCTCGTCGGTCTCGATCGAGGGCGCCCAGTCGAGGGTCCTCGGGGCGAGCGCTCCCATGCCGAGCATCGCGCACGCCGCGGCAACCTGGCCGGAGAAAGCGGCAGTGAAGAGGTGAGCCTGCGAGAATCCAAAGAAGGTGGAGAAGCTTTGGGCGACCATGCCTGTGACCACGCCGAAGATAATGCCGAAAGCCAGCAGGCCGGTGCAAAGCCCCATGATGGCGTCGGTCATGGAGATCGTCGAGGTGGTGTCCTTCCCCGGCAGGTTACGCCAGCACTTCAGCGCGAAGATACCCGCGATCGCCGTGAGCAGATTCGCGCCGACGCACGCCCAATCCCACGGCCCGAAGGCCTCAAGGGACTGCGCGAGCTCGTCCATCTTCGCTTAGGCGCCGAAGACCTGGCGACCGCCGACGAACGTCGCGCGGACGCGTCCCGTGAGGGCGCGACCGACGAGGGGGTTGTTGCCCGATTTCGAGAAAAGATCGGCGGCGGCAGGCGTCCAGGCGGCCTTGGGGTCGAGGATGACGAGGTCGGCGAGGGCGCCGACCTTGAGCGTGCCTGCGCCGAGTCCAAGGGCCTTGGCCGGGCCGTGGGTCAGGCGGGCGATCAGCAGGGAGAGGTCGGCGTGGCCGCCGGTGACGAGCGCCGTGTGGGCGGCCGCGAAGGCCGTCTCGAGCGTCGCGGCGCCGAACGGAGCCAGGTCGAACTCGCAGTCCTTCTCGGTGGCCGTGCAGGGCGAGTGGTCGGAGCAGATCGCGTCGATCGTGCCGTCGACGAGCGCGGCGATGAGCGCTAGGCGATCGGCTTCTTCGCGGAGAGGCGGATTCGTCTTCAGGCTCGTGCCGTAGTTCGCCAACGCGGCGTCGGTGAGGAGCAAGTGCAGGGCGGAGACTTCGGCCGTGACGGCGAGTTTCTTCGCCTTGGCTCGGCGGACGATGTCGGCGGAACCGCCGGAGGAAAGGTGCTGCAGGTGGATGCGGGCCTTGGTGAGTTCGGCGAGCAGGCAGTCGCTCGAGACCACGACTTCTTCGGCGGCGCGGGGCAGGCCGCGGAGGCCGAGGCGAAGGGACCAGGCGCCTTCGTGCATCTGGCCGCCTTCGGTCATGCTGCTGTCCTGGCAATGGTCGAGGACCACGAGGTCGAACATCGCGGCGTATTCCAGCGCTCGACGCATGATCTCGTTATTCTGGACGCCCGAGGTCGTATCGGTGACGGCGATCACGCCCGCCTTCTTCATGGTGCCGAGAGGAGCGAGGGCCTTGCCTTCATGCCCTTTGGTCAGCGTGCCGGTGGGCAGCACGCGCACCGCGGCGTCGCGGGAGCAGATCTCGCGGAGGAGTTGAATCGTGCCGACGTTGTCCGCTGCGGGGAGCGAATCGGGCATCGTGACGAGGGTCGTGAAACCGCCGGCGGCGGCCGCGCGGGTGCCGGTGCGGATCGTCTCGCGGGGCGTGAGGCCCGGTTCGCCGAGGCGGCAGTTCAGGTCGACGAAGCCCGGGGCGACCACGAGACCCGTGCCGTCGATGATGCGGGCCTTGGCTTGGTCGGCGGCGGAGAGCTGGTCGACGAACTTGCCGTCGAGGGCGAAGACGTCGCCCTTGGCTTCGTCGCGCTTCGCGGAGGGATCGATCACGCGGGCGCCGCGGATCCAGAGGGGGGAGTTGTCGGCGGGGTTCATCGGCTGATGGCTCCGGTGCAGAGGTGAAGGACGGCCATGCGGACGGCGACGCCGTTCCGGACCTGTTCGAGGATGACCGAGCGGGGGCCGTCGGCGACTTCGCTTTCGACTTCTACGCCGCGGTTGATGGGGCCCGGGTGCATCACGATCGCCTCGGGCTTGAGCCAGGCGGCGCGTTCGGCGTTGAGGCCGAACTGCGAGGTGTATTCGCCGAGCGAGGGGAAGTGGGTGGTCGTCTGCCGCTCGTGTTGGATGCGCAGGAGCATCACCGCGTCGCAGTCCTTCAGGGCTTCCTTCAGGTCATGCACGATGCGGACCTGCGGGAAGGCTTCCTTCAGCGAGGCCGGGACAAGTGTCGCGGGTCCGGCGAGGGTGACCTGCGCGCCGAGCTTCGAGAGGCAGAGGATGTTGGAGCGGGCGACGCGGCTGAAGAGAATGTCGCCGAGGATCGTGACCTTGAGGCCTTCGACCTTGCCGAAGCGCTGCCGGAGCGTGAAGGCGTCGAGCAGGGCCTGCGTCGGGTGTTCGTGGGCGCCATCGCCGGCGTTGATCACCGAGATATCGAGGACCGAGCCTAGGTAGCGTGCCGAGCCGGCGGAAGAGTGGCGCATCACGATCGCGTCGACGCCCATCGCGCGGATGTTCATCGCCGTGTCGCGGAGGGTCTCACCCTTGACCAGAGAAGAGGCAGTCGTGTTGATCGAGACCACTTCGGCGCCGAGCTTCTTGGCCGAGATCTCGAAGGCCGTGCGGGTGCGGGTGCTCGGCTCGAGGAAGAGGTTCACCACCGTCCGGCCCTTCATCAGGTCGAGTCCCCTGCCGGGCGCGAGCGCGGGCAGGAAATGGTCGGCTTGGCGGAAGAGCAGTTCGATCTCGGCTCGGGAAAGCTCTTCGATGCCGGTCAGGTCTTTTTTCGTCCAGGTATCTTGTGGGGCCATGCGGTGAGGTTCCGGTGGCCCTAACGAGGTTAGGACCATTGGGAAAGTGCGGACGGACGGCCCTTGGTCAAGGGATTAGAGGATAGCGAAGGGGTAGGGGTAGGGGTAGGAGAGGACAAAAGGCAGAGAGCCCCTTGTTTTGATTAGCTACCCCAACCCCTGCCCCTACCCCTATCCCTTGAATTATTTCGCGAGAAGTTCGCGGACCTTCGCGCCGATGGCGGCGGCGGCTTCGCCCTTCTTGTCCTTATGGACGGCGACGACGTTCACGAGCGCGCTGCCGACGACCACGCCGTCGGCGACCTTGGCGATGGCCTGGACGTGCGCGGCGGTGGAGACGCCGAAGCCGACGCAGATCGGCAGGGAAGTGTGCTTACGTATCTCGGCGACGGCCGACGAAAGATTGGCGGCCAGTTCGGAGCGCTCGCCGGTCACGCCTTCGCGCGAGACGTAGTAGATGAAGCCCGAGGCATGCTTCGCGATGAGGCCGATGCGCGCAGGCGGCGTGGTCGGAGCCACGATGAAGATGTTGGCCAGGCCGTGCTTCTTCGAGGCGGCGATCAGCTCGTCGGCTTCTTCGGGCGGGCAGTCGAGGACGAGCAGGCCGTCGGCTCCGGCTTCGCGGACCTTGGCGCAGTAGCTGTCGAGGCCGAAGGAGAACAGCAGGTTATAATAGCAATAGAGCACGATCGGCTTGTCCGTGCCGGCGCGCACCGCGCGGAGCACGTCGAGCAGGCCGTCGTAGGTCATGCCGCCTTCGAGGGCGCGCTGGGCTGCGAGCTGGTTCGTCAGGCCGTCGGCGAGCGGATCGGAGAAGGGCACGCCCACTTCGAGGACATCGGCGCCGTTCTGCGCCAGGGAGAGCAGCACAGCCTTGGATGTCTCGACGTCGGGGTCGCCGGCGCAGACGTAGCTCACGAAGGCCGGGCGGCCTTCGGCTTTGCAGCGGGCGAACGTCTGGGCTAAGCGATCCATGTGCGGAAGGAAGCCGGGTTTGGTCGGGAGGGCAAGGCGAAGGCGAACGCCGGCCGCTTTCCCGGGTTGCCAATCGAGGGTACGTCCGCACTTTGGAGCCGTCGGCCCAAGTGGTGGAACGGTATACACATCAGACTTAAAATCTGCCGCCGAAAGGCTTACCGGTTCGAGTCCGGTCTTGGGTACGGCGCAACGAAACAGGCCGCACGGGTGGTGCGGCCTGTCTTCCCGTTTCCGGGACAAATAAGTCCAGAGTCCTAGCTACGGGACTCTGGGGTCGGGTACGGAGAGTTTGAATCCTGATTCCGTTAGTCGCCCTCGCGACTGATGCGTCCTTTATAAGGGAGGCTCTTACCTGAGTGAAATTGACTGAGTGTGTTGTGCTCATCCCCGCGTGTGTTGTCAACGGATTCGTCGAAAACCCCGATAATATGACAGAAAGGCCGATTGGAGGCCGATTAAGGCCTCTGAAACGGGGTGCCGCCGGTCAGCGCTTAAGGCTGAAAGGCGTGAAATCGGTGTCGGTGTCGAAGGTGTCGACGCCTTCGGCCTCCTTCAGCTTGGCGCAGACGACCGTCGTGACCGGTGTCATCACCACTTCGACGAGCACTTTGAAGACCCAGTTGGCGAACATCACGGCGAGGAGGGTCGTGGGGCTCCAGATCCCGATGAAGGCGAGCGGGTAGAAGATCAGGCTGTCGACGCCCTGGCCGACGAAGGTCGAGCCGATGAAGCGGGCCCACGGATGCTTGCCGCCCATGCGCACCTTCATCTTCGCGAGCACGTAGGAGTTGAGGAAGTCGCCGACGAAGAACGCGATGATCGAACCGAGGGCGATGCGCCAGCCGCCGCCGAAGCACGTGATCAGCGCGGGCTGTAGCTGTGCGCTGAAGGGCTCGTTCGGGCTGGCCGGCAGCGCGAGCACGACCCAGGTCATCACCGTTGCGAAGAGCATCGCTCCGAAGCCCGCCCAGATCACGCGACGCGCGAGGGCGTAGCCGTAGACTTCCGTGAGGATGTCGCCGAAGATATACGACAGCGGGAAGAACAGGTTGCCCGCGCCGAAGTCGGTCTTGCCGAAGAAGGGCAGGTCAAGCTGCACGACCTTCGCCGGGCCAATCAGGTTTGAGCAGAGTAGCACCGCGACGAACGCGCCGAGGATGAGGTCGTAGTAGCGGAAGCTGCGGGTCATCGGCTCTTAGGGTGAAAGGATTATGCCCGTTCGCCAGCGGGGCGGACGGAAAATCAGCGGCCGAGGGCGGCCTTGAGGAAGGGTTCGAAGATGTCGGCCTGGCGATGGAAGCCCAGGTCGCTCGCGTGCGAACCGTCCGTGGCGCCGTCGTTGTCATCGCCGTAGAGGTGGTCTCCGGGCACATAGGACAGGCCCTTGACGCCTTCCTTGATGAGCTGCTCAT
>Ga0209299_1000831_pt1 | contig 17251 bp, 11 predicted proteins | sample S_140806_MF_Meta_FD_187326 | JGI IMG/M metagenome (GOLD analysis project Ga0209299, IMG submission 187326) | Freshwater microbial communities from Lake Simoncouche, Canada to study carbon cycling - S_140806_MF_MetaG (SPAdes) (version 2) | ecosystem: Environmental > Aquatic > Freshwater > Lake ...
AATGACAACCTCGGCAAGGCGCTGGCAGGCCTGGCGAAGTTCCAGGTGACCCAGTCCGAAGCGGTCAATAACGGCTACTTTTACAACGCGTTCGTCGCCAACCTAAACCCGGCGCAGACGATTCAGCCCTTCATCGACTACATCTTCGGATTCCGCCGGGGCGTCAACGCCGGCCAACCGCCGGACAATGCCGGCCCGCGGGCGGAGTTCCCGTTCCCGAATAACAGCGATCCGGAACCGTGGCGTCGTGCAGGGCAGGTGCCCGGATGACCGGTAAACGACTCAACGCTGCCATCGCCGCGGTACTCGCCGTGCTCATCGCCGCAGGCGTCACGCTTCTGGTCCGCAACACCGTGCTGAAGCCGACCACCATCACGGCCTATTTTTCCAGTGCCACAGCGATTTATCCCGGTGATGAGGTTCGGGTCTCCGGTGTGAAGGTCGGCAACGTCACGGCGATCGAACCGCAGGGCACCAAAGCGAAAATGACGTTGGCCGTCAAACGGGATGTGCCCATTCCGGTCGACGCCAAAGCCGTGATCGTTGCCCAGAACCTGGTCGGCGCGCGATACGTCCAATTGGCGCCGGCCTATGAGACCACTGGTCCGACGATGCGCGATGGCGCGGTGATCGACCTGGACCGGACCGCGGTGCCCATCGAGTGGGATGAGGTCAAAGCCCAACTGACCCGCCTGGCAACAGATCTCGGTCCGAGCAGTGGCGTGTCGACCTCGTCGGTGGGCCGGTTCATCGACAGTACGGCCAACGCGTTGGACGGCAACGGAGACAGGTTGCGCGAGACCATCAGGCAACTGTCCGGTCTGAGCCGCATCCTCGCCGACGGCAGCGGAAACGTCGTCGACGTCATCGCGAACCTGCAAACGTTCGTTACCGCACTGCGGGACAGCAACGTCCAGATCGTCCAGTTCCAGAATCGCCTCGCCACCGTCAGCAGCGTGCTCAACGACAGCAGATCGGATCTGGACGGCGCGCTGACGAATCTGTCTAGCGCCGTGGTGGACGTGAAGCGGTTCGTCGCGGGCAGTCGCAATCAGACAGCCGAACAGATCGAACGACTCGGTGACGTGGTGCGGAACCTCAGCGAAAACCAGATGGCGTTGAAGAATCTTTTGCATGTGGCACCCAACGCGATCGGCAACAGCTACAACATCTACGACCCCGATACCGGCAGCGGCCTCGGCGGTTTCGCATTGGGGAACTTCGCCAATCCGCTGCAGGTGATCTGTGCGGCGATCGGTGCGATCCAGAACGCGACCGCATCGGAGACTGGCAAGCTGTGCTCGCAGTACCTGGGCCCGGCACTGCGCCTGCTGAACTTCAACTACCTGCCGGTCCCGTTTAACGCCTACCTGGCCAAGTCGCCGAGCCCCGAGAACCTGATCTACTCCGATCCGGCGCTGGCCCCGGGAGGCGCCGGAGGAAGTCCGCCGCCGCCGCTGAACCCTCCGGCAATCTCCGCCTACACCGGCCTCAACGGCGATGTGCCACCGCCTGCGGGGTGGGGTGACCCGCCGAACACGACTCCCGGTAGCTACACCCCGACCGGACTGCCCGCCTATCCGCAGCCCGCGCTGTACCCCAATGCCCCGATTCCGGGTGTCCCCAATCCGACCGGCGTGCCCAACGGACTCGGTGCCCCCCCGGGAACAGGTGCTCCCGGTGGGCAGGCCGGTCAGGCGCCGTCGACGCTGCAGGATCTGTTGCTGCCCGCTGAAGGGATGCCGCCGTCATGAGGTCTCGGGTGCGCCGCCTGGCGGTCACGGCCGCGTGTGTGTCGATCAGCGCGACCGGATGCTCGTTCGGTGGCCTTAATTCACTGCCGCTTCCCGGCACTGTCGGCCACGAGTCCGGGTCGACCCAGTATCACGTCGAAGTCGCCAATGTGAGCACGCTGGAACCGAATTCACCGGTGTTTGTCGGTGATGTGGTGGTGGGCAGTGTGAACGCGTTGACAGTGCGTGATTGGCACGCCGATGTTGAAGTCACGGTGAAACCGGGCATCGTAATACCGGCCAACGCGGTGGCCACCGTGGGCCAGACGAGCCTGCTGGGCTCCATGCACCTGGCGCTTAACCCGCCACTCGGGCAGGCTCCGGCCGGTCGACTTCAACCCGGTGCGACCCTGGGCCTCAATAAGTCCTCGACCTACCCGTCCACCGAGCAGACCCTGTCGGCGTTGTCAGTGGTGATCAATGGCGGGGGAGTGGGACAACTCGGTGAGATCGTCACCGAACTCAACGCGGCCCTGAATGGTCGTGAAGGCCAGGTCCGTGATTTGCTGGCCCGCCTCAATGACTTCGTCGGAGTTCTGGCCACCCAGCGCGACAGCATCAATGCGACGGTGGAGTCGTTGAATCGTCTGGCTGGAACCTTTGCCGGTCAGCGCGATGTGTTGACCCGGGCATTGAACCGGATCCCGCCCGCGCTGGATGTGCTGGTACGCGAGCGTCCACAGTTGACGGCCGCACTGGTGAAGCTGGGCGATTTCAGCACGGTGGCCGCCGGTTTGGTCAACGACACCCAGGCCGATCTGGTGCGCAATCTGCGCAACCTGGAACCGACCCTGCGGTCACTGGCTGACGTCGGGCCCAAACTCGATAAGGCTCTTGCCTACTTCACCGCGTTTCCGTACGGCCAGGAATTCATCAATCGGGGCATCCGGGGTGACTACCTGAACCAGTACATCATCTTCGACCTGACCATCCCGCGGCTCAAGAAGACATTGATGCTGGGCACCGCGTGGGGACAGGAAGGCGCGAAACTCGTTCCCGCGCCAGGTGATCCGTGGTACGCCAGCTATACCTACGATCCGCTGAACGCGCCGTTTAGTCCGCCGCCGACCGCTGTTGCGAGCATTCCGCCGTTGATCGACCCGGCTACCATGTCGATGGCTACCCAGACAGGTGCGGTCACCCAGGTGTCGCCGGCGGTTCCGCACGCTGAGGCGCCGGGCCCGGGCCCCGGCAGTGCCGTCTCGCCGGGCCCCGGCAATGCCGTCTCGCCGGACACCGGCAATGCCCTCGTCCCGTTCCCGTTGCCGGCGCCGGATCCCCAGTCGACTGCACAGGATGGGGGAGGTAGCTGATGCTGACACGCTTCGTTCGCACCCAGTTGGTCATCTTCACGATCGCGTCGATCGTCGGGATCTTGGCGATGGTGCTGGTCTATATGCAGGCGCCCACCCTGCTGGGTATCGGCCGGATGACGGTGAAGCTGGAAATGCCGAGAACCGGTGGGCTGTACCGGTTCTCGAACGTCACCTATCGCGGCGTGCAGATCGGCAAGGTCACCGAGGTGCACGCGACTCGCGCCGGTGCCGAGGCGACACTGTCATTGGCCACCTCGCCGAAGATTCCCGCCGACCTGCAGGCGAACGTGCTGAGCGTCTCGGCGGTGGGTGAACAGTACGTCGACCTGCAGCCCAAGACGGACTCCGGTCCCTACCTGCGGGACGGCTCGGTCATCACGGCCGAGAACACCGGGGTTCCGCAGGCGGTCGGTCCGATGCTCGATCAGGTGAGCGCCCTGCTGGACACCATCCCGAAGGAGAAACTGGGCAAGCTGCTCGACGAATCGTTCACGGGCCTCAACGGTGCCGGTGACGATCTGGGCATGCTGTTCGAATCGACATCGACTGTGGCCCGCGACCTCGATGGCGTCGCAGACAAGGCGCGGGTGCTGTTCGACGACAGCAAGCCACTGTTGGACGCGGGTGCGGTGTCCGGCGATGCCCTGCGCACCTGGGCGCGCGGTCTGGCCGGTTTCACCGGCCAACTCGCCACCAATGATCCACAGGTTCGTGGGCTGTTGCAGAACGGCCCGGGCGCACTCGACGAGGCGTCGCAACTGCTCAACCAGGTGAAGCCGACATTGCCGGTGCTGCTGGCCAATCTCACCACCGTCGGCCAGATCGGCATCACCTACCACGCATCGTTGGAGCAGCTGCTGGTGCTGCTTCCGCCTTTCATCGCGTCCCTGCATACCGTCGGCCTGCCGCGTAACAACCCGACCGGATTCACCCAGGGCGATTTCACGCTGACTCTCAACGACCCGCCCGCCTGCACTGTCGGCTTCCTACCGCCGTCGTCGTGGCGTTCGCCGTCGGATCTCTCCGATATCGACACCCCCGACGGGTTGTACTGCAAGCTGCCGCAGGATTCTCCGATCGCGGTGCGCGGAGCCCGAAACTATCCCTGCATGGGCCAGCCGGGTAAGCGCGCGCCCACCGTGGAGATCTGCGAGAGCGACAAGAATTTTGAGCCGCTGGCCATGCGTCAGCATGTGATCGGCCCGTATCCGTTCGACCCGAACCTGCTGGCTCAGGGCATCCCGCCCGACGATCGAGTCACGTTCCAGGAGAACATCTACGGACCGCTGGAGGGCACCCCGCTGCCGCAGGGTCCGGCGCCGGCGCCGGGCGCTCCGCCACCGGCACCCGCCGAAGCTGTTCCGCCGGCCGCAGTGGCTCCGACGGTTCCGCCGGTCGCACCCCCCGGACCGGTTGTCGCCCCCAGTGCATTCAGTCCCGGCAATATCGGCGGACCATCGGTCGCCATCGCCACCTACGACCCGAAGACGGGTCAGTACGCCACTCCGGACGGTGGTGTGTACCGGCAAACCAATCTGGTGACGCCATCCGGAGAACGTTCCTGGGAAGACCTGCTCCCAACCACCTGAGTCAGACGGTACGGGTGAGACAGTCGGTTTCTGCTCAGCCCTGCTTGATCAGCTTGAACGGCATGGTGATGTACAGCGATGGGCTGCGTCCACAGGATCCGCTGGCGCCGGTCGTGATGTCCTCACCCACCAGTGTGTTGGAATCAGGGTCGGCTGAGGCGCCGTCGGGCGTCGCCGCAATGAACCGGAAGACTTGAAATCCGGAGACGGTTGTGGTGCCGTCCGGGCAGGTAATCCAGTTCGGCACGATGTGTTTGACGTACCAGGTCCCGCCGGTGGCATAGATCGGTGCGGTCCAGCCCAGGTCGCTGGTCACCGTTCCGGTGCATTCGCCGGGATAGCTGCACTGCGACGAGATGTTCCAGATACTGCGAATACTCACTTCATTGCGGAACACATCGTTGGTGCGGGCCCATTCGCCGTTCGAGGTTGCGGTGTACGGCCCGTTGAGGGACCACCGGTCGGCGGCGTGGGCCGTCGGAGCCACGGCGACGGTCGCGATCAACGCGGCCGCGGATACTGCGGCGGTCACGGTCCCACGCATCAACGACTCCTCATCACGACAGTCCGGTTGCGGTCATTATCGCTGGTTCGCCATGTCCAGCGCCGCAATATGGCTGAACAACATTGACGCCCCGATGGGGCTACCACCGCCCGGGTACGTCGCCCCACTGACCGCAGCCATGGTATTTCCGGCGGCGTAGAGGCCGGGGATCGGCTTTCCCGCCTCGTCGAGTACGCGTGCCCGGGTGTCGGTGCGCAGTCCGCCCTTGGTCCCGAGGTCAGACAGCCCGAAGGCGGCCGCGTGAAACGGTGCGGTGTCGATGGGCACCAGGGGCGACTTGCCTCGGGAGAAGGCGCGGTCGTAGGCCTCGTCGCCGCGACCGAAATCGGTATCCACATCTGCGGTCGCCATGTCGTTGTAGCGGGTAATGGTGTCGGCCAGTGCGGCGGCGGGCACCCCGATGCTCTCGGCTAGTTCGGCCACCGTATCGGCGGTGCGCCACAAGCCGGCCGCGCGATAGCAATCGGTGTCGACCAGCGTCAGGTTGGTCGCTTTGATCGGGGGTACCTCGCCGCGACGGTCGTCGTAGATCATCCAGAACGGTTGGCTCACGCGTCCGGCCGACATCTCGGCGATGATCTCCCGGCCGACGCGGTCATACGGGGCTGATTCGTTGACGAAGCGCCGGCCTGCATCGTTGACGAAGATGCCGCCGGCGAACCACAGCGCGAACACCGCGCCGCCGTCCGGATGGATCAATCCGGGCGACCACCACGCCTGGTCCATCAGATCGGTGGCCGCGCCGGCCCGCATTGCCGCCTCGTGCGCGGCGCCGGCGTTATCCGGAGCGCCCAGGCTGTCCTCGATACGACCCGGTACCCCGAACACGGCCCGCATCGTCGGATTACGCTCGAAACCGCCGGCCGCGAGCAACACGCCTCGGCGGGCGCGGATACGGACTGTTTCACCGCCGCGCCGGGCCACTGCTCCGACCACCGCACCACCGGCGACGATGAGGTCGACAAGTTCGGCATTGCGGTGCAGGGCGACGTCCGGGAATCGGCGCAGGGCGGTGAGGAACCGGCCGATCAGGGCGCGGCCACCCGTCAGCTGATCGGGCGCGGGCGTACCGAATCGTTCGTTATCCAGGGGTCCGCGAATCAGGTCGGCGTCGAGCCCGAGTGCCGCGGCCGACACGGGGGTCGCGACGATATGGCGCATGCCGTCGAGTCGAGCCTGCGGCGCCGCGCCGTAGTAATCCGGCCAGGGCAGCACGCTGAATGCGAAGTTGTCGTCGGCTTCGAGGTAGTCGATCAGATCCGCGCCGCCGCGGACGTAGGTGTCCTGGAGTTCGCGGGGGGTGCGGTCGCCGACGACCGCATGGAAGTAGGTCAGCGCCGCCTCAATGGTGTCGTCGCTGCCGGCTCGGCGCAGAACGGCGTTGCAGGGGAACCACATTCCGCCGCCGCCGGAGTAGGCGGTCGTTCCGCCGAACTTGTCGCCAGCCTCCAGCAGCACAACCGACAGGCCTTCGCGGGCGGCGGTATAGGCGCCTGTGATTCCGCCGCCGGACCCGGCGACGATGACGTCGACGGTCTCGTCGTAGTCGTTCATCGGATTTTCCACGGTCAGATCATCGCACGCATCCTGATGGCGCCTGACTAGCCCCATTCGTGGTTCATTGCCTTGGAATCGGTGAGTTCCTCCACCGTCTCGATCGCTCGTAGGCGCGGCCGGCTGGCGGCGATCAGGATTAGTGCAATGAGTCCCGTCACCGCACCCAGGCCGAAGATGATGGTGTAACTGCTCTCGGGCGGATAGCCGGAACCGTTGCGGCTCAGCAATACGGCGACGATCGCCGCGGCGGCCGAGGCGCCCACGGTGCGGGCGATGGCATTCATGGAAGTCGCCACGCCGGTTTCGCCGATATCGACCTCACGAACCACCAGCGAGGGCAGCGCGCCGTACGCCAGGCTGATGTAGACGTTGACCAGCAGGCTGGCAGCGATGACCTGCCAGGGTTCGGAATGGGCGATCGCCAGCAGGCTGAATCCGACGATACCGACGGCAATACCCGCCACGAGCACCACGCGGGCACCGTAGCGGTCGATATAACGGCCGCTGGCCAGTGCGGTGAGGAATCCGGCGAGAGCGCCGGGCAAAAGGAACAGCACGCTGGCGATCAGCACCGGTGCGGCGAATCCGTACCCGCTGCCGGTCGGAGCCTGAACGAAGCCGGTCAGTCCGAGGAACCCGAAGTAGAGGCCCATCCCGACCGATACGGTCGCAATGTTGGTGAGCAGAATCGGTCGTCGACTGAGCATGCTTGTCGATACCAGTGGTTGACTGCACCGCTTCTCCCACCACCACCACAGGGCAAGTGTGGCAGTCGTCAGCAACGCGCCACCAAGGGTGCGCGCCGAGGTCCACCCCCACGAGTTGCCCTCGGTGATGGTCAGTAACAGCAGGGACAGGCCCGCTGCCAGACCGGCCGCGCCGAGCCAGTCCACCGAACCCGTCGCAGTGTGTGGCCGCTCCGGAATGAAGATCACCACCGCAACGATGACCAGTGCCACAAAGGCGGTGGTAAACCAAAAGGCGTGGTGGTAATCAGCATCGCCGCGCATCAGTACGCCGACGATCACCAGTCCCATCCCGCCGCCGAAGCCGAGCACCGCTGAGAGCACCGCGAGGGCGCTCATCAGACGCTCGGGTGAAAGTTCCTCGCGCAGGATCGACACCCCGATCGGATACAGCGCGAACGACGCTCCCTGCAGAACGCGTCCAACGATCAGCAGTGGCAACGAACTGGTCACCGAGGTCAGTATTGATCCGGCCAGCACGACGGCCAGCACCGCCAACAGCACATGTTTTTTGGTGTGCAGATCCGCCAACCGGCCCAACAGCGGAGTGCTGGCTGCGGCCGCCAGCAGGTTGGCCGTGACCGTCCAACTGACCGCGGCCAGGGAGACATGAAGTTGGTGGGACATCACGCCCAGGATCGGGACGACGCCGGTCTGCAGGACGGCCACCGTCAGCACCACCGTGCTCATGGTGGCGATCAATCGGGGATTGGCGGTAGATACCTCGCTGCCCGCCACGGCATTGATTATGCGTGCTAAGAATTTTCATCGGCTGCCGGGTCCCGGTGCCGCCTGTGCGAGGATTCCCAGGTGGTTATGGCTCCGGCGCATTTCGTGGCTGACGGCAAGGGCGCCTTCGAGCCGACGCAATTCGCGCTCAGTCGGTGGGGGGAGAACACCCTCAACGGCCCGGCCATCGTGGGACTGGCGGCATCGGTTCTCGAACGCGAATACGGTGGGGCGGGCTTTCTGCCTACCCGGTTGACCACAGATCTCTTCAGAGCGGCCCGGCGGGTCCCGACCGTCGTGCGAACCCGACTCGTCCGCGACGGCCGGCGCATCCGTAACACCGAATGCGACATCGTGCAGGGCGAGGTCCTCGTCGCCCGGGCCACGATGGTGCAGTACCGCCAGTCTGGCCCGCCGCCCGGTGAGGAGTGGGTGGGCCGGGCCGATTTCACACCACCGACCGGTGTCGACGGTGCGGTCTACTTTGTCGGCAGCGACGACGTCGGGTGGGATGCGTCTGGAGCGCTTCATCAGAACACCTCGCGCAAGCGCGTCTACCACCGGACCATCGACGTGATCTCCGGTGAGGTGCCGAGTGCATTTGTTCGCACCGTCGTCGCCGCCGAAGCGACCAGTCTGGTGACCAACCTGGGCACCCGGGGAATCGGCTACATCAACGGTGATCTGACGGTCGCGCTGTCGCGGCTGCCAAGCGGGGATTACGTTGGCGTACAGGCCGATTCGCACTGGTGTGCCGAGGGAATTGCTCACGGCACCGCCACGCTTTTCGACGATTCGGGCCCGTTCGGCACTGGAATGGTCACCGCGATCGCCAATCCGGCGGCGCAGATCGACTTCGGCAGGATATGAGTTCGCGCGGCGAGGTGCTGATCAGCGCCGAAGAATTGGTGCGGATGGTGGCCGACGGTGATCAGCCCGCGGTTCTTGACGTGCGCTGGCGACTCGACCGGCCCGACGGTCGGGCCGACTATCTGGCGAGCCACATTCCCGGTGCGGTGTACGTCTCGCTGGACGATGAACTTTGCGATCATGGCCGCACCGGCGCTGGCCGCCACCCGCTGCCGTCCGGCGCCGATCTTCAGGCTGCCGCGCGGCGATGGGGTCTGCGCAACAACCAGACCGTCGTCGTCTACGACGATTGGAACCGGGCCGGATCGTCGCGCGCCTGGTGGGTGCTGACCGCGGCCGGGATTGCCGACGTGCGCATCCTCGATGGTGGCCTGGCTGCGTGGACGGCGGCCGGGGGAGAGGTGCCCAACGGCGAGGTGACGCCGACGCCGGGTGATGTGAGCATCGGCCACGACAACCTCTATGCCGGAATGCGCGCGACGCTGACTGCCCAACAGGTATCCGACGAGCAGGTGAATGTCGTGCTTGATGCGCGTGCGCCGGAACGATTCCGCGGTGACGTCGAAACGGTGGACCCCGTCGCCGGCCATATTCCCGGCGCCCGCAACCTACCGAGCACCACAGTGCTGTCCGCCGACGGCACGTTCCTGCCCGACGGCCGGCTCACGGAGTTGTTCCGGGCGGCCGGAATCGGCGGGTCCGCCGAGGTTGGTGTCTACTGCGGTTCCGGCATTACCGCGTCGGTGCTGCTGGCCGCTCTGAGTGCTGCCGGTATCGACGCGGCGCTGTTCCCCGGATCTTGGTCGCAATGGAGTTCGGAACCCGACCGTCCAGTGGCACTGGGGCCGGAGTAGCAGCAAAGCCGCGGACCATCGCTATGCTGCCAGGAAGGGTTTTACGGGGAACGGTCGAGGGGAGAGCTATGACGAGAACGTCGGCCGCGTGGGTGGGGCGCGTGGGCGCTCTGGCGGCCGCACTCGGAGTCGGAGTCGTGATCGGATTCTCGACCTGCGGCCCGGCCACTGCCGCACCGGCGAATTCGGATTCATCCGCTCGGGCCGATGCCGCCGATCCTGCCGATCACACGTCAACGCCTGCGCGTCGGGCGTCGGATCACACATCGACGCCCGCGCGTCGGCCGTCGGTGGCCAACCGTGACGACGCCGTGGCCCGCAACGGGCCGCGTCCGGTAGCCGCGTCGAGAGTCGCCGCCGCGGCCCTCCGTCCGGTCGCCGCACCGAAGGCTGTCGCCGTACCCGCGGCTGCAGTGGCACCCGACCCTGCGGTCACACCGTCGACTGAACCGACGATTCGGACCACGTCGGCCGCTGTGCCGTGGCGGGCGAGTCGCCGGACTGCGGTTGCCAGAACGCGGGCAGTTCGGGCCGCCGGGACTACATTGCCCTGGTGCGACCCCCGTGGCCGACAGATCACGATCTACAAGGGGACGCACTTCGCCATCCCGAACAGTTTCGGCTACTTCATTACGGAGACGGTCGGCACCGGTACCTTCACCAGCAATACCGTCTACGACCTCACCGACGTCGACCAGTACGACTGGAACAAGTTCACCGGAATCGCCTTCACGCCACTGGAACCCGACCGCAACTCGGCCATGGTCGGCTGGCGATACAACCTGAGGACTCAGGAATTCGAGATCGCGCCGTTCTACAACGTCGACAAAGTACGGATCCTGCCGAATGAAGCCACCGAGGTCATCTCGGTACCGGCGGGTGAGACGTTCACCTTCGACGTCAACTACACCGGTATTACCCTCGGCTACGACGGCAAAACGGTGACGAAGCCCTACCCGGTGGGCTTGACCCCCAACGTCTGGACCGCCGCGCGGGTCAGCGGATGGTTCGGCGGCAATGAGGTTGCGCCCCGGACGGTCTCGTATTACCTACGTCTGAACTGACCGCGGGTTTGCCGATTACCGAAGTGCATGCTGCCTAGCGGCGGCGGGCGGCTTGGCGGGGGAGGCGGACGGATTTTTCGCCGCCGACTGGGTGCGTACCGACGTGCGGACCGTCGCCCTCGGCTTCGGCACTGCGGACACCGCGGATGCGGTGACCCGGGCGCGTTGCGCGGTCGCTGCGGCACCTGCCGGGTCAGCCGGAACGAGTAGGCCGAAAAGCGGCTTCTGCAGCTGTGACGCAACGCCGCCCACCAGGGCCTGGAATACATCGCCGGGCACCTGCGCCCACTCCTGCGGAGTCAGTGGATGGACTGACCCGAACGGGGTAGTTGTGGCCGAGGTCTTGTACGTCCGGTCGTAGGGCTGGTAGCCGGCATACGTCGCCGGGTCAGTGGTGATGTCCGCGGGTGTCACCACATCGGAGTACCCGGTGTTGACCAGAATCTTCATCGCCGGTTGCAGCACGTCGGCAAGGGGAGTGCCCAGCAGGTACGGACTGCCGATGGCCTTGAGGCCGGCGTTGACGATCAGTGACGGAACTCGCAGCGGAGACAGGATCGGAAGTTGATTTGGCTCGAGGGTGAGATACCAGGCCTTGCCGTCGGTCACCGGCAGGATTGACACCAGGCTGAGCACCTGGGCGACGTTGAGGCCCACGTCAATCAGGTTGTCTCCCTTGACTTTTATCCCGTCAAACAGGTTGATCGGCAGTGCGGCGTTCAGGGTGTTGATTAAAGAGAAGGGGTTGGCGATCTCCGGGAAGTCGGCGAACGGGTCGTAGGCCCAGGTGACGTCGATCGTCGTGGTGTTCAACGCCGTTTTATTGTCGGTGGATTTGTACAGACCAGCGGCCGGCATGCCGGTGTCGATCCCCAGCAGTCCGCTCAGTCCGGGGAATCGGGTGAGGAATCCACCGTTGGGCCGCACTGGGTTCTGCAGGTATACCAGTGCCTGCTCGGTCTTGTTGGGCTTGTTGTTCGCCGACGGCGCGAACGGGATGTACCCCGCAGGGGTAACGCCATCGCTAACGCTGGCGATCTCGGTACGGTAGGCCGAGATCAGGTCCAGGTTGGCCTCACCGGAGGCGACCTCGACCGCGTACCGGTAGTTGGCCTGGGTTAACAGGCTGGAGTTCTGCGGTTGCGGAATGGATGCGACGGTGTTGTAGAGGTTGGGTGTATCGGCAGCGATGTTTTTGAGGGCGAGGATGAGGTTCAGTTCGCCGACCACGGGGATGTCGCCGACGCTGATCGTGACCGTCTGCGGAGGCCCGGAGTTGTAGATCGAGACCCCGACTCCGGGCACGGCATTGCCCAAAGCATTGATAAGTACGGCCAGTGTCCCGGCGGTATAGGTCGGGTCCCAGGTGATGTCGAGTGCCTCGGCCTCCGGTACTACTCCCGGTGCCGCGAGGCCCAGGGTCATCGCCGCCGCCGCGAGGCCTGCGATGGCGGCCGTCCGCGCCCGCAGGACCGTTGTGCAGACGCGACGATTCTTTACCGGACCGAACATGGCTGATACTCCTCCTCGGGACTGGCGCGCCGCGATCACGGGGTGCCACTGCTTCCGTTGGTGCCGGGGGTGCCCCCGTTGTTGCCCGCCTTGCCGCCGGTACCGCCCGCGCCGCCGGTGCCCAGTTGTCCGCCGTTGCCGCCGTTGCCGCCGTTGCCGCCGTTGACCGGTCCCGCCGCGTTGGCCCAGGCGTTGCCTCCGCTACCACCCTTGCCGCCGTTACCTGAGGTGCCCGTTGGCAGTGCGCCGGACGCGCCGTCGGTGCCGGGGGTGGCGCCGGTTCCGCCGGGTCCACCGGCGCCGACTGCACCGGGTGCAGCTCCGGTGCCGCCATTGCCGCCGACGCCACCGTTGCCGTTGTTCTGACCCGCGCCGCCCGGGCTTACCGAGCCATAGCCGTTGGTGCCGTTGCCGCCGTCACCACCTTTGCCGGCGGTGCCGCCGGAGCCGCCGATGCCGCCGGTGCCGTCGGTGCCGGAGCCGAGGGCCTTGCCGCCAGTTCCGCCGGTGCCGCCGGTGCCGCCCTGGCCGCCGACTGCGCCGTTGCCGCCGGAGCCGCCGTTGGGATTCGCGCCGTTGGTCAGCAAGTATCCGCCGCCGCCTTTGCCGCCGGCTCCGCCCGTACCCCCGATACCGCCCGTACCGCCGCTGCCGCCGCTACCGGACACGGTGCCACCGGCGCCGCCTGCGCCCCCGGGGCCGCCGACGCCTCCGGTGCCACCGGCCGATCCGGGTCCCCCGTCGGGAGTGGCGTAGCCAGAGCCGCCGGCGCCGGCGGTCCCGACAATGCCGGCCGATCCGGTTCCGCCGGTTCCGCCGGTACCGCCGTTTCCAGAAAGCCCGGCGTTGCCGCCGTTGCCGCCGGCGCTGCCGTTCCCGCCACCGGTCCCGCCGTTGCCACCGTTGCCCGTCGTCGTGCCGCCGTCACCACCGTTTCCGCCGGTGCCCGAGGTAGCGCCACCGTTGCCGCCGTTGCCTCCGTTGCCGATCGAACCGCCGGTGCCACCGTTTCCGCCCCCGCCGGTGGCACCGCCATTGCCGCCGTTTCCGCCGTTACCGGATGTCGAACCGCCACTGCCGCCGGTGCCGCCGCGGCCGGCGCCGTCGCCGTCACCGCCGTTTCCGCCATTGCCGATCGGTCCGCCGGTGCCCCCGTTACCGCCATTGCCGCCGGCGCGGCCGCTACCGCCGTTTCCGCCGTTGCCCGACGCCGCGGTGGGCAAGGAGCCGTCTGCGCCGTTCTGACCGGCGGTGCCGCCCTCGCCACCGCTGCCACCGAGGCCGCCGGCGCCCGGCGTGCCGATTGTGCCGCCCTCGCCGCCGTTGCCCCCGGGGGCGCTTGGGGTGCCTCTGCTGTTTCCGCCATTTCCGCCGGCACCGGCCACCCCGGCATCGCCACCTTGGCCTCCATTGCCGCCTTGGCCGGCACCGAGTAACCCGCCCGATCCCGCCGCTCCGCCCTTACCCCCGACGCCGCCGGTGCCGCCGACTCCACCGACGGCGCCGCTGCCGCCGATCCCGTTGCCGGACAGGAGGTTGTCGAAGGATGCGCCGTTACCGCCCGATCCTCCGCCGCCGCCCGCGCCGCCGGAGCCACCGAGGCCGCCGGCGCCGCCCCGACCGAACAGCGAGCTGCCCCGGCCGCCGTCACCACCGGCGCCACCGTCGCCACCGAGGCCACCGGTGCCTCCGGGGTTTCCGGCCGAACCGCTTCCCGAGCCCGCTTTGCCGTTCTGGCCGACGACGCCGGGCGCACCGGTGCCGCCCACGCCACCGGTGCCGCCATCGCCGATCAGGGCCATGGCGCCTGCGTCGCCACCGACGCCGCCGGTCCCGGCGATGCTGCCGGCCACGGTGGCGGCACCACCGGTTCCACCGGTGCCGCCGTTGCCGAACAACTGTCCGCCGTTGCCTCCGCCACCACCTGTTCCGGCGATGCTGCCGGCGACCGTGGCGGCGCCACCGGTTCCGCCCGACCCACCCGTCCCGACGAGACGGCCTCCATTGCCACCGCTGCCGGATGTGCCCGAGGTGCTACCGCCCGCGCCGGCGTCACCGCCTCGGCCGCCGGCACCCCACAGCGCCGCCGAGTTAGAACCGTTCGCACCGGAACCCCCGGTGCCCTTGGCCGAAGTGGCCGCCCCGCCGGACCCGCCGTCGCCGCCAGCGCCGAAAAGGACCCCGCTGGTACCCGCCGCACCGCCATTGCCGCCATTAGGGCCTGATCCACCGGACCCGCCCGTGCCGCCGCTGCCGAACAGGCCGGTGGCAGTGCCACCGACTCCGCCGGTGCCGCCATCGGTCTTGGCGCCGGCGATGGCGTTACCGCCTGCTCCGCCCGTGCCACCGTTGCCGTACAGCGCTGCGCCGTTTCCGCCGGTTCCGGCGGTGCCGGTCGCGCTGCCGCCGTTGCCGCCGGCCCCACCGCGGCCACCGGTGCCCAGCAGGGTCGCACTGTCAGCACCGTCCGCCCCGATACCGCCGATGCCGGACAGCGATGTCGCGGCCCCTCCGGCCCCGCCGTCTCCGCCCGTGCCGAAGATCAGTCCGCTACGTCCGGCCGCGCCGCCGTTGCCTCCGTTGACGCCGGACCCGCCGGTGCCGCCTGCCCCGCCGCTGCCGAACAGTGACGCGCTTCGTCCGCCGACTCCGCCGGTTGCGCCGTCGATAGTGCTCTTGGCGATGGCGCTGCCGCCGGCACCGCCGGCTCCGCCGTTGCCGTAGACCGCTCCGGCTCTGCCACCGTTACCGGCGGCGCCCACCGCGCTGCCGCCGTTGCCGCCGGCTCCGCCGCGACCACCATTGCCCAACAGCGATGCACCCGCAGTGCCGTGCGCGCCGGTACCGCCGGACCCGGACGTCGAGGTTGCTGCGCCGCCGGCGCCGCCGGCTCCGCCGTCTCCGACGAATAGCCCGCTGCGTCCGGCGGCGCCGCCATTGGCACCGTTGACACCGGACCCACCGGTTCCGCCGGCACCGCCGCCACCGAGCAACAGCCCGGCATTTCCGCCCGATCCGCCGACGGTGCCGTCGGACGTGCTCTTGTCGACACCGCTGCCGCCCGCGCCGCCGACGCCGCCGCTGCCGAAGAGCTGACCGCCGGACCCGCCGTTCCCCGCGGTACCGACTCCGCCGTTGCCGCCGTTGCCCGCGGCACCGCCCCTGCCGCCGTTGCCCCACAGCACTGCGCCATCGGCACCATCGGTGCCGTTGCCGCCCTTGCCAGTGGTGGATGCGGCCTTCCCGCCTGCGCCACCGGCGCCGCCGCTGCCGAAGAGCAGACCGCTCTTGCCCGCCGTTCCCGCGTTGGCTCCGCTGCCCGAGCCGAGGCAATTGTTGCCCTCCTGGAAGCACCCGGCGCCGCCGTCACCAGCGGCACCGCCGTCGCCCCACAGCAGTGCGGCGTCGGCGCCGGAGCCGCCAAGGCCGCCAATGCCAGAGGAGTTCATCCCGGCTCCGCCGGAACCGCCCGCGCCGCCGCTACCTAGAAATAGTCCGGTGCGGCCGCCGTTTCCGCCGTTGCCGCCACTCGCTCCGGCGCCGCCGCCACCGCCAGCGCCGCCCCCCCACAGTGCCAGCGTGCCCGCGTCACCGCCGGCTGCGCCATTGCCGCCGATAGCGGTGGCCTCGCCGGTGCCGCCAGCCCCGCCGTCGCCGGCTTTGCCCCACAACGCAATGAATCCGGAGGCGCCACCGGTGCCGCCGTTGCCGCCGGCGGCACCGGTGTACGTGCTCCACCCGCCCGCGCCGCCCCGGCCGCCGTCGCCGGCGAGAATTCCGGCCCGGCCGCCGATTCCGCCGTCACCCCCGACGCCGCCGGCCACTGCCTGACCGCCGACGCCGCCGAGACCGCCCCGGCCAACGAACAGACCGCCGTTTCCGCCGTTTCCGCCGGGGCCACCGTCGACACCGTTACCGCCAGCGCCGCCGTTTCCGATCCATCCCGCGGCGCCGCCGTTGCCGCTGTTGAAACCGTTGCCGCCGTTACCGAGGAGTCCGCCACTGCCACCGGCGCACGACCCGGTGGGGCAGGTGGTGGCATTCCAACTGAAGCCGTTGCCCAAGAGCAAACCGGCATTGGGGTGATCGGCCGTGCCGTCACCAACCAGCTTGATGGACGGTGATGCGACCGCAGAACCCCTGGGGGACAAGGCCAAAAGTGCTGTAGTGGTAATACCCACCCGGTCGAACTGGACTTCTCCGACCGCAGTCTGCGACGCGGATTCTCCGGCGTTGGCCCTCACGATGGCCACCCGTGGAGCCCCGGTACGAGCGGCCGTTGCCGCGGAAGGCGCGCCACTGTCGGCACGCGTGGATATCCGCGGCGCCGACTCGTCCGTGTGTGACCGGGCAATGGAACGTCCAGCGGTCCGCGGGTGGCTTGCGGGTAGAGATGGTCCCGCCGGAGATGATGCGTTGGTGCCGCCCACACCGCTCGAACCGGTCGGTTCGGCGTTAGCCGCCACAGGTACCGATGCGATTACCGCGCCGACTCCGAGGGCGAACGCCAGTGCGCCGACCCGTCCTACAAGGCGCGCGTAGCCGGACGCCTCCTGCAACTCAGGTTTGCATCCGGGCAGCAGCAATCGGATCGGAACACCTGCTGAATCCATTGCTGACCCTTCGCGCATGCACCGCCACGTTCAGCAAATTTTG
>Ga0209299_1000833_pt1 | contig 17201 bp, 25 predicted proteins | sample S_140806_MF_Meta_FD_187326 | JGI IMG/M metagenome (GOLD analysis project Ga0209299, IMG submission 187326) | Freshwater microbial communities from Lake Simoncouche, Canada to study carbon cycling - S_140806_MF_MetaG (SPAdes) (version 2) | ecosystem: Environmental > Aquatic > Freshwater > Lake ...
GATGGCTCGAACGAGCAGTTCTCAAACGCCATCTGCGTGGTCTTGCTTCAGGTGGGGTTTACCAAGCTATCTGCATCACTACAAATACTGGTGGTCTCTTACACCACCGTTTCACCCTTACACATTTTCATGTGCGGTCTATTTTCTGTGGCACTAATCCCGCGGATTTCTCCGGGTGGGTGTTACCCACCACCTTGCTCTGCGAAGTCCGGACTTTCCTCGGTGTATTGCTACAACGCGGTGATCCGGGCGACTCTTCGTTGCCTAATGGTACGGCAGATAATTCGCTCGTTAAGACCCTTTATTTAGGCGCAAAAACGCTATGGTGCGTGCATGGCCACCGTGAATTTCTACGCTGCTGCAAGAGCGGCGAGCGGTCTTTCAGTATCTGACTTCGAGGGACAAACACTTGCTGAAGTCATTGCCGCAGCGTCAAAGAGTTTTCCGAAGTTGGAGCAGATTCTGCCTGGTTGTTCTTATCTAATTAATGGAGCAGCGACTTTAAATCTGGATAGCAAGGTAAATCCATCAGACGTCATCGACATCCTGCCACGTTTTGCTGGTGGTTCTTAGCCGCCGATTGCCGACATAGGGCGAGTCGGTTGAATGAAACTTGGGTCATTGATGCCGTGACCTGGAAGTTTTGCCTTAACCGTTGAATGGAATTTAGAAATTAGCGCCTCAGTTTTTTCACTTTGACTCAAATCAGAACGCAATATTGAACGTAGATCCGTTTCTGTCATTGAGAATAGGCATGAACGTAGCTGTCCATCGGAAGTTATACGGATTCGGTCGCAAGCGCCACAAAATGGTCGGCTTACACTTCCGATAATTCCAACAGTGGCAGGTCCGCCATTAATGAGAAATTCTTCTGCCGGAGCAGAGCCACGATATTCAACCGGGGTAAGTTCATAGTGCTCTGAAAGCTGCGCAAAAATTTCATCAGCGGTAATTAGCTGTTCACGGTTCCAGATTCCACCGGCATCTAGCGGCATTTGTTCGATAAAGCGCAGGTTTAAATCTTCGGCAAGGGCCCACTTTAGAAGTGAAACTGCTTCTCCATCATTTACTCCACGAAGTAGAACTGTATTGATTTTGACTGGAAGCAAACCGGCTTCTTTCGCTGCTGCGATTCCGGCGAATACATCATCAATTCGATCGCGGTGAGTCATCTTTTTAAATACATCTCGATCTAAAGTATCAAGGCTTATGTTGATGCGGCGAAGTCCTGCATCGACTAGTGGCTTTGCAAGCTTGGCAAGCACAAGGCCATTAGTTGTCATCGACAACTTCGGAGCGTTTTTAATAGAAGAAATTCGGGAAACGATTTCAACTATGTCTGGGCGAAGCATTGGTTCACCGCCAGTCAAACGAATTTCATCAATACCTTGCGAAACCGCTACTTCAATAATTTCAATAAGTTCGTCTGTATTTAAGAGATCTTTAGATGGAAGCCAAGCAGCAAAATCATGTGGCATGCAATATGTACAGCGTAAATTGCAGCGATCAGTGAGCGACACACGCATATCCCGATGGCCACGACCATAGGTGTCGATCAACTGTGTCATGCGCTATTTACCCATTCTGAAGTTCCATCTGCGAAGACTTGATACTTCCAAATTGGAAGTTCATCCTTGACGGTGGAGACGATTTCCTCGCAGGCAGCAAAAGCAGGTCCACGATGAATTGCCGATACTACAACCGCAAAGGCCGTTTCGCCGATTTCGATTGCTCCGTATCGATGGGCTACAGCTACGTTTAAAACTTCATGCTGGCCTGCAATGCGCTGGGTAATCTCTTCTATAACTTTTTGTGCTGTTGGGTGGACTTCATAGGTCAGCGATTTAACAGCCTTTTCGGCATCATTATTTCTCACATCGCCACAGAAGCTTGCTACCGCACCGGCCTGATCCGTCTTCACAGATTCCATCAGAATCTGAATCGATATCGCCTTATCAGTTACTAGGGCTGTGATCATGTCCGGCCAATTGATCGTGGATATGAGATGCAAGTCTTTCGATAATTACTAGCCCATCTTTGGCACCACCTGGGGATCCAGGTAAATTTATGATTAAAGATTTCTTGGTTACTCCCGCTACTCCACGCGATAAATCTGTTGTGGGAACCTTATCTCGCGAAAAGGATCTAAGCGCTTCATGAAAACCTGGCAAAAACTTTTCGATTAGTGGGATTGTTGCTTCGGGAGTGACATCAAACGGTGAAACTCCAGTACCGCCGGTTGTGACAATTAAATCTACTTCCAAATCGATCGCTGATTTTAGCGCTGAGTTAATTTGCGCTTGATCATCTGGAAGAATTTGCACATCATGAATTTCATAACCAAGATCTTTTAAGCCTTGTAAAAGTATTTGACCGGAACGATCTTCGTATATGCCCTTAAAGGCGCGGTTACTGGCAGTTATTACCACTGCGCGCTTCATGGACGTTTCCAGTGCCCGTTTCTGCCGCCATCTTTCTCATCAACGCGCACATTAACAATTGAGGCCCCAGGATCTAGCGCTTTCACCATATCAATGATGGTAAGTGCGGCGATTGAAACAGCAGTTAGCGCCTCCATTTCAACACCTGTGCGATCCGCAATTTTTACTGTTGCAACAATTGCTACTCCATCTTCGACCACTTTGATATCTACATTTACACTCGAGATTGCAATCGGATGGCAGAGCGGAATCAATTCTGGAGTCTTCTTAGCTCCCATAATTCCTGCGATACGCGCCGTTGAGATCACATCACCTTTTGGTGTGGTTCCGGAAACAATTAATGCAAGAACTTCTTTGGACAGTAAAACTTTTCCAGAAGCCGTAGCGGTGCGAACCGTTTCGGCTCGGTCTGATATATCGACCATATGTGCTTCGCCTTGCTCATTGAGATGAGTCAATTTCTCAGTCATGGTCGAATCTTAATCGCTCATCGGCAAAATGCACCTTTGAGTGGATTTCGAATTAGAACGAAGATGCCCATAGCGATGACAACCATCAGGAAACTCAAGGAGTAGGCAGTATCTGGGCTCACTTCAAGTTGTTGATATATCTGAATAGTCCAAGTTTGGGTAACGCCGGGCATAGATCCCGCAAACATCATCGTGGCTCCGAATTCGCCCAAAATGCGAGCCCATGCCAACAGTAAACCTGTGGTGATTCCATTACGCGCTTGCGGAAGAGCAATTAATCGAAGAAGTTGGCTTTGTGAAGCTCGATCTATAACTGCCGCATCTTCAATGTCTTCAGGTAACTGCGCAAAAGTGGATTCAGCAATTAATACTAGAAATGGAATTCCAATGAATAGACCTGTAAATACAACTGCCGTTGTCGTAAAAGGCATCTGCCATTCTGTGTGTTCATATATAAAAGTGCCGAGTACGCCTTTGCGACTTAGCAAGCCAAGCAGAGCGAGTCCAGCAACAGTTGGTGGAAGTGCAATAGGTGCAAGTACTAATGGACGGATAAATCTTGTGACTTTTGGATTAGATTTTACAAGCCACCATGCAAGTGGAACTCCAAGAATTAATGAGATAGCGGCTGCGAGTATTGAAGTCCAAAGAGAAAGTTTGACTGCAGTTAGCGATCCATCATTTGTAATACTTGTGAAGAAAGTTGACCAGGGAACCTTTATCACCAGGGCAATGATTGGAAGTGCAATTAGCAGGATTGCAAAATATGCAAAGGCGCGAGAGAGCGGATCAATGCGCCTTGAATTCACTGTACGAGCATATCTAATCAACTAAAAAACTGCGATTACTTAAGTGAATCCACCTGGAATCCCGCCTTCGCTAGCGCTCTTCTAATTTCGGTGCTCTGCAAATATAGGTAAATCCTAGTTGCCCAACGATTATTGCTTTCAATAGCAGCCTTTGACATACCAATTTTATATTGGGTAGAAGCTGCTTTGGAATCCGCAAAGGTGATGGCACGAATCTTCGTTGGATTAGCGATTACATCAGTCTTGTAAACAATCGCAGCATCAACTGCCCCAGCAAGTAATTTTGCAAGGGTGCTTGTTGCTGAAGATTCATAAGAAACTGGCGCGCTTTTAATCCCACCTTCAGAATTAAGAACGCGATCTGCCGCAATTCCACATGGAACGGTGCGCGCACATCGAATCCATTTCACTTTCCCATTTAGATCGCTAATTTTCTTGATACGCGAGGTTAAAGCAACGGCGAGCACAACTTGATTTACAACATAATCAGATGGGCTTGCTATCTCAGATCCTGCAGATGCCATGCTGGATTCATCTGCTGATACGAAAATATCGAATGGTGCACCCGAATTAATTTGGCTGGCAAGTGTTGCCGAAGATCCATATGAAATATTTATCTTTACACCAGGGTGTGCTGCTACAAATTTCTTCGTTAAAACGGTGTATTGGCCTTGCAAGCTAGATGCCGCAAATACATTTATATTCTTGGGGGTTAGCGCATTGGCTGAATGTGGGTTGATAAGGGCGACAAAAAGAACTGCGAAGCCGAGAACGGAGCAACCTACACGCCCCCCGCGATGGTCTTGCTTCATATGATTGATTATGCCGCAATTCCAAGTAGCGGCGAATAATCTTCCTGATATGCTTCAGCTCACATTTCATTAGGGGGCTAAAATGTCAGTTGAAAGCGATCTAGCACGTCAAGCGCTGAGTTCAATCTGGCAGGCACAAGGCGAAAAAATGGAAGAGTTAGATGAAGAGTGCAACCCAAATAAAGCTTGCCGCAATATGAAAGAAGTTACCTTCGAAGGATTTATACAAGATGAAGGTAAATCTCTGGCTACTGCATGGCGCGAGACACTGATTCGCGACGGCAAACTTGGTGGCGGAAGTATCGGCAGCCTGGTCGCAGAAAATAAACTCAAGTAAATAAACGGATAGATCTTTAAAATATGATTTCAACGCCTTTTGATTTGCTGACCGTTGATGAATTAACGGCAGAACTCCGGTCGATTGGTTATGTGGCTAATCGCGGCCTTGCAACCTCTCTTTTAATCTCAATGAAACTCGGCCGACCAATTCTTCTTGAAGGGGAAGTCGGCGTCGGTAAGACCGAGCTCGCAAAGAGTATTTCAAAGCTGCTTGGGCGCAAATTGATCCGCCTGCAATGTTATGAAGGTATTGATACTAATCAAGCGCTATACGAGTGGGATTATGCGCGGCAGATGCTACAAATCCGCGCGATGTCTGGCAATGAAGTTTCAGATAAATCTGTCGATGATCTCTTTGGCTCTAAATTTCTGATCGAACGCCCACTGCTTCAAGCAATCAAAGCCGGCGATCAATGCGTATTGCTAATCGATGAAGTCGACCGCGCTGATGATGAATTCGAAGCGTTCCTCCTTGAACTTCTCTCTGATTTTCAGATAACCATTCCCGAAATTGGAACAATCACAGCCGCATCACGCCCAATCGTAATTTTGACCTCAAACCGAACGCGTGAACTCCATGACGCGCTAAAGCGTCGTTGCCTTTATAACTGGATTGGCTTTCCTGCTCAAGATCAAGAAATCGAAATCGTAAAGTCACGCGTTCCTGGCGTATCTGATCAACTAGCCTCAAAAGTTGTTGGCACTGTTAACAAACTGCGCGAAATGGATCTAGAAAAATCTCCTGGGGTCGCAGAGACAATTGATTGGGTGCAATCGCTAGAAGCAATTGGAGCAAGCTCTCTCAATGAATCTAACGCTGCTGAAACTCTTGGCGCAGTAATCAAGGGACGTGATGATCTCGAATATGTATCTGGCAACCTTACGGAGATAGTATCTGATGCCTCTCACTGAGGGCTTTGACGAACTCTTTGTTGAATTTGCTCAAGAACTTAGATTGCATGGAATGCTCATCGGATCTGATGATGTGATCACCTTCTGCAACGCAGTATCAGTCCTCGATGGAACAGATGTAATGGATGTCTATTGGGGAGGCAGAACAACTCTGGTTCGTCGCCGAGAAAATATTCCAATATACAACGAGATATTTCAGCGCTTCTTCTTTGATAATTTGGAGGAAGAGGAAAGCGTGGCGAAGAAGAAATTTCGCGCGCAGGTCAGTACAACTTCGACTATTGAAATCCCCGAAAATGAAAGAACCGAACAAGGTGATTCCAGCGATGATACGAAAATGGGATTTATGGCAGCAAGCCATGAAATCTTCCGTAATAAAGCTTTTAATGAATGTACCCCGCAAGAGCTACTTGCCCTACGCAAGATGATGTCGAATATCCGACTTAATCCACCTATCCGGAAAACACGGCGATTAATTTCAACCAACAAAGGTAAGAAATTGAATATGCGCAAAATTGTTCGGGAGAATATGCGCGCTATGGGAGAGAACCGAGAGATTTTCTACACCAAAAAGAAGGAGAGGCTGCGACCAGTAGTTTTTATTCTCGATATCTCGGGATCTATGGCTGACTACTCTAGAAATTTATTGCAACTGGCCTATTCTGCGCGAAGTGCAAATCAAAAAGTTGAGGTTTTCTGCTTTGGAACCAGACTTACGCGCGTAACTCGTTCTCTTTCACGGCGCAATCCTGATCAAGCAATGGAGCAGGCTGGTGCCGAAGCGATGGATTGGGAAGGTGGAACTCGTATTGGCGATGCAATCAACACCTTTCTAAAAAAGTGGGGGCGCGGACGAGTAGGTCGAGGTTCAATAGTTGTCATCTGTTCTGATGGGCTCGATCGTGGCGAACCTGAGACGTTGGCAAAATCTATGGAAGCGTTATCTAGGATTGCTTATAGAGTTGTTTGGATGAATCCGCATAAAGGAGATGCCGACAGGTATGTCCCGACATCGATGGGAATGATCATTGCAGAACCATTTATCGACGAAGTTGTATCAGGACATAATCTAAAAAGTCTGGAAGACTTCAGCCGCAAACTCGTCTCAATTAGATAGGAATCACGATTATGAAGTTCAGCGTTTCAATCTTTGCCGAAGGTGATCGTGAAATTACACTTGAAGAAGTAGTAGAACTTGCTGATGCCGTAGCAATCCATAGCGGCTTAGCAACAGGTGCTGGCACAACTGGGTATGGCGCGCAAATAATCGTAGAGGCCCCTAGTTCTGATATTGCAGTAGATGCTGCACTCGTTATCTTTAATGAAGCGGTCAAGACCGCCAACCTTCCAGCCTTTGAAATTATTAAGGCAGAGACGATGTCTGAAGATCAAGACTGGGAAGACGCGCTCGAAGAATGATTCGCCTCGGATCGCTGGCCGGGTATCCCTTTGAAGGCCCCCGCGCGCTTGCAGGGTGGACTCCCCCAAAAATTGCCGCTGTTTACGCGGTTATGTGCCTAAATGATCCAGAGAATAAACCACAAGAATTTTCCATAATCTATGTTGGCCATGCCGCCGATTTGAGTACCCAAGGCTTTCCCCTCAAGCATCCTCGATCTGCTTCATGGGTGGCGCGAGCTGGAAATAAATTTAATTTACATATCTGTTGGTTTGATATTCCGGGTGGTACCGAACGCCATCGCGAAATGATTGCCCATGAACTGATGGCTGTATATGAACCAAGTTGCAATCTTGAAAAATATGATCAAGCGTGGAAAGACGAATGGATCGGTGAATACTCAAATGCATTCACCGACCCATTGACCACTGGGCGCGATCCAAATAATCGCGGCCAGTAACAACTAATCTATCTTTACGCCAACTCCATCAAAGAGACGTGAGCGTCGCGTTCCCATCGCTGGGAAATTAGGCTTAGGCTCAGCGTTCGCTGGTTCTGGCACATATGTAGCCCCAACGACAATTGCTTCAGCAAAGCCATACAAGAGTGGAAGCGCACCAGCAACAACGCCGCCAGTTCTGTTGATTCGCTCAAGACCTGGTTCGATTGCATCAGCGTCTCGCTTGATCTCCCAAACTAGATCTGCTGCTTCCTCTAACTTTGTCGCCACTGCGGCAAGCTGACGACCTACGATAAATAAGTAGATAGCAAGACCTGCGATTAACGCGGCGATGTCGATTACTGAGAATAATTGCAACGTTGTCATGAGCGCACCTTATCTAGAACTCGTCCGAGGAATAAGTGGTGCTCAAGTCCTTCTGCAAGAACTGCATCGACACCGGCAGCGGTCGTATTGATTAGCTCTGTATTTGCCGTATTTGCCTGAGCTGCAGTGAGCGTCTGGCGAATCTGCGCAACGCGCTTATCAATAATGCGAACTAGCAAAACCAGGATTGTCAGCAACGCAGCAACTGCTACGACGACGACAGCACCAAGAATATTTGCGAGAACCCACAGTGAGTGAGTATTGGAATCCATCTTCTCAGCCTCCTAGTTTCTTACGGCCACGATTAAGTCCGGCAACAATCGCTGTGGCATATGCGATCGTCGTATTAAGACCTTTAAGGCCGGCTGTATTAACAACTGCGCCTTCAAGTCCGGCATTAATTCTTTGAGCCTGGCCACCAATTTTATGAGCAAGTAACAAGATTGGAACTACGAGAGCTACGACAACAAGTACAACAACTGTTGCAATTATGTAGCCCACGAGCCAACCTGGGTGATTAGTAAAGTCCATCTGTTATCTCCCCTTAGATCGTTTCTGCAAAATCGCGTACTGGCTTGAGGCTAGCGTTGACAGAAGTTACAACGCTAGGAACTGTCGCGGTCTTAGCAACAATTACTTGCACTCCACCTTCAAGTGCATCAAGAGATTTAGTTACTGCACGCAGGTGCAAGATAACGCGTGATAGGCCTAGCGCTGCGGCAGCGATAATTAACGTTGCCAGAATTAGCGTGTATACGGCTTGTTGTGCCATTTCGATTCCCCTTATCCGAGTAACTTGGAAACTGGTCCGGCGTAACGAACTGCCCCGTGGGCAACTTCTTTAATTACGTTATCTGTCTTTGCAAGCAAAGCTGGTGTTGTATCGAGTTCACCGATCAAGGCAACTCCTCCAGAAAGTGCATCATCTGCCGCACCGCGAATGCGCTCAAGTGGTCCAAGAACCATATTTAGCAGCGCAACGAGAACTGGGACGATAACAACTAACAGGATCAGATTTCCGACTCCCCATAGACTCATTAGTTTTCCTTTCTCTCTCGTTAGCGACGTGGTGCTGGTTGATATGGAAGGAAGAAGCGAGCAAAGATTCTTGCTGCCGCTTTCTTGACGACTGTCATTGCGATTGCAATACCGCTTGCCGCCTTTGGGCCACCAACAGTGTTTGGATCAATTCCCATGGAAATTGCCTTCATGCGCGCCTGCATACTGCCAGCAGTTTGATTAACTAAAACTGCGGTGACATCTGCGATTAATCCGCGACCGAACTGTGCCGCAGCACCTGAAACGACTAGATCGAGGGAGATTTTTACTGAAGTGCCACCGGCTACTGGATTAAGCGCTGCTACAAGAACTGCCTGCGCTTCGCCGCGGCCTTTCTTATCAGAACCTGATGCGTTGATAGTGATGATCTTCTTGGCGGTATCGCGAGTTTCGACCTTCGCCTGACCGGAAAATTCTAGCTTTACTGGGCCTGCAGAGATGATTACATCTCCGCTGTAGTGATCTTCAGCGATCTTATCCGTTAGGTCAGCACCAGGAATACATGCTGCTACTTGTGGAATATCGTAAAAGAATTGCCACACATCGTCGATCTGTTGATCAACAACTATCGTCTGCGAGATTAACATTTTGCCTCCTGGTTGATGAATGACGATGGATCTTTTTCAAACGCGGTGCGACATCCAGGCGCACAGAAGTAATAAGTCGTTCCTTCATAATCAAAGGGACGATTAGATTTTTCAGCAGCGACAGCCATTCCGCAGACCAAATCAATTACCTCAGGTGGTTGCGCCATCTGAAGCAGATTTGGTGTCGCCTTTGGAGTTAGCGCACCGGCTGCGCGGAGTTGAACTAACTGAGCCAGAATTGAAACAGCCATTTCACGGTGAGTTGTATGACCGAGATCTAAACCTGCTGGCAATTGAACTGTGTCGATCTTAGATTTCGCGAAACCGCGATCTTCCAAATATGAAAGAACTGCAGCTCCACGTTTACGGGATGCTACAACACCGAGATAAACAGGTCCCGCAGGAAGAGCTGTTTCAGTTGCTTCTTCATCACCATGGCCTTGCGTCGCAATAATGACAACTGAGGAAGAGTTGACCATAGATGTTTTGAAATCGGCGAAATCAAGGATTTGTACACGCCAATTCATAACCTCAATTAATTGCTGCAAAGTGACTGCCATTGGTGAGCGCCCGACGATAGTTACTTGAGGCGATGCATTTACTGGTTCAACATAAATCTGAAGTGCGCCTTCGCTTTGGCATGCCATAGGAACTGTTAGGACTCCATCAGGAACGTGCATTCCTAGAAAGTCCGCTTCTTGTCCCAGCCAAACCAATTGAGCTTTTCCGGATTCCATTACCTTCTTTGCTTCACGGATTAGGACTGGCTCGGCACAGGCTCCGCCAATCCATCCATGTAACTTTCCATCAGAGGTAATGAGAGCGCGAGAACCGCTCTGTCCAGAAGAAGGGCCTTGGCGCCAAACGACAGTCGCCATCACAAATGATTCACCACTATTTGTGAGTTCGACTGCGCGTTCCATAACGCCCATGCCTTCTACTGGATTGAAAGACATTTTTAGCTGCCGAGCCGAACCGGTGGCATACCGTAAACATCTTTTCCTGTAGTAAGAGCTTCGTAGACGCGGTTAGGCATCAAAGGCATATCGATATTGCGAACGCCCTTGTCCTTGAGTGCATCCATAACCGCATTAACGAATGCAGCTGGTCCGCCCACAGTTGCACATTCACCAACGCCTTTAGCACCGATTGGGTGGTGAGGACATGGTGTGACAACTTCGTATAGCTCAAAGCCTGGAGTTTCCCACGCAGTTGGCAACAAGAAGTCCATGTAGTTTCCGCCGATGATATTTCCTTCTTCATCGTAAGTTTGATACTGCATATTTGCCATGGCATATGCCTCGGTAAGTCCGCCCATGATCTGTCCTTCAACGATCATTGGGTTGATACGGACACCGCAGTCATCGACAGCAACAAATTGCAATACATCCCAAACACCTGTCTCGGGATCGATTTCAACCTTTGCGATGTAGCAAGCAAATGGCCATGTGAGGTTTGGAGGATCGTAGTAAGCGACATTCTCCAGTCCAGGTTCCATACCATCTGGCATATTGCTATATGCCGCCATTGCGCAATCTTGAATTGTTACGCCACGTTCTTGATTTCCACGAACGTAGAAACGGCCCAACTCCCACTCTATATCTTCTTCAGATACTTCAAGTAAGTGAGCGGCAAGCTTGCGCGCTTTGGCGCGAACCTTGCGGGCAACCATTGCAATTGCTGCTCCAGCTACTGGTGTTGAACGAGATGCGTAAGTACCCATACCGAATGGAGCGGTATCTGTATCGCCTTCTTCAACCAGAATGTCATCTGCAGGTATACCGAGTTCGTGAGCAACGATCTGCGCCCATGTTGTCTCGTGGCCAGTTCCCTGTCCACGTGAACCGGTACGCAAGATCGCTTTACCTGACATATGAATACGAAGTTCAGCAGAGTCAAACATCTTGATACCCAAGATGTCGTACTCGCGGCTATTGCCGGCGCCCAATGGTTCAGTCATCGTTGAAATTCCGATACCAAGCAGGCGTCCACGCTTTGCAGCCTCAGCCTTTTCAGCTGCAAAGTTCTTGTAGCCGATAGCTTCCAATCCGATATCTAGACACTTCTCGTACTGACCTGAGTCAGTTAAGAAACCAAATGCTGTGCGGTGTGGGTGCTGTTCGTCTTTAACGAAGTTAATGCGACGGAACTCAGCTTGATCCATTTTAAGATCATCCGCTGCTGCTTGAACCATACGTTCTTGGAAGAACATCGCTTCAGTAACTCGGAATGAACAACGGTAGGCAACTCCACCTGGCGCCTTATTTGTGTAGTAACCAGTTGCAAACATATGTGCAGTTGGAATGTCGTAGGCAGCAAATGCTGAGTGCATCAGACCAATTTTGAACTTAGATGGCTGTGCATCTGCAAAGAATGCACCGTGATCTGAGATTGTGTTCATGCGAACACCAAGGATCTTTCCATCTTTACGAAGGGCCATCTCACCCTTTAGGTAAACATCGCGACCAAATCCGGTTGAAGTTAGGTTTCCGGTCTTATCTTCAATCCACTTAACAGGCTTTTCAGTCAGAATCGATGCAAGAATCGCAACAACATAACCTGGATAGATAGGAACCTTATTTCCGAAGCCACCTCCGATATCAGGAGAAACGATTCGAATATTTTGCTCAGGAAGTTCTGCAACCATCGCAACCGCAGCGCGCACAATATGTGGAGCTTGAGTTGTTAGATAGACAGTCAGCTTGCCTGTCGCGCGATCGTAATCGGCGAGAGATCCACAAGTCTCCATTGGTGATGGATGTGTGCGTGGATAGTGAAGTTCGATCTTTGACACAACATCTGCATCGGCAAATGCTTTATCTGTGCGCGCCTTATCGCCAATTTCCCAGTCGAAAATCTTATTGCCAACTTGGCCAGCCTTGTCATCGCGGATCTGAACTGCATCCGGGGCTGCCGCCTGAACTGGGTTAACGATTGGAGGAAGGATTTCGTAATCTACGACAATCTTTCCGCAAGCATCTTTGGCGATATATGGGTCATCTGCAATTACTGCACAGACTTCCTGGCCTTGGAAGCGGACCTTATCTGTAGCAAGAACAGCTGCTGTGTCGTAAGAAAGTGTTGGCATCCATGCCAGGTTACGTGCTGCCATCATCTCGCCTGTCAGAACTAGACGAACTCCAGGCATATCCCATGCTGCGCTTGTATCGATTGACTTGATACGTGCGTGAGCTACTGGGCTACGTAAAATCTCCATGTGGAGCATTCCTGGAAGAACAATGTCATCTACATAGTTACCTTTACCACGAATGAAACGGTTATCTTCAACTCGGCGACGGCTTGCGCCCATTCCACCAATTTTGACTTCGTCTAAGCTCATTATTTTCCGCTCCCTGACCTAGTTGAGTTCCGCGCGCATTTTTTCAGCAGCCCAGAGAACCGCCTTGACGATATTTTGGTAACCAGTGCATCGACACAAGTTGCCAGAAAGAGCCCAGCGAATTTCATCTTCGGTTGGGTTGAGATTCTCTTCGAGAAGTGCCTTTGCTGCCATCATCATTCCTGGAGTACAGAAACCGCACTGCAGCGCATGCTCTTGCTTGAAGCCTTCTTGCAATGGGTGGAGTTCGCTTGCAGATGCAAGGCCCTCAACTGTTTGCACATCGTGGCCATCAGCCTGCACTGCGAACATTGTGCAACTCTTGATTGGGCGACCATCGAAAAGTACGGTGCAAGCGCCACAGTTAGTTGTGTCGCAACCGGTGTGAGTACCTGTCAACTTAAATCCTTGGCGAAGCAAATGTGCGAGCAAGAGTCTTGGTTCGACATTTGCTGTGCGCGCTTCTCCATTTACATTTACCGTTACTCGGCGAACCGGAATATCACTTGCCGGAGGCGTATTTATCTCTTCATAAAGGCTCGACATATTTTTAGGCTACTTTCTGTGCGGAGTTGGCAACGAGGATTCTCTTAACAAATGTTTCAATGATGTGGCGCTTGTATTCGGCTGAGCCACGGTGATCTGTACGAGGCTCTGCCTTAGCAGCCACAAGTGCTGCCGCCTTTGCAATTGTTGCTTCGGTCAACTTCTGACCAATTAGTGCTGATGCTGCTTCATTGGCATCGATGGTCTTTCCACCAACACCAGCAAGTGCAAAACCTGCATTTAGAACTGTGTCACCACTCATATCGAGTGAAACAGCTACTGACGCTGTAGCGAAGTCACCGACGCGACGTTCTAGCTTTAGGTAGCCACCACGAGCAACACCTTTAGGGGCAGGAATTACCGCTTCGATAGCAATCTCGTTGTAGTTGAGAGAATTTGCATAAGGACCAAGGACAAAATCTTTCATCGCGATGGTGCGCTTGCCTTTAGGACCTTGAACAACGATCGAACCGTGTAGTGCGATCATTGTTGCCGCCCAGTCACCTTGTGGGTCAGCGTGACAAACAGAGCCAACAAAGGTTCCACGTACGCGAACGATTGGATCTGCAACTAGTGGCGCTGCTGCGGCAATGGTTGGTTGGCGCTTTGCAATCTCTGCTGACTTTTCCAAATGTTCGTGACGAACAAGGGCGCCTATGTGGAGTGATCCATCGGCATCAAAGCGGATGTAATCAAGACCAGGAATATTGTTGATATCAACAATTTGATCTGGGAAAGCAAAACGAAGTTTTAGCATTGGGACTAGGCTCTGTCCGCCTGCCAATACCTTTGCTTCACCTTTACCAGCATCGAGCAATTTAATTGCTTCCGCAATTGTCTTCGGAGATTCATATTTAAATCTTGATGGATACATATTTAATTTCTCCTAATTGAGTTTTACGGTTACTTGCTCTTCTTGTCTTTTACTGCAACTGGCATTGAATCTGCATCTGGATTTGGTCGCGGTTCTTGATGTGCCGGCCATGGGCCTTGCACTGGTTGACTCGCAACTTTTAAAAATTCTGTAATTTGTGGCCACGCCCAAATTGTTGGACTATCGCCGGTCTTTGGTGAGTTCTCAATAAGTTCAAATAAACGAGGATTGCCGCGTTCATTTCCGGTAGATTCAACGGCCATAGATTTCCCTCTTCCTTTATTGTGTGGAGAAACCTAACATCCAGGACTAGCACCCGCAAGAAGTTTGCAGTTAAAAATGAACAAATTTGAACTGTTATCTGTTTGTTATTTGTTCACAATACGAACTACAGGGCGAACTATAAGCCGCCGGTCAGCCCAGCTAGATCTTCAGGGGTATCAATATCCTTGCCCCTTGCCAGTTGGTCCAGGGAGATATAAAAGACATCGTCTCGTCCTTTGAGAAAATTACGGGCTCCAAAATCTCCAGTAGCGCTCTCCATGATTTCTTTCCAATATTTACGTGCAAATTTGACTGGATGACCTGGCTTTCCATCAAAAGTTCCGATAACGATTTCATGGGAAGCATCTGCAACTTCAGCGATCGCAGCAGCGGTCATTCCAGGAAGGTCTACGAGTGAAATTATCGCCGCAGAATATTCAGGATTCTTTAGTATCGCTTCAAGTCCGACGCGAAGTGAACTTCCCATTCCGGTCTGCCAATCTGGATTTATCAGAATTTGGGCGCTCGGAACTTCTCCTTGCCATGCTCCAAGAACAACATATACATCTCGAATGCCGGCATCGTGAAAAAGCCTCACTGCTCGATCGACTAATCGTTCGCCAGCTATTTCTATGGTTGCTTTTGGGCCACCCATGCGTGAACCAGATCCGGCCGCTAATATAATTCCAACCTGCATCGCTATACTTTACGTCATGCGCGAAATCATTCAAGAGGTTTTGCCATCTTTTAAATCCAATAAACCTTTTGCCCTTGCAACTGTAACTCGCACCTGGAGTTCAGCTCCTCGACCAGTAGGTGCTGCAATGGCAGTTCTCGATTCAGGCGAAGTCATTGGCAGTGTTTCTGGTGGATGTGTTGAAGGTGCTATTCATGAAGCATCTCTGGAAGTCCTTAAGACAAAAATATCCCAATCTGTAACGTACGGCGTAAGTGATGACAACGCCTTTGCAGTCGGCCTAACTTGTGGCGGAACAATTGAGCTTTACATTCAATATATTGATCAAGCCACATTTCCTGAATTTGCCGAGGTGGCAGATAAAATTGAAGATAAGCAGGCGGTTGCGGTAGCAACCCTCGTCAACGCGAAAACTGGCATCGGGGCGCGCATAGTTCTTTCTAAAAATGAGGCATCTGGAACGCTTGGAAATTCACAGCTAGATCACGCCGCTATCGAAGGTGCCCGCGCACTTCTGATGCATGGAACAACTAAGACTCTAAAGCTGGGCCCAAATGGTGAAAATCGTATGGATGATGTCGCAGTATTCGTTGAATCATTTGCACCAGCGCCACGAATGATTATCTTCGGCGCTATCGACTTTGCGGCGGCGGTAGCTCGCATCGGAAAATTTATGGGTTACTACGTGATCGTTTGTGATGCTCGTGAGCTATTTGCAACCAAACGCCGTTTTCCTGATGCTGACGAAGTAATTATTGATTGGCCGCATCGCTATCTTCCAAAAGTTGAAGTCGATGAAAGTACTGTTATCTGCGTACTTACCCATGATCCAAAATTTGATGTGCCTGTTCTTGAAATTGCACTTCGTACCACCGCAGGTTATATCGGCGCAATGGGAAGCAGGCGCACCCATGAAGATCGACTCTTAAGACTCAAAGAAGTTGGGATGACCGATGCAGAACTTGCCAGACTCAAATCCCCAATTGGGTTAGATCTAGGTGGAAGAACTCCGGAAGAGACTGCAATTTCCATTGCCGCAGAAATTATTTCGAATCAAGTGGGTGGAACTAATCAACCACTAACTAAAGGCTCTGACCCAATTCATAAAGCTTCCCTTGCCAGCGAGGATGAACCCGCACCTGTCATTAGTTAAATAACTAGTTAAACGGAATCCATCTTGCAGTTGTGCCCGCTGGATTTACTCCAGGGCTAATTAGCGCAAATCCTTGAGCATGAGCTACTCCACGTAACATCGCCGAACCTAGGTAAGCAGTTGGTGTAAATATCTTGCCATTAACCGTTCCTGGCACCAGTCGAGAAAATCCCTCGGGGGTCGTAAGTGAAGAAGATAGTTCAACTTCTGTTACTTCTTTTCTCGATCCACCGAGTAATGATGCAATCAATGGCTCGCCAAATGAATATAAAGCTGCCAGTGCCGATTGTGGATTTCCTGGAAGTGCGAGGAAGGCTATATCTCTGCCGCCTTTTGCAACACGGGCGAGCAGTACGTGATAACCAGGACGCACCTTTGCGCAATCAATGACCATCGTTGCGCTTAAATTATTTAGCGCCGGCTTTACATAATCCCGCGGGCCATCAGCTGTTCCGCCAGTTGTGATGATTAAATCAACCGAGTCGAGTACTTTTGCAATCTCAGCGTTAAGCACATCAAGATCATCCTTGATAAATTCTGCAGAAAAAATCGTTGCACCCATCTTGGTCAGCAAAGCTGGTAACTGCGGGCCGAGTGAATCTCGAATTGCACCATCTATTGGGACTCCAGAATGGATTAGTTCATCACCAAGAAAAAATATTGCTACCAGCGG
>Ga0209299_1000835_pt1 | contig 17190 bp, 17 predicted proteins | sample S_140806_MF_Meta_FD_187326 | JGI IMG/M metagenome (GOLD analysis project Ga0209299, IMG submission 187326) | Freshwater microbial communities from Lake Simoncouche, Canada to study carbon cycling - S_140806_MF_MetaG (SPAdes) (version 2) | ecosystem: Environmental > Aquatic > Freshwater > Lake ...
TAAATCTTCCTGTACCTGTAACATCTAAAGCGTAAGTAGAAGCAGTTGCAGTTCCAATTAATACCTTACCTGCAAAATAGTTATTATCACTTGCTCCTGATTGATACACTCCCCAACTATAAGAAATTTGTGAATTTAAATCACTTCTTAAATCATCTACATATAAACCTGCTAATGTTGTAACAATACCACTAAATCCAGTTTGACCTGACCATTGTTTTGGTGCTATAACCCTAAGACCTGATAATGTTGTAATATTTCCTGTATTAGATAAATTAAATGCTCCTACATAATTTGATAAATGACCTATAAAACTACCTGTATTACCCTTGAATAAAGTTGCACTACTACTTGCGTGTATTGATTGACTTGTAGGAGTAAAACTTGTAACCGAATTAGAGTAATAAACTCCACCTAAACCAGCTAAAGCATATTGATTGCTTTCACTTCCACCAAATGTTTGGTCTACTTGACCTGAAATACTAACCCTAGTTGTATTTATTGAAAGACCTGTATTATAAAAATAACCTTGACCTGCTACATTTAAAGCATAGTTTGTAACACTTGAATATGCACCATTAGTAAATGTAGGATTAATATAAACTGCACTTAATACATCACTATTCGCTGCTGCTACTAAAGTAGGAGAAATAGTTAAATATCTTCCTATTGATGATGATGCCGTTACGCTTCCTGTTATAGTCCTTAAATTAGTATTACCACTAAATGAACTTGTGCCTGTAACTTCAAGATTATAACTACCACTTGGAGTTGCTCCTATCCCTGTAATACCTTTAAGATAATTATAAGCAGTACCATCCATATAAAGATTATAATTCGTAGAAAACCCACTTGTAGGAATAGAACCACGAAAACCATAGTTAGTTAAAGCATAACCACCTGAAGAAGCATTACCCAATGATTCATCTGCATCAAATCCTACTTGAATATTAACGATTCCACCATATATTTGGGCTTTATCTGCTTTATAATGTGCTAAATATCCTATTGTAAAAGCACCTGTACCTATTAACCAAGACCTTGACCTAAAATAATAAGCAGCACTTGTTACATCACTATATATCCTTCCTTCACTCATTATTCCAGTTATAGTAGAACTTCCTGTCATTGCTTGTGTTACTGCTAAATTTGGAGTATAACTAGGACTTGTTGAACCTACTTGTAAAGGACCAGATAAAGTACCTCCTGTTAATGGAAGGTATCCACTTAATGCACTACTATAATCAGGAATATTTAATGTATTAGAAACAAATGTTGATGCTCCACTACTTCCTGTTGTTGTTAATGTTATTGTAGCTTGTTTAGTTCCTAATTGAGTTTGAATAGCACTTGTAACACCTTTAACGTAACTTAATTCAGTTAATGAAGGATAAGTCGCCAATGCCAAACTTGATATTGTTGTTGAACTATTCCAATAAGCTATTGTGTTTATTGTTCCACTTAAAGCATTAGCCTTAGAATTAAACGTTGTCCAATCAGTAGAAGTTAAATATCCATTAACTGAAGTCGTAGCAGCAGGAATAGATATTGTATTTGTAGTTCTAACTAAAGGGCTAGAAAATGTTAAAGCACTTTCTTTGCCATTAAATGTACTCCAATCAGTTGAACTTAATGCTCCTCTATTTGTAGCACTAGCCGTAGGTACATTTAAAGTAATTACAGGAGTTGTAGTTCCTGTTGCAACTGTACTTGATAAATCCGTTCCTGTTGTTCCTAATGTTAAAGCAGCTACCGATGTAACTGTTCCCACACTCCAAGTTCTATCAGCACTTAAATCATAAGCAGTACCATTTATAGTTAATTGTCTTGAAGTAGGTACATAAGAACTTAGATTGCTTGTTAAAGCTAAAGTACCTGAAGCATTAGGGAAAGCATAATCTCTATTTGCACTTAACCCAGATACATTTAATAAAGCCCTAATCGTTGAAGCATTAGCAATAGTTAAATAACCATCTTCCATTGTAACCATTGAATGACCATCTACATCTTCAAAATGTAATACTCCATCAGTTAATTCTAATGAACCATACCCTGCATTTGGTACATCATACAACCAAAGTTTAGCAGTTTTTAAATCAAATAATCCTAAGTTAACATCAGCACTTGCACCAGTATAAGGCACAAACCCAGTCAAAGAAGGGAATGTAGTTAAATCACCTGCTCCGTTTATGTACTGAAGATTTGTTCCATTAAAACCTATGTTTATTGTTCCACTTGTTGTAATTGGAGAACCTGTAATATTTAATGAATCTCCTGTTTCAGTAACTGCTACACTTGTAACTGTTCCTGTTGCACCACTTGCTCTTTGCCATATACTACCACTATAAATAACTTGGTCTCCTACAAAGAAAGATATAGGACCAGCACCAAAGTTTGTTGTACCTGCTACATTACATAAATAAACATCTCCAGCATTACCTATTCCGTTTACCAGAGTAGGAGTATTTGTATTTGCATTCCAAGTTCCTAGATACTCCATTACAGAGTTAGGTAATTGAGATACTAATATCTTTCCACTAGAATCTAACTTAGGAACTCCATTAGCCACATTAAAAGCTAATGAACTTAATACACCACTTGTTCCAATGATTACATCTTGTAAATCTCTTACTTTAGCACCACCTGTTATTTGTATCTGTTGACTCATATTAATTATTGAAATATTCCTCTTATAAATTCATCACTTTCTAATGCTCTACCAAACTTAACCTCTCCTGTTGCACTTAAGAAGACTATTTGGTCTCCTGTAGGTATTCCACTTGAGTATATCTCCCTTACTTCTACACCACCTCTTGTAAACCCTAGACAAAGCTTTCCTATCATATCAGTCCAAGTGATAGAGTTCTCTCCACCTGCTGCCGTATATTGCTTCATATAAACTTGTCCACCTGCTGTTATTACTGTTCCACCAGGAGTTGGTACTGTTCCACTTATCACATATTCTCCAGTTCCTTGCAAAGATATCGAATAACTAGAACTATTTTCCATAGGGCCTGATAATGAAATATTAGTAATATTAGCTGAACCTGTAAATACAGATAAGCCTAAATCACCACTACCGTCACCATTATCATTATCTATGCTAAACTTAATAATGATAGGAGCTTTTGTTAATTGCAATTGTTGTAAAAGAAGATAACTATAATCATTGTTTAAACACATTAATCCATCACAAGATAAATCCCAACTTGTTTGAGCATTTTTAAACTCTCTAAAACCACCTGAGTCACTTGTAGTAATTTCTAATTGATCTACACTAGTATTAAAACTACAACTAGTAGCAGAGCCAAAAGGTGTGCTTAAATTTGTGTCAGGATTATAATAATATAAAATTATATTAGTTCCGTTAATTACTGATGCCATTATGTATTATAATTTAGATATTTAATAGGGCTTGTTGTTGGTGATGTTGTTATTAGGTTTATAGAATAAAGATTAGCATCTATTTCAGATTGCTTTAAATCCCACTTAAAATCCATACAGATGTATTCTTTAGTTCCTACACTAATCATAGTATAACTAAAATATTTATTGAATGGATTTAATAATGTTACAAACGAACCTTCTATCACTATAAAGTTTTGCATTATATTCTTTGAGCCATTATTTATAACCCAAAGATATAGATAGTTGGCTCCTTCAGAATTATCATAATACCAAACATCATTTAAGACATTCATATATTCATCTGACATATATGATATAAATGAAGTAATATTCGATGCTGCGTTTTGTTGAGTATTTATGTAATCATAAGGCATTACAGTATTGTCATAATTATAAAAATTATTATCATAGTCTATATTGCCTGAAGTAAAACTAGCATCAGAAGTGCTTTTTTCTACTAGTGCATTTATATTGTTAATACCAGCTGGATCAGTTCCGCTATCTGAACCTCCATAAACCTGAAGCTTAAAGTAATCAAAATAACTATCTTGCCCAATACCATTACCTTCATAAATTCTAGCTGAGAGTTTACCTGAAACAGGTATTTTTAAGGCTATATCTATTCCAGCAGTTATTGAGTCATAAGCATTAAAGGTATTTACAGCTACTGAAAATGTGTTATCATTTTGTAAGAAATAAGAGACAGCATTATCACCTTGTAAGAATATGGCAACATCTGTATTTGTACCACTATAAACATAGTTTTGTAACCAATCTATTGTTATAGTATCTCCAACCTTAACCGTTATATCATTACTCTTTATATACTTTGTAACACTTGCTGCTCCTAAAATCTTTGCAGCATATCTTCCTGTACTAAGCGTAAATTGTTCTATTATTGAACCACCTCCAAAGGTCACCCAATTATACATAACTGTTGAAGAACTCCAAGCTTGAAACTCATCATTTCTTACCCCAGTTCTAATAAATTTCTTTAAGTCTGTTTTAAATGTAATGCTTTTCTTAGGTAATCCTAGTCTGTTAAGTTGGCTTTGACCTGATTGCTTAAAAGTATCTCCATTAACTGTAATAGTATCAAATACAACCGAAGTAGGTGTAGATTGATATACTCCACTTGAATTGTAACTTGTTATCCTTGGATTACTAGAACCATTGCATAATTCCATATAATCCATTAAATACCATTTCCCATCATTTTGATAACAAACCATACCAAAACGAACCATTATATATTCTAATATTTCATAATAAGTAAAGTATGAACCTGCATCTTTTAGTAGAGAATTTTTATATATGTATATGCTTTCTAATTGTCTTCTTGATCCTGTATGGCTTATATCTGCATTCTCAAATAAAAATGAAGTAGCAAATGGTAAGTCCATATTTGTAGCACTTAGACATTGAGTCATTAAATCGTGTAATGTAATTCTATCTGCTGCTCTGAATCCTAGAAATTGTTCAGAAGTTCCCTGGTAGTAAACATCGTTTTTAAGGAAGTGAAAACCATCAGAGAATGATAATGAAAATTCATAAGGGGATATATCAGGTATAGAAACCTCCGTAATGGGCAAATAGAAGCCTTTGTAGACATCTTCATCCCAGGAGTAGGTAGAACTATTATAAGTTCCTGAAATGTACGTATCAGTCCTTATTCCCTTCTTTACAAGCAAATAAAAATCAGTACCATTACAAGTTAAAAATTGGCTTACATCAAAGGTAGAATCAACAATCATTGTGAATGTTGCCTTAGTTGCTATAATTGGCCTATAACCAATCTCAGATGTTCTATCTGTTTCTATTAAAACAGGACTAGCATTAGATACCATATCATTAATGCTGCCAGTATATCCATTTTGAAATATAGATGCCTTAAATACAGTAGTTGTACTACTTGAGTTATTTTGTTTTGATTTCGAGAATATCGAATCAAATATCAGTCTATATTTCTCTCCGTATGCCATTAAAATATTGTATTTCTATTTTGAGAAGCTTTATTCATAATTATATATAAATCATTACCACTTATCTTAGTAGTTAAAGTACCGCCTCCTATAAGACCTTTTAATTTATCTAATGGGGCAACTACCTCAGGGTTTGATTTAGCACCAGGGTATTCACCCATTAATCCCATTGTAGGGCCACTAATAATACCACCATCTGCAAATGCCTTAGGACTAGCTGTGTCTTTCTTTTTATTTAAAGACCCTTTCAATGCAACACCTGCCGCTATTGCTAAAACACCAATTACTAATCCAGCTTTAAACTGTCCTTTTTCTAATGCGTCTTTTGCTGCTTTTACTAAAGCTGAATACATAATCAATGCCTTTCCAATTTGAATTAAAGCATCAGCTAAAATATTACCTAATGAAGAAAAATCTAATTTACCTGTAAGTACTAAATTACCAATCGTTTCTCCTAATGCTTCAAAACCTTGAGTTATTGTACTATTAAGTATTCCTTGAACTGCTGTAGCAACGTTTCCTAATCCAGTTAATTGTGCTTTTAATCCATTTATAGCTTTATCTATAATAGCAAGAGATTGTTGATTACCAAAAGCAAAAATTCTTGCAACTTCTAATTGTTTGATTTTGTTTTTGATATCCTCTTCCATAAGCGTAACGCTATTCCTATGCAATTTTAATTCGGTTTTTAGTTGTAGTTCCATTGAACTTACATACTCCTTAGTATATTTTGCTTGTCCGTCTGCTTTCTTTTTTTGAATATCATCCCAAGCCCTTTCTGAATCATTATAAAATTTTGTTTCAGCAGCAATATTGGCATTTATGCTATCTTGATTTCTTTTATATTCTTTATCATCATATTCCTTAGCAATTTTATCCATATTTGCTCTATATGAAGCATAATATGTTTCTGAATTAGAAAATCCAGCAACCTTCATTGATTCTAAACCACTTTGTAAATCTAATCCAGCTTGAAATTCTTTTTTAGACCTTTCATCTAAACTATTCAAATAAGCTTTAGTTTCTGCTTCATTAGCTTTAATTCTTAACTCAGCTGCTTTTTTAGCTTCTGCATCTCCTTGAGCACTTGTTTGCCCTTTAGCATTAAATTTAGAAAAAGGATTTGATAGTAATGCTTTTGTATTACCTACTCTTAAATCTTCTAATTGTCTTAATAAAGTTTCATTTGCAATTATACCAGCTTGTAAATTAGTTAGTTCTTGGTTACCCATAAAAGCATCTATTGGATGAATGCCTCTTTCTGCTTTTCTTGTTTCTATTGCTAGATTATTTCTTTTTGAAATTTGTTCTAATGAAATTTCAGCAATTCTTTTACCAATAACCTCTTGCATTTGCTGCTGCTGAATAGCTTCTGTATACAGGTTTACTGCTGTAATTGCAGAATATAGGCCTGTTATTTTTTTGCCTTCTGCTTCATCTACTTTTGTAATTGCTTCTTTAACTTCTTGTAATGCTTTCTTTCTTTGGCCTTCTGTTGAATTAACATCAGTCATGACTGCAATCAATCCTTGTAAGTTAGAAATCTCAGCAGTTGTATAATTTACACTATTTTTAAGCTCATCATTAGTTTCTTTAATTGATTTCTTCCAATCTTCATTAGTTTTTGTTGAACCAAAAGCACCATTGTCATAAGCTGTAAAAAATGCAATTATTGCTGAAGTTGCAAAATATATACCACCAGTTACACCAGCAAAACCACCTATTAATGCAGGTAAGTTATTTTGAATACCTCTAAACCCATAAGGCAAATCTTGTATGACTAATGCTAAATTAGTCCATTGCTGATTTGATTTTTTTACTGCATCCCCAGCTCCACCAATAGCTCCTGTGGTTTTACCAGCAGTTTGAGCTACTTGACCTAAAATTTTATTTGTATCTTCTAAATTCTTATTAGTAACTTTTACATTACCACTTACGATTGTGGCAGTTTTACCCATGCCTTCCAACGCTTTTGTAATGGTTTCAATTACCTCCTTGGTTATCCCAATGTCTGCCTTAATCTTAACTACTATATTCTCTTCTGCCATTATCTTATAAGTTTATAAATGTCCATATTTTTTAAGTACAGCCTTTAATTCATCCTCATCCATAACTCTAGGCTTGACAAAGTTACGAGTATCGCAGTCTAATTCAATTAGCTCACTAGGTTTAACCTTCTTGCCTTTTGGTAATTGAATATTAATCAGCATTGTTGTCTGCCATCTAGTTCTAATCCATTGTTGCTCTTCCTCGTGCCTATATCCATACCAAACAAAATCTAACTCAGCCATCGTCATCTCCCAAAACAAATGGGGAAGCACTTTGCACTCCCCCATTGTATATTTCTCTATATCAATCCACTCTAATTTTTTTTTACTCCATCCTTTTTACTTGACTTTGTTGGTGCAGTTTCTATTTCACTATTTAAACTTTCTGTTAGTGCTTTCATTACATCTTGGAACTTTTGACTTCCCATCCCTCCTATATCATCTACCCAATCACACACCTCAATTTCAGTAAAGGTTGGTGTTATACCTTGTGAGTATAATGGATATTCAGCAGCAGCTTTTAGTAAGTTGATAATAGCATCTAAAGATGATTGTCCACTTAAAGCCTCTCCTATGTCAGAAGGCCCTATGCCTTGTAATTGGCAGAATCTTTTAAGACTCCAAGTACAAAAACGCATCGGTATCTTCTTTCCATCGGAAAGAGTTAATTCAAATTGTCCTCTCATTTTGGTTTGGTTTGGTTTGTTATTATTAGTTGGTATCTATATCCAATACTCCTGTTCCTTTGAAAGAAACTGAATAAGTAACTGGATTCTCCATATCAGCGGTCATATCTACACTCTCAATAAAAGCATAACCTGAATAGATTACATCACCTGCAACTGGAGTTACACCATCTACTACAAAGTTATTTACTGTTGTAAATTTAACTTCTACTGGTGTTCTTTCAATTGCTAAAGCATTTAATTCAGCTGTGCTAATGTAAGGAGCAGTTGATCCTGGGATTACTGTAGCCAAGCCATCGGTTGTTAAAGACCAAGACCTTTGTCCACCAATCTCATCAGCCCATCCTAAACTTTGTTTTGTTGATGCGTCTGGAGTATCGATAGCCAAACTTAAAGAACAAGAAGTAGCATATCCTATTACTTCTGCTCCTACTAGAACTACTAATGAAGTTCCGTTAAATACACTTGTTGTTGCCATTTTATTTTATTTTTCTTTTATGTTAATTGATTCACGAAATGATTGACTGTTAGTACCCTTCTAAACACATATACTTCATTTACATAATCAAAGGTAGCATTGTTAGAGCTAAACCTTCTAGTTACTATTTTAAAATCAGGTTCAGTATTTGGATAATCAGGTGGATTTACTCCTATTATGCCTAAAAGTTCATTAGCATAATCATCTACCGTTTTTTGTCCTACTTCACCTGCTTTAAAGGTTGTATAAACTATGTCAAATTGAATCGTAACATCAAAACCGAAGCTTTGTTTATTACTATTCTCTGATTGTGTTTGACTACTAATAATCAAATAAGGTGGCTCTACAGTATCAGGTGCTATGGTGTCATAGGCATCTAAAGAGTAGGATTCCGATATAAACTTATCAAAATAAGCTTTCCTTAATGTATATCCGCAGTCCTTCATTTTGGTACAAATTTAACGAAATATATTTATATCCTAATTTTCTTAATCTTATTAACCATTTTACCTAAAACTTCGCTATATGAATTAAACATAAAAGGCCTATAAGGCATCCCTATTAACTTTTTATTTTTCTTAAACGTCAAAGCATAAGTTTCTAATTCATTCATATTTATATTTGGATAAACTGGTATTCCAAACCCCATATCTCCTGTACCAAATTCAACATAAGCCGCATATCTAGCTTTAGCAAATACTGTTGCTCCTTCACCTTCTGCATAAGTAGTAAATCCAATAGAATTTGCTAGATTATTAGTTCTTTTATATTTAGAATTAGGATTTATCTTTGGTAAATTTGACGCTCTTTGATTTGCTTTAATAGATATCTCTTTAACAGATTCATTTATAATCTTTACAGTTTCCATCTGAATTGTTTCAGATGCTTTTTGTAATTTTTTAATTAGAGCATTACCTCCATCTATTGATACATCAAAACTACTCATTACTTCAAACTTGAACAGCCTATTAGATAATATTGATTCTCATCACGTTCATTTATAATAGAATTAATCATATAAGTTCTTGATTTATAACCTATTACAAGAGAATTAGTAAATACTTTTTCGGTAGTATATCTTATTCTAAATAAAATTGTATCGTTTAAATTGTCTTTACCTGCTATGTTAGTCCTTGAGTTTGAATCAGTTACGACTTGAGCCCAAGAGGTATAATAGTTGGACAAGGTATTAACCTGACCACCTGCCCCATCAGAAGTACCTGTCTTGCTTTTAAATATAATCCTTTGTTTAAACTGACTTATCATTAGAGGATATAGTTAATTCTTTTAAATGGTTGTATAAGCTCGTATGCGGTCATTTGTGTCTCACTTAGCTTGTCGTTTGGACTTTCAGATGACCTGAAGTCATAGAGGTCAGAAACAAGCTTTAAAATGGCATTGTAGATGCTTGATGGAACTGTTGTAAACCCACACTCGTAGGTAAACCTAAATTCATTGGGGCCAACAGTTCTAAAGAATACCTTTTTATAGGTTTCTCCTAAAGTATAATAATCAAATTCAGCAGTAAGTTCAATCCACTCACCACCTGAAAAAAATTCAATTTTTGATATGGTATTAATTGGTGCGTATGGAGGTTCTATGAACTCATCCACAAAGGCAACCACTTGTAATTCTCTTGGAGAAAATGCAATACCTGCATACTGCTCCAATCTTTTTATTGCAGAGTCAATTAGACCTTGAATCAAGGTGTCATCCTCATTAAAATCTACCCTTAAATAGTTTTTAGCTGCCTCTAAAGTGACAATAATGTCAGTAGGTTCTGTTATTGTCGTAATATCTCTAACGATCTGCATATAAATATATTAAAAAGGTAGGGGCTTTTACACCCCTACCTAAATTAGGAACTAATTAAGCACCAAAAGTACCTGTTACAAATGCACCAGGATAGTAAATTGGGAATGCAATTCTAGCCTCAACACGAACTGTGATTAAGTTCTTAGTGAAGTTGTCAGCATCAAACTCAGAGAACTGAATATTGATACCTTGATTTTGCATAATTTGAGCACCCATAGCCCAGTCACCTACTAAGAAAGTACCAGCTGTGATAGCAGTTGATTGGTAAACAGGAATACCAGCGATAGATAAAGTTCCATCAGGAGATACAACTGTAGCACCAGGTAAAGAGTATGGAGAATTAGTGTTCTGAGTTAACATAATTTGAGCCCAATCAGTTGGGTTAATTAAGATACCAGTTACATTGTAGTTTGCAGCAGCAACTTGAGCACAAGACTCAATGATTTGAGCTACATAAACTGCAGAAGAACCGCTATAACTAGCAGCAACACCTAAGATACCTTGTAAGTTTGGAGAAGTTCCATCACCACTTAATAATTGGTAATCTTCAGCTACTAAATACTTCTCTAACAAACGAGCTTGTAAGAAAGAAGTCATAGCAGGAACATCATCCAACATTTGACGAGAGATTCTTGTGAAACCAGCAATGTACTGAGCAGCAGCATCAGACATAGTAATGTCAAAATCAACTTGTGATTTAGAACTACCTTGTACTTGAGGAGCTGGGTTGCCTTCGCCACCTGTTTCTTTAGGGAAAGTAAACAAACCAGTTGATAATTGACCAATTGGAGTGATACTTCTTACGTGAACCTTACGAGAAGGTAAAGCGTAAACTTGATTTGCATATTGACGAGGAATGTCACCAGTTAAGTTGACAGCTTCAGTCATTGTACCTGCTGATTTAGCATCCATTACGAAAGATGTGCTCTTATGCTCACCTCTTGCAATCTTACCAATGTTGTCAGCGTTCTTCTCTATTCCTTCAGCTAATAACTGATTGAAAGACTTTGTTTCGTTTTGATTCATTTTAACACGATTGTTTTTTGCTTCTAATTTTTCTATTTCATCTTTTAATACAGAGATGTCTGCTTTTACCGCTTCCATTGCGATATTGTTTTCTGCTTTTGCAGATTCAAATGCTTCTTTAACTTCGCTTTTAACTCCGTCAAATGCACCTTTTACTTCTTCTAAGTTCATTAGTTGAAAATTTTAAATGATTGTAAATAATTGACAAGCTCCATCTCAGCCTTGACATTCGGATTTTCGACTTCTTCCAATGCTTTCTCAAGCGGTTGTGAAACTTCGATAATTGAACTTTCGTTTTCGATTTCAGATAGATATTGTTGTAATTGCTTTAGCCTTAACTCTAACAACTCAAATGTTGCATCTGTAAAGTTGCCTGTTCTTAAAGACTTAATCGTTTTATTGATTTCATCTATAACTTCAGGCTTCCCTTCAGCTTTAACACTTACTGTCGGAGTATTAGCATTGGCTCCCCATAAAACGGATGAGCCTTCGTACAATTTAATTTCTGTGATTTCATTGAACTGCCCTTTAGATTGAGACTTAACAGTCTGAAATCCTATAGAGTGTTCTGTGATGTGACCTGCTTTGTATAATTCATACAGATCATTTCCTAATGTTGTATTAGGAAGTTTTACTTGAGCCTTTAAACCAAAAGCATCCTCTTGCATACTGAAAGGTTTAGCGATAGGTTTATCGGTAGAGTGGTTCATTAAATGCCATACTCTGTTTTTAGCTTGGGGGCCGTTTTCTTTTAAGGTTTTAGTAAAAGCACCTGGGGTGATTATGTCACCATCGCTATCTACGTTACCAAAGGCACTATAATAAACCATAATGGTTCTATTACTGTCTTCCATATCAATGGGAGCACCTTCTACCGATTTCTTGTTATAAAAATTACTCATATTTATTTGTTTAATCAACATACACCGTGCAGCATCGGCAATTACAATTGTTTCTTGCCCCTCCACTTGCATCGTGTGCGTATTGCATTTCTATTACACCATAATTTGGAGTGTTTACCAGGAATGGTTGATTCACAGGTAATCTTACTCCCCCAGCATCAGGATTTGTTTGGCTATCTAAAGTTTGGTGCCAGTTTCTTGGATTACCAACATACTCAGCGTGAACCCATTGCTTGAGCAAAGGTATGTTAACTTTTTGTGCTGCTCCTAATGCTCCTGTGCTAAGTGCTTGATGTGATTCAGTCCTTGCGATTAATAAACTTCTTGCGTTGTTTATTTTACCTTCTCTTAATAACTGAATCGCCATATTATTCACTTCGTCAGTTGTTAGATTGTTTGCTCTTCCATAATCAATAGCTTGGTTTAATAACCTTGCAATCTCATTATCTGTTGTGTTCTGTATGCCGTACATCTTAGGGCCACTATAAGCAGTCCAATATGTAAGCATAAAAGCTAACCAATCCTTAAAGATTGAATCCGTATTAAAATCTACAGAGTCATCTTTTTTATACTTGTCAAACATCTTTTGATACGTCATCGCTGTGTATCCTCCAACTCCTTCATACAAAGTTCGTAAAATATTAGAAACTTTATCTTGATTAAAGAATGTCTTCCTAAAATTTACTACTTGTTGTGCTCCTAGTTCTTTCACCAACTCTGCAGCTTTATTAAAATCAGCTTGTAAAGCAGATTGTAATTTTGGCCTATATTCAGTTATTGCTTTCCTTGCAATTACTTGTTGCAAGTTGAATTGCTGAGCAGGTGTTTTTATTTTTGGCATTAATCATTGCTTTTAGCATCTACCTTTTCTAGCATTTTACCAGCTGCAGTAAAAACAGCATCTAATCCTTGTTGAGCAGAACGTTGTCTAATAGCAATAAGCCCTGCTCTATCTACGTGCTCAAAATCAGATGTATAAACATAATGATAATGGTCTTTTGTTTTTGGATCAGCTTGACTGTTGATTCCTAAATGCCATTGTCCATAAGCTTCAATACCATTAGCATCAATGTAATCATTTTCTGCTTGAGAAGTAGGATGATTCCAAGTTGATGGATTGATAATATCACCACTAGCGATTAATTCATTTGCGTGAGCAATTCCACTAGGATTTGTCTTGTCTGTCTTTTTAAGTTCTATATCTGCTATAACAGCTTTCAATAAAACATCGAATGAGTTAAATTCCATTAGTCTAAAGTTAAAAGATAAATTGTTTCAGCAATTAATTGTGCAATCTCATCGATTTGGTTTTGTATCCACGATTCGTTATACAAGGTAACTCTTTGGTTTTGTAAGTATGCGTATAACTCTTGGAAATATACTATTACCATTTCTGTGTCTTGATAGTCTTTAAGTGTTTGTACAGAATAACCCATTGGTCTTCCATAGATACCACTTACTGACTCTACCAATCCATCTATATGTTCTAAAACTCCATCGTAATAATTCTGCAAAGCCTTATGCGTAGAGAAATCATCTGTTTGATGATGCCATACGATTGCTTGTTGCTTAGAAGTATGAAGTTGTGATATAAATTCAACAAAAGTTGCCATAGTTATTATTTTACTGGTGGAATATTGTAATCGCCTTGTTGTTGTGCATCCATTGGATTTTGTAGCATTGTAATCTCAGCTATTGGTAAATAACCTGCTGGAATATAAATCTCATCCATTGTTTGGTCGTGTACAACATCATAACGCATAGCTGCTCTTTTCTCGTTAGGTGTAATCCACCAAGATTGAGATAAGATAGCAGAAAGCTCTTTCATATCCTCTTGCAATTCAGGGAAGACAGTAATATCAAAATCGATATAGTAATCTTTCCCCATTTCATTAGCAAAGAATCTATTCAAAGCATCACGAAGTAAAACTAATTCAGGAAGTACAACTTGTGTAAGCATTTCCTTCTTAGCTTCCTTCATATTGTTATAAGTCTTGTTATCAGGATCATTAAACAAAGCAGAGTTAACTCCGTAAACATTACAAAGTTCTCTAAGTGTTATTTTCTCTGATTCTAATATTTGTAAATCAACTGGACTCATTCCCATATTCACCCAACCTAATTTCGCACCTGCTATTAAAATGTTTCCTGCGTTCTTAGCAATACGACCTCTTGTTCCATATTGATTGTAAAAATCTTCTTTTAACTTACCAGCTTGTTCAGGGCCGAAATCATTTGATTCGTCTGCATACAAGATACCCTTAGGGCCTTGATTTTGTAACATACCTACAGAGGTATCCTTAGCATCGTTAGAACGTTGTATAGTTCTATACGCAGCTTGAAGGGGACTCAATCCGTAAAGCTGTTGAGCATTCGTGTTGAAAATGGGATTGAAGTATTTCAGATGGATGACATCCTCTTTTGCTAACTTATCCCACCCAACTAAAGTAAATTGGTAGCCTTCAACCCCATTGATTGTACCATCGCTAATAATTGCGATATATTGAGGTGGGAGAGTAACAAGTTCAGAAACTTTTCCACTAGCTAATCTGTTCGCCCATATATATGAGTTTCCAGTTATTAGTTTATAACCAATGACATTTTCTAGTAATTCAGAAAACGATTGATATTCGTTAGGAGCTTCTAATAATTTATTTAAGGGAGTATCAGCAATTTCATCAAGTGCTTTTACTCTAACCATTTCAGCTTTTGCTAAATCGGCTGTGCTTTCAGCATTTAAGATAGTTGCTTTGTATCTATTTAATTCTTTTCTATTCTTAACCTTGTAAACATAAAACGGAACTGTTGATACAGTTTTACATATACGCTTCACTACAGAATAAACCTCTGAGTTAAGTGTATAATCAGCTACAAATTTTTGATAGTCTAAATTAGGATAAATTGGTCTTCCACCTATGATACCTCCGAAATTGGGAAGGGGATTCGCACCCAAGTTTTTATCTTTATTGTTAGTAGCCTTTTGTTTAAAAGGATTTACTGCAGATAATATGTCTGTTAAATTCACTATAAGATATTTTTACAAAAGTAACAAATTTTTAGCCTAAACAATCCAACCTCTCTTAGCTTTTGCATATTTTGAATAAATAGCATAACGCATAGCATCCATTAAATGGTCTCTAAACTTAACAGGTTCATCCATTGTGTTGCCATCGTGGTCTGTTTTCCATTTGTAGTTTTTAATCTCATCTAACAAATCCAAAGACTCAGATTTTACAAATAATGGAAATGATTTGACCTTGTTGATTCCTGCAAAGACATCTTTGGTAGCTGACTTCAAATTAAACCCTGCTTTGTTTACTTCGGCTATTGTCTTAGGTTCAGCAGCATCAGCGAATATCTCATCTCTACGAGATAGTCCCATCGATTTAAGACGATCTATCAAAAGTGAGGTTGACATCTTGGTATCATATATCAATTGTTCGACATATAAGTCCCCATCAAAGTTTTTAACCCTAACTAGGGCCGTTTGGTTGTTATAACCAAAGTCAAGTCCGTAGAAAACTTCTCCACCCTCAGGGAAATTCCTTCTTCTTCTCCAATGTGAATAAATCGTAGCCTCACTAATAGCCCTTTCCCCTAATCCATATACCCTCCAATATTCGTGGTCAGCATCTTTAAGCCTTTCAATTTCCGCAATAATGTTTTTATCTAGGAAAGGATTGTCTTTATAAGTGGTAATCGTAAAGTCAGTATCCTCTCTAGGAATGACCTTATCGTAAATCCAGGAGTAATAATCGGATGGATTATAGTCAATTACGATTTTATCCGTAGTTCTTAGGGCTAATTGCATCCAAGACTCGTAATTCACCTCATTTGCCTCGTTAATGAACAGATAATGTCTTTTACGACCTCTAATCTTCTGAGGTTGGTCAGTAGATACAAATTCTACAGTATTTCCATTTAGGAAATATAAATTCTCTGATTTATTGTGTTTCTCCTCTGAGTATAGCCCATATTTAGACAATATCTCGATAAAGTCTCTCATAACGGAACCTTTGATGCTTGGTAGGGATGAACGGCAAATAGTTAGGGTTTTGCCCTTCTCTTGTAGGAGCTTTACGATAAACCAGGTAAGCACATTGTAAGTTTTGCCTGACCTGGTACCCCCTTGCATCACAGAAATCCTTTTCTTAGAGTTGTTGAGTACCTCAAAGACGACATTGGTGGTTACTTCCATATAAATAAATTAAAATTTTTGGTTTGCTCAAGTCAAAGCTAATACTTTTGGTTTTATAGGAAGGTAGGGGTAACATAAGTCATAATGTGCCTTATATGACACATTTAATGCGAATATGAGTCATTAATGACCATTTATGAATCATTAGTGAGCCGTTTATCAATCACTTTCGGCTCAAAAGTCAACTTATAGCTTTACTTTTTGATTGCATGAATTTTTCCATAAATTTCATTCATCAACATAAAAGCTATTTAGAAGCGATTTAAGACACTCTGTATCATTTTGGATAGATAGTACTACTCAAAGGTAGATAATGGCTAGAATCGTCTTATATTGACAAATAGAGCTATTCTTCGTAATTACCAGCTTCATTCTCTAATTCTACCTCTTTATCATACTCGTAAAGTGGTATATCTTGGATATTGGCAGCTTCAGTAGCAGGAACTACAAAACCACTATCTTCTAGTTGCGAATTCTCATCACCATCTAGCTTTGGAACATCATCAACGTGATTAGCCTTTAAGACGTTAACAGTAATCTGCTTCACCACATCACCTTCGTGAGCTACCTCTTGTCTTTCGATGTATCCTCTACGCTTACCTTTTGTCTTAAGCAAGAACATAGTAGCTAACGTATCACCCTTAGCA
>Ga0209299_1000841_pt1 | contig 17130 bp, 13 predicted proteins | sample S_140806_MF_Meta_FD_187326 | JGI IMG/M metagenome (GOLD analysis project Ga0209299, IMG submission 187326) | Freshwater microbial communities from Lake Simoncouche, Canada to study carbon cycling - S_140806_MF_MetaG (SPAdes) (version 2) | ecosystem: Environmental > Aquatic > Freshwater > Lake ...
CAATCAAAGGAATTACGGACTTTCCACTCATGCCAAAATGCCGCATAATCCTGTCCATCAGGAAAACAACCCTCGACATATACCCTGAATCTTCCAAAAGGGTAATAAACAAAAACAAAAAAGCTATTTGTGGGATAAATACCAGAATACCTGAAATACCCGATAAGACACCTTCAACCAGTAATCTGGAATACCAGGCATCCGGCAAGGTATCCTGTATCCATTTTCCCAAATGCCCAAAGCCCGAATCAATCCAACCCATAGGATATTCCGCCCAGGCAAATAATGCCTGAAACATACAGGCAAGAATCACTATGAAAATCAGGTATCCCCAAAAGGGATGCAACACCCACCGGTCTATTTTTTGGGTTAAAGCCTTTCGGAATAATGGCTTACGCTTAACCGCTTTTGCCAATACCTCATCAATCAGGCTGTATTTGTCCAGTGTTTCACCTATTATAAGTGCCTCTCCTTCATCACTTTCCGGCTGAATGGAAATTGCTTCAACAGCTTTTTGTCCACTTGCCCACTTTACATAGGATTCAAAGGGCTTGCCATGGCCAAATGCAGAAATGATTTGCGGAAGAATCACCGATAGCTTTTCTCCGGGTCTGAAAAACCGCTCTGGAGTAGCCTGAGAAGAAATTTGCTGAATTTGGGATTTTAGATTTTTAATCCCTTGGCCCTTTAAACCGGATATAGTTACTACCGGTATACCTAAAAAGTCAGATAAAATTTCAGATTGAATCTCAATACCTTTTCCAGGTAAAAGATCTGACATATTAAGGGCAAGAATTGCCTTGTGGCCAAGATCAATCACCTGCAAAGCAAGGAGCAGGCAATTTCTGAGGTTCGTTGCATCGGCAACCAGAACAACAAAATCCGGATAATCCTTATCGCTGGGATCAGTAAGGACTTTTGTTGTTATTCTTTCATCTTCAGATCTCGGGAAGATACTATATGCACCCGGGAGGTCAATCAGACGGATTGTTTCTTCACCAGTCTCAATAATTCCCGTTTTTCTTTCAACAGTTACTCCTGGAAAATTTCCTGTTTTTTGATTTAATCCAGTTAATTCATTAAATAAAGTGGATTTTCCGCAATTAGGTTTTCCTGCTAAGGCAACTGTGATTTCTTTCCTCATGTTAGGCGCTTAAATCCAATTCAATTTGTTTGGCGTCCTGTTTTCTGAGAGTTAACAGCAATTCCCCAATTGTATATGCAATAGGATCTCCTGTTAGTGCAATTGCGGTTACTTCAATTTCAGCACCTGGCAATACCCCAAAATCTGACAAGGCTTTTTTAAGTTTTGAGGAACGAATTTCTAGTATTCGACCTTTTTTCCCCTTTCCAAGCTGAGCCAGATTCATGTAAATGCTAAGGCAGTGTTATTTTTTAGATTGATTCTAAATTGGTGCAAAGGTAAGTGTTTTTCAGGCCTCCTTAATTGCCTGACTGAAATATTTGGTCATCAACTGATTTACCTTTTGAGGAAAGAAAGTGGAAAAAAATAAAACAGGTATTCTTGGGTTGCCTGAGTTTTTTTCTTAGTTTCGCAAGCGGACTAAGCAAATTGTTCAAAGCCCGAAAGAAATATTACTATGATGAGGAAGCGTGTGCCTTCCTTCCTTACCGTCCTGATTCAAAGGAAAAAGTAAGGAATATCTTTGTACGTGGCGCCTTAATGCTAGGTACAGGGTTGGTAATTACTTTCCTTTTATTTAGAATTTTTGAACATCCTTTCGAGAAATTGCTGAAAAACAGGCAAGAACTTTTACTTGCCGAAGCAATCGAACTTCGTCAGGAAACCTTGAAAAAAGGGGAAGACTTGCTAAGACTGTACCATCATGATTCCCAGATTTATGCAGCTGTATTGGGAGTTGAACCTCTAAAGGACGGACTTTGGAACAGCGGTACCGGTGGTTCTGAAGCTTTAGACGGGTTAAACGATAATGTAATCCTTCAGTTGTCGGTTGAAATGAATCGGATGCTAACACAGACAGCTCTGCTGAATGGAAGATTTGCAAGATTTACCCGCCTCACAGAAGCTAAAAAAATCGAAATGGCTCATCTACCTGCAATTAAGCCCGTAAATGGAGCCATCATGTCAGGATTTGGAATGCGTCTCCATCCAATTTTTCATAGCTATAAATTTCATACCGGTATTGACTTTGATGTTGATCAGGGAACTCCAGTGTATGCCACAGGAAATGGCGTGGTTCGTATGGCTTCAAATGAAGGTGATGGATACGGCAACCAGATAGAAATAGATCATAAAATCGGATTTGTTTCTAAGTATGCACACCTTTCAAGAATTAGTGTAAGTTATGGCCAAAAAGTAAAAAGAGGTCAACTTATCGGATATTCTGGAAATACCGGCCAGTCTACCGGCCCTCATCTTCACTACGAAGTAATTCATCTGGGTTCAAAAACAGACCCTATTGACTTCTTTTATTCCGATGTTACTCCTCAGGAATACCGGAATTATAAGTCCCAAAGCGAAGAACCTGGATATTCTTCCCTCGATTAATTTATTAAATCTTATCGTACTCAGGAAACTCCGGTAAATGGATTTGCCATTCATGGTCGAATCTGGATTTCAGGTGATTGAATTTAATTGAATAATCATACAACAAATCCGGATGGATTTTTTTACTTCCCGTAAACAGAAGCTTTGTTGCCTTAAAAGCCTGCTTTTTCAAAAAAGGTTTGGTTCCGCCTTCCGGAAAAATATTTAGAATGATTTCAAGAAATGCCAATATCAATTCACAGTATCCCTGAGCATTTCCACTGAATCGTTTGTATCTTGAAATTACCTTAAATGCGGCACTGCAAGGCGCACGATAGGCAAGAGAACGGGTATCGAATTCTTCAAATAAGCCTGCAATGTATTCTGTACATCTTTCAGCATACAAAAGAGGATCCTCTCTGAAATCAATAAAATAAGTTAACCAGGCCTTGTTTTCATCTCTTGCACCTGTCATGCGAAGCAGAATTTCCTCTAATTCCTTTCTGGAAAGGGTGGGTAATGAACCTCTCAGATATTGTACAGATTCGGATAAAATTATAGGTTTGGCTGACATCTGCTTTGTTTTTTCAGAAATTTACGGAAGGAAATTATGTTCGATGTAGAACCTTTTTACGGTTGGCATCATTTGTATATCTCTGAAGAAGACGAGAATAGTCCCTTCTACGGTATGGTATACAATGCCTTTGAATTTGACCGGTATATCTATACTTTTCCAGCACATCCACTTTGGGACACCATTGATTCGGAGAGCTTGCTGATTAAAGTACTTTTTGTTGATTACTCAAGTGGATATGCCATTATCGAACTTATTGGAGAGTGGAATGATTTGTTTGAAAATGACTTTAAATTATTTACTGAAAATTGCCTCTTAGCCTTTACTGCAGCAGGAATTGATAAGTTTATTCTGATTTGTGAGAATGTCTTTAATATCTATCTTGAAAATGATGAATATTACAATGCATTCCAGGATGAAATTCCTGATGGATGGATTGCACTGATTCGTGCCAGAGATGCAGTATTGGAAGAAATAACCAGATATGGATTATCTGGTGTTTTCTATTGGACAAAAGAATTGGATTTAATGTCCTGGAGAAAAATGAAACCTGACGATATTTTTGAAAAAATTAATGCTAGTATGAGAAAAGCTTTGTATTAATCTCTGTACGAAGCAAGGAGTTCATCAAACCTGGGTTTCATGATTTTATAATCATTTTCGGTTCTGGCAGTCAGGTTGAATCCAATGACGTACCCTTCCTTTTCACGGTGTATATATCCCCAGGACATGTACATGGCATTAATGGAAGAAATGATTTCCAGACAACGTGCTTTTTTCCCTCCAGCGGTTTCAATATATTTAGGATTTTGATTTATAGTAAGACCGGCATATTGATCTCTGAAATAAGTAATCATCCCGTCTACAACAGAATCTGTGGAACTGCAATTAGGTAATTTGTCACTAAAATATTCTATTCGGATGCCACTTTTACTCGGAGAGATATTCAATGAATCCCTAAAGAAAAAACGAATCACTCCGCCAGGGACGGTATCCGGGACAACACCGGTTTCAGGATTAGGCTGCGTTGTTTTTGCCTTACACCAGGGAATATCCAGACAATCAAGGCTCGTCCAGCCCGGTATCTCAACCAGTTGAAAACTCAGGTTGTTCTTTTTATAAGTAACTGACCTACCTTTTACAACCCCTTCACAGGAAGTAAGCAAGGCCAACGTCAATACAGTTAAAAATAAATAAGCGGATAATCGGAGCATAAAACAAATTTACATCTTTAGCTTAACATCAGAAACCCAAAAGGTAGAGCAGGAATTACTTCAGCCAGCAACCTCCAGGCTTCGGTATTATTTTTGATGAATTTACTAAATATCAAAATATATAGTAGGGAAAAAATAAAATAGGAAAAGTATAGGACCAAATGATTCATTTCTGACCCGGATAAGTATAAAATTGAAAAAATTAAAAAGGAAATTGCTGAACATAATCCTATGATTAATAACCCCTTTTTATAACCCGTTTTAAGGTAAATATTGGAGAATCCGATTTGAAGGTCTCCAGCAGCATCCAATTTGCCAATCACAAAAATGTTTTGAACGTAGATACAAATCTGGAAACCGATAATCCAGAGTGTTCCAGAAACAGAACCTGTGCACAACGAAAGTGGACCCAGATAACAACCTGCCAAAAACAGGATTAATAAAATCAATTCGCGAAAGAAGCTGATTTTTTCGGGTATTCTATTTCTAAACTTTAGAAATAAAAATACCATGCAGCCAAAAAGAAATCCAAGGAGTTGCACTTCCATCGGAAGAAATAAAACGGCTACGATAATTGAAAATATACCAGAAAAAAGACACAAATACCAAAGTAATTGTTGGTTATTTCTATGGAATTGATGCCTACTGTGCCTGGAATCAGAAGTGCGTGCATCAGACAAATGGTCATAGGTATAAAAACTCCATACCGCAAGGATCAGGCACACTACATAGGGCGGTGAAAGGGGCTTGTTTCCTGCAAAATAGTTCAGAACCAAGCAAGTGGAAACAGCTGACAAACATACATCTATACTTAAATTACTTAACAGCCTTAAAATGCGAAGGAATAAGACTGGAAAAATCACTTGTTAACCGTTCCGCAAACCGGACATTTCCAACTAATTCCAATCCATTCAGAGAATTGCCTTGGAAAAGTAAAGGGTTTCATTTTAAATCCACACTGACTACACACAGGTTTTAGCCTTGATCTTCCAAAAAGAAAAAGGCCCGCAATAACGATGATAATCAATGCTGCTAATTCGTTTTTTTTCATTTTGTATCAGGAAAAATTTTCCCGGGATTTAAAATGCCATTCGGGTCAAAAACTTGTTTTATTTGTCGCATAATCCCTAATTCTATGGGTGAAAATACGATATCCATATAGTTCTTCTGCACATAGCCAATGCCATGTTCTCCCGAAATAGTGCCTGCAAGGGATTTAACGAAGGTGAATATTTCCCGAATGGCCTGAGGGATTTTCACTTCCCAATCTTCTTCGCTCAAATCAGGAGTTTTTATGATGTTAACATGAAGATTGCCATCTCCAGCATGTCCATAACACACAGAGGTAAATCCATATGCCGCACCGGTTTTTTTTACAAAACCAAGCAACTGAGCCAGGGCTGCTCTGGGAACAACAGTATCTTCTTCCTTATATATAGTGGTACCTTTTACTGCTTCTCCAAGACATCTTCTCAATCTGAAGATTTCAGCTATCTCCGCATCGCTTTCTGCAACCAGAATTTCATCGCAACCCATAGCAACAAGTACCTCGCCAACAGCCAAAAGTGCCTCATCAATAGCCGCAAGACTTGAACCATCCAGCTCAATTAACAATTGTGCCTGAATGTCAGGATCTTGCAAAGGTGTCATTCCTAAATAAGCTCTTCCAAAATCAATACCATCTCTTTCAATAAATTCAAGTGCTGAAGGAGTGATTCCTGCCATGAAAATTTCAGAAACAGCTTTGCAGGCCTGATACGCATCTTTGAACGAAACCATCAGCACTTTTCTGAAGGCTGGTTTTGGTATCAGTTTTAAAACGGCTTTGGTTATAATGCCCAAAGTTCCTTCACTGCCAACCAATAGCTGGGTTAAGTTATATCCTGTTGAATTTTTCAACACCCGTGCACCCGTATTTATAATTTCTCCGGATGGTAAAACAGCTTCCAGTGCCAGAACATAATCTTTGGTGATACCATATTTAACAGCATGTAAGCCCCCGGAACTTTCTGCCAGATTTCCTCCAATAAAACAGCTTCCTCTAGAAGACGGGTCTGGTGGATAATACAATCCCTTTTCCTCGACGGCTTCCTGCAAAACCTGGGTTATAACCCCGGGTTCAACTACTGCCTGTAAGTTTTTTGTGTCAATTTCAAGAATTTGATTCAGATTTTCAAGAGAAAGTAGCACTCCTCCGTGAACAGGAAGCATTCCGCCACTAAGGCCGGTCCTGGCGCCGGAAGGGGTCACCGGCAAATTGTTGGTATTGCAATAGGCAAGAATGGCAGAAATTTCAGCTGTTGAAGTGGGTTTCAAAACCACCTCTGGCGGAAACCTATAGTTTTCTGTCCAATCATGGCTGTAGGTATCCAGTATTTCGGGGGAAATGCTACATCCTTTTTCTCCAACAATACCAAGGAAAAAGGCAAGGTCTTCCTGTTTAAGCTTTGAAAAAGGAAATCCCATTAGTTAATCCCAGTAAAAAAGGTTGGGTCCTCAGGAAAATGTTTGGATTTGACTTCTTCAAAAGTCAGTAACAAAGAGCCTGGCCAGTCAAACCAAATGCCTTCAATTCCCAAATCTTTGAAATGCAGACAATACGTAACTGCTTTTGGCAGATGCATATCAAATAAATCTACATCCCTTCCCGGTAATACGAGACCATTAAGCGTTGCAAACTCATACGCTTGTTCTGGAGTTGAAAAAGCCATAACCCAATTTCTTCCTTCCAGAGTTGCCAGATAAGGAATTGTGTTGGTGCCAGATTGGCGGGCTACGAAAAACCATCGTTCCAGTTGGAGATACTGGTCTGGATGTGTGAATACTGAACCTGTCATAAGAATAGCAAAGGTAAGTTATAGGCTGAACCAGCCCCCGCCTTTTTACTATTTTTGCACCAATGGAAATTAATCCGGGAAATAATCCCCTGACCGACCAGGAACAAGTCAGGCATGAACAACTGCATAAACTCAGGGAAATGGGCATTGAACCCTTTCCCGGAGCAAGTTTTGAGATAAATGCATTTGCTGAAACCATACTCAAAGAATTTCCTTCCTCTCCTGAAAAATTCGCCTCTGTTTCCCTTGCCGGCAGAATGGTGAACCGCAGAATCATGGGGAAAGCCTCCTTTCTGGAACTGCAGGATAGCACAGGCAGAATTCAATGCTATATAAACAGAGATTCTATTTGTCCCGAAGAAGATAAAACCCTTTACAATGAGGTGTTTAAACATTTGTTGTCCACCGGAGATTTTGTTGGCGTGCAAGGGTATGTTTTTACTACCCAAACAGGTGAAACAACCATACATGTTAGCTCCTTTCAGATTTTAAGTAAAGCACTGCGTCCAATTCCCTTTGGCAAAGAAAAAGAAGGCCAGCATTTTGACACCTTTTCAGATACTGAACAAAGGTACCGTATGCGCTATGTGGATTTGGTGGTGAATCCTCACGTGAAAGAAGTGTTTGTTAAGCGGACCAAATTGGTAAACACGATACGTGAAATATTAAATGGAATCGGATGCCTCGAAGTGGAAACACCAATTTTGCAACCCATTTATGGTGGTGCAGCCGCTCGTCCGTTTAAAACCCACCATAACACCCTGGATATGCCTCTGTATCTCAGGATTGCAAATGAATTGTATCTGAAACGTTTAATTGTTGGCGGCTTCGACGGGGTCTATGAATTTGCCAAAGATTTTAGAAATGAAGGCATGTCCCGTTTCCATAATCCGGAATTTACCCAAGTAGAATTATATGTTGCCTATAAGGACTATTACTGGATGATGGACCTTGTGGAGGAGATGTTTGAGAAAATAGCCATTGCCCTGAATGGTTCTACAGAAGTGCAATCCGGAAATAACCTGATTAACTTTCAAAGACCCTGGAAAAGGTATACCATGTATGAAGCCATTTCAGCATTTACTGGAACGGATATTTCAGAAATGGATGAGCCAACCATGAGAGCTTTTGCAGAAGGATTGGGCATTGAAACCGATGAATCAATGGGCAGGGCAAAACTGATAGATGAGATTTTTGGGGAGAAAGTAGAACCTTTCCTAATACAACCTACTATTATAATGGACTATCCGGTAGAGATGAGTCCCCTTGCTAAAAAGCACCGTAATAAACCCGGACTTGTTGAACGCTTTGAGGCCATTTGCAACGGCAAAGAAGTGTGTAATGCCTTTTCGGAATTAAATGACCCGGTAGACCAAAGAGCCAGATTTGAGGAACAACTCGAACTTGGCAGGAGAGGAGACCCTGAAGCTATGGTGCTGGATGAAGATTTTTTACGGGCATTGGAATTTGGTATGCCTCCAACAGTTGGGTTAGGAGTAGGTATTGATCGTTTAACCATGATAATGACCAATTCTCCTTCCATTCAGGATGTTTTATTTTTCCCTCAAATGCGACCAGAAGCGCCAGTAGCGGTCGCTGCCAAAGAAAATTTTTCCATTGCGGGTGTTCCTGAAGAATGGTCTGCCTTTTTGGCTCAGGTCGGAATAGATAATCTTGCTGCACTTGGCAATGCAAATCCGAATAAGTTGTTTAACGATTTGTGCGGACTCAATAAAAAGAAAAAATTAGGGTTGCAGAACCCCGAAAAATCAAACGTACAATCCTGGGTGCTGAACGCACAACAGGGAAATTCGTCTAATAGAACAGAGGTATAACGGTGTTGTACCTTCTTTTTGTGTAATTTAACCGCATAAACGCTACATGACTGAGATCCTACACGAAGGGCAGGAATTTCAGAAAGAACCTTTGGACGAAAAACCAGAAGTTTCTAACGAATTTTTGATGGATAATCCCGAGAAAATTACTGAAAACCCTACCCTGAATCCCGAGCCTGTTGAGAACAGGATCGAAGCAACTACAGAACCTCAAGAGGGTTCTCCTGATGTTGTAACAGAAGAAACGGAATCTATTTATAGAATCCCTGAAAAAATTGTGGATGTTCCCGCATTAAATGCAGAAACAGTTCAGGCAATTTTTGCAGATGAATCTTCTTTTGAACAACAACTGGGAGAAGCTAGTCTTGGGGAAATGGTTGTGCTGATGGAAACTATTGCTTCTGAAGAGCAAATAAAAAGTTTCATTGGCAAATCCCATCAGCTGAAAAAAGCTTTTGATGCCAGAATCTTCACCCTGGTCCAACAAACTGAAGGAGTAGAAGCTGAAGATATTGCCCGCAACAAAGAACTGGGCATTCGCTTTAATACAGCCTACTCAAAGTTTAACCACGCAAGAATTTTGTTTGACAAACAAATGAATGAAATGCGAGCTGCAAATTCCAAAATCAAAGAGGAATTGCTGGCTAAACTTCGGGTAATCGTGGATTCTGAAGACCTTGAAGCAATAGAGCAAGTCAGGGATATCCAAAAATCCTGGAAAACCATAGGACAGGTAAGGCAAGAAGATTCTGAGAATTTTTATCAGACGTACAAAGCCTTATTAGATAAGTATTACGGTCTCCGCGAAAAATATTTTGAACTCATTGAAAAAGACAGGCAATACAATCTCATTCAGAAAAAAGCGCTGATTGATGAAGCCCGCCTGCTGGTTCCGGATGGTGAAAAAGATCGTGATTACTGGAAAGATGCCACCGAAGCACTTTCTAACCTGCATTCCCTTTGGAAAACGATAGGTCCGGTTTCCCGTGAACTATCAGAATCCAACTGGCAGGAATTCACTGCCGTATGTGACCAATTCTACGAAGCAAGAAATGCTTTTTATCAAGGACAGGATGCATCCAGAGGCGATAATGGAATCAAGAAAAAAGAACTTCTTGAAAAACTGAAGGTCTATGGTGATTTCACTTCAACTAAAATTGGAGACTGGAGAAAAGCTGCAGACGAGATTCAGGTTATCCAAAAGGAATGGAGAGCTATTGGTCCTGCTACCGTAGAAGAAAATAAAGAGATCTGGAAATTGTATCGTCAATATTGCGATGCATTTTTTACCAATAAACAAGGTTTCTTTAAAAATCTTGAAGAGAGTTTCACTGAAAACCTGCGCAAGAAAAATCTTATTTGCGAAAAGGCCGAAGCGCTGAAAGACAGCAATGACTGGAAGCGTACTGCTGATGCTATGATGCAACTGCAGGAAGAGTGGAAAAATATCGGGCCTATCAGCGAAAAAGATTCCGAAAGGGTTTGGAAGCGATTCCGTTCTGCCTGCAATGATTTCTTTGAACGCAGAACCCATCATTTAAAAGCCTTCAAAGCAGAACTTACTGAGAATCTCGAGAAAAAAGCTGCTCTGGTACAGAAAGTTGAAGCGCTTGTTGCTGAAAATGCCGGACATGAGCACATTGAAACAGTAAAAGCGCTGCAACAGGAATGGAATCAGGTTGGACCTATCGCCAGAGGAAAGGCCGATAAAATCTGGCATCAGTTCCGGACTGCATGTGATACTTTTTTCAATAATCTAAGTAATCACAAAAGAGAAGGAAGCGATAGACCCGCCGGTGCCGGAGGGGGTGGAAACCGTTTCCGCTATGATACCCGTAATCCTGATGCAGGAAATAAAAACCAGTTTGGGGGAGAAGAACGCAAACTGCGTGATCGTTTGAACTTGTTGAAGGAAGAAATTATTCAGTATGAAAACAACGTACTGTTTATTTCCAAAGGTAAATCTGGCGATATCCTCAGAGAGGAAATAGCCCGAAAAGTAAATCTTTGTAAGGAGGAGATTACCAAACTGCAAGCAAAGCTTAAAGCTATTAAGGCCGAAAGAGAAAATGCAGGCAAAGTTCAGGAGTCTGCGCCTGAGGCAACACCAGTAGCCGCGGAGGCACCTGCTGAAACGCAGACACCCGAAGTGGCTCAGGAAGAACCAAAGATTGAAGAAGTAACAAATACTCCGGATGTTGCAGAAGCTGCAACACCAGATGCAAGTGCCTCTGAACCAGAAGCACCAGCTGCTGAAGAGCCTCAATCCTGATTTTTTAGGAATATTATTGCCCTGGGTTTAAACCCGGGGCAATAGATAAAATAATTTCATGATAGCTCTTTTAGAAAGTGCAGTAACATTTGTACTTTTGACTCAGTAATAAATGCAAACGCTTGAAAATACTTTTAGATATTCCACTAAAAAGTATCAGGTTATTTAAAGAAAATATAAAGTTAGGTACCTAATTTGCTATACTGCATTCTGAATGTTTATAACTCGCATCCTAATGTTTATACCTTCGACCTGAATGTTTATAGTACGCATCCTAATGTGTATAACTCCCATCCCTAATTAGGAACCACGCATCCTAATTTAGGTAGTACGCAACTGTAATTAGGAAGTACGCATCCTAAGTTATGAAGTAAGCTACTGTAAAAAGGAAAAACGTATCTGTAATAAGGAAACATTGACCTTTACTTTAATGGGAGGCATTTAAAGTTGTAAAAAGGCTGATAAAATCAGGTAAAAATGGAACCTGATGAATCTATTCAAGAAACTATGTCAGATTAAAATTTCATTTTGTGAGCGGCTACCGTTTAAACAAGGAAATAACCGTTCACGTATATTTTTCTTGCAAATAATAAATTACGTGAAATGTCGTACTTTACGTTTTTTAGGTAAAAATAATCTAAGGTACTTTTTTGTGGACAGTGCCAAAAAGCGTGGATTGGAATGCAATTTGGGCGCTTTTTTAATCCAAAAAACAAATAATCCAATAAATAAATATTACGACAAATTGAATTATTCGATAAGAGTAGAAAAACAAGTTTATTCATCCTATTGACTTTAATTCTTATTCGATTTAATTTTATAATACTAAAAACAAAATCATGAGTAATTCACCTCAAATGGGGCTTAAGCCTTCGAGCTTGTCCAAAAAGTTATCAACAGGGGGGGGTAAAATCCATTAATGTAGTCAAATTTTATTTGATACTATTATTGGCTTCCTCTCTCTTCAACTTATCTTCTGCACAAGAAGATCCAACTACAACAGTCCCACCCTGTGTGGACGGATGTTCAACACATACTTCCTTTTCGGGAAATACAAGTTCTCTTGGATCCTCCGTTCAAGGTCAATGCTTCCATTTAACTGGTAATGTTACAGTTAATAATACTATTGTTTTTGATAATTGTAATTTTATTATTGATCCTTGTGTAGCAATAAATGTTACTGCAGGCTGTACACTTAAATTTACAAAATGTATTCTTAAAGGGGAACCTAATAGCACAACAATGTGGGAAGGAATAAATGTTAGTGACAATACTTCAGGGATCCATATAGAACATTCTTGCATTTATGATGCTCAAACAGCAGTAAATATTTTGGATGAGCCTCATGTTTGGATTGCACAAAACATATTTTATGATAATCTAAGGTCAATTAAAATAAGGTTAACTAGTTCTGCCGCAAATCCTATAATGGATGTAAAGATTATGGCAAATCAATTTTCAACCTCAAATTCGATACGAGATCTTTGTAGCACTGATCCTCATTTTGCAACTTTATCAACTCCAAACCATTCCTATAGACATATTGATTTAGAACAAGTTTATAGAACCAATTACCCTAGCTATTGGGGTGTTGTAATTGGTGACACAACTTATTGTTTATTAGGCCCAAATGTATTCACCTACGGAGATTATGGGGTTTTTGGTACCCGCTCCTCAACAAGTATTATTAACTCAGAATTTCATTATATCGGGAATTCTTCTGTTGATTATAATACTGGGTTATTTCAATCAGCAGTTTTTTTAAGAGGAGGAAATGTACCTGTAGGCGGGAATGCTTATGGAAATGCATTAAGGAATTATATTGGTGGATTTTCTAATTGTTCCCCAGTAATATTCGACCATTGTTTACATGGGGCACATTTGCGTGGCAAATTCGCATATATATGTCATGTATTTAATCAATTTGTTAATAATGACGATTGGGATATCTATTTATGGGATACTGACAATGCAGTAGTTTATATTGGAAATAATGAAATTGATAATAGTGGAACAGGCAAAGGTACACAAATGGTTTATTTTAAAGAATGTACCGATGTAATCGATTTCGTTATGGAAAATAATATTGTTGAAAGTTCCAGTGTTTCAAATATTCCAGGTTCGGGAATTTATGTTTTCAATTGTAACCCTGATGTAATTGCTAGTAGTTCACCTTACATGATTTTTAGAACAAACCAAATTTCAAATAATCAAAAAGGTATAAGATTGGATGATTCCCAAGGTGCTTGGATTACTGAGAATATAATAGAAATGCCAGATTACAATTTATATAAACCAGAAAGTTTTGGTATTCATGCAAATATTGGAAGCGGACATTTAATTGAACACAATAAAATAATTGGGTTAGGCTCAATGCCGGGTTTATATTCTGGTACTTGGCCTTCTACCCCACCAACAAGCCCGCCTGCGGTTGAACAACAACAAAAAGGAATTTTAAATGATGCTTCTAATGACAATGACATTAAATGTAATTATTTAGAAAATGTAAGCTGGAATTTGGTTGTTTCTGGAACAAATAACAATACAAAATTTACGGTAAATGAGATGAATGCTGGAAATAGGGGGTATGTAGTATATAATAATGGAAGTGCCTTTGACCAGGTTTCTGCAACTACTCCATGTGAAAATACCTGGACGGGCTCCTGGGCTACAGATAGAAAAGTGTTTGCTTATTATAATCCACCTACATATACTGCAAATAACAGACTTTACCTTAGGACACCAATACAAGTAGCAAGTACAGATAATGGGTCTACAGATTATTTTAACTTTGTCCCAATTACACCTGTTACTTTATCCACTTCTCCAACCAATTTATGTGGAGATGATGGAGGATCAGGTAATAATGCAATGGCATATGGTGGCGATAATTCCTTTATCGAAGAATCTAATGGTTATTATCAGACTTTACTTGAAAAATCCGAATTGTCTGCCACCGAGTCTGTAATTTTACATGATTTGATGGTTTATCATGCAAAGAATGCACTTTTTTCTGGTGAAGAGGTACCAAGTGAAATGTCTTTAGTAGAATCTGAGGCTAAAGTTGAATTGGCATTAAATGCATCAGATTTTGAAGCAGCCTATTTCTGGAATGATAATATGAACACAGATTTTCAGGCTTCTTCTATTCAACAGTCTGTTAATAGGTTTAGAATTCCCATGCTTCAGGAAGTAACCTGGACACCTACAGATGAAGATTTTAACACCCTTTCTGCAATAGCAAATCTATGTCCAAATGAGTATGGTAGAGGAGTTAAGCAGGCAAGAATTATTCTAGAAAATTATTTGGATGCAAACATTGAATTTGAGAATACTTGCGAGGTTATTTCAGACAATACAGAAAGAAAAATGTATAACAATCCAAGTATTGGGCTTCCTTTACAGATTAAAATTTCACCAAATCCTATTTCAGTACAAGAGCAAGGCAATTTATCGATTGATGCTTCTTCTGCTGGCATTGCAAATTTAATTAGTATTCAAAATGGCAAACTTATTAGAAGCTGGCATTTTGAAAAAGGAGTCAATCAGGTATTGTTAGATAATACAGTTAGCCCAGGTGTTTATTTGTTATCCTATAAGGACTTAAAAGGTACCATTGTAAACAAAAAGGTTCTAATTCATCCATAATCTATTTGTGTTTTATTTTAATGAAAAAGCACAATTTTATTGCTGCACTATTGTTTTTGCTCATAGGTCATACGACCTATGGGCAAAGCAAGCATAACAATGTTTGGGTATTTGGAGATTCTACCTGTGTGTGGTTTGATGATAACAATATACCCCATGGTGTTTTAGACACTTTTTTAACCAAGCCCAATGGATCGAATGTAATGGATCAAGCTACCTACTGCAATCAGGATGGACATTTAAAAATCTATGCAGATGCATGTAGGTTGTATAATCCCAGCTCCCAATTTATTTCTGGATCACCTAGTACAGGAGGAACTGCTTTAGGAAGGCCTATTTTATTACCATTTAATTTGGATACAAACAAATTGCATTTTTTTAATTTTAGCGGAGCTTATGGTGCTCCAATGTACAATGTTCAAAACTGTTACAGGGCAATTGATTTAAGTTTGAATAATGCAGCTGGAGGAGTGTATCAAATCTTAAACCTATCTCCCGATTCACCTATGATTGCTGGAACTGTCGCTATACGGCATGGAAATGGTAGAGATTGGTGGATTATAAATCACAGGCGAACAGGAGCCCGTTTTATGTCCTATTTAGTGCAAAATGATTCTTTAACAGGTCCTTTTTTCCAAAATATCGGTTTTTATTTCAGTAATCCCATACATCCAATATTTGCTGACTATCCAGATGATGGGTTAGATGCTGTTTTTACAGATATGGCTGTTGCTGGGGATGGATCAAGGATTGCTATTTCTATTTTAAGAGGGATAATTATGACTTTGGATTTTAATCGTTGTTCAGGGGAGTTTTCCAATTATAGATTATTGGAAGATTACACTGATACAAGTTATTATAATCTTAGCCCTCCTTCAAATCTTGGTGGTTATTTTTCAATTGAATTTGCTCCCCGTAACCGAGATATTTTATATTTGAGTCGTTATTATCAGGATACTATTTTTCAATACAATTTGGCAGACAGTTTTCCGGCTTTAACAAAAAAAATAGTATATGCACAATTGCCCTTTGATTCATTGGCTGGGGACTCCAATGCTTTGGGAGCAATGGCCTTAGGTCCAGATGGGAATATTTACGTTCAACAAATAGGTTTTGATTGTCAAAGGTATCCCAATGTTACGGATAGTTTTGTACTCTATATGGGCAGAATTATGAACCCAGATTTACTTTGGCCAGGGTGTTATTATGACACCTTTGCAGTGAGAACTCATGGTAAAGGCAATAAAGGTGATTTAATGAATCTGGTAAATTATGATTTGGGGGCTTGGTCTGGTTCTCCTTGCGATACCCTTACAACTACCAGCACAGGGCATTGGCTCAGCCCGGCAGCGCATGTAAAAGTATATCCCAACCCAGCCAATGATAAAATCAACATTTCCTGGCCAGTGCAAGGGGGCTATAGTTGGGCTTTGAAATCTTTGGCGGGTAGTACGCTGAGTTCAGGTACGCAGCAAGCAGGTAATGCTACTATATCAACTGCACATCTTCCTGTTGGCATGTATTTCCTTGAAGTGCATTCTGCTAAAGAGCATAAAGTTGAGAAAGTGGTTGTGCTGAGGTAAAGTGAAGAGTGAAGAGTGAAGAGTGAAGAGTGAAGAGTGAAGAGTGAAGAGTGAAAAATTCGATCCCGAAGGGATAAAAGGTTTATAGAAAGGGACATTTTTCGACGATTCTAAATTGCATTAACCCCAGCCTTTAGGCTGGGGGCATCATGAAGGTAAAAAATGAATTGGGCTTTAGCCATGAAACTCCAATCATGGTTAAAGCCCATTTTTGTTTTATTCTCATCTCTCCGCACTAAAGTACGGAGTTAACAGCATTAATAATCAAAAAGAGTTGTTTCAAAACATCTTGGCAGCCTGTTTTCATTTATAAACCTTTCACCATTCATCCATCTCTTTAATTTTACTGGTAGATTGCTTTATGAAAAAAATCGGGGTTTTTACATCCGGAGGAGATAGTCCCGGAATGAATGCAGCCATTCGTTCAGTCGTTAGAACATGCATTTATCTGGGGATAACGCCTTATGGGATTTACCGAGGCTATGAAGGCATGATGGAAGGCGAAATCCAGGAAATGAGTAGCTCATCCGTTGGAAATATACTTCAGCGTGGAGGAACCATACTTAAATCTGCAAGATCCGAGAAATTCAGAACCCCGGAAGGCAGAATGCTGGCAGCCAAACAGTTAGAAAAAAATGGTATTGAAGGATTGGTAGCA
>Ga0209299_1000846_pt1 | contig 17109 bp, 23 predicted proteins | sample S_140806_MF_Meta_FD_187326 | JGI IMG/M metagenome (GOLD analysis project Ga0209299, IMG submission 187326) | Freshwater microbial communities from Lake Simoncouche, Canada to study carbon cycling - S_140806_MF_MetaG (SPAdes) (version 2) | ecosystem: Environmental > Aquatic > Freshwater > Lake ...
TGACACGGGGTATCTCCAAACATGGCTCCGAGGCCACGGTATCACCCAGATCGAACTCGAACGTCACCCGGACGCGCATTTCGGAAAACCTAGTGCGTTGCGTAATCAGGACGGTTCATGCGACAGATTATTCACACCATCATGCATTTGCGGAGTTCAGAAACGAACCACACGCACGTCCCCGGTTCTAGTTAGTTTGTCGCCGCGGCTCGCGAGCACTATCGTGCGCGCTTCTGGAGGAGCCCCACATGGCGACAGTGCAAGAAGACGGTGGTCTGAGTCCCGACGAGGTGCGCAAGATCCGCGCGCAGGAACAGGTCCGCGTGCAGGTTCAGCGCGAAGAGAAGGAACGCCAGGAGCGCGAGAAGCTCCGCCGCCTTATGCAGCTGCAGGCTGCCGAGGATGCGGAAGCACGGCGACAGAATCAGAAGCGCAACATGAAGGCCATCGCCTTCGTCGTGGGCGTCTTCGTCTTCCTCGTCGTGATGATCATGATGATCAAGCCGGGCTAACTCAGCAGCCGCTTCACCTGGTCCGCGACCGTCCCGGCCACGCCACCGATCGCTTCGATCGCCGTGGCGACGTTGCCGCCTTCGCCCGTCACTGGCTGCCACCGTGCGAGCGGGCAGGTGGCGCCGGCCAATGTCAGTTTCACAGACAACGCGGCGCGCTTGCTGGTGCATCCGCACTTGGTGCAGAAGCCGATGCCGCCGGGGTCGCGCTTGCCCTCCATCTCGTCGGCGCGGCCGTCGCACGCTCGGCAAATGGCCGCACGCTCGGCCTGCACTTGGACGCTCGCCGGGCCTTGCGCGGCGTGACGCGCCTCGGCAGCCAGGTACGCCTTCGCGCGATCCATGAAGCCGTAGGTGATGCTGGTGCCAATGGGTTGCTCGGCGTTTGGATTCTCGGCTCGGATGTACTCCTGCACGCGCTTCGAGAATGCCTCGTCCTCGGGTGTCATGTGCAGCGCACCCATGTGATCTGTGCCGAACCGATCAGCGTAAACGTCTCCGTGGTTTCCGTGCAGCTCTCGTCGTAGATCGGGCTGCAGTCGCACGGCGGCTCGATCGGGTAGCACGGCAAGCACTGGTACGACTCGTTGTGAATCTTGCTTGCACTTGCGCCGGAAAAGTAAAGAACGGCGGGAGAGCCGGCGGTGTACTGCATGTAGGCAGAGCCTGTAGTGTGCGTCGTAGTTGTGGCGAATCCCGGGATAAGAAAGTCAACGACGCGGACGCATGACCATGTGCGCGTGGCAGAAGCACCAGATGCCGAGAGCGTGACGGCTCCGCACACTTCAAGCCCGGCGCCTGGTGCAAACTCCTGCAGCCCGCAGCCGCATGCCACGCCCGGGTTGCCGTTCAGCGACAGGATCTGCTCGTATCGAACGACGCGGCCATCGCATGCTCCGACCAATGTCTCACGGCAGAAGCACTCGCCCTCGCGGCTCAGTGAATCGTTGAACCACTGGTATCTGATCCAGTAGGTGCCAGTGCTGCACCAGTCGGTGTACTTGTATGCAACAGCGAGACGCTCTTCGGCTGTAGATGATGCCGTCAGACCGAGCGCCGCCGGCGTCCAGTCATAGGCCGGGACGATCGGGCCGTAGGTGATGGTGCCCGTAGTGTCCGTGTTCTGATTACTTGTGGTCGAGCCTGAAATGTCAGCCGATCCACTCAGCTGCCACTGGTACAGGCATGAAGGTGCAGACGCAGCGAACCCGGACAGGTCTGCGCTAAATCGGTAGGCGTTCTGCGTGGCACCCTGCAAGGTCAAAGGCTCGTAGTACGCGACGCAGGCTTGGGAAATGGCGATGTCCGCGTCGTAGTCTGAACTCGGAATGATCGCCACCTCGGTGACGGTGTTCAGCCAGCAGTTGGCTCGGATGGCGACGGTGCAATCCATCATGATCGCATCGCAGCAGGTCGAGGTGCTGCAGCCAGTCCAGTTGGGATCTGCGATTGGCATGTCGATGGACACGGTGGAGGATGAAATCCACCATGCGCCGCCGTCAGCGTCACAGACGAGGGTGAGCTGCACGCTCGGGACGGAGATGGTCACTTCGCACGGGCATGTTCCGCCGCCCTGCTTGGCCCACGAGCGCGAAGTGGTGATGTTGAGCGCGACGGTGATGCGCGAGCCTGGCTGGATGGGCACGATCTTCTCGCGCTGGCAGTTGCAATCGCACCGCCAGCGCAGGTCGCACACGTCACAGCCAGACAGCACGGCGCAGCAGCAGCCGGCCTGCATCATGCTCACGGTTTAGTCCTTCTTGTTGCCCGGAATCCACGAGGCGATGCGGGTCACGCTCACGAGGTGGCCGGCGATGTAGCCGATGGCGAGCATGGCGATGGCGGCCCAGGTCGAACCGACGAGGCTCTCGATAGTGGCGAGGATGATCATGTGCGCTTCTCCTGCTGCGCGCGAAATGCGACATCGAAGAGCGGATCGGCGGCGCGCTTGGCGCTGATCCACTCGCGGACGTTCTCAGTCTGGGCCGGGTCAAGGGTGGCGGCGGCCAGCGCGGCCTCGGTGCGCGCGGCCCGGGGGATAAGCCCCACGGCGGCCCGCAACGCCTGCCCGATTCCCGTCTGCCACAGCAGCACCACCACGGCCACCACGATCACCGCAGCAAAGCCCCAGCCGAGCAGGCTGGCCCACCACGGTGTCTGATCCTCGACGCCTGGCAGCGCTTCGTGGATCGACGCAGCGGCGTGCTCGATCTTCTGGGCCTCCAGCACAATCGTCGCGGCCTCGGCCACCACGTCGGGTTGCGTGGACACGCTGCCGATGTGGGTGGCGAGCCGGGCGATGGTGCCTGCCCGCTCCTGCGCGTCGGTCGCGGACACCGCGATCTGCCGGCTGGGGCTGCAGGCAGCCAGGGCGACGAGGAGCAGGAACAGCAGCGCCCGGATCACCGACGCCCCTCCAGACGGTCTAGGCGGTTCGCGACCTGCTGCAGCGCCTCTCCGTGCTTCTGGTCGTTCGCGGCGCCCAGCACCTGCGACTTCACAAGGTCGCCCACGATGCTGCGCAGCTCCGTCAGGTCGCGGTCCTGTCGGTCCAAAATCGCGTCCTTGCGGCCGATGGTGATGAACACGCCGGCGACGCCCACCACCAGCACGAAGAGCTGCATGACGCTGATAGCCGTCGCAAGCTGCGGGTGAGTCTGGTGCCTTGGGCCGATAGGGGTGGGGCTCATCATCCTCCTCCAACTCCTCCGCCGTCAATCTCGCCGCCACCACCGCCGCCGGTGAGGCTGCTAGTGCAGGTACCGTCCACGGCGTTCGGGACGGAGAAGAAGAAGAGCGGCTCGCCGTTGTCGCGCGACAGCGCGTACATGAGCACCACCGTGTTCGTGGCGATCGGCTTGAAGGTGAACGTGTTGGGAATGTTGGTGGTCGTGATGCCAGGGCCGAGTACGGCGGTGGTGCCGATCATCTGCGGTCCCTCGCAGCCGTTGAACGCCTTGCTTTTCGTGCCTGCGAGCGTGCTGGTGCGGCGGTAGCCCTTGGTCGTCTCGTAGGCGTCACTGGTGTTCACGCTGACCTCTTCCCAGCTGTAGGTCCATGCGACCGCCTGCGGGCTCGCGCTGCCTCCCACGGTGGCCGTCTTGCCGGAGACGGGGGTTGAGCCCGTGATGCGCGCGAGGAACACAGTCGGCCCAGACGATGCGCCGCTGTTTGGCTGCGGCGCGGTGTCGTTGACCTTGTTCACCGCGTCGGCAATGGCGCGGATCTGGTTAGGAGACCAGGGGCCGACCTTCAGGTGCCATGCGCCGTTCACCCTCATGTGGTGAACATTCCGGTGGGCGGGAAGGTGGTGGTGTCTGGGAACGGCTGGCGCCAGTACACACAGACAGCGTGCGAAGTCTTGTTTCCGGCTCTTGCAACAAGCACGGGCGGGTCGGCGCAGGTGCTGCCGATTCCGCCCTTCACCACTTCGCCGTTGTCTGCGTTTCGTTGCGCGATCTGCCGCAAGTGGAAGTTGGAGTCGTATGCGAACGAGTAAACGACCTCATACTTGCTGCTTCCGACGCGGCTGATATTGCAGCCCGTGAAGAGCACGGTGTCGGCCGGGAAAGTGTACGGACCAATGGAAAAGCCGTTACTGTTGCGCTTATTCAAGAAACTGAGCGGGGGAGTCGGTCGGCCGACAATGACGTTTCGCACGGTCACGCGAGCGACATTGTTGAATGTGCTGACGGGCTCGCCGCCGCTGTCCACGCGCGTGCCACCGATGTCCTGCTCTGTTGGAATTGACTTGTTTGCCGGCGCAGTGGCTCCCTGTCGCCAGATGTCCACTGGCTCGCCCTGGACGCTGTACTCGATAGCGACGAACTCAGGCTGCCCCTCGTTCTTTGCGTCAATGGATGAAATCGTGCCAGTGCCGTCGCCGACGCTGGAATCGAACTTCACGACCGCTTCCCAGACGTAGCCGCCATCATCAACCTGCTTCAGGTCAAACCCGACTTGTCGCAATCGGGTCGCGTAGTAAGTCCCGGAGCCGTCAAGTTCGCCCAGTGCGCCGCTGTTGCCTCCAAGCCCCAAAGGGCCGAGCTTGTTGTTCACGTCTGAGTTTTCCATGATCTGCCCGGCGTTCAGCTGCGCGCCGGCATCGTCTCGGATGACGTAGGCACTTGAGGCTTGCCAGCTGCCGCGGTCGAAACTGACGCTGGTGCCGTTGGGCTTTTGGGCGATCGTGATAGCCATCAGGGTGCTCCTGCTGCGAGGGGTGCGGTGTTCCTTGCGATCTGCTGCAGGGCGATTCGCATGGCTTCCTGCGTGGGCATCATGCGCTCCAGGCTGAAGGAGGTCATGCCCGCCACCTTCACGCCGCCGATGGCCGTGTTCACGCTTTCAACGTTGCTGAAACCGTTCATGCGCTCCACGGCGCTGCGGGCTTCGGCTTCCTTGGTCTGCCGACTCATCGCCTCGTGCAGCCTGTTTGCTTGCTCAACCTGAGCGGCAGACAACGCCAGCCCCTTCAGTTTCTTCTGAAACAGTTGATCCTCGCCAAGCATCTGCTGGTCGTATGACTGCTGCAGCTGATCCATGAACTGCTGCGCGTCTGTGGCTTGCTGCTTGGCCTTTGACTCGGCCGCCTTCTTTGCATCGGCTTCTGCGCGCGCTGCCTGCGTGCGGTCGAATGCCGCGCGGAGTTGGTTCTCCTGATCTTCGGTGATCTTGCGCTCGACCACCAGCCGGTTGACCTTTGAGAAGTACAGCTCGCGCTCGGTCCCGATCAGTTGATCGGCAGCCTGCTGCTGCTCATCCAGCATCGAGGTGAACAGGGCGGGGTCGAGTTGGCGGGCCTGCTGGGCGTTGGCTGCAGACTTTTGCGCTTCCTGCAAATCCACCATTGCCGAACGAAGTTGTGCAACCCTCTTGTCGGCGTCTTGGCCGCTCATGCCATTGCCTACAAGTTGCTTGCGTTGATCTGCTAGCTGCGATTCGCGATCGAGGCGCGCCACCTCGTCATCTGACTTTCCAACCTTTTCACGATCGCGTCGAATCTGTTCCATCTTTTGGCGAAATGATTCTTCTGCGGTCAAGCGCTTTGACATGGCCGAGGTCTGCGCCTCGATGGCTTTGGTCTGTGCGTCGATTGCTTCAGGATTTCCACCCCAGCCGGTTAGGGCGCTAACGCCCTTTGCAAGGTTTATCAGTATGTCGCCGGCGGGTAGCCCCTTCACAAGTCCAATCACGGTGTCGCTGTAGACCTTGAGCTTGTCTACCTTGCCGCCGTTGGCGAACTGATCAAGCGTGTTTGCCATCGCGCTTAGTCCAAGCTCCACAGCCTTAAACCCAACAAAGCCCTTTAGCAGCGGGCGAAGCGTCTTGCCGAACATAGGTTCGCTCTTCGTGCTGTCGGCGTATTGCTTTGTGCGCTCGTACTTCTGCTCGGCGGCCGCCTTTTCGGCCAGCAGCTGCTTATGAATCACGATTTGCGTCTGCTTTGCTTTCTCAGCGGCAGCGACCTCAGCGGCGCGCCGAGCCTCGGCCGCCTCCTTAGCCGCCGCAGCCTGAGATGCAGCAAGTTCTTTCGCCTGCACAAGTGATGCGGCTTCAGCAACCCGGCGCATTTCGGCCGACTGCCTTGCCGCTTCCATCTGCGCCCGTGCCTCTTCTTTGATGGCTGCAATTCGCTCCATTTCGGCCGCTTTTGCTGCCGCAGCTAGCGCCATCGCCTGCTCCTTCGCGCGCTGCTCCTCGGCCGCCTTTGCCGCTGCGGCCGCCTTCTCGGCTGCCCGCACCTGCTCGACCTGGGCGAACCGGGCCTTGACCTGTTCAATCTGATCGGGCGACGCTCCGCTGGCCGAGAGCTTCTCCAGCGTCATCTGCTCCTTAGACTTCGTCGCCATATCCACCATGCGCTGGGTGGAGGACATGATCCCGGCGATCGACTTCTTCGACCGCTCGGCGAGCTTCTCGTTCGCCTGCGCTGCCCGCTCGGTCGCGTTGGCGTAAGCCTGCACGCCCGTCATTTCCAGCGCGATCTTGATGCTTGAACTTGCCACGGCTTACTCCTTCCACTTCGGCTTCACGCCAAACGCCTTCGCCAGCATCTCGGCCATCTGTTCCTGCGAGGTCTTGGGCTTCTCTGCGTATGGCATGAAGTCAAGATGGCTGAACGGCTTCGACTTCGCGGTGCGGTGGCAGTTCGCGATCGTGGCGGCGATGATCCCGGCGCGCATGTCGGCGCGCTGGTTTCCGATCGCTCCGTCGATCGCCTCGAAGGCCATCCACTCGCTCAGTTCGTGGCTGCTCATGGTCTCCTCTAGTTCTGCCACCGTCCTACCCAACGCCAGCGCCAGCCGAAACATGAACTGTCTCAGCGGGCGCTGTCGGAGTTTCCCTCCAGCACTTCGCGATCCTTGACGCCCAGGCCGCTGACGCGGCTCGCAATGTCGTACAGGTGATCGACGAGGCCGGCGGGGAGTTCTCCGAGGGCGTCAACGTCAGCGGGTCCGAGCAGCGGGGCGCCGTCGTGGTACAGACACAACGACACCAGGCTGGCTCGGATGTTGCGGACGGTGTTGCCCTTGTTGCTGAAGGTCTCCATCTCCCACCTGTCCCGCTTGGCGGCGGTGAGGCCACGCACTTCGACCTCACCGACGCCGGGGATGGACACGGTTTCAGATGGCACCTTCGACTTCAGGCCCAACAGTTTGTCCTTGATCTCGCTCATGGATTAGGCCAGGGTGACGGCGCCGGTGATCTTCATGGTGAACGACGCGGTGAGCGCCGAATCCAGTCCGCCCTTGACCGAGTAGTCGGTCACGAAGCAGTTGCCGGAGGCGGTGTGCACGTTCGTGCTGCTGCCGAACGAAAGGGAGAATGCCTTGGCGCTCGGGGCGGTTGATGCTGCGGTGTCGTCGAGCTGATCCCAGAGGGCGCTGTGCGCGCTGAGGATGTTCACTTCCATCGAGATCGTGCCGCTGTCGATCAGGCCCGCGACGAACTTGCGATGCCGATCGGCCAGCGTGGTCACGTCGATGGTGTTCAGCTTGAGGCCGTCGATGTTCAGGCTGAGAACTTCGCCGACTGCGACGCTGTTGAAGGTGATGGTGGTGCCGAATGTGGGCACAGCTGCGGTGATTGCCATGGGTTGATCCTCCTAGATCAAGCGCCACCACCGGCTTCGGTGATGGTCGTGGGTGAAACAGAGCTGGAGCGGTACGTCGCTTCCAGCGTGACGGTCGTGACGTGGATGCCGGTCTCGGTGGCCTCGCTGCCCACGTCGTACTGGCTGGTGATCCCTGTCTCGCGGATCTCGAAGATCTGCACGCTGCGGCTGGTGCCGGCTGCGCCGTGCATTTTGAAGCGCACGGCCTCGGCGATCTGGCGCGACACCTTCAGCGTGGAGGCGATGCAGTCCACCTCGACGGTGAACTTGCGCAGGCAGTCGGTGCGGCCAAAGGTCGGCGAGACGTTCGCATCCTGCCCGGTGGTGAGCACGATGGCGGGGAGCGTGGTGGTGTCGCGGAACGCGGTAAAGATGCGCGTGGAGACCAGATTGGTGACGCTGGTCGATTGCGTCAAAGCATCGCGGACGGCTGCGACGATCGCCTGGCTGCTCACGACAGACCTCGCTTCGCTGCTTCGAGCAGGATGCGGCGCGGCAGTTCGGTCGCCATGTGCGCATTGATTCCGCCGGTGAGGCGCTTGTACAGGTTGAGGATGACGCGCCAGCCGGGGTAGGTGGCGAGGCCCGAGTAGCGGCCGGCGTCGATGATCCAGATGCCTGGCGCCCACGCCTTCGTGCGGGAACGGAAGTTGCCGCGCTTGTCGGTCCAGAAGTGAAAGCCGAAGCCCTTGATGGTGAACGCGCGCTTCACCTGCGCACGCGAGAAGCCGGGCGCCGAGCCTGTCTTGTAGTTCTTGAACATCCAGCGACTCCAGCGCCCGGTCTTTGAGGGCTTCTGGCTGTCGTACTTGCCGCCGCGTGCGGAGAACTCCGAGAGCAGGCCGAGGCGCACGGGCTCCATCGCCTCGGTCATGATCTCCTCGGTGAGCTGCTTGAGCACAGTGGTGCCGAGTTCGCGCATGGCCTTGTTGACCTGCTCGACGCCTTGCACCGCGACTGCCTTGTGCACGTTCGAGTAGCCCATTACGTCACGATCTCCCGGCACATCAGGTCGAGGTACTGCCGTCGCTCCTGCCAGTCCACGACCGTCACGACCTCCCATGTGCGCGACACCATGCCCTGCTCGTCGCTGACAGTTCGCAGTTGGCTGCGGTGGCTGATGATGGGATTCCAGCGCATGCGGATGCGGTGCGTGACTACTTGGTTCAGCTGGCGATGCTGCGTCTTCTCGTCCGCGCTCGCTTCATTGATCGCGGCGAAGAGCACCGTCCCGCTGCCGGCGGCGTTCACGGTGCGCACGGGCTGGCCGTACTCGTCGGTGCTTGTGGACGCGCCGAGCAGCTCGAGCGGCGTGCGCATGTAGCCCGGGTTCACTGGTAGTCCCCCGAGTGGTACTGCACGATCAGGCGCTCGACGGTCCGCGGGATCTCGTAGAGCTGCGCCGGGCCGACGGCGGTGCGGTTGTCGTACAGGTGCGCAGCCTGCAGCAGCACGGCGTGGCGCAGGGCGGCGGGGATGTTGGCGCTGGCTGCGCCATAGCCCGCGGTGAAGTTGATCGTCACGTCGAGCGCGCCAGTGCCCAGCGTGGCCGGCCAGGAGGAGGTGCTCTTCAGCACGACGCGGCCGATGTTGTCCACGCTGTAGGCGTGGTACTCGCTGCTCGCCAGCGTCTGCGTGGCGCCGGCGGTGTCGGTGTAGGTGATGCTGGACACACTCAGCCAGGGCGAGCGGGGCAGGATGATCTGCCCGGACGCTGGGAACTCCTCGAGCTGGTAGGAGAACGCCCGGGTAATCAGGGCACGCCGGGTCTCGTTCTCGATGCACTGCGTAGCCGTGAGCACGAGCGTGGCGATGTATCCGTCATCTTGAGAGTGGTACACCCTCGCGTGCGCTTTAAGGTCGCTGGTGCTCACGGCCGCGGTAACTGCGCCTGCGTCGGTCAGGTTCGTCCTCATCGCTTGGCTGCCTTCCTCGTCGCCTTGCAGCAGTCGGGCTTCACGCAGGCTTCAGGCTGGTCTGGGTGGCTCTCGGCGCGTTCGGCCCAGCCGAGTGACATGAACTCAATCGCGCGCGCTTCAGGCACGTCATAGACGTGGCCCTCACCGAAGCCTTCGTCCGCGGTCCCGACGGTCTGGAGCATCTTGATGCGCATGCGATTCCTTGAAATCCCCGCGGGAGGTTTCCCTCCCGCGGGGGTTGTTGCAGTGTCAGCCGATTAGCTGGCCGCGCCGCGGAGGTAAGTGAAGGCCGTCATGTTGGTGAGCTTGACATCGACCCTGTTGGTGGCCACGTAGCCCACCTGGTCCGACGCCGCAAAAAGCTCGTTCAGCACGCGCAGGCCGTAGCCGGAGCGCTCGCCGATGACGCAGTAGTCAAAGGCGCCGATGATGCCGCAGATGCCGCCGCCGCTGGCAAAGCCCTGCGACGTGGTGGCCGGAGCGGGAACGTAAGCCGAGGCGTACACCGGGATGCCAAGGATGCGATCGGGTTCGCCGAGCACGCCGCTGGGCTGCCAGAAGTACTGAGCCGTGCCGCTCGCCGTGGCCGCAGCGCTGCGGATGTAGCCGAGAACGGTGTCCGACACCAGCATCGCGCAGCTCGGGTGCTGGCGATACTCGCGCGGCAGGCTGTACACCCAGTCGATCACCTGCTTGGCGGTGACTGCGCTGTTTCCGGCAGACAGCTGCTGGCCGACGCTCGGGCCGTTGCTGGCGTAGGTCAGGATGCCCGTGGGCTGCGACGAGCCCGTGCCGACCAGGAAACCCTGCTCTTCCTTCTGCGCAAAACCCTTGGCGAAGGAGTTGGTGATCACGTTCTCGATCGAGAAGCCAGGACCGCGAGCGGGGGCATCGTCCACCAGTTCGCGGCTGACCTTCGCGAGGCCGGCGAGCTTCCACGGCTGCAGCACCACGTTGGTGTAGGTGCTAGCAGTGTTCAGCGAATCGGAGATGGCAGAGCCTTCGCCGGTCCAGTTCACCGCCGCCACGTTGCTCTCGATCACGATGTCGCGCTTCCACGAACCCAGCGGCATCACCTGTGCGATCTTGCGCAGGGTCACGACCTTCTGCAGCAGTTCGGCCATGCGGTTGTGGAACTCAGTCGGGGCGACGATGTCGCCGAGGCCCGCGGTGGCTTCGGCCAGGGCGCGCTGTTCAGCAGGGCCGACCAGCTCGCCACGCTTCAGGTAGGCGTCGTAGGCGCGCTCGAAATCTGCGTTGCAGCGGAAATCGCCGAAGCGCGGGGCGCGCTGGGCGGTTTCGGTCGCCGCAGGAGCGCGACGCATTTCGGGGGCGTCGGGGCCAGTATCGACCCACGCGGCGGTGCCGTCCTTGTCCTTCGCAGCGAGGCCCATCAGCGAGTGGTTGCGCTCGATCTGGGTCTGCACGTTGCGGTACTCGGCGCTCAGCGCGTCGAACTTTGCGGTGTCCTCGGCGCTCATGTCGCCGCCCTTGGCGTTCGCTGCCTCGATCATGTTCTGCATAGCGCGGTAACGGGCGTCGTTGCCCTCGCGCAGTTCCTTGTAGCCCTTCATGGTGTTGTTCCTTTTCTCGCTATTAGCGATGGATTCCGAATGCCGCATTCACGTCTGCTAGCGCACCTGCGCAGCGAACCGACACGATGAACGCGGCTTCGTTCGTGGCGGCGTAAGTTTCATTCAGTCGCGTCACGCTGATCCCGTTGCCCGCGAACGCGAGCAAGTAGCGCGACAGGTCGGCAGCAATGACAAGTGGCTCGCCACTTTGGGCGATGCCGCCAGTGCCAAAGCCTCCGGGGCTCATCTCAGCAAACAGGAACGGCCGCCCGTAGACCTTGCCGTCGCTGAGGACCATGTTTGCTGACGCGTTGAGCGATCCTGAGCCAATGGAAATTCCGTCATTTCCTGCTGTGCCATTGTTCGCGTTCATCTTGCTGTTGAACACAAACGTGCATCGGTCCCAGTAGTGCGGAGCCAATCGCTCAGACTGACAAAGGCCGAGGGTTGCATTCATAAGTCCGTTGGCGCTGTTGAGTGATCCAGACGTAGCAACGAGAGCAGAGCTGCTCGCCAGGCTGCGGCTGTATCGCTTCAGAGTGTTGAGGATGCCATGGCACGCATCGCTGCCGGCGGTGCTCGCCGTGCCAGCCGTCACGCTGTCGTCCTTGTTGCCGATGAGAATCTGACGAGACAGTTCTCGCAGAATGTCCTGCGAGGCTTGCTTGACGATGATGCTCTCGACGCTCGCGTCGCCCATGTTCGCGCTGTCTTCAACAAGTTCCTGCGACGCTTTCACCATGACGCTGATGCGCTTCAGGGTGAAGGTCGAGGTTCCGGTGCCAGTGTTGCTGGTGCCAGGTAGCGTGAACGATGGCACAGTCACCTGCGTCTGGCCGCTAGCGGTTGCGTCAAGAAGCGTTCCGGTTTCTCCGGGGTTCTTCTGCACGCTAAAGCCCTGCGGAGCAGAGCTGTTGCTGTTCGGGGGCGTGATGATCGGGACGCTGAAGGTGCCGGTCGAGGTGTATACCTTGCTCACCTTGCCGACGATGCGATCGTCGCCCAGCTCCTGCATGAACATGTTGGAGTAGGTGGTCGGGAACAGCACATCGCCGAGGCCAGAAGCACCCTCGCTGAGGGCACGAGCTTCGACATCGCTCAGGCCAGACGCCCCGCGCGAGAGATAGCGCCAAAACAGGGCGCGGTAATCCTCGCCATTTCGATCCAGTTGGTTCTTCTTCTCCATCGCAGTCTCCGGTTAGCGCCGGGGTGCGACGAAAAAGGCGCACTAGCCCGGCGGTTCGTTGTCTTCCAGTTCAACGTCCGCATGCAGGCCAGTGCGCCACGAGGGCTGCACGGAGGTCTGTCTCGCGCGGTGGTGTGCATGCACTAGGCAGTGGCACCCACGCGCGGCAGGTATTCAATTGGCCGCCATTGTCGCGTCAAAAAAACGCGATGCAAGGGCGGGGGGTCAGCACGGCGGCAGGAGCCGGATCGTGCGGCGCACGGTCTCAGCCCGGGCGTCGCGAGCCTCGACACTGGTGGCACTGTTCGCCGGGAACGTCACGAGCGAGATCTCCAGCAGGTCGGCGTCGAGGATGACGCGCGTGGGCTTGTCCACGCCCTTCTCGTACTTCTCAGCCCGCACCATGAAGCCGAAGCTGCACTGGCTCACCACGCCGCTCTCCACCAGGGCGTGCGCCTCGCGGGCCGTCGCCGTGTCGGGGAGGGTGGCCTCGAAGCCGAGGCCCGTGGCGTCGGTGAACAGGCGCAGGTTGCCGGCGCGCACCCGGGCGAGGGGCTTGCCAGTGTCGTGGTTCCAGAGCAGGGCGATATCGCCGGGCTCCTCCATCGAGCGGGCGAAGGCGTTGGGATCGACCCGCTCCAGCTCGCGACCCATGTCGTAGGAGTCCCAGGTCACGGCGTAGCCGCGCACCTTCAGGTCGGCGGCTGGGGCGAGGGTGCCGAGGGCGCGGGTTTCAGGCTTCGGGGTTGGCATTGGTGGTCTCCAGCAGGGGTGCGTGTGTGGTTTCGAGGCGCACCATCTCCAGCAGCTCGTCGGCCGCCAGTTGGGGAAGGTCGCGCCAGCCGTCGATCGATTCAGACAGGGTGCCGATGGCCGTCACCGCGTTGCGCAGGTGGCGGGCGTGGCGGAGCAGGGCGGCGTCGAGCGCCTTCGTGGCGCGCTCCTCGTTGCCCAGAAGGCCGCCCAGAGTCCGCACCGTCGCGCGCAGGTCGTCGTCGATGCAGTCAATGGGCGGCTCCCACTTGTCGATCTTGGCCTGCGTGCGCTGCTTCAGCAGGTAGTCCGAGACCCGCTGCAGATGGCGACGGAAAGCGCCCTCCACGGCGGGGCGCACGGCCGCCATCGCGGACGCCGCCGCTCGGGCCGCGTTGAACGCATCAGCCTCGTCCTGCGCGTCAAGATCCACGCTAGGAGCGACCGCCTCGGGCTCCACGTCCACAGACGGGGGCACGCCATCCGACGGCGCAGCGGGCTCGCTCGGCGCTGGAGCGGGCTGCCCGGGCGCTTCCGTGTTCATGGGCAGGCGGATGCTGTCGCCGCCTTCGACCGCCGGCAGACCTTCGCGCGCGCGGATCTCGTTCGGTGTCAGGATGCCGTTCGTGACGGCGACCGCGTAGGCGGCGTAACGGGTGCTCATATCGGCCCGCAGCAGGCTGTCGAAGTTGATGCGCGTGCAGAAGCGCTCGCCGCGCTGGAGGAGCTTGCGGCTGGCTTCCTGCTCCAGTCGCGCCGCCCAGCCGGCCAGCGTGTGCTTCACAAATTCCGCGTCGGCCTGCTCGTTGCTGCTGTAACTCTGGCTCTCAGTGTCGCCGACCTTGTGCGCGGGCACGCCCATCGCCGCCGCGATCTGCTGGCGGCAATACTTCCGCATCTCGATCAGTTCGTTGTCCTTCGCGGTGGCCGTGATGGGCTCGTAGGTGAGCCCGTCTTCCAGCACCGCCACGCGGCCGGCGCGGCTTGCACCGCCGTGCGCAGCCTGCCACGCATCGCGCAGTCGCTTGCTGGCCTCGGGGCTCAGGCGGCCCGGCATCTTCAGCACGCCGCCGGGCACTGCGCCCTGAGCGAAGAACCGAGTCACATACTCCGTGACCTCCAGCTCCAGCCCGATCAGGTCGCGCATCTGATGGATGAAGGGCACGCCGAGCATGCCCTCAAACGTCGTCGGCCCGACGAGGTGGAACATGTCGTAGCCGCGGAAGCGACGCATGGCCTTCTCTTCGTTCTTGCCCGTGTACTTGCCAGTCCACACTTGGTAGTAGGGCTGATTGTCGCCATCGCGGTACATGGCGACGTAGTCGCTGCGCAGGGGCTCCAGCGCCACCGGGCGGCCCGCCTTGTCGCGGTGGATGTAGGCGAAGAAGTTGCCCGTGAGCAGCGCCGAGGTGAGTGCCATCTCGCGCCACTGGATCGCGCCGATGTCGTCGGACGCTTCGTAGTTCAGCAGGTTGTAGAGCGGGTGCTCGCTGTCCGCGACCTTGCCCTCAGGCGTCTCGCGCAGCACCTGCCAGTCGAGGCGGCTGATGCTGCTGGCGATCAGGCGCACGCACGCGAACACGGTCGGCGCTTCGAGCGCGCGTGCGGGCGTGATGCTCTCGCCCGTGTAGGAGTACGACTGCACATACGACTGCACGCTGCCGCTCGTCGGCTGGCCGATCGGCACGGTGTCCTCGAAGTCGGAGCGCGGCGGGGTAGGGCCGAGGTATCGGCGCAGGATGTCGATCAAAGCCATTGAATGGTCCTTTCGGGTTGTTCGTAGACGCTTGGTCCGGTTGCGTCGGTCTTCTGGTGCAGCCATGTCGCTAGCGCCGTCACCAGCGCCGCAGCTGCGTCGATTCGTTCGGTGCTGCTCGCCTTGCTGGGCTTCAGGTTGCCGGCGGGGTCCGACTCGCAGACCACGTTCGAGATGCACCAGTTCAGAAGCAGGTTGTTCGGGTGCCGGATCTTGCGCGAGACCACCAGCGACTCCAATTTCTTCGCCGGCTCGCTGAGGGTGCGGTAGCCCTGGCGCACTTCGATCATCGGCACGCCCTCGCCGTACAGCCCGCTCGCGAGCTGCGTGGCGTTCCACGGGTCGAAGCCGATCGACTTCACCGCAAAGCGCTTGCAGCACTGGCGGATGGTCTCGGCAATGAATTCATAATCCACCACCGCGCCCGGCGTGGGGTGCAGGAAGCCCTTCGCAGCCCACACGTCATACGGCGCGCGGTCGCTGCGGCTGCGCCGGCGGATGCCCTCCTCGGGGCACCATGACCACGACAGCACGTCCACGCTGCCGTCGTCGCACGGAAAGATCAGCGACAGCGCCGACAGGTCGGTCGTGGTCGAGAGATCGAGCCCGCCGTAGCACTCGCGGCCGGCGAGGCGCTCGGCGGTCGCATCGCTCGACGCGCACGCCGCCCAGGCGTCGGTGCTGATCCATGCGCGCTTCGACTCCGTCCACTGGCACAGATACAGCTGGCGGAAGGTCGTCTCGTAGGCGGGCAGCTCCTTCGCCTTGTCGCACTCACCCTGCAGGAAAGCCTCGGTGACGGTGACGCCCAGCGACGGGTTCGCCTTGTGCCAGACCTTCGGGCTCTTCCAGTTTGCGTCGATTGGCGCGCTAAACACCGCAGGGAAGAAGGCGTGATCCTCGATCAGTCCGTCGCGCACCTTCTCGGCGTAAGCGTGCAGTTCCCAGCACAGGCTCTCGCGGTCGTGGCCCGCGGTCGTGATCGACACGATCAGCGGCTGCTGGCGCGCGCCCATCGAAGTCACCATCGCGTCGTACAGGTCGCGATCTGCGAAGGTGTGCACCTCGTCGAAGATCACCGCGCTCGCGTTCTTGCCGTGCTTCGTGCCCGCGTCGCTGCTCAGGATCTCCAGCTTGCTGTTGCCGAAGGTGATCACGTTGCGGAACACCTCGACCGCCTTCGCCAGCGCCGGGTTCGACTGCACCATCTGCCGGCAGGCGTCGCCCACAATCGCAGCTTGATCGCGCGCGCTCGCGCAGCAGTAGACCTCTGCGCCGGGCTCGCGATCGGCGAGCAGCAGCCACAGCGCGAGGCCGGCGACCAGCGTGGACTTGCCGTTCTTGCGTGGCACGCAGATGTAGGTCTGGCGGAATCGCCGGGTGCCGTCCGCGCGCTTCCAGCACAGCAGCGAGCCGAGCAGGTCGCGCTGCCACGGCAGCAGCTCGAACGCCTTGCCCGCCCAGATTCCCTTTTGGTGCGACAGCAGGCCGAAAAACTTGTCGATGCGCGCTAGTTCCTCAACGTCAAACCAATCGCCAGTAGCGGCGGTTGCCGATGCGCTGAAGCCTGCGACGGGCGCGAGCCCGCCAGTTCGTCTTCGACGCCTAGCCCGTATGTGACTTAAGGATCGATTCGATCCCGCTGGCATCCCCCTTCGCTCTCTTGGAAGACACTAACCCGACACGGTCGCTCGGCGTCAAGCCGAAGCATCGAGACAGGCGCGCGACCTCAGCCCTCGCATCATCGCGCGCCTTCTTCATCGGATTGATAACAGGCCCATGCGGCGTTTCAAGGACCAGCCCCTTTTCTTGAACTGCAGACTGCGCCCTCTCAAACTCGGCCGACGCATGCGCGAGCGCGTTGTGCGCCTGGTAGTCCTCGGCCGCGTACAGCCCCAGCCGGCGAAGGTCTTCGATCAGGCGGTCGAAGTAGCGGCGCGCCACCTCGTCGCTCGCGACGAACGGCAGCAGTAGCGGGGGGCCGTCGCTGCCCTCGGGTTCAGCCTCGCGCGCCATTCCCTTCTCACTGCCGCGAAACTTCAGCACGCTCGTCGGCGTTGGTTTTGGTCCTCTCTGCCCCATGAACACTTCCTCTCTGCAGGCTGTCGATGCCTGCGTTTCTACGGCGTCAAAACGCCGCCAATGTCCCATACAAAAAATGCGCGGCCGCTACGATCGCCCACAAGCCACGCGCGCAAAAAACACCGCCAACGGTGCACGCACCCCCCACGCAACGCATCCTGGAGGCTCCTAGAAAGCCATGCGGCAAACTAGGAGCCGCGTGTGTTGAGG
>Ga0209299_1000850_pt1 | contig 17081 bp, 10 predicted proteins | sample S_140806_MF_Meta_FD_187326 | JGI IMG/M metagenome (GOLD analysis project Ga0209299, IMG submission 187326) | Freshwater microbial communities from Lake Simoncouche, Canada to study carbon cycling - S_140806_MF_MetaG (SPAdes) (version 2) | ecosystem: Environmental > Aquatic > Freshwater > Lake ...
AAATGTAGGAACTCGTCGTATCTTTGAATGATGCAAGCGTATTTACAAGGTTTAAATGAACAGCAAAAAGAGGCCGTCACCCATATGAATGGCCCATTAATGATTATTGCTGGCGCGGGCAGCGGTAAAACAAAAGTATTAACGAGTAGGATTGCGCACTTAATGAATAGTGGCGTAGATTCCTTTAATATATTGGCCCTTACTTTTACGAATAAGGCCGCTAAGGAAATGAAGGAGCGTGTTGAAAAAACCTTAGGTAATACCGAAGCACGAAATTTATATATTGGCACTTTTCACAGTGTATTTGCGAGATTGCTTCGTTCTGAAGCTAGTAAATTGGGCTATCCGCAAAGCTTTACCATCTATGATACAGACGATTCTAGATCAGTGTTAAAAGCAGTCATTAATGATATGGGCTTGGATGACAAACACTACAAACCGAATATTGTACACAACCGTATCTCTTCTGCAAAAAATGCATTGATTGGTCCAGTGGAATATAATTCCAACACCATGATTCAACAAGAGGATGCAAGATCAAAGCGTCCAGCGATTGGTGAAATTTATGCTTCCTATGTAGCACGCTGTTTTAAAAATGGAGCGATGGATTTTGACGATCTATTATTTAAGATGCATGAGCTTTTGCGCGACTACCCGGAAGTGCTTCACAAATACCAACACAAGTTTAAATATTTATTAATTGATGAGTACCAGGATACCAATCCTGTACAGTATCAAATTGCAAAACTATTAGCCGCAGTGCATGAAAATATTTGTGTGGTGGGTGATGACGCGCAAAGTATTTATAGTTTTAGAGGTGCAACCATTGAAAACATATTACAGTTTCAAAAGGATTATGATGATGTTAAATTGGTAAAGTTGGAACAAAACTATCGCAGCAGTGCTTCCATATTAGAAGTAGCGAATCATGTGATAAAAAATAACCAGGGACAAATTCCAAAAAATTTGTGGACTGAAAATGAGGAGGGTGAAAAAATTAAGTTGGTTAGAACCATGACCGACAACGAAGAAGGAAAATTTGTTGCGGATGCAATTCAAGAAAATAAATTAAGAAATCATTTTTACAATAATGACTTCGCCATTTTATATCGCACCAATGCACAGAGTAGGTCATTCGAGGAAAGCTTAAGACGCACGGGTATCCCTTATAAGATATACGGTGGGCTTAGCTTTTATCAAAGAAAGGAAATCAAGGATTATATTGCTTACTTAAGAATAATTGCAAACACCAAAGACGAAGAAGGATTAAAAAGAATTATTAATTATCCTGCAAGAGCATTGGAAAAACGACGGTTGAAAAATGTTTGGTTATAGCGGGTGAACAAAATATTACTTTTTACGAAGTATTAGAAAAAGCAAAAGCTTTTGGATTTAAAGCGGGCACACTCACTGCAATTGAGGAGTTTGTGACCATGATCAAATATTTTCAAAATCAACTCACGAAGCACAATGCTTATGATGTTGCAGTGCAAGTGGGTAAGCATACCAATATTGTCAAAGAATTATTTAATGATAAATCGACCGAAGGTTTAGCGCGTTATGAAAATATACAAGAGTTATTGAACTCCATTAAAGAATGGACCGAAAGTCCAAGCAACGAAGATGGGGAACAAGGCGATAAGGGATTAGGCGCTTACCTACAACAAATTACTTTAATCACGGATGCGGATAATGATAAGAATGAAGCAGATTCAGTAAAGTTAATGACGGTGCACGCAGCGAAAGGTTTAGAATTTGCCTGTGTGTTTGTGGTGGGTTTAGAAGAAACCTTATTTCCAAGTGGGATGAGCGTAAATACCAGAGAGGAACTGGAAGAAGAAAGAAGATTGTTTTATGTAGCAGTGACTCGTGCAAAAAGACATTTATGGTTAAGCCATGCAAATTCAAGGTATCGTTTTGGACAATTAGTACAAAATGATCCAAGTCGATTTATTGAGGAGATGCCCGAGGATAAAATTGACAAATCAAGTGCAGGTGGTGGCGCGCGTAACCAAAGTTCCGGCTGGGGTAATGCTTATGATCGCATGCATGGTGGCAATACCAAAGGATGGAGCGAGCCTAAGCCTAAATTAAATTCCGACAAGCCGAGCAAACCGAGCTATATGCCGGTGGCGCCTCCAAGTACATTGAATAAAAACCATATTCCTTCCGAGAATTTCACTGCAGCCGACCCTTCTGATTTAGAGGCAGGCATGAAGATAGAACATCAAAAATTTGGGTTTGGCGTCATCAAAGAAATCGAAGGTTCCGCGCATAACCCAATCGCATTAATCCTATTTGATAAAAACGGCGAAAAGAAGATCATGCTGAATTATGCCAAGTTGAGCATCATTCCATAGTTTTTACCCTTGTCGATATCGGAAAAATATAGCCCAGATTAGGGCAAACGCCTCGTTGACCCTCATTTTTGATTATTTTTGTATTCAATTTTACCAAAAAGCGCAACTATGATTACTACAGGCAATACCATTGTAAGCATTTATACCGAAATGACACCCAACCCGGAGACGATGAAGTTTGTCGCAAACAAACTTTTGTATCCAGGAAAAAGTATCGATATCGCAGAAGAAAGATTAGCGATTGCCTCTCCTTTGGCAAAAGAACTATTTAGCTTCCCTTTTATTAAAAGTGTATTTATAGCGAGCAACTTTATTACGCTTACTAAAAGTGCAGATACAGATGATTGGCAGGATGTGATACCCACCATTAAAACTTTTTTAAAGGAGTATTTAGAAAATGGTGGTGTTGTGGTGAATGAAGAAGAGGTAGCTAAAATAAAACAAGAAGCAACCAATACAGTACACGCGGATGATGATGATATTGTGAAAAGAGTAAAAGAATTATTAGAGAACTATGTTAAGCCCGCAGTGGAGATGGATGGCGGTGCAATACAATTTAAAAGTTATAATGACGGCGTAGTCAATTTAATGTTACAAGGCTCATGTAGTGGTTGCCCTAGTTCAATGGTCACTTTAAAAGCAGGTATCGAAGGAATGATGAAGCGCATGATCCCAGAAGTAAAAGAAGTAGTCGCAGAAGCAGAGTAATTTTTAAAATAAATTATAAGATAAAAAAAGAGGCCTTTAATTAAGGCCTCTTTTTTGTTTGTGCTATTTTAAAGTCTCTTTTATAAAATCAGCCACATCTTTTTTAAACTGTTTCCCTGATGCTGGATCTGTATACATCATATGGCCTGCTTCATAATATTTTAATATAATGTTATTTTGAAGTCGTTTTTCTAAGCCCATATGTGTAAATGTATATTCAGCCGCGTAAAACGGCGTGGCTAAATCATAATAGCCATTTATAGCTAATACTTTTAATTTAGGATTATGACTCATCGCTTCTGCTAAATCCACTGCTGTATTGGCTGGAACGGCATCGTTGTTAAAGTTTTTATTATGTTTCCAGTCCCACTTAAATCCTGGCGTTGCATATGCTGATGTTCTATACGTCAGCATTTTATTTACCTTAAGTTCATTATAGTAATAATCTGAAAATGCAGTAATATATGCAGGGCTTATGCTTGTGCTTTGTGGATCATACGATGACCCATCACTTAATAAATCTTGATTTATTCCTGTATACCTAGCATCTAAGCGACCCACTGTCAAATGTTCACCTCTCAATAATTCTTCCGTGAATTGCGGTTCTTTAATGCGCAGTTTTGCTTTTAATACATAGTCTGTGCTAAGTCCTGTAAGCGCAGCATACTGTGTTGCAATTTTTTCATTTTCAGCATCAGATAAATCCGCACCCCTCATTAATGCAGTTGCATAATCGCCCGCTGCAAACTTTCTTGCTTCTTCAGCAAATGCTGCCAAATCCTTGGGCTTATTCTTTATTTTATTATGATACCATGCAGATACTGCATAGGTAGGTAAATGTAAAATATAAGAAATATCGTCGCCTTGATAAAAACGAAGCGTGCGCATATCCAAAACGGTTGAAACAAGAATAACGCCATTTAAAGCAATACCTAAAGTTTCCTGTAAATAATTTGCAACACCTGCGCTGCGCATCGTACCATAGCTTTCCCCTAAAATAAATTTAGGTGACTGCCACCGATTGTTTTCATTAATATACTGTTTAATAAATCCACTTACAGATTTTATATCTCCATCTACCCCCCAAAAATCCTTGTTATTTGCTTTTCCAACCGCTTTACTAATTCCAGTACCAATTGGATCAATCATTACAATATCAGATATATCCAAAGTTGAAAATTGATTGTCTTCTATTTTATAGGGCGCAGGTCCATTGTCACTAGGGTCGTTAACAATAACACGCTTAGGTCCCATTACCCCCATATGCAGCCACATCGAGGAAGATCCCGGACCTCCATTGTAAGAAAAAGTGATGGGTCTTTTACTTAAATCGGATTGGCCATCTTTTGTATATGCAGTATAACCATAAAATGCAATAGGTTCATCTTGTTCATTTCTTAAAATTAGCGCACCTGCTGTTGCCGTATACGTGATTAACTTACCATCTATCGTAACTGAGTGATGGGTAACCGATTTTTCCTCTTTAGGAATTGATAATGAGTCCTTTACATTAGGTTGTGCCATTAATGGCGCAAAAGAAATTAGTAAAGCAAAAATGAAACCAAAGCGCGATAAAGTTTTTTTCATACTATTTATTTTAGCAATATAAATATACTATAATTGTAACTTAAAGTTTATTAAAATTTAAAAGTATGTTTGGGTGTTGAATGGTTCCTTTATTTCAATTAAAATAATTTAATGAAAGCTAAATTTATAATTACTACGATTGGTGTATTTTTTTGTTTGTCTTTTTTTGCTCATGCACAACAAACACCATCGCCGCTCATAAATTCATTTCGAACCTATAAAGAAATGAAAGAAGAAAGCAAGTTCAATTTAAATTGGGTATCATTAGGCCCTACATTAAATAGTGCAAGAGCGGATGTAGTCCAAGTAGACACTGCACATCCTGGAACCATGTATGTTGGTTTTGGTTCGGGCGGATTATGGAAGACAGTGAATAATGGCTTAAGCTGGAAATCAATCTTTGAAGATCAGGCCGGTTTTAGTATTGGTGATTTTGCCATTGCGCCCTCTAATCCAAATATACTTTACTTGGGCACGGGCGAACATCTTAAGAAACCAAGAAACTATACATTACCTGGTACAGGTATGTATCGATCTACTGATGCTGGAAAAACATGGGCACATATTGGCCTAGAAGATTCTTGGTCCATTGCTGAAATTGCAGTTGATCCAACTAATCCAAATATTGTTGTAGTTGCTGTATTAGGTCACTTATGGACTACAAATAAAAATAGAGGAATTTATAGAACAACAGATGCCGGAAAAACATGGGAACATGTATTGTATAAGGATGAATTAACGGGTGCCAATGATATTGTGATATCGCCATCCAATCCAAAAATAATGTACGCTTCCCTATGGGAAGTTTATCCAGGAATTAGCGGTGTAAATAGTGGTGTATATAAAAGTAATGACGGCGGTAAAACTTGGACCCCTTGTAAAAATGGATTACCTACAGGGCCCAATGTTGGAAGGATTGGCGTGTCGGTTTCATTTACTAATCCAAATAAGGCATATGCATTGGTGGATAATCTTAATAATCCAAAAAACCAAGCTGCTGAACTTTATAAAACTGAAGACGGGGGACTTACATGGAATAAAACACATACAAGTCCTTTCAAAATATTTTCTGCGTATGGTTGGTACTTCACCAATGTTTATGTGAATCCCAAAAATGATGAAGAAATTTTTTGCTTAGGTATTAGATTAGCGCATAGTGTAGATGGTGGTAAAACATTTACATTTATTGGCGGCAACGTAAATCGAATGACGCCTAGCATTGCACAGGGCCTACATTTAGATCAATGTGAGCTTTGGATCAATCCAAATAACCCCAATCATCTTGCACTTGGTAATGATGGCGGATTATATGTTTCCATGGACAAGGGGCTAACCTGGATGCATTATAACAATATACCCACTGGAGAATTTTATGATATTGCCATTGATGCAGCTAATTACACCATATATGGTGGAACACAGGATGATGCAACGGTATACGGACCTGCGAAAGAATTAAACACAAATTTTAGTGACCCATGGAAATATGTATGGATTGATCCTTGGGATGGGGGTGATGGCTGTGTGTCGCAAGTTGATCCAGAAAATAAAAATATTGTATACTATAGTCAGCAGTATGGTGATGCCACTAGATTAGATAGAAGTGCAGACACCGCGGTTGCTATAAAACCTAGATTACCAAAATCAATTCAGGACACTTTACTCTTTAATTACATTACCCCTTACTTTATTTCTTCCTATCAAAGTAAAACACTTTATCATGGCGGAAATTATATTTTTAAAACTACAGATAGAGGTGATGCTTGGAATGTAATTAGTCCAAATATTGCCAATTCGGCAATAAAAGAAAAACAGTCAGTTGCGGCAGGTGCGTTAGTGGAGTCAACGATTAAAAAAGGATTGCTTTATGTTGGTACAGATAAAGGTGCGTTTTGGGTATCGCAAAATGACGGCGGTGTTTGGGAAGAAAAATCTGTTGGAATTGCAAATAATTATATTCGGAGTATTTCTCCTTCTAATTTTAAAACAGCTAGGGTATATATGTGCATGACCGGTATTAATTATGATGATTTGCATAGTTATTTATATGTATCAGAAAATTATGGGACTAATTGGAAAAATATATCAGCAGGATTACCGGATGAGCCAATTAATGTTATTAAAGAAGATCCAACCAATGAAAATATATTATATGCTGGCGGCTTAAGAAGCGTGTATGTTTCAATGGATAAAGGAAATACTTGGTCAACATTGGGTAAGGATATGCCACAGGTGGCGATTGCTGATTTAGAAATACATTTACCTACCATGGACCTTGTTGTGGCTACCCATGGAAGAGGGATTTATAAAATAAATTTGAAACCGATTCAAAAAATGATGAATCAGCAACTAGCAAAAGAACAAGATTATTTATTTGAAGTTGCAGAAATACAAAGACCTTGGTTTAACTCCAATGGCGGCGAACCTGATTATCGTAGTTTTGAAAAAACGAATTTTTCATTATGGCTGAAGGAACCTCAACCGATTCAACTTTCTATCATTGATAAAGCAAACAAAGAAATTTGGAGCACGAAAATTAAGGGCAAGAAGGGTTTTAATGAATATCGATGGGACTTAACTCTAAGCAAAAGAACAAGCGATGAGCCCTACTTTGTTCATTATGATAAGTTTGTAGAAGCGGGAAAGTACACACTGAAGGCGACGATAGGAAACAAACAGTTTGAACAAAGCATAAATGTAAATAAAGGCGTTTCGCCTTATATACAATAGGCCTTAAATTTAAATAGGGAAGTGGGGAATAGTATTTTAAAAAAGTCCTACTTTTTTAGATAAATCATAAGACGAAAATAAAACAGGCCTTAAATTTTATTAAGGCCTGTTTTATTAAGCTTGGTCTAGTGGGGATTCCTTACTAAATGCTTTATGCATCTTTGGATGATCCAATAATTTTTCTGTGTGGGATATAAAAATAGTAGCGATCCCGTTTCCGATGAAATTGGTAATGGCTCTGGCTTCAGACATGAATCTGTCCACACCCAACAATAAAGCCAACCCTTCTACAGGAATCATATTTGTAGCAGTTAATGTGGACGATAATACAATAAATCCACTACCAGTAACGCCTGCAGCCCCTTTAGAAGTAATCATTAATATGGCAATGATGGTAAATATTTGTTCTATGCTTAAATGAACATTAAAAACCTGCGCTAAAAAAATAATCGCCATAGATAAATAAATGGAAGTGCCGTCTAAATTAAAGGAATATCCAGCGGGTATCACTAAGCCCACGACCGATTTTGAACAGCCCATTTTTTCTAGCTTTTCCATTAAGGAAGGTAATGCAGCTTCGGAGGAGGAAGTGCCTAAAACAATGAGTAATTCTTTTTTGATATAATTTAAAAAAGAAAAAATATTAACCTTACAGTATTTTAAGATAGACCCGAGTATGAGCAATACAAATAAAGCCATGGTAATGTATACACATGCCATCAATTTCATTAAAGGCAATAGGGTATCCACACCATATTTGCCAATGGTGTAAGCCATACCACCAAAAGCGCCAATGGGTGCGAGGTACATAACAAAATGCAATCCTTTAAATACATATTTACTTGCCCGGTTAATTTTTGTAACTATAGTTGCACGATGTTTCAATTTACTTATTACGATTCCTGCAATGATTGCAAAAATTAAAACCTGAATGGTAATATTGCTTTTGAAAAAACTAGACCAAGAAAATGTAGCTGCGCCTTGTTTGTATGCAGAAATATCCGCTTTTTGAATATGTGAAGTGTCCACATGCGCACCTGGTTGTATTACATATGCGACCACTACTCCAATCACCAATGCGATGGTTGTTACAATTTCAAAATATAAGATTGCTTTACCCCCGATCTTTCCCACTTTTTTTAAATCACTCATTCCGCAAATACCAGTGATAATGGTCAATAAAATAATGGGGTTAATAAACAGTTTAACAACATCGATAAAATACTTGCCTACTGGTTGCATCGCAACACCCGTGCTAGGTGATATATAACCCACTAAGATACCGGCAGTGATAGAAGCTAACACCCAAAAGGTGAGATTTTGAAAAAGCTTTTTCAATAAATTTATTTTAAATAATTATTTACCAGCCTGCTACAAAAAAGTATGTCGTTTTCTGATACCTGCATTAATCGAATACTTTCATTATCAATTGCCGGATAATTATATACGGTAGCAAATTTAGTCGGCAGCGAACCTGTTATTTTTTTTACAAAGCACAATGCTATTAAAAAAGTACCCAGTGGTGATGGATGGGATCCGTCACTAAAATATAATTGTGTAGCGGGTTTTTGTAATTTGGCTTCTGCCCAAGCCCCACCTACCGGAACTAACACTGCTTTTGTTTGGAAGGCTAATTCTTGGTATACCTTATCAATAGCGCCTTGGGTTTGTGGTGTAGCCTCCCTTGACCAAGTATTATATAAATAAGGAGTAGCATTTTTAGATTTAATCAAATCGCAGAATAATTTTCCATACATCAAAACGCTATCCCCATGTTCTAATGGCCACATACTATTATCTTGGATAATGACGATATCAAATTTTTCTTTCGCTAAAATTTCTCTTGTCCTTAAGCCCTTTCTACTATTCCAATGATCCCCTAGTGTAGCGCCCCCAAAGGTTGATTTTTTACAAATAAGCTTGGTGTTCAAGCTATCAGATAGTAGTGATACCATCTGTGGCAAGTTATTATAATAGATATAGCTATTGCCAACAAACAATACGCGTAATGTATCTCTATTACTATTTGCATTAACGCTTGTTAATGCAAATAGTAATGAGATAGTTAATAATATATTTTTAAACCGATAAAAAAACTGTTTTTTCATATTTTAAAATAATCTAAAATCCTGGGTTCTGAACCATTTTAGGATTATTTTGAACCTGTGTCACAGGTATAGGCAAAATAGTTCTGTAATAATAGCTGCTAGTGGTCGCCGTATATTGAATTAATCTTGAAGCACTATTCCCTGCAGAATTTATTTTCACATAATCTGTTTTGGTTCTATTTAAGTCAAAGATTCTGTGGCCTTCTAAAGCGAATTCTTTACGACGCTCTACAATAATACTATCTAGTAAAGCCGTTGCCTTTATTGCACCAGTAGGAGGTACCGCTAATAAGGATGCGGTAAAAGCTTTTGTAGCAGAAGCGGTATCTCTTGACTTTCTAATTAAATTAATATCCACCAAAGAGCTATTTAAACTATTTGCATCGGAATTCTTTACAGCTAATCTAGCCATTGCCTCTGCCCTTGACAAATACATTTCTGATAATCTCATGACTTTAATATTTTCCATGTTTGTACTAATATTGATGTACTTGGTGCATAAAGGAACATTTAATTCTCCTCCCAATGAGTTTCTGTTTCCTAAGGTTAAAAAGTTTCTTCGTACATCCGTATTTGAATAACAATCATAAAGCCCTTTGAATGTAGACAGCGTAGTTCCTGTACTTTTACTATTCATCGTTTGTCTGGTACCTAATAATTCCCCATATCCAGATTGGCTTGACAAATAGGCATAAGAATCAGTACCTGCATTATCATTGGTATTATTGGCTACTTCAAAAATTGATTCACTACTATTTTGTGTTCTAAAATCTTGGACCATCGATCCATATGGATATAAGGTATACTTTCCTGATGCAATTACCAAATTAGATGCATCAATGGCAGTTTGCCAATTTTCTGTATAAATAGCAACCCTAGCCTTTAAAGCCAAAGCGGAAAACTTATTAAACCTGATTTTTTGTAAAGTACTATTCGCCGTACCATCATATAACACATTACCCGAAGCTGGTAATCTTTTTAAAGCTTCTTCTATATCTAAAGAGATACGATCATACACTTCTTTTGCAGTATTCCTTGCAGGATATACCACTTCTGATATACTAGTAATAGGTAATAAAACCAATGGCACGCCAAGATGTGATCCATCTGAAGTATGATTTAGGGGTCTAGCAAAAAACTTTACTAAATCAAAATAAGCCAATGCGCGAACTGCATAAGCCTCGCCAACCAATTGAGCAGCTTCTTCTTTTTGTAATGTAGTAGCCGCTTTATTAATATTTTCTTCATTAGCGATAACAGCATTTGCATTTGTCACCACTTTATAAATTTGACTCCACATTCTGCTCACATTCGCATCTGTTGCAGTATGTGTCATTGTATTCATCCCTGTATATCTATTTCCTGTTTTAACACTTCTGGTCATATTATCTGAAATAACTTCAGGGATGACCATGGCGTCTCTACCATAATAACTATATGATTGCATCAATGAATATAGTCCATTCACTGCTGCACGAGAAGTAGCGACGCTCGAAAAAACATCTTCGGTCAACACGCTCTGTTGTGGTTTAATTTCAAGAAAATCTTTGTTACATGCTATTAAGCTAATAGCAATTGTAAATAGGGTAATTATATATTTATTTTTCATAATAAAATTATTTCAAATTAAAAATTAATGTCTAAGCCAAATAATATTGTACTAAAAACCGGAGGTCGCTGTGACATCGTGCCGTCAATGGAAACCTCGGGGTCTGTATTAAATCGCTTATCAACTGTGTAAGTAAATAAATTTTGTCCCCTAACATATACTCTCGCCGTGTTTAATTTGGCTTTAGCTAAAAAAGATTTAGGTAAATTATAGGATAAGGTGATGTCTCTTAAACGGATATAACTTCCATCATATAAAAAACGAGAACTCTCATAACTACCTGCAGAGGATTGGGTGCCCAAGAATACAGGTTTAGGAACATCTGTAATTTGTCCAGGCGTAGTCCAACGACGCGCATATTCATATTTACTTAAACCATTGCTTTGATCTGAGAATCCTAGGTTAGCATCTGTTTTTTGCAAATAACCATACTCATCATAAATCGTATTTCCCCAATAGGCATATAATTGAAAACTCAATTTAAAGTCATGGTAGGAAAAACTATTCGTCATACCTGTATAAAACTTTGGTAAGGCGCTCCCATGAGCAATTCTAGGTAATGCGGTTGTAAAAACATTGGTCGTAGAATCTTTTGCACTTGAGGTATACCATAAAGCCTCCCCATTCGCAGGATCTACGCCAGCATACCCTCTTTGATAATGCGTATAAAAATCATTCCCAATTTTACGATCATATGCAGCGTTGCCAGCGTAAGCTGAATCAATATCTGTAATCGTATTATTATTAGTGGTAAAATTGAAATCTGTTACCCACTTAAATCCCTTAGCGGATGACGGTGAAATATTCACAGAAGAAATAGTTAATTCTACTCCTCTGTTTCTCATTGCACCATTATTTACAGTGATACTAGTAACCCCATTTAAACTTGGAATAGATTGGCTGATTAATAAATTACTACTTAATCGATCATACCATTCTACCGATCCAGAAATACGCCCTTTCAAAACCGAGAAATCTAATCCAATATTTAAAGGGATATTTTTTTCCCAAGTTAAATTGTCATTAGATAATTGATTTAAGCTTAGGCCGGATTGTAAATTATAATCACTTCCTGCAGTATATAATCCTTGAGATTCAAAGTTGTCAATACCTTGGTTACCTGTATAACCATAGCTTGCTCTTAACTTTAATTCATTCACCCAATTCGATTTAAAGAAAGACTCATTGTGTATATTCCAACCTGTACCTACTGACCAAAAAATGGCTGATCTAAAATTTCTTGCAAATCTTGATGAAGCATCTTCTCTTACCGAACCAGAAACAAAAAATCTATCATCATAAGAATAATTAGTATTTAAAAATTTACTTATCAAACTATTCCCCGTTCCAGTACCTGTAGTTAATACAGGACTTGATCCGCCAGCAGGGGTGCTTGTTCCGGGAGCGATACCATTTACTTCAATACTAATATCTACATCAGTTCTTTTTTGTGCTTCGTAACCTGCAAAGGCCTCAAAACTATTCTTGTCATTGAAGTCTTTTTTATATCTTATAATATTAGTGGCTACCCAGTTATTAATGTCTTGTGTGTAATTTTCAATCGCTCCACCCACTGCAACATATAAGTTACCTACTCTAGGATCATAATAGATACTCTTAAATGCATGGTTAAAATCTAATGCATAAGTACCTTCAAATGTTAAGCCTTTAGCAATTTCATATTTTGCAGAAGTGTTAGCGGAAAAATTATAGGTTTTTGCATTTCGGTTGGTCGTGTTAATAACGGCTACTGGATTATATCCACTATTATAGCCCAACTCATATGTTGCACCATCGCTTTTATACACTGGCAACCATGGCGCCAAACGATACATGGCTCTAATAGGATTAGCAAAAAAACTTCCTCCTAAAAAATTACTCGTTCTTTGAAAGCTTCCACTAAAGCCGGCTTTCAAAGTTAATTTTTTGGTAAGTTCAGAATTTACGTTGACACGAAACGTTGCTTTGTCATAATCAATACCCTTAGTCGTTGCATCTGATTTGTAATAACTTCCTGAAATAAAATAGGTATTTTTTTCAGTACCGCCACTTGCATTCAAATTATATTGACTGTATTGACCCTGTCTTAAAACTTCATTGAACCAATCTGTGTTAACAGAGCGGTTAACACCATTTGCACTTAATAAGGAATCGAAAGAAGAGGCAGGTTTACCTGAATTTAACCAACCCTCCTTATAATACTGAACATATTCGTCCGTATTTAAAGTTTTTTGATCGGGTGCTAGTGTATTATTATTATACCCTTTTTGATAAGTAAAATTTATTTTGGCTTTGCCAGATTTTCCGGCCTTGGTCGTTATTAATACAACGCCATTTGCTGCACGAGAACCATATAAAGAAGTTGCAGAAGCATCTTTCAGCACTGTCAAACTTTGAATATCATTTGCATTTAAGCCCGCGATGGTATTACTATTTAATCCAGAAATATCTCCACTCACTACTGGTATCCCATCAATTACATAAAGGGGTGTTGCAGATGCATTGATTGATCCAATACCTCTAATTCTAATTTGTGGCACACCGCCTGCTTGTCCAGTAGCATTGGTAGATTGAACACCCGCCATATTCCCTTGAAGAGTTTCTTGCACAGAAGAATTGGGTGCACTCTCTATGGTTGTATTTTTAATAGTACCTATAGATCCTGTAAATGAATTTCGCTTTTGATTGCCATAAGCGATCACCAAAACATCATTTAAGTTGTTTTCGGATTCTTGTAAAAGGACCACATTATTGGTTTCCTTTAAAATAATCACCTTTGAAATCATATCTACCCTACTAAATTCAACTTTTTCACCATTGGGTATTTGAATTGAAAATGATCCATCTGCTTTTGAAATGGTGCCTTTTTTTGAATTTAAAAGCTTGATAGAAACATTTTCCAAAGGCATATTATCCTTTGCATTTAACACAGTCCCTTTTATCACTTTTGATTGTACATTTTTGGCAGCTGTTTGTGCCAAGACTGGATTTTGTAACAAACAAAATAATAGGCAAGCGCCTAAGATAATGATAGGTTTAATTTTCATATAAGATTTGGTTTAGAAATAAAGCAAAGGTTCAGTTATTGGTTGTAAATTATTTTTATTAACTTAGAATAGTCAAGTTTTAGTATAAGTTGAAGATTTACAAATTCAAATTGTTTTTCAGAAATGAAAAAAGAAATTACCGAAATTTTATAAAAGTTTGAATTATAATGCTTTATGATTAAAAAAGGGAGAGAAGAAATAATTTATTTGTTACACAAATGTATTGAGAAATACCAGGGTGAAACCGGTAAAGAGATCATTCAAAATACAAATCGTAAGAATTACGAGGGTCTTGCTATGACTTTAAGTGAAATAAGCAAGGAGCTTCCCTTTACAAATCAGGAATTGAGACATGATATTTACCCCCAAGATAAACGTGAAAAAGAGGCAAGTTACCCATTTAGAAAATATGATATTACGGGTGGGCAAATCAAAGATGCGCTGAATGGTCTTGTTGCCAATCCTCGTAATTTTTTGGTAGATGCCAGTTATATTTATTTATTCCAAATGGGAAGACTGGGATTTGTAGAAAATCCAATGGATGAAAACTTAGTCACCCTCAATAAAGATGATCAAAAAAATGAAGGGGGGTCGCTTATAAAGGAAAATCAGGAATTAAAATTAAAGTTATACCAATTTGAAAAAAACGCAGGCAAGCGTCGTTGGAAATGGAATACAATTTTATGTATCATTGCTTTCATTGTTATTGCATTAGTTTGTTTTTATATTCCTTCTAAAATGTATTTTGAATCCAATAATAAACTTGAAGTCTTAAAAAAAGATTTAAATATTCTTCCCTATAAAATAACATCGGATGAAAAAGATAGATTAGAAGGTTTGTGGATTTGTTATACCGGTTCTCCGCAAGCAAGGGTATCTGATCCAGATAGGTATCAAAAAATGGTTCCCAACATTGTAGAAATAAAATATAAAAATGGCTATTTTATTTATACTAGATATGGCGCTAGCTTTAATCATGTTGGATATGCACAATTCGAAGGACCCAACTTGGTTTCTATTTTTTCAAAAGTAGAAGCAAAAGATAATGAAGGTGAAGAGGATAGTGAAAAATTAATTGAATCGCCAAGGCACTCATTATTAGAATTAACTAGTGATACCATCATTACTGCTATTTCAGCTTCCTGGAATTTTGATTATGGAAATAATAATAAAATTATAGGAATTCGAGAAGTGTATAAAAAACTTGGTAATGTAAGTAATCTCAAAGAGGTAACCAATACATTAGAAAACGCAAGCTGTAAGTGTAAGATTATTAAATGGAGTGAAATGAAAGATGATAAAGTAATTAATAAAATATTTTATATAAAAAATATATATTTAGATTCACTAGCGCATAAAAGCTTATTTCCTTTAATAAATGAAAATAGTATTATTTTTAAAGACCCTATCAATGATAGTGTGATTATAAAAAAATAATAACTTATTAAAGTCTATTATAAAGTGCGCGTAATTTTTCACGCGTCATGATGCTTTCCCAATTTGACCCTAATGCGTTTTCCCATAAAGGTTTTAAGCTTAATGAAATATTAATCATTTCATCAAACTGCGCCTCCGTTAGGTTGGCACAAATTCCTGTAGGAATTTCAATTTTATTTTTCTCTACCATGAATTTAAATTCTTCCACGCCTGCAGGATAATATTCTTCCAAATGATTCATTACAATACAATTACCAATACCATGTTTGGTTCCTAATAAATAGCTTAAGCCATAACTCACTGCATGTGCAACTCCTACTTGACTATAAGCAATACTCATTCCGCCAGCATAGGAAGCCATCATTAACTGTTCATCACTCTGCTCATCCCAGCCTGTTTTTTCAACATATATTTTTCGGCAAAGGTCCAATGCTTTTTCGCCATAGCTTTTACTAAATTCATTTAGGTAAGTACCTTCTAAACTTTCAATACAATGTATATAACAATCCATGCCTGTATAAAAACGTTGATTCGCAGGCGCATTTTTAGTTAATTCAGGATCTAATACGATTTGATTAAACGGGGTGAAGTCGGAATTCATGCCTAGTTTACGAGTTGGGCCCGTTAATACAGTGGTACGACTTACCTCTGCACCAGTGCCACTTAGAGTTGGAATACCCACTTTAAAAACACCAGGTACTTTAACCAAATCCCATCCTTGATAATCGGCAGAGGATCCCGGATTGGTCATCATTAATGAAACCGCTTTCGCTAAATCCATCGCCGAACCACCGCCTATGCCAATGATGCCGCTTACTTCGCCAAATTCTGCTTTAAGTTCAGCAGCCAATGCATCCACTTGTTTTGTTTTGGGCTCCTGTGTTACATCCACATATACAATCTTATCCTTCCCTCTTAATGGAATGCGACCCGCTAATGGTTTACCAATAAAATAATGATCCAAGAAAAATATCATCGGAAAATTATCCTTTCGGCGAGGGGCTAAAATTTCATCTAATTGATTAAACGCGCCACGACCATAAACAACATAGTCAACTAGCTTTAAATTCTTAAACTGCATTTTTATTATTTTAATATAAGGGAATGTATAAATATTTGTTGATTCATAAAACTGTAATCCATTACAAAGATAAACTTTATAGCGGATTCAATTCCCCCGTTATGATTATTTACTATTCATTTTATAAAAGCTTTGCCGCTTTAATTAAATCTGCTGGTGTGTCAATTTCAACACCCATATATTCTGTTACGACCATTTTAATCGATACCCCATTTTCCAAATACCGCAAACATTCAATTTTTTCAGCAGCTTCTAACAGAGACATTGGCCAGTTGGTGAAATTAAGTAATGCTTGTTTTTGAAATGCATATACGCCAATATGTTCATAGTAAGTTATAGGCGACTCGGTACTTCTTGGATAAGGAATTACACTACGTGAAAAAAATAATGCATAGTTATTTTTATCTACTGTTA
>Ga0209299_1000856_pt1 | contig 17053 bp, 18 predicted proteins | sample S_140806_MF_Meta_FD_187326 | JGI IMG/M metagenome (GOLD analysis project Ga0209299, IMG submission 187326) | Freshwater microbial communities from Lake Simoncouche, Canada to study carbon cycling - S_140806_MF_MetaG (SPAdes) (version 2) | ecosystem: Environmental > Aquatic > Freshwater > Lake ...
GCCACAATCGGGTTGTTCAACAACACGGCTGGCAGCTTGTCTGAGGCTGTGGTCATCAACTTTGTTGTGATTCACGGGGCCACCTAAATGAGCATCCATGACGATCTAGAAATGCTGAAAGAGGCTGTTGCAGCGCTTGAGGACCAGATCAACGAATCCTCAGAAGACATTCACGCTCAGGCGTTTGAAGAAGGCTCCGACGCTGGCAAGAGCGAGCTGGCCGAAGAAATTGCGGTCATGATGGGCGCAATCGACAGCGAAGAATGCCCAGATTGCCGTGATGTTCTCAAGCGCGTGCTGGATCAGCATATTGCTCAGTTTCTGGCCGTTGGCACGCACGCTTGCGAGCTGGAGCCAGAAGACGAGGATGACGGCGTTGATTTTGTAATTTCTTTTGAAGATCACTCATGAAACCTGGCCTATATGCCAATATTAACGCGAAGCAGGAACGGATCAAAGCCGGCTCTGGCGAGAAGATGAATAAGGTCGGCAGCAAGGCGGCACCGTCTGCTGCTGACTTTAAGCAAGCTGCGAAGACTGCTAAACCGGCGAAGAAGAAGTAATGGCTACGAAGCACGACAAGCCCATTCCCCGGACAACCACGGGGAAGGGCAAGACCTACAACCCGACCGAGAAGGGCGCCGGGATGACTGCGAAGGGTCGTGCTGAGTACAACGCCAAGAACAACGCTAATCTCAAGCCACCAGCGCCGAACCCGAAGACCGACGCAGACAAGGGTCGCAAGGCTAGTTTCTGCGCAAGAATGTCTGGCGTTGTGAAAAACGCTAAAGGTCCAGCAGAGCGTGCCAAGGCATCGCTTAAGAACTGGAACTGCTAATGGCTGATTACCCGAGAATCACCGGGACGATCAGACCGACGCCACGCAACCGTGTCTCTGGTTTCCTGGCTGACTTGCTTGAGTTGGGCGCCAAAGGTTACGACGTCGGCTCGACGCTCCAGGCCGGCGGTCCGATCACCGAGGGCAGACTGTCAACACCAGTCAGCGATTTACTTGGCATTCCAGAGCTGCAACGCACGCTCAACAGAATCAGCTACAACGAGCCATTGACTACCGGCACGGGTTACACAACCAAACTGCGACCAGACACGTTATCGGCAGCGATGACCGTTGCACCCATGGTCGGACCAACTGCCAAAGCCGGCGCAGCCGGGGCTAGAATGGCCGGCACAGCTTTAAAAGACCTAGCGACGAGTGATGTTGCCTACAACGCTGCAATGAAAGCAATGAAGCGTTCTGGCGCGGTTTTGGGCATGGCGGACGATGAATATCGTGGCAGTCATTTGGCTCCAAATGCCGCAAATTACGGAGCTTATTTGCACGACTTAAGCGGAATAATTCCGAAAGACGTTTATACGGTCAAAGGGAAAAGTCTTTACGGTCTAGGGGATCCGGTCATTGACCGGGAGTGGTGGATGACTGCGATGAAGGCAAAGGGCAAACCTGATGCCGACGTCACCATTTATCGTGCGGTTCCTAAAGGCGTGCAGAACATCAACAGCGGCGATTGGGTAACAACAAGCAAGCGCTACGCTGAAAATCATGGCGAAAGCGCTCTGAGTGGCGATTATGAAATAATTTCAAAAACCGTAAAAGCGAAAGATCTTTCCACCGCTGGAGATCCGCAAGAATACGGCTATCATCCTGCTGCGATTTCAAGCGTAAATGATTTTTCAGCAAAATACCCAGATGTTAAAATTGATTTGGGTGAGGGCAAGAACGAAATCAATTTAAGCAGAATAGTGGTTCCTAAAGAAATGAGAAATCAAGGCATTGGCACTCAAGTGATGAATGACTTGTCTCAGTATGCAGACCAAATTGGCAAAAGAATAACTTTGACTCCCTCGGGTGACTTTGGCGGAAATGTTAATAGATTGAAAGAATTTTATAAAAACCTTGGTTTTGTTGAAAACAAAGGCAAAAACAAAGATTTTTCAACGAGAGAAACGATGTACAGAGATCCTAAGCAACTTGAGCCAAATAAATAATGTTTGTTTTTAAGACAATCAACCCTCATTTTTTCGCCTATAAAAGATGATTCCTCCGCACGTTCCTACTGACGCATCGAAAGCCAAGGTCGAGCAGACTGCTGGACTCGGCTTGCCGCAGGATCAGATCGCGGCTCTTATCGGCATCAGCGCTCCGACGCTGCGTAAGTACTACGAGGTCGAGCTGGCCGTTGGCAAGGCTAAAGCCAGCGCTTCCATTGCCGACACGCTCTACAACAAGGCAATGGCTGGCGACACCACGGCGATGATCTGGTGGTCCAAAGCCCAGATGGGTTGGGGCGAGCGCAACACGACCGTGCTGAGCAATCCAGACGGGTCGCCGGTTGAGGGCATCAAGGTTACATTCGTTAAGCCCAGTGAATGAAATTGATTATGCCGTCTCAAACGCCGAGTTTCCTGAGAAGCTATCGGTTCTTTTTGACAAGCATCGGTATAAGGTAGCGTATGGCGGTCGAGGTGGCGGCAAGTCTTGGGCGATTGCTCGAGCGCTGCTAATCACTGGCGCATCAAAGCCGACTCGCATACTCTGCGCTCGGGAATTCCAGACGTCAATCCGCGATTCGGTGCATAAACTTTTATGCGACCAGATCGAATCATTGCGATTGCATGGGTTCTATGAAATAACCCAGACGTCAATTAGAGCTAAGAACGGCTCTGAATTTTTTTTTGTTGGACTCAAAAACAATGTCTCAAACATCAAATCGTTTGAGGGCGTTGATATTTGTTGGGTTGAGGAAGCGCAATCCGTGTCCAGAATGTCATGGAATGTGCTAATTCCAACAATCCGAAAGCAAGATTCAGAGATCTGGATCAGCTTTAACCCGGAGCTTGAGACTGATGAGACGTTCCAACGCTTTGTGGTGCATCCTCCTGCTGACTGTGTGGTCACTAAGATCAACTGGTCCGACAATCCCTGGTTCCCCGAAACCCTGAGAGCAGAGAAGGACGCACTTAAAGAGCGCGACATCGAGGCTTACAACACCGTCTGGGAGGGCATATGCCGGCAGACTGTCGACGGTGCAGTGTTTGCCAGGGAGATGCAGGACGCTGAGCTTCAAGGGCGCATTGGACGGGTTCCGTTCGATCCTAGCAAGCCTGTCCACGCTGTCTTTGACCTGGGATGGTCTGATGCCACTGCGATCTGGTTTCTCCAGTTTGTCGGCATGGAAACGCGCTTGCTGCGTTACATGGAGGACAATCAAAAGACAATCAGCTATTACCTAGCGCAATTGCAGACGTTTGGATACCATTACGACACGTTGTGGCTTCCGCACGACGCTGAGAATAAGACGCTTGCCGCTGCTGGTAAATCTATTGAGGAGATCGTCAGGGCGGCGGGATACAAGACCCGAATCATTCCTCGAGTACCAATTGCTGACTCTATCAATGCTGCGCGAACTATTTTCAACAACTGCTGGTTCGACCGAGATGGATGCGCGGAAGGTCTTACCTGTCTGCGCCATTACCGCTACGAAGTCGACCCAGAGACGGGTGGGTTCTCAAAGTCTCCCCTTCACGACCATTATTCGCATGGCGCAGACGCATTTAGATACATCGGACTGATGGTCAACGAGCCAAAGCAACGTAAGAAGCAGCAAACCTTTACGCTACCGACTAACTGGATGAGCTGAAATGGCAAATTATCAAAGCGAGGGGAACGATTCCCGCATTGCAGACGCGATGAACTTTCTCCGGCTGGCCAATGAAGCCGACTCCAACAACCGCTCGGATGCGCTGGACGATTTGCGCTTTGTCTCGGGCGATCAATGGCCGGTTGAGATACAGAACAGTCGGAACCTGGAAGCCCGACCCTGCTTGACGATCAATAAGCTCGACGCCTATTGCCGTCAGATTGCCAACCAGCAGCGCCAGCAGCGTCCCCGGATCAAGGTGCATCCGTGCAACAGCTATTCGGACAAAGAGACAGCCGAGGTCGTCGAGGGTATCTGCCGGCATATTGAGATCAATTCCGACGCCGATAGCGCTTACGACAAGGCGTTTGAATCGGCTGTGCGCATGGGTTGGGGTTACTGGCGCGTGGTCACCGATTACACAGCTCCTGACTCGTTTGATCAAGAGATCTATATCAACCCTATTGAGAATCCGTTCTCGGTCTACTTCGATCCCAACAGCGTGGCGCTAGACGGCTCGGACCAAGAGCGTTGTCTTATCACGACCGTGATGAGCAAGGATAAGTTCAGCGATCTATACCCAGACGCAGACGCTGGCGGCAACTTCTCTGGTCGCGGCAATGGCGACAGCAACCCTGAGTGGGTGACTAAGGAAGACATTCGGATCGCCGAATACTTTTACATTGAGCGCACGCCGGCCAAGCTTTACCTGCTGAACGACAAGTCACGCTTGTTCAAAGACCAGCTCCCGAGCAAGGATTTCATGGCTGCAAATGGGCTTGAGATCGTTGGCGAGCGTGACAGCTACAAGAAGGTCGTCAAGTGGGTCAAGCTCACGGCGATGGAAATCCTCGAGGAGCGGGACTGGCCAGGCAAGTATATTCCGGTTGTGCCGGTCTATGGCGGTCGAATCGTCATTGACAGTAAGTCAATCAAGTACGGATTGGTGCGTTACGCCAAAGATCCCCAGAAGATGTACAACTTTTGGCAGACCTCCATGACCGAGGCGATTGCCCTAGCGCCAAAAGCCAAGTGGCTGCTGGCTGAAGGTCAAGACGAGGGTCACGAGAATGAGTGGGCGGCGGCTAACATTAAAGCCACGCCGGTGCTGCGATACAAGCAGACCGACATTGAAGGACGCACGGCGCCGGTCCCAACGCGCTTGCAACCCGAGCCACCACCTCTGGGCATCATGGGCGCTGCTGAGGCTGTCAGCAACGATCTACAGCAGGTCGTTGGCATCTTCGATCCTGCGCAATTGCCGACCGGAAACATCAGCGGCAAGGCGCTGAATGGTCAGCAGCAACAGACGGATATGACGAATTATCATTACTACGATAATTTGACTAAATCCATTGCCCAGACTGGTCGCATCATCCTAGATCTGATTCCAAAGATCTACGACTCCGAGCGCGTTATGCGCATCATCGGTGTTGATGGCAAGCCAGACTTGATCACCATCAATGAAGCCTCCCAAGTTGGGAGAGTGCTTAACGACGTGACTGTTGGTGAGTACGACGTCAGCATGGACACGGGTCCTGGCTACGCATCACGGCGCATCCAAGCGGTTGAGGCGATGATGCCGCTCATTGGTGCAAGCCCAGAGCTGTTCCAGGCTGCTGGCGATCTGGTATTCCGGCAGATGGATTTCCCTGGCGCCGAGATCATTGCTGACCGGCTGGCCGCGGTGAACCCGCTGGCGCAAATTGACGAGAAGTCAGATATACCGCCACAGGTCCAAATGCAGCTCGCACAAGCCAAGCAGCAAATGCAGCAAATGCAGCAGCAAATGCAAGCAATGCAGCTTGAAATCAACAACCGCGGTCAAGTGGCGCAGATCAAAGAAGAAGGTGCCAATAAGCGCAAGCTCATGGAAGTCACCGCCAAGGCGCACAACACTGAGACGATGGCCGAGGTCCGGGTTAATGATCAGAACACCAGGTCGATTACGAGTCAAAACAAGACCGAGATTGATGCGCTGGTTAACCTGCTAATCCACAATATGCCCATCGACGCATTGGCTCGAGAGATTGAGCGTCGCAATGCTGAACAAATGATGGCGGCAGAGTTTGCTGTATCGGACATTGACCAAGGCCAATCACCATTCACAACTTAGCCTTTGACACCAATCTAAAAGCGGGTTATATAAACGCAATCGTACCGGCGCGTTTCACCGGGTAAATCCGTGGGTAACCATGTCAAGCGAACAACGAGAGACGACGCAAGTTGTCACAAGCGAGAATCAAGCCGAATTTTTTGCACAGAAACTGGGCTTAGCTCCCGAAGAAACGACTGAGGCTGCCGATGACGCAGAGCCAATCGAATCCGAGGTTGAGAATGAGCCAGAAGCAGAAGATGAAGCACCAGCCATAGAGAACGAAGGTAAACCGAGCAAGCTGAAGGCGCGGTTTTCAGAGCTTACGAAGCAACGCGAACAGGCTAGGGCTGACGCTCAGCGTGAACGTGACGCCAGGGAAGCGCTGGAAGCACGGCTGGCGGCTTTGGAGCAAGGACAAGCGCCGAAACAGGCTCTTGTTGCTGATGCCAAGCCAACGCCGGATCAATTTACCGATGCTTTTGAATACGCAGAAGCATTGGCTGAATATAGCGCTGAAAGGGCACTTAAAGAGCGGGATCGGCAGGATCTAGAAAGGAAAGCGCAAGAGCAACAGGCAAAAGTCGTACAGACTTGGACCAAACGGCTTGAAGCGGCAAAGGTTGAGATTGACGATTTTGATGAAATGGTGTCGTCAAGCGATATTGTTGTGCCGAATCACATTCGGGACGCGATATTAGAATCAGACGTGGGACCACAAATCCTGTATCACCTTGCATCAAATCAAGATCAGGCCCGATCCTTTAATGATTTGACGCCGGCTCAAGCGTTGAGAGCCATTGGTAAGCTGGAAGCAAAGTTTGAGAAATCTGAAACTAGCAAGCCTGAGCGATCTGTGGTAAAAAGCAAAGCACCAGCCCCGATCAACCCTATCAAGTCAAGCAACGCAACCGCTGACAATCTCGTGAATTCAAAAGGCGAATTTCATGGGACTTACGCAGCATGGAAAGCGGCAAGACAAGCCGGCAAGATTAGGTAAACAGATTTAATGCGTCTATGACGCGAAGGAAATAAAATGGCCAATACTCTTTTAACGATCAGCAAGATCACCAACGAAGCGTTGATGGTCTTGGAAAACGAACTTACCTTTACCAGCGAAGTCAATCGCGAATACGACGATCAATTCGCCGTTGCCGGTGCAAAGATTGGCGCAACTGTTAACGTCCGTAAGCCAGCACGGTTTATCGGAACCACCGGACCTAACTTGTCCGTTGAGGATTTCAACGAGACTTCAATTCCCGTCACGCTGAATACCCAATTCCACGTTGATACCCAGTTCAGCACCGCTGACTTGGCTCTGTCGTTGGATATGTTCTCGGATCGCGTGATCAAGCCTGGCGTTGCTGCTATCGCTAACAAGATCGACCGTGACGGTCTGGTGCTTGCAAAGAACAACGTGGCCAACATTGTGGGTACCGCTGGCGTTCCACCGACCTCGCTGCTGACCTACCTGACCGGCCAGGCTTATCTGGACTCAGAGGGCGCACCACGCGACGGTCGTCGTGCTTGTATCGTTGAGCCATTCACCTCGGCCACCATTGTTGATTCGCTGAAAGGGCTGTTTATGCCTAGCCAGAAGATCAGCGACCAGTACGAAAAGGGCATGATGGGCACCGACTCGGCTGGTATGCGCTGGAGAATGGATCAGAACGTGGTAAGCCAGACCTTTGGCTCATACGCTACTGCAACCCTGTCGACCAACACCACGACCTTTACCGGCTCTTTGACGTCTGGTTGGGCATCGTCATCGACGATTACCATCTCGGCAACGACAGCAGCAGCACCGATTCAGCAGGGCGACGTGATCACCATTGCTAACGTCTACGCTGTTAACCCGCAAAACCGTCAGCCTTACGGCACCAACCGTTTGCGCAACTTTGTTGTGACTTCGGCAGTGACGATTGCTTCGGGTGGCTCGGCATCGGTTACGGTTTCGCCGGCAATTATCACGGCTGGCCAATTCCAAAACGTGTTTGTTTCGGCTACCAGCAGCTCCGCTGTTGTGACTCCGTTCAATAACACCGGGACGGTTTCTCCACAAAACATTATTCTGCATCGCAATGCAGAAACATTGGCTTGTGCAGATCTTGAATTGCCAATGGGTGTTGTATTTGCTGGACGTGCATCGGATAAAGAACTCGGCTTGTCCATTCGTGTTTGTAGGCAGTATACAATTAATAACGACAGTATTCCATGTCGTTTAGATGTTCTATACGGCTGGGCAATGCTTTATCCAGAATTGGCTTGTCGCGTTGCGGCTTAATCAACAAAGATTTAAGGAAATAAATCATGGCGAATCCGGGACCCGCAACTACCGTTGCCAATCATCCGCAGGTACTTGGGTCAAACCAAGCTCTGCGTTTGTTGGCATCCTTTCAATCAGTCAGCCTAGCAGTGACGGGTGACACCGTTCTGCCGGTGCTCAACACGGGCAGCTACAGCGTTTCTAACGTCATTGTGACAAACGCTTCGACCAACTTGAGCACAGCAACTGTCCCTTTGGCCGGCGTGTTTCCAGCGCCTGGCGCAAGCGGCACCGCAATCGTGGCGAATGCCAGCCTGAGCGCATTGACCAGCTCCACGGTTGTATCGCAGCGAACTGTGGCGTCTACGGCAGCTCAAACGGGACAGAACCTGTACTTTAACGTCGGCACGGCAGCTACTTACCCTGCCACCGTTGACGTTTTTGTCTACGGTTACGATCTCACATTCCTGCCATAAGTTGGGCAAATAAGGGGAAAGCCGATCTCACAAGGGTCGGCTTTTTTCTTTAATTTTGGAATAGAAAATGTCGCAGACAAATCAGGTAAACGTAGTCACGTCTACGAACGTGGTCCCAGTTGGCGCCACTTATGACGCTAACGGAAATTTTATTACATTGGTTGGCGCAGGTGGCCAGCCAATTAGCTCTGGCGGATCGGCAACCGACAGCTATGTAACTTTAAGCGCGTCGCTGGATCTTCCAAATGAGCGGGTTCTGACAGCCGGCACAAATATCACGCTGACAGACACGGGGCCAGGCGGCACGGTCACAATTGCATCAACCGCTGGTGGCGTTTCGAACGTCGCAACCGGGACTGGTCTGACGGGTGGTCCGATCACTTCAACCGGCACAATCTCGCTGGCCAATACAGCGGTTACCGCTGGCAGCTACGGCACGTCAATTGGCATTCCTCAGATCACGATTGACGCTCAGGGCCGGATCACCGCTGCAAGCACGATTGCAACGACTAGCAACAGCTACCAGGGAACCTGGAATGCTTCGACCAATACTCCGACGCTTACATCGAGCGTTGGGACGCTTGGGTTTTACTACGTTGTTTCGACGGCCGGCTCGACTAACCTAAACGGCATCAGCACTTGGGCGATTGGCGATTGGGCTGTTTATAACGGAAGCGCTTGGCAAAAGGTTGCTGCATCGGGTTCTAGCGCGTTCAGTACGCTTACCGTGACTGGTTTGACTGGTTATATGTATGCCAACGGCGCAAGCGCTGTGACGGCATCCACGACGATTCCTAACGCTGGACTGACCAACAGCTCGGTCACAATTGGATCGACCAGCGTGGCGCTTGGTGCTACGGCAGCGACTATCACCGGATTGACGCTTACCAGCCCGACGCTGACAACGCCGGCGCTTGGCACTCCAACGGCTCTTGTGTTGACCAATGCAACGGGTCTGCCGTTGACGACTGGTGTTACGGGCAACTTGCCGGTGACCAATCTTTCAAGCGGCACAGGCGCGTCTGCAACGACTTTCTGGCGGGGCGACGGCAGTTGGGCAACGCCGGCTGGAGCGGGTACCGTTACATCGGTTGGCGGCACGGGTAGCGTTAACGGCATTACGCTCAGCGGGACGGTTACCAGCACAGGCAATTTGACGCTTGGCGGTGCATTGACAGGCGTTAATTTGGCAAGCCAAGTAACCGGCAATTTGCCGGTGGGAAATCTTAATAGCGGAACGGGCGCAACAAGCTCGACGTTTTGGCGTGGCGACGGATCTTGGGCAACACCGGCTGGTGGTGGTGGCGGTGGTCCGGTTCTTGAGTCTTATCAAACGATCAGTTCAAATTACTCTGTAACGGCAGGATCTAACGCATTTAGCGTTGGCCCTGTCACCGTGGCAACGGGTGTTGCCGTAACCGTCCCTACGGGCCAAGTTTGGCTCATCGCTGCTTAAAGGATCAAACATGAGCGCAATCAAACTTCAAGGCAATTCCAGCGGAGCCGGTACTTCGGTTCTCCAGTCTGCTAATACCGCTCTTACACTTACCCAGACGCTACCGGCTACGGATGCTGTGACGCTTGGCTACCTCAACGCACCTCCGGTCGGGACCAAAACGACCAGCTACACGTTGGCTGTTGGCGACGTTGGCAAATATGTGCAACTTACAAGTTCTGGCGCGATTGTTATCCCAGCTTCGGTGTTCAGCGAAGGCGACCTAGTTGTAATTTACAACAACACCGGCTCAACCAAAGGCATTACTTGCTCGGCAGTAACTGCTTATCTTGCTGGTGGTACGGGTTCGGCAGTAACGTCAGCCACGATCGCAATCCAAGGTGTTGTCACCGTTTTGTTTAGCTCTGCCAGCGCCTGCGTCTTGACGGGCAACGTGTCATGAGTGGGATTATGCTTGCGGTGTTGGGTGGCAAACCTACTCCTCCTGGGGCGCCATCGACCGTTGAATATCTTGTTATTGCTGGCGGTGGTGGTGGCGGCGGTCAATTTGCAATTTATAACGGTGGTCCCGGCGGCGGTGCTGGTGGATTGTTAACAAATCCGGGGTATATTGTTGCTGCCGGAACCAGTTACACCATTACAGTTGGAAGTTTTGGATCAGGCAGCCCTCCGAATGATACAGGTGCAACTAACGGATCTAATTCAGTTTTTGGAACGGGAACTGTAACTAATTCGGCGGCTACCAGTGGGACAATTACTTCGCTTGGCGGTGGACGCGCTGGTATCTCAAATGGCGCAGGGGGCGGCGGTGGTTCTGGAGGTGGCTCATCTAACGCAAGCAATGCGGCGGGGACTTCTGGACAAGGAAATTCTGGAGGTCAAGGCGGCGTAGGATCTCCGTCTTTCGGCGGAGGTGGCGGTGGTGGTTCTGGCGGTGCGGGAGCGAATGGAACAACTTCTTCCGGCGGGAACGGCGGCGCGGGAACGACATATTCTGCTGGTTCTAGCATAACTGGTGCTTCTGCGTCCTATGCAGGTGGCGGCGCGGGTGGTGTAACCGGACCTTCCGGTACGATTGGAACGGCAACACAAGGCGGCGGCGCGGCAGGAGCGGCGTCCGGGGCTAACGGCGGCGCGGCTTCAGCGAATACCGGCGGTGGGGGTGGGGGTGGAAGCTCAAGCCCTAGCACTGGGTATTCTGGAGGAAATGGCGGTACTGGCGTAGTTATTATTGCCTACCCAAATACCTCAACCGTTCCGATTATTAGCGGCGGTTTGACATATGACGAACCCGTCACCCGTTCTGGGTATCGTGTATATCGCTTTACTGCTGGCACTGGCACAATTAGTTGGGCTTAATCATGGACTATTACGCTTTTCTTGACGCAAACAATGTTGTAACGGAAATTATTCCAGGCAAAGACCAAGGCTCAGAAAATACCGATTGGGAACAATGGTACGGTGAGTTTCGCGGTCAAGTTTGCAAACGAAGCAGAACGGACGGATTTCGGAAAAATTACGGAAACATCGGTTACACCTACGATGCACCCCGCGACGCATTTATTCCACCGCAACCATATCCGTCTTGGGTTCTGAACGAAGATACTTGTTTGTGGAACTCCCCTGTGCCGTATCCAATTGATGGTCAGCGGCATCAATGGGACGAGGCAACAACTACTTGGGTGTTGATCAATGTATAACTCACCATTTACGCCATTCGGCCCGACTTACCTTGTTGGCACGTCTCCGGTGCAGGTCGCATCTACCAACAACGACAACCCAACAAGCTATCGAGTTCGCAACACCAGCGCATCAGCTCAATATTTGAGTTGGGTTGCACCGTCTCCTGGCAATCCTACGCCGACGATTACGGTTGCAGCTCCAACAGCCGGAAGCCCTAAGTATGCAACGCTTGGATTCCTGCCAAGCTCGGTTGAGGTCTTTGGCGGCATTCCTGCCAATGCTTGGTTTCAAGCGAGCGCAGTAGGAGCATTTGAGGTTACCCCAGGCGAGGGACTCTAATGGCTCTCAGGGCAACATCTGGGGCCAGTGGCGGCGGTAGCGGCACGGTCACAGCCGTCTCTGTTGCCACTGCCAACGGTCTTGCTGGTACCGTTGCCAATCCAACGACGTCACCGTCGATCACGCTTAGCACGACCGTCACAGGCGTTCTAAAAGGCGATGGCACGACTGTCAGCGCTGCCGTAGCAAACACGGACTACCTGACTCCACCAAGCGGCACAGCGCTTCAGAAAGCCGGTTCGGGTGGCGCTTTGGCTAATGCCGTGCTCAATACGGATTATCAGGGTCCGATTGCGCTAACGACTGTCGGCACAAGTGGCGCGTCGACGTTCAACGGAACAACGCTCAATATTCCAAATTACGCTGCTGGCGCCGGCACCGGCACGGTTACGACCGTCTCTGTGGTCGGTGCAAACGGCTTTGCTGGTACGGTGGCAACGCCAACCACGACGCCGGCTATTACGCTAACCACTAGCATCACAGGAATGCTCAAGGGCAGCGGTGGAGCGCTTGCAGCAGCGGTTGCCAATACAGACTTTCAATCGCCAATTACGCTGAGCACAACTGGATCAACCGGCGCTGCAACGCTGGTTGCTAACGTCCTGAATATCCCAAACTACTCAGCGGCCGGCACGGTCACCAGTGTAGCGACGGGCACGGGATTAACAGGCGGCACGATCACAACCAGCGGCACGATTTCGATTGATTCAACGGTGGTCACGGTTGACGGCACGCAGACGCTGACAAACAAAACAATCTCAAATTTGTCAAGCGCATCGACGGTGCTCGATAGTGCCGGCAGCAATTTCCAGTTTGGCTTCCGGACGATGCCAAAGTCAACAAATGCCAGCGGTACTCTGGTTTTGTCTGATAGTGCCAAGCACTACTACATCACCAGCGGAATCATTGTGCCGCTCAACGCATCGGTGGCGTTCGACATTGGAACGGTGGTCAGCATTGTCAGCAATAACACGGCTTTGACGATCACTCCTGAGTCTGGCGTCACGTTACAGCTTGCCAACAGTGCATCTGCTGGCACTCGGTCATTGGCCAGCAACGGCATTGCAACGCTGCTGAAGGTCGCTGTGAACACTTGGTACATTTCTGGGACTGGCGTCACATGAGTGGTTTCTTGGGAATGATGTTCCCCGGAAGCAGTGCAATCACGCCATCGGTTTTCATTGCTTACGGTGGCGCAACACCGCTCAAGAGAATCTCTGTTTATGGATGGGACTCCACCACCGGATTCGGGTCAATCTACACCGCTCCGGCCATTCCTAACGCAATCAGCCAGGTTTCTTTTGTTCGCAACAACTCAAATCTATCAGCGTCATTTACTTCGGCTCCTTATTTCAGCGTCTGGCAATGGTCTGGTGTTGGTTTTGGGACGCAATATTCCAATCCTGGCAGTGCTTTAAGCCCAGGCGGTGGCGGTCCAGCAGGGTTTACTTGGACAGACAGTATTGATGCAATCCTGACGTCCAATGCCACCGCGCAATCCTTTCCACAGGCATGGGCGTGGAATCAAACAACCGGATTCGGATCTAAATATTCCAATGGTCCAGCGCTGAACTCTGTTGGAACGACGACCGGCATCACGCTAAACGGAACCAATACTCAGGTGGCATTCAGTCAAGGAAGCTCGCCGGTTATTTCGTTGTTTCCGTGGTCGTCGGCTACTGGGTTTGGCACTAAATACGCAAACCCTGCAACGCTGCCTCCTTTTGGCAACAATCCGGGCAGCATATCCTTTAACCAAACAACCAATGATCTCGCAGTGGGAAGCACTTCAAATCCGTTTATAGCATCTTATGCCGTATCACCGTCTGGTTTTGGCGTAAAATATGCCAACCCATCTACCTTTATTGGTGGAACGGTTTATTCGGTTCGATTTGCACCAAGTGGCGCAGCTATTTCTATCGGAACCAACAGCACGCCTGGGGTAAAGGTTTATGCTTGGGGTGCTGGTTTTGGTTCTCAGTATGCAAGCCCGTTGTTTAATGCGACCGGACAATCTACTGACTGGTCGAGCACTACATCGGCAATTGCTGGAGCGCAAACGGTTGCATCTCCGTACACTACGGTTTGGCGTTGGACTCCAAGCGGTTTTGGCTCAGCGTATTCTAGTCCGGCAACGGCACCAGGCGTTCCAAGCTGCGTATCATTTAGCAATCAAACAAGGTAAATCATGATCACCGACCAAGAAAAGCAAGCTGGCTTAGTCATGAATGCGTTCCATCGTGAAATGGAAATCTACGGCTACCAGCTCAACATTGACAACTATGCTGCGATGCTCGAGGCACTTCCGGCTGGCGATTGGCCAGCAGATCTTGAGGCATTCAAAACGGTCAAGACCGAGGATTTGCCGCATGAGCTGAGCGACGATCAAGTGGCAACGATTGGTGATTTTCAATACCGCGACCGTTTGCGCGTTTTGGTTCGCACCGAGAAAGCTGAGCAGAACAAGTCGATCCGCATCCGTGACGTGCTAAAAGCTCAGGTCGGCAGCAATTACGATGCACTGGTCGCAGCTTACAAGATCAGCCAGGCGTAAATCATGGCCGTCAAACTATCCCCGTTAGCTGGTGCCGGTTGGCAGTTTTTCGACAATCTCGGAATTCCGCTGGCCGGTGGACTGCTGTACACGTACACCGCAGGAACAACGACGCCACAAGCGACGTATACCAGCGCAGCGGGAACCATTGCCAACGCCAACCCGATTGTGCTGGACAGCGCAGGGCGCACCGCCAATCAGACGTGGTTGACCGTTGGGGTTGCTTATAAGCTGGTGCTTCAGACTGCTGCCGCGGTCACGATTGGCACTTACGACAATATCAGCGGGATCAATGATCTGACGGGCATCACAAGCGGCACGTCAATTCTGCGTGGTGACGGGGCTGGCGGCATTGGTAACGTCACGGTCGGCTCGGGTTTGAGCTTTCTTGCCGGCACATTGTCGACCACGGGGGGAGCGCTGCCGGTGAGCGGCGGCGGTTACCTGTACCGCGATTCAATCGCGTCGACTTTGAATTACGACGCTATTATCAAGCGTGCAGCGCTGCCGGTTGCCACGACTGCGCAGATTGGTGCGTTGCGTCCTGACGGGACAACGATCACGATTGGCGGCTCTAACAACGAAGTGATCAGCGCTGTTTCGGTTACGCCAACGATCAGCACCGGCGTTCTGCAATTCAGCTTGTATTACAAGGTCACCAGCGGATCAGATACGTTTACCGTGCCTGCTGGCGTCACTCGGCTGCGAGCCACGATTGGCAGCGGCGTTTACTCAAACGGCACGACCGTAATTTATACGGTTGCGGCTGGATTTATCACGGTGACGCCGGCTCAAACAATTGCGGTTACCGTTGCATCGGGTGGCGGCAATACATCGCTCGGTGCTTTCCTGACAGCGCAGGGTCCGGGCACCAGCAGCACGCCAGGGCCGGCAGGCGGCACGGCTCTAAACTCAACATTCTCGATTGGCTCGGCGAATTACATCGACAAGACTTTTGACGGGACACTAGCCAATCAATGCCGAGGGACAACCAACATTGTTCCGGTGCAGGCATTGTTTAACGGGGCGTCTCCTCCGACGCTTAACGGCTACGTAATCATTGAGTATTGATCATGACTGCGCCAATCGAAATCATTTCGCGGTCTCTTAAAGACATTGGTGCGCTTGAAGCTGGCGAGACACCGACGTCTGACGCAGCTCAGGATGCGTTCGATATGCTGAACGACATTTTGGATCAGTGGTCCAACGAACGGATGATGATCAGCTATCAGACTGAGATCATTTTCCCAACAGCGACCAATCAGGTGCAGTACACGATTGGACCAGGCGGTCAGGTCGGCGCGGTGTTTACCGGCTCTATCTCCGGCACGACGTTAACAGTTACAACTCTGACCAGCGGCTCGGTGCAGCTCGGGCAAACGCTGGTTGGCACGGGCATCGCATCTGGCACGACTATTGTGCAATTCAATACGGGCGCTGGTGGCAACGTCAATCAGGCCGGTACGTACACTGTCAGCACAAGCCAGACGGTTGCCAGCACGACGATCACGGCAAGCTATCAGCGTCCAGTCAGCATCAACAGCGCATTCGTTCGCGTGATCAACCAGGCCGGCGGCGGTGGCCAATCGCAGAACTCGCTGGATTATCCTGTTTCAGTTATCGGATTGGATCAGTATGAGCTAATCGGTCTTAAGAGTCTTAACGGACCCTGGCCGAAGGCGCTCTATTATCAACCAGCGGAGCTTCTCGGAACCATCTATCTATGGCCGGCTCCGGCGCAGGGTGAGATGCACGTTTTTGCCGACACGATGTTCCGGCGGTACAACAACTTGTACGAGTCGATTGCGTTGCCACAGGGCTATCTGATGGCTCTACGCTGGTGCTTGGCCGAGCGTCTATGCCCAATGTACGGTAAGGGTTCCACGACCCAACTGGCGATGATTAACGCCTATGCAGCACAAGCCAAGGCAACGCTCAAGCGCACCAATATGCGACCAAGCCTGACGGCGCAATTCCCTGACGTGCTATTCAGCGGGAAAGCCAAGGATGCGTCTTGGATTTTGACGGGTGGTTTCGTGTAATGGCTGATTTTGGTTTTGTTGGGGCGTCTTACGAAGCGCCAACTATTTACCAGGATGCACAAGAATGCATCAACTGGTATCCCGAGGTTGACATTGTAAAACCCGAAGGCGCTCGAGGCGTTGTTGCTTTGCTGCCGACGCCTGGTTATCGCACCATCGTCACGCTGCCAAATGGTCCCGTGCGTGGAATGCGAACCATGACACCGTTCGGGCAGATGATCGCGGTTGCTGCGAATAAAGTCTATTTGATACAAGCTGACTGGTCATATACAGAGGTAGGTACGCTTACAACGTCATCTGGACCCGTGAGCATCACCGAGACTCAAACGACCGATGACGGGGTTAACAACGGCACTGTGGCGTACATTTCTGATGGCGTTGCGCGGTATTTCTACAATTTAACAACCGCGACATTTGCCCAACTGACGAGCGATGGGTTATGGGCTGGTGCAACGGTTGTCGATTACGTCAACGGCTACGTGG
>Ga0209299_1000860_pt1 | contig 17019 bp, 12 predicted proteins | sample S_140806_MF_Meta_FD_187326 | JGI IMG/M metagenome (GOLD analysis project Ga0209299, IMG submission 187326) | Freshwater microbial communities from Lake Simoncouche, Canada to study carbon cycling - S_140806_MF_MetaG (SPAdes) (version 2) | ecosystem: Environmental > Aquatic > Freshwater > Lake ...
GCCCCCAACACCGGCCTGGTCTTCCGTCGTATCGACCTTTTCGGCAAGCCTGAGGTCCGTCCAGTGTCCGAGATGATCACGGAACTGGAGCGTAAGACGACCGTCTCTTCCGATGCCGTCAAGTTGCACACCATCGAGCACGTGCTCTCCGCACTCAGCGGCATGGCCGTGGACAACGCCATCATCGAGCTCGACGCCTCCGAACCGCCGATCGTCGACGGCTCGGCCCGCCCCTTCACGACACTCATCCACCAGTGCGGTATCGTCGAACAGGAAGCCCAGCGCGAGACGTTCACGCTCACGCACCCGATCACGATCAACGAAGGCAGCCGCTCCATCATCGCCCTCCCCTTCGACGGCCTGCGCATCACCTGCACCTCGGCCGATGACCGCGGCATCCACACGCAGCACCTGACGATCGACATCGATTCCGAGACCTACGAAGCGCAGATCGCCCCGGCCCGCACGTTCACGATCTACGAAGACATCGAAGGCCTCATCGAGAAGGGCCTCATCAAGGGCGGCACGCTCGACTCTGCGATCATCCTCAAGGGAGATAAGATTGTCAGCAAGGAGCCCCTGCGCTTCAAGGACGAGCTCGTCCGCCATAAGATCCTCGATATCGTCGGAGACATCGTCCTCGCCGGCATCCGTCTCAAGGCCCACATCATCGCCGTCCGCCCCGGCCACGCGCTCAACGCCCGCCTCGCCGCAGCCGTCCGCAAGCAGTGGCAGGAATCCAAGGCCCCCAAGACCAAAGCCGCACCCGCCGGCCCGAAGGTCGAAGCCCCGACGGCCCCCACCGGCTCGGCCCTCGACATCCGCCAGATCCTCAACGCCCTGCCCCACCGCTACCCGTTCGTGATGGTCGACCGCGTGGTCGAGCTCAACGACGACTCCCTCGTCGCGATCAAGAACGTCACGATCAACGAACCCTACTTCCAGGGCCACTTCCCGGGCCAGCCGGTCATGCCGGGCGTCCTGCAGATCGAGGCGATGGCCCAGGCCGCCGGACTCATCATGCTGCGCCGCGGCGCCGCCGACGAAGCCCCGAAGGTCGTGTTCTTCATGAGCGCCGACAAGGTGAAGTTCCGCAAGGCGGTCACGCCCGGCGACACCCTCGAGATCCGCGCCAAGCTCACGAAGGTGCGCGGCCGCATCGCCGCCGCGGAGTGCGAGTGCCTCGTCAACGGCGAGTGCGTCTCGTCCGCCGAACTGCTCTTCACGATCGCCGACTCGCCTAACGGCTGAACCGGATGGCCACGCAAGTCCACCCCACCGCGATCGTCGAAGCCGGCGCCCAGCTCGGCCAGGACGTCGTCATCGGCGCCTACGCCTACGTGGGCGGCGACGTCACCCTGGGCGACGGCTGCGTGCTGCACCACCACGCGACGGTCGAGGGCTACACGCAGCTCGGCCCGCAGTGCGAGGTCTTCCCTTATGCCTTCATCGGCGGCCGCACGCAGGACCTGAAGGCCCGCCCCGGCAAGCCCGGCCTGAAGGTCGGCGCCCGCAACACCTTCCGGGAATACGTCAGCGTCCACCTCGGCACCCAGGAAGGCGAATGGACCATCCTCGGCGACGATAACGTCCTGCTGGCCTATTCGCACGTCGCGCATGACTGCGTGATCGGCAACCACCTCGTCATCTCCAGCCACTCCGCCATCGCGGGCCACGTGCACGTCGGCGACCACGTGAACATCGGCTGGAACGCAGGCATCCACCAGTTCTGCCGCATCGGCGACCACGCCATGGTCTCGGCCTGCTCGAAATGCGTGCAAGACGTCCCTCCTTTCGTCATCGCCGACGGCAATCCGTGCGAGACCAAGATGATCAACGCCGTCGGCCTGAAGCGCTCGGGCTTCACCGACGACGAGATCGCCACGGCCAAGATGATGCACCGCCTCTTCTATCGCGACGGACTCAACACGTCGCAGGCCATCGAGAAGGCCCGTGCGCTGCCCGAGGCTACTGGCTGGGTCGCCAAGGCTTTCGTGGACTTCGCGGCGTCGACCAAGCGCGGCCTGGCCTGATCGTTCGTAGGCGCTTGCGCCTCGGAACGGGCTTCCTAGTCTGGCGGGCATGAAAGCCCTCCTGCCTTCCCTTCTCGTCGTCCTGAGCTCCTTCGGCCCGCTCTCCGCGGCCATCGTGGAGAAGCCCCTTGAATACAAATCGGGCGAGGTCCGCTGCGAAGGCTGGCAGGCCTATGACGACGCCGTGAGCGGCAAGCGCCCGGGCGTGCTCGTCGTGCACCAGTGGACCGGCATCAGCGACCATGAGAAGGAAGCCGCCCGCAAGCTGGCCGCCCTCGGCTACAACGTCCTCGTCGCCGACATCTACGGCAAGGGCGTCCGCCCGCAGCCCCCGGCCGCCGGCAAGGAAGCCGGCAAATACAAGGCCGACCGCCCCCTGCTCCGCGCCCGCGTCAACGCCGCGCTCGACGTCCTCAGCCATGACGCCCGCACCGACGCGTCTAAGCTCGCTGCGACCGGCTACTGCTTCGGCGGCACGACCGTGATCGAGCTCGCTCGCTCCGGCGCCGCCATCAAGGGCGTCGTCAGCTTCCACGGCGGCCTCGATTCCCCCACGCCGGCCGACGGCAAGAACATCAAGTCCAAGGTCCTCGCCCTCCATGGCGCCGACGACCCCTACGTCCCGGCCAAGGATGTCGCCGCTTTCGAGGGCGAGATGAAGGCCTCCGGCGTAGACTATAAACTCATCAAGTATCCTGGCGCCGTCCACAGCTTCACGCACAAAGCCGCCGGCAGCGACAACTCCAAAGGCGCCGCCTACAACGCCGACGCCGACCGCGACTCCTGGTTCCAGATGGAGCAATTCCTGAAGGTCACGCTCGGCCGCTGAGCCACTTATCTTTAAAATGAAAACCCGACTTCTGCTGCTTTTCCTATCGGTCTACGCACTGGCGGCCGAACCCAGCGACGGCCTCGCCCCCGAGGTACCTGGCCTGAACGCCGACGCGGTCTCCTACGCACTGGAGGCCAAGCTGCCTGACCTTGAAAAGCCTTTCCTCACCACCAAGCCGCAGGAGCTCAAAGATGGCCTCACGGTCGGCGAACTCCAGGGGGGCCAGAAGGACACCGTCCTGAAGTTTGCCCACGAAATCGCGGACGGAAAACACGGCGAAATCGACAGCCTCCTCGTCGCCCACCACGGCCAGCTTCTCTTCGAGTCCTATTACCGTCGGGGCCGCCAGAACTATCCGCACTATCAGATGTCCATCACCAAGTCCTACACGGCCATGGCTGTCGGACGCGCGATCCAGCTTGGCCACCTCAAGATGTCGGACCTCGATCGTCCGGTCTGGACCTTCCTCAAGGAATTGCAGCCGGCCAAATTCGTCGCCGGCGCGAGGGACGTCACCTTGGCGCAGGCGATGAACATGAAGTCGGGCATCCGCGTCGATGACGCCAAGATCAGCGCACTCGTCAAGAATCCGGCCGCGCTGAAAGGCCAAGGCCAGATTCAGGCCTACTTTCAGCACAGCGCGCCAATCCCGGCCGCGCCGCGTACGTTCAAGTACCAGTCCTCCGATCCCTGCATGGCCATGCAGGTCGTGCAGGCCAGCGTACCAGGCTCTGCCGCAGAATTCATCCGCAAGGAGCTCTTTGGCAAGCTCGGCATCACCAACTATAATTGGGAGACCGACGCCGTCAGTGGCCTACCTAAGTCGGCCGCCGGCGCCGGCGTCCTTTCACGCGACATGGTCAAATGGGGCCTACTCGTCCTCGACAAAGGCATGTGGCACGGTGAACAGCTCATTCCGGCCGAGTACGTGTCCAAGGCCACTTCGCGCCTCAACGAGAATTCCGCCACCAACGGTTACGGCTTCTTCTGGTGGACCGATGACTTCAAGATCGGGGATAAGTCATACCACGCCGTGGAAGGTCGCGGTGCCGGCGGCCAGTTCATCTTCATGTTCCCAGAGGCCGACCTCGTGGTCGTCGTGACCGCCCACCAGAAAGGCATGGGCTCGATGCTCAAAGAACTTCCGCCCGCCCTGTTGCCGGTTTTCCTAAAACGGTAGCCAGCCCGCCTAAAGGGCTGTCGTATGCAGGTTACGCACGAAACTGACAGCGGAAGTCGAACTCACCGGAAAGGACGGCCAGAAGCTCATCCTGAGTCAGACGGCACGCCAGCCGGCGAGGGCTGAAAACGAAAGAGCCGCGGATCGCTCCGCGGCTCTTTTTCTTTCCTGGCGGACCGACTTAGGCCACGCGCTCGACGACGAGTGGGGGCATGTTCGGACGCTTAGGAGCGAGGCGATAAGCGTCGCGGAAGTACGGGAGCGCGGCGTCGACCTTGGCCTCGTCGTTGTAATGGATCATGATCAGCGGCTCGCCCTGCTTGACCTGCGTGCCGACCTTACGGATTTCGGTGACGCCGACCGACGGGTCGAGCGTGCCATCCTTGAGGGTGGCGAGGAGACGGACGCCCTGGGCGATCTTGCCGGCGTCGATGGTGTGGACATAGCCACGCTTCGGGGCGGGCAACTTGCGAATGAACTTCGCCTTGGGGAACTTCGAAGGATCGTCGATCCAATCGGTCTTGCCACCCTGGGCGCGGACCATCGCCTTGAACTTCTCGAGAGCGGAACCGTCCTTGAGGTGCTTCTCGACCGTCTGCTTGGCGGAAAGGGTCGAACCGGCGACGCCGGCGAGACGCACGACTTCCATGCCCAGCTTGAGGACGAGGTCCTGCAGGTCTTCGGGGCCTTCACCCTTCAGGAGGCGGACGGCTTCGAGGACTTCGAGGCCCGTGCCGACGGAGTCGCCGAGGGGCTGGTTGATGTCGGTCACGAGGGCCACGCACTTGCGGTTAAGCGAGCGGGCGACGCGGGTGACGATACGAGCGAGCTGCTTGGCCTGCTCGAGGTCGCGGATGAAGGAACCGTTGCCCCACTTCACGTCGATCACCAGGCCTTCGCAGCCTTCGGCGAGCTTCTTGGAAAGGATGCTGCCCGTGATGAGCGGGAGGGACGGGATCGTGCCCGTCTTCTGGCGGAGCGTGTAGAGGATGTCGTCGGCCGGAGCGATTTCGCGGCACTGCTCGGTGACCGCGCAACCGACGCGTTCGAGCTGCTGGCGGAACTGGTCCATCGTGGCCTTGCCCTTGAAGCCCGGGATCGAGCTCAGCTTCTCGACGGTCGAGATGCAGAATTCTTCGTCCTTGCCGTTCATGCCGGGCATGATGACGCCGGCGGCGGCGCCGAGAGGGCCGAGCACCATCGAGGTCTTGTCGCCTACGCCGCCGGTCGAGACCTTGGCGATCTTGGGCTGGGTGAGACGGTCGAGGTCGATGACGTCGCCGGAGAGGCGGAGTTCTTCGGCCAGGAGCGCGGTTTCCTGCGCGGACATCTGCTTGAAGAAGATCGCCATGGCCAAGGCGGCCTGCTGGGCCTCCGGCATCTCGGCATCCATCACCGAGTCGACGATATGACGGATCTCGTCGGCGGTGAACTCGCCGCCATCCCGCTTCTTCTCGATGAGAGAGGTGAAGGAGGGCTTCTCCTTACGCTTGTGGTCCAAGATTTTCTCTGTCATAAGTAGTTAGGATTTAGAAGGTTAGAGCCATTCTGCTTTGGACAGGGAGGCGGACTCGCTGTGATGTAAGTTTTTCTTGAAAAGTCGAGCCAAAACAGGCAAGGCGGCACGTCTGGGACAAAAAGACACCCCCTAGCCTGCTTTAGACGTAGGAATCACCCCTAAATCCGCCCAGGAGCCTTTTCTAGGATAATAACAGGACTTACCCCAGATGACCCTGATAAAGGGCGTCTGAACCCATCAGGGAGGTCCGCAGGCCCCCCACCGGCAGAGACACCCCATCATGCCAGCTCGGGGCTTCCGCATCCCCCGTGCGCGGAGCAACGAAGGCGTAGAGATAATCAGCGGATCCGGCCGAGAGCATGGCCGACGCCAAACGCGGACCCGCTTCGACCAGAACCCCGCTGATCTTCTCTTGGGCGCAGCGTTCGGCCCAGACCTTGAGGAAGGACTCCTCGTCCCCGACCAGAGACCAGACCTTGATGCCTTCGGCTTCATACCAGGCGAGGTCCGACTTCTTGGCGGCGGAGCCCAGACCGACGACGATCGTCCGGTTGCGATGGGCATCCTGAAAGAGATTCAGGCCCGTGCGACCGGCGGTCTTGAAATGCCGATCCAGCACGAAGCGCACGGGACAAGAATCGCCTTCGTCGCCACGTGCGGTGAGACGGGGATTGTCAGCGATCGCGGTATCAGCGCTGACGGCGATGGCGGGAAAGAGCCGACGGAGGCGGTGGACGAAGGCCTGCGACTCCGGACCCGTGATCGCCCTCCCCTGCCCCGCGGGCAAAGTGAGTTTGCCGTCGAGCGTGGAAGCGACCTTGAGCGCGAGCAGCGGCGAGCCGCGGACGATCCAATGGTTGAAGATCAGATTCAGCGCGATGCACTCCTCAGCCAGGACCCCTTCGACGACCGCGACACCCTTGGCGCGTAGCAGGTCGAGGCCATGGCCGGCGTGGGCAGGATTCGGGTCGCGCGCGCCGACGACGACGGTGCGAATGCCGGAAGCCAAGATCGCCTCGACGCACGGCGGCGTGCGGCCATGCGTGCAGCAAGGCTCCAGCGTGACGTGCAGGACGGCGTCCGCGGCGGGCTTACGGCCTAACGCGCGCAGGGCCATGACCTCTGCATGCGGCTCACCCGCCTTGGCATGGAAACCTTCGGCGACGACCTTGCCGCCTTCCGTGATCACCGCCCCGACCATCGGGTTCGGGTGCGTACGACCCCAAGCCTGACGGGCGAGCTCAAGGGCTCGCCGCATCGGAGGCTCGGACGCAGGCACGGACACGATCAACGGTTGCGCTTACGCGAAGCGGTCGCCGCCTTGGCGCTGCCCGGGGTAAGCTGCGGTTCGGAGTAGTAGCGGAAGCCTTCCAGCTTACGCCGCTCGATGTTACGTCCGAGGAGAACTTCGATCTGCTGGAGGTGATGCATCTCGTCCGGAGAGAAGAGCGTGAAGGCTTCGCCTTCGGCGGAAGCGCGGCCGGTACGGCCGATGCGGTGGACGTAGTCCTCGGCGTGCTCCGGCACGTTGTAATTGATCACGTGGGTGACGCCGCGGATATCCAGGCCGCGTGAAGCGATGTCGGTGGCCACCATGATGCTGAACTTGCCAGACTTGAAGCCGGCGAGGGCGGCGGCGCGTTCGGACTGCGAACGGTCGGCGTGCATCGTGGCGACGGGCGTGCCGTGGCCTTCGATCCACTCGGCGATACGGTCCGCATCGCGCTTGGTGCGGGTGAAGACGATGACGGACTTATAGCCGCTCTTGTTGAGCAAGGAAAGCAGCAGGTCGTACTTCTGGAAGATATCGACCGGGTAGATCGCGTGCTCGACCGTATCGGCGGCGCCGAGGCCCGTGCGGACGTCGACCGTGACCGGTTCGCGGAGCGCCCAGCCGGCGATGCGGCCGATGGCATCGGAAATCGTGGCGGAGAAGAGCAGCGTCTGACGATCCTTCGGGCAATAGTTGACGATGCGGGTAACGTCCTCGATGAAGCCCATGTCGAGCATGCGGTCGACTTCGTCCATGATCAGCATCTGGATGGACTTCAGGTCCAGGATCTTCTGCTCATGCAAGTCGAGCAGGCGGCCGGGGGTGGCAATGACGACGTCGACGCCCTCTTCAAGGGCTTTGACCTGGGCGCCGTAGCCCACGCCGCCGTAGAGGAGCGCGGTGCGGGTACCGAAGTGCTTGCCGTACTTCTGGAAGTTCTCGTCTACCTGGACGGCGAGCTCGCGCGTCGGGACGAGGACGAGGCAGCGCGGCTTACCGGCGGCGGGACCAAGAAGCGAAAGCGTCGGGAGCGCGAAGGCGGCGGTCTTACCGGTGCCGGTCTGGGCGGCGCCGATGAGATCCTTGCGAGCCATGATGACCGGAATCGCCTGAGCCTGGATGGGGGTCGGCGTCACGTAGCCGTGTTCGGCTAAGGAGCGCAGGACTGGCTCGGGCAGGCCGAGGTCGGAAAACGTAGACATAAAGTTGAGTTAGAAAGCGATACGCTGGGGCAAAGGGAAAGGATAAAGGGAGGAAAACTCGGCCGAGAAGGCAAACCTCTGGCTGTACGGGGCTTTTCGGCGCTTTCGGGTCCGGGTTTGACAATCCCCTCGGGATTCCCTGCATAGGGCTTCCTTCCGCTAAAGAAGGAACGCACGGTGGTTGTAGCTCAGTTGGTTAGAGCACTGGTTTGTGGTACCAGGGGTCGGGGGTTCAAGTCCCCTCAATCACCCCACTTTGCAGGAGCCCCGGAGCAATCCGGGGCTCTTCTCTTTTAGCCCATGAACTGCCCCGACCCCAATCCCTACCCCTACCCCTTCTGGGCGCCTCAGCCTTGCGCGCCCTTGGACTTGAAGTAGGCCTCGATGGTGTCGCGGATGGCCTTCTCGAACGCGTCGTCCTTGGACTTCAGCTCCGCATCGATCGCCGGGTCGCCGATCTGCACGCCGCGACGGAACAGCTTGTCCTCACCGAGGGCGAGCCGCTGTCCGTAATAGGTCACATAGCCCACGTGGAACTTATAGCCGGAAGGATAGTTGGTCAGCGTGACGTAGGCCTTGTCGACGGGATAGTCGGGCTTGATCTGCTGCAAGGCCTTGCGGACCTCGGCGGTGACTTCCTTGGAATCGCACTTGATGGTGTGGTCCATGAAACGCGCGTCGGCGAACTCCACTTCGAACGGGAAGAAGATGCCGGTCTGGAGTCCGTGAAATTCGGTCTTAGGGACGCCGTAGTACAAGACGGCGCCAGAGACGCCGGTGACGGCGGCCAGCCCCAGGAGGACCAGGACAGGATGCATCGGCTTCTTGAGTTTGACGGAGCACATGGCGGAAAGGCATAGGTAGCCCCGGCACCGAATCAACCAGATTGGAGCGGGAAGCGGCCTGCTTACTTCAACGTCTGAAGAAAAGCCTTCACGTCCTCGAGCTCCTGCGGCTTGAGGATCAGGCCCATCGGAGGCATCGGCGAGACGCCGAGCTTCTCGAAACCCTTCGCGAGGACCTTGTTCGGCTCGGTCAGCGACTCGTGGATATAGGCTGGCGTGGCGCGCGTGGCGATACCGTCGAGCGCCGGCCCGATGGCGCTGCCCTTCCCGCCTAGCATGTGACAAATCGCGCAGGCCGCGACGGGGTGCTTCCAGAAAATCTCCTCGCCGCGGGCGGGCACGCCGGCGGTGATCGGGGTTTCGCCGACGAGGGTGAGTTCGCAGAGCTTGACGTCGTCGAAGAACGAATCGCCGACGGCGACGTGCAGGAGGTTGATGCTGGCCTTGGTCCGCTTGCCGCTGTTGAAGATGACCTCGACCTCGGCCCAGTCGGACTCGCGGGCGGTGACCTTTTCGGTCTCGGACCGACCGATGTGGTCGTTCAGGCTGGCCTTGCCGCGCATCGCGTGGGTCTTGATCCAAGCGCTGAGGCGATACTCGGTATTCGGCTTCAATTCGACGTCGGCGAAGCAACTCGTATCCGCGTCCGCCCGGGTAATGACGCGCATGGAGTGCTTTCCGGAATGGACGTTGGCCGGATCGATGACCACACCCCACTGGGCGTCCTTGTTGCCGGGCTTGGTGCCGTAATCTCGACGCTTCCAACCCATCGGCAGCTTCTTGTCGGCGGCGAGGGACTCGAAGCCGGGATTGGGCAGGAGATTCGGGCCTTCGACATAGGACGCGGTCTTATGCTTTTTGGCGAGCAGACGGGCTGCTTCGTTGAGCCACTCGTCGGACTTCACCGCGGCATCGGCCGAAAGCTGGCGCACGAGCGTCTGGACTTCGGGCGAAGTCGGGAAGTCGGCAAGCTTCACGAAGGCGGCCAGACGCGTGGCGGCATCCTTGTCGGCGACGACGCCGGCGCCGAAGAAGAGCTTACGGGCGGCCTCATCAGCGCCGAGGGCGCGGATGGCATTACGACGCAGCGGAGCGACGGAAGAGTACAAAGCGGCCTGGTGGGTGGCGGCGTCGAGCTCGCCGAGTCCGTGCAGCGCCCAAAGAGCGTGGATGGCGCCAACGTCCGAAGACTTGGATGCCAGTTCGCGGAGGGACGGGGCGAGGTCCTTCTTCTTGCCTTCGACGATTAAGCGCTGGGCGCGGAGACGGCCGTATTGCGTGCTGCCGGAGAGGCCCGCGAGGAGCTCGGCGGAGGAATCGCCCTGCGCCGCTTTGGCGACGGCGTCAGGCTTATCCCAGACAAGGCGGTAGATACGTCCGCGGGCATGGTCGCGCAGGTCGTTCTCATGCGCGCCGCCGACGCCGGTCTTGGCGTCGTAGCCGCCGCGGCCGACGCTGGGGGTCGGGTTATGCTGGATGATGAAGTTCTGCCAGTCGGCGAACCAGATGGCGCCGTCTGGACCCACTTCGGCGAAGACGGGAGACATCCATTCGTCGGAGCTGGCGACGAGGCTATAGCCATCCTTGGCCACGTAGCCTGCGCCGTCGGGCTGAACGTCCATGAGGCTGATCAGTTTCATGGTCGGTTCGCAGACCATCGCTTTGCCCTGCAGGCGCGGGGGCAACTGGGCGGAGTAGATAAAAGTGGAGCCAGCGGCGGCGGTATAGCCGCCCATGACGTCGACCTGACGGAAGTTCGGGGTAATCGTGTGCGCCTTGTCGACGATGTTGATTTTCTTGGCCGACATGCCGCGGGAACCCTTGGCCCAAGCGGTGGCCGGGATGCCGCCGAAGAAGATCGGGGCGTTGTTGGCCGTGCCACCGAAGGAGTCGCCGGCGGCATTGGCGCCGTAGCCCCAAGTGTTGTTGCTGAACTGGTGCAGAAACTCGAGCTTGGCGCCGTCTGCGGTGAAGCGGTAGCTACCCATGGCGAAGTTCTTCTTCTCGCCGCCAATCTCACCAGCGAAGCCGCTGTAGCCGACCGCGCCGCGCAGCCAGTTGTCATAACCGTAGGAAAGGCTGCTCGTCTGGGCGTGGGTATCGCGGATGCCCCAGCCGGTCAGGATCACCTGACGGACATCGGCCTTGTCGTCACCATCGGTGTCCTTGAGGAAGACGAAATTCGGTGCCTGCGACACGATCACGCCGCCGTTGGCGAAGACCAGGCTGGTCGGAATGTTGAGCTTGTCCGCGAAGACCGTGAACTTATCGGCCTTACCGTCGCCGTCGGTGTCTTCGCAAATCTTGATGCGGTCGTTGCCCTGCTGCTGGTCTTCCTTCACGCCGTGCGGGTAGTCGGAGGCCTCGCAGACCCAAAGGCGGCCGCGGGCATCCCAGGCGAAAGCGATCGGCTTCGTGATATCAGGCTCGGCGGCGAAGAGCACCAACTTCATGTCAGCGGGCACCTGCGTGCGTTCCATGCTGCCTTTGACCGAGAAAGGCTTCTGGAAGGTCAGTGGCTCGGGGCGCTTCTCGTAATTGGCGACGTTGCCGTTCTTCTCACGGACCTCGGGCTCGCGCTGGGCGAGGAACTTCTGCCAGGAGGCCTTGCGTATGGGCGGGAGCAAGGCTTCGAGCTGGGCACGGAAAGCGGCCGGAGTCGTGTCGGCCTTGACGTCCAGCACCAGCAGGGATGAAGGGGCCGAAGCAACGCCCTTGACCGCGAGGGCATCATAACGGGCGAGCGTGGCGTCGTCGGGCGCGGGACCCGTCGCGTAGTCGAACCAGATCGCATCGCGCCCGAGTTCCGCCATCAGCGGATGAAGCGGGCCGACCGCGGATTGCTCATCGCCGCTGGCGTCCAGATACAAGACACGGACCGGTCCGGCGACGGGCGCCGCGGAAGCCAAGACGAAGAGGCAGGCCGAAAGGAAAGCGACGAGGGGGCGCATGGGGTATGGACAAAAGACAAACGCACCCCTCAGCCCGAAGCAACCCGGCGGAATGGCGAAATCTGGTGATTATCGCCCGCTAAAGCGGATGGGTTGTCGTAAAAATAAAAGGCAACCGCTCCGTCGGACATCCGGCACAAAAAACGGCGCCCATTCGGGCGCCGTTGTTCGAACGACTTTCAGCGACCTCAGTGGTCGTGGTGGTCGCCGCCAGCCGAGGGCTTGTTGTCCTCCGGCATGTCGGTGATGAGGCACTCGGTCGTGAGCAACAGGCCGGCCACGGAGGCGGCGTTGATGATCGCGGTACGGGTGACCTTGGTCGGGTCGACGACGCCGGCCTTGATGAGGTCTTCGTACTCGCCGGTGGCCACGTTGTAGCCTTCGGCGCCCTTATGCTTGAGCATCACTTCCTGGACGATGAGGGAACCTTCGACGCCGGCGTTGAAGCACAGCGTGCGGAGCGGCTCTTCGATCGCCTTGCGGACAATCTGGGCGCCGATCTTCTCGTCGCCGACGAGGGAGTTGATGACGGAGTCGATGGCCTTGACGGTGCGCAGGAGAGCGACGCCGCCGCCGGGGACGATGCCTTCTTCGACGGCCGCACGGGTGGCGTGCAGTGCGTCGTCGACGCGGTCCTTCTTCTCCTTGAGCTCGGTCTCGGTCGCGGCACCCACGTGGATGACGGCGACGCCGCCGGCCAGCTTGGCGAGGCGTTCCTGGAGCTTTTCCTTATCGTAGTCGGAGGTGGTCTCTTCGATCTGGCGACGGATGAGCTTCACGCGGCCCTGGATGTCGGCGGACTTGCCGGCGCCCTGGATGATCGTGGTGTTCTCCTTGTCGGCGACGATGCGCTTGGCGCGACCGAGGTCGGCGACCTTGACGGACTCGAGCTTGATGCCGAGGTCATCCGTGACGAAGCGGCCACCGGTGAGGACGGCGATGTCTTCCATCATGGCCTTGCGGCGGTCACCGAAGCCAGGAGCCTTGACGGCGCAGACGTTGATCGTGCCGCGGAGGCGGTTGACGACGAGGGTGGCGAGGGCTTCGCCTTCGATTTCTTCGGCGATGATCAGGAGCGGCTTGCCGGTCTTGGCGACTTCCTGGAGGAGAGGCAGCAGGTCCTTCATGGCGCTGACCTTCTTCTCGTAGAGGAGGACGTAGGCGTCTTCGAGGATGGCCTCGAGCGTCTCCGCGTTGGTCGCGAAGTACGGGGAGAGGTAACCCTTGTCGAACTGCATGCCTTCGACGACGTCGAGGGTGGTCTCGATGGTCTTGGCTTCTTCGACGGTGATGGTGCCGTCCTTGCCCACGCGGTCCATGGCTTCGGCGATGATGTCACCGATGGATTCGTCCCAGTTGGCGGAGACGGTGGCGACCTGCTTGATTTCCTTGCGGTCCTTGACCTTCTTGGAGATCACGGCGAGTTCCTTGACGATGGCTTCGGCGGCCTTGTCGACGCCACGCTTGACGAAGATCGGGTTCGCGCCGGCGGCGACGAAGCGGAGGCCTTCCTTGTAGATGGCTTCGGCCAGGACGGTCGCGGTGGTCGTGCCGTCGCCCGCCTTGTCGGCGGTCTTGGAGGCGACTTCGCGCACCATCTGGGCGCCCATGTTCTCGTAAGGATCGTCGAGTTCGATCTCCTTGGCGACGGTGACGCCGTCCTTGGTGACCTTCGGGGCGCCGAACTTCTTGTCGATCATCACATTGCGGCCCTTAGGACCGAGGGTGACCTTGACGGCACGGGCGAGGATGGAAACGCCATTGAGCACAGAACCTGCTTCTTGGACATAGTGGTATGGTTTGAGAGTTAGGGGGTGAGATTATTCGATGACGGCGAGGATCTCTTCTTCGCGGAGCAGGAGGAAGATCACTTCGTCGAGCTTCACTTCGGTGCCGGCGTACTTGCCGACGAGGACCTTGTCGCCGACCTTGACGTTGAAGGCGACCTTCTTGCCGTCCTTGTCGAGGGCGCCGGTGCCGAGGGCGATGACCTTGGCTTCCTGCGGCTTCTCCTTGGCGGAGTCAGGAATGATGATGCCGCCCTTGATTTCTTCAGCCTCTTCGATGCGCTGGAGGAGGACGCGGTCGCCGAGGGGCTTGACGCTGGGTTTGGTGTTTTTAGCCATGGTGGGTATTTGGGTAGAGGGTGGTCGTTGGGGACGTCTGCGACTTTGCAGAACAGATGCCAAAGCCGTTTCGCTGAGGTTTAGCAAACGATTTAGGGGTTTTTATCGGGTTGCGACTCCCCAAGACCCCCCAAACGGGCCATTGTTCCCTGTTTTGCTCGGGACAGGGTGTCCCACACCCTGAGACAGGGGTGGGTTCGAGGGCCGGAGGACCTGAGGACTCGAGGACACGACGATTCAAGGGCACGAGGGCCGGAAGGGAGGTTACCTCGTTTGCCTGGCTTGGCGTGCCTTGATCAGACCACCCAGGAGCCGACCCACCCTCACGACATGTGGCGCCATCCGGTCATAATCCACTGCGGGCAGAGATCCGAAATCACGGGAGAGTTCCAACTGCGTCTCCAATTCCGCCAATGAGCCACGGGCAATCTGCAGGAAACGGAGTGCATCCAAGTTCGTGCCGCGCTCATTGCCCTCGGCGATATTTGATGGCACCGAAATCGCCGCCCGCCGCAGTTGATCGCAAAGACCATAATACCTTCTCATTTCAGGCCTTTCGCACGCCCTCAGCACCTCCAGCGCCAGCTGCTTGGCGGCCTGCCAAGCCATCAGATCGCGAAAGGTCGACACCTGCGGTAATGGGCTCTGATCGCTGCTTATATCCATGACCTACTAAGCCTCGGGCCCCGCCTTTCCCTGTCTACTCCTGCCCATTGGTGCCCATTCCCCAAAGCAACCCCCTAACCACCCGTCCACTTATCCTCCTGTCCTCGTGCCCTCCTGTCCTCCTGTCCTCCTGTCCTCCTGTCCTCGAGCTCAGAGCTCTCCCGGCTGCTTGCCTTCCGGCTCCTTGAGCTGGTCGCCCCAGCCAAGGATTCGGGCCTGGGCACCGTGGTGCTCGGCCTTGGCCTTATCACCGCGCTCCATCCAGATGCGGGACATCGAGGTGTGGATATGGATGTCCTTCGGTCGAAGCACGAGGGCGTGTTCGCCGGCGGCCAAGGCGTCGTCGAACTGACGCGAAGCGAAGTGCACCTCGGCCTTGGCCAGCCAAGCCTCGAAGCAGGCCGGATCGGTCGTCACCGCCGACTGCAGCTTCGCCAACGCGGCCGGCTCGTCGCCCATCGCGAAGTCGAACGCCGCCTCTTCCGCCAAGGCCAGGGCGCGAGCATGGGGCGAAGAATCGGACATGCGGACACCGTGCGAGGAGCGGACGGCATCGCAAGCGCTCCTTTCACGCTTGGAAAGGGGGCGAGGGGGTCGCAACTTACCCGCATCATGGATCCTCGCTACGGAAAGCTCGCCGACGTGCTCTGCGGTTTCTCGACCCGTCTCAAGAAGGGGGAGAACGTGCTCATCGACGCCCATGACGTCCCTGAAGACTTCGTCATCGCCCTCATCCGGGCCGCCCGCGAACGCGGCGCCACCCCGATGGTGAACCTCCATAAGGCCAGAGTCGGCCGCGAGATGGTCAAGGGCGGCAGCAAGGAACAATTCAAGCTCAACGCCGACCACGAGCTCGCCCGCATGAAGAAGATGCAGGCCTACATCGCCGTGCGTGGTTCGGACAATATCTTCGAAGGCAGCGATATCCCGGCCGCCCAGGCCAAGCTCAACGGCGAGCTCATGCGCCCCGTGCTCGACCACCGCGTCAACAAGACCAAGTGGGTCGTCCTCCGCTGGCCCACTCCGTCGATGGCCCAGCAGGCCAAGATGAGCACCGAAGCCTTCGCCGACTTCTACTTCCGCGTCTGTACGCTCGACTACTCGCGCATGGTCCCGGGCATGGAAGCCCTCAAGCAGGCGATGATGAAGACCGACGAGGTCCACATCATTGGACCGGGCACGGACCTTAAGTTCAACATCAAGGGGATGAACGCCGTGCCCTGCGGCGGCGAATACAACATCCCCGACGGCGAGGTCTTCACCGCGCCGATCAAGGACTCCGTCAACGGCGTGCTGCAGTACAACTGCGCGACCATCTACCAGGGCGTCTCGTTCGAGAACATCCGCCTCGTCTTCCGCAAGGGCAAGATCGTCGAAGCCACCTCGAACAACACCAAGCGTCTCAACGAGATCCTCGATACCGACGGCGGCGCGCGCTTCATCGGCGAATTCGCCATCGCCTTCAATCCGCACATCCTCAATCCGATGCAGGACATCCTGTTCGACGAGAAGATCGCGGGCTCCTTCCACTTCACGCCCGGCAAGTGCTACGAAACCACCGACAACGGCAACCATTCGTCCATCCACTGGGACATGGTCTGCATCCAACGCCCCGAATACGGCGGCGGTGAGATCCGTTTCGACGGCCAGGTGATCCGCAAAGACGGCCTCTTCCTTCCCAAGCCCCTCCAAAAATTGAATCCCGCATACCTCCTCGGTAAGGCCAAATAACATGGCCAACCAAAAAAAGCCGAAGAAGGCCCAGCCCAAACGCCTCGGATCGCGCCCGCAGGCCCGCACGGCCAAGGCGCTTAAGCGCAAGGCCAAGCCTGCGCCGCACGTGCCCTACGCGGCACGTCCGGCCAAGGCCCCGATCGAAGAACTTCGCCCGGATGAGATTGTCAAGACGCGCATCCCGAGCGAATTCGAACCGGCCCGCGCCGACAAGATCATCGCCATGCTCCTCGATGGAGTCAGCCGCTCGCGCGTGCAGAAGGCCCTCGAACTCGGCCTGGTGAAGGTCAACGGCCAGACGGCCGATTGCCGCACGGTGCTCAACCCTGGCGACGCCATCGAAGTCGCCCTGCCCTCCCCCGGCGAGCCCACCGCCCGTCCGGTCAAGATGACGCTCGAAGTCCTCTTCGAAGACGCGCACCTCATCGCCGTCAACAAGCCCGCCGGTCTCCTCACGCACCCCGTCCAGGGCTCCGACGAGGTCTCCATCGTTCACGGCCTGCTCCATTACACCAAGGGCAAGCTCGCCCCGGCCGGCGGCGCGCCTCGCCCCGGCGTCGTGCATCGCCTCGACCGCGAGACCTCCGGCGTCATCGTCCTGGCGAAGACCGACAAGGCGTACCACGCGCTCGTCGCCCAGTTCGCCGCCCGCACCGCG
>Ga0209299_1000863_pt1 | contig 16990 bp, 16 predicted proteins | sample S_140806_MF_Meta_FD_187326 | JGI IMG/M metagenome (GOLD analysis project Ga0209299, IMG submission 187326) | Freshwater microbial communities from Lake Simoncouche, Canada to study carbon cycling - S_140806_MF_MetaG (SPAdes) (version 2) | ecosystem: Environmental > Aquatic > Freshwater > Lake ...
AGATCTTACCCCACCCCCAATCCCCACCCCCGACATGCCCGCCATCGAAACCCCCTCCGCTCCGGCCGAAGCCCCCAAGGGCCCGACCATCGAGCTCATCCCGCTCGGCCAGAACCTGGCCCGCGTCGTCCTCACGATTTCCAACCAAGGCTCCCTCGCCCGCTTCCAGCAGGAACTGCAGACCCTCGGCCAGCACTTCGGCCGCATCCAGCAGCTTAACCAGCGCATCCAGTCCGCCCTCACGACCGTCGAGCGCGACGCCCTCGTCAAGGTCGCTGAAGCCGAAGTGAAGGACTTCAACGAGAAGGATACCGTCTTTGCCAAAGTCTGGGGCTTCAACATCCCGGCCGTCGCCAACCGCCAGTCGACCTTCATCAACACGGCCCTCCGCCTCCTCGCCGTCGTCTCCGAAGAAGAAGCCGCCAAGGCCCGTACCGACAAGAACTTCAAGGAAGAGCAGCTCGTCATCCGCGGCGACCGTCGCCTCCTCCAGACCGCCGAAATCCGCGGCCTCGACCTCGTGGTCCAGTTCGACCAGTTCGCCAAGGTCCTTCAGGCCCGCCGTGACGCCGTCGTCCAGCTCAACGGCCTGCTCCAGCGCGCCACCGACCCGGAAGAGAAGACCCGCATCCAGACCCAGCTCGACCAGACCCTGGAACTCCTCAACAAGGGCAACAAAGAGATGGTCGAAAGCGTGGGCTACTCGATCACGCACAATTACGAAGTCGAAGTCCTGGAAGCCAAGTTCGTCATCCTGCTCAACCAGGACGAAGTGAACCAGATCCAGGGCCTCATCGCCAACGCCCAGCAGCAGGCTCAGGCCGCCGCTCCGGCCGCCGAGATGCCGAAGCTGGAGAAGAAGGCCGACAAGAAGAACTAAGCTTCTCGCTTAGGTTCTCCCCACAAGGCCCGCCCTCACCGGCGGGCCTTTTTGTTGGCTAGAAAAGTTCGCCTTGCTGCGCGTCGGCAGGGGGCTTCGCCTTGGGCTTAGGCGGGGTCGCTTCGACCGGCAGCACCGGCGACTCCACGGCGGCAACAGCCCGACCATGCTTCGCCTGATAACGGCGCAGCGTCGAATGCATCTCCATCTCGGCCAGGAAGGCCTCCACCGCGGAGACGTCTTCCGCGATCGGTTGACCTGGAGAGAATTCGAAATCGGTCTGGAAGGTGACGAGCCTGAGGTTGCCGCGGATACGCTCCGCCTCGGCCTTCACCTGCTCGCGGAAGCGCTCGGGCTGCAAGCTGTCGGCCGCCGTCAGCACGCCCTCGAGGTGGCCATATTCAGTGAGCCACTTCACGGCGGTCTTCGGGCCCACGCCTTTGAGTCCGGGAATATTATCGGAAGCATCCCCGACGAGCGCGAGGTAGTCGGCGATACGCTCCGGCGGCACGCCGAATTTCTCGGTGACCGCGGCGGGGTCAAGGCGACGCCAGCCCATGGCCGGGTTCGCCGTCGGCGGCGGAGCCAGCTGGACGACGGGCCCGCCGACGCACTGGCCGAAATCCTTGTCGGCGCTGACGATGACGCACTCGTCGCCGGCCGCCGAAAGAATCCGTACGGCGGTGGCGATCAGGTCGTCGGCCTCGACGCCGCGGCGCTCGAATACTTGGAATCCCAGGAGCGCCGTGAGCCGCTTGATCTCCGGAAGCTGCTGAACGATCTCGTCGGGCGTCTCATCCCGCTGCGCCTTATAATCAGGGAGCGCGGCGAGGTGACGGTCTGAACCGCCGAGGTCGAAGAAGACGGCGCAGCGATCGGGCTTCTCTCCCTCCCTCAAGTCCTGGAGCGACTTCATCCAGCCGTGCAGGGCGCCCGTCGGGAATTGGTCCGACTGCCGGCGAAGGTTGGACCGCTCCATCGCGAAGTGACTCCGGAAGACCAGATTGAAGCCGTCGATCAGCAGCCAGCGCATACGGGCAGTGTCGCTGGACACGGCGAAACCATCGAGAAAAAAGCAGGCCCGCCGAATGGCGGGCCTGTCATCTTACAGCCGTAAGGCTGTCCTTACTTGACGGACTCGGTGATGACCGGTGCCGCAGGCGCGACCGGGGTGGCGAGTTCGATCGGCTCGCGGTAGACGGCGCCGCCCGGGGAGATGAGCGTGGGGTTCGAGAAAGTCGAACCGGCACGCATGCCAGGGTGGGTGCTGCGCAGGGTCGCGCCGCCCGGGGAGACGAGGTTGGCGGTGACGAAGACCATCAGGCTCTTCTTCGAGATGGTCTTACCACTGGAACGGAAAGCCGCGCCGATGAGAGGCAGCGATCCGAGGACCGGCACCTTGTCTTCGACGGTCTTCACTTCCTCGCGAGTCAGTCCGCCGATGACGACCGTGGCGCCGTCGAAGACGGTGACATCAGTCGTGACTTCGCGGGTGCTGAAGATCGGCTGGAAGAAGCCGGAGGGGACGGTGACGGTGAGGCTTCCGGACAAGGCGACGGAGGTGCCGCCGTATTCGACGAAACCTTCGAACTCGGTGACCTTCGGCTTAAGGTTGAGCGCGATGGAATCATCAGCCGCGACGGTGGGAGTGACTTCGAGGGTCACGCCGACTTCCTGGACGGTGAAGTCCTGGGGCGTACCAGCGGTGATCGCGACGGAGGTGGAGGAGCCAGCGGTCGCACCGGTACCGGAGGTACCGACGTTGGACTGGGTGTCGCCGTAAGCCTGGGGATAGCGAAGGAGCTGGGCCACCTTGATGACCGCCGTCTTGCCGTCGAGGACGGTGAGGCTGGGAGAGGACATCAGGTCGCTTCCGTTGGTCTGTTCGATGGCACGGATGAAGACGCTGAGGTCATAGGCGCCCATGACGCCGACCTTGCCTCCGAAGGTGTTGTTCGTGTTGCCGTAGTTCGAACCTCCGGGGAAAGTAGGCGCGTTCTGCGCGTAGCTGCTCACGGAGGCCCCTTGCGTGATGGTCAGGTTCTTGGAAGGGCTGTTGTTGTTGGCGAAGACGCCGTTGATCGAGCGGAGGCCCGATTGCGCGCGCGTGAAGGCCTGGCCACCGGAAGCCTGCTGTCCGTTATCGGTGAACCAGCGCGTTCCAGGAGTGTCGGCGGGCGATCCGAGAACCGGAGGCAGATCCGTATAAGTCGGGGTGACGCCAGCGACACGAGGCGTGATGCCATCCAGGCTCCAGTTGACGCCCAGTTCGTTGAGCACCTTCTGTTCGACTTCCATGAACTTGGCCTCGATGTGGACCTGCTTGATGTCGGAGTAGCGACGGATGATGTTCTTCACGCGATCCAGATTCTTGCGGCTCTGGTAGACGATGAGGTTGGTGCCGTCATACGAAAGCGTGGCCGGGACTTCGAACGCCACGCCCGAACGGGTGAGGAAGTTCTTGATCGCGACTTCTTCCGGACGCTGGCCGTCGCCGGCACCGGCACCGCCGGCAGCAGCGCCACCGAAGGGACTGGCGGCGCCGCCGCCACCGGCGGGAGCGCCCGTGCCACCTGCGCTGAGGCCGGTCATCTTAAGGACGGCGGCGGTGGACAGAGGATAGATTTCGGTCTCGAGGAGGCTGTCGCCGGAATCTTCGCGGACTTCGACGATGCCGCCGGAGCCGACGGTGAAGCTGAAGCCCACCCGCTTACAGGTGTAGTCGAGGGCCTGGTAGACCGAGACGCCACGGAGCTGAAGGTTGACGGTGGGGTTCTTGTTGGCGGTATCGATGAGGACGATGTTCACGCCCTTCTGGTCCTTGTCGTAGGAGGCGGCCTGGGTCTGGAGAAGCGCCAAGGCGCGGTCGAGGGGCTGGTCGCGGACGATGAAGCCTTCGGGGAGCTGGATGGACTTCATCTTCTCGATCACGGGGTCGTTGCCGTTGGCGGAGTCGACCTTCACGTTTTCGCGGTTGAAGACTTCAGGCAGCTTCCAGGTCTCGTCGAGCAGCTCGAGGAGCTTGCCCTTGGTGACGCCGCGATTCCACTGGCCGGAGTTCTCGGACAGCATCTGGCGGATACGGATCTGGTAGGCCTTGGACTCGGAATTATTGGGCTGGTACTGGAGTACCTCGCGGTAGGAATCGAGGGCTCCCTGGTAGTCGCCGTAGAGGTAGCGAGCGCGACCCTTGACGAGCAGCTCGTTGACCTTGTCGTCCTTCACGCGGAGACCAGGGGAGAGCTCATCGATGTTGCGATACGTCGGGTTGTTATGCTTGGAGGCGAGTTCCTTCTGCAGGCGGACGACGCTGGCGTCGTCCTTGCCCTTGAGGTCGGAGTACTGGGAAATAAGCGCGCCGGCCTTGACCATGTCGCGCGCCTCGATGGCGACGAGAGCACGACGGGCAAGAGCAGAGCCCTTGGCGTCCTTGATGCGTTCCTTGAGGTCGCCGTTGGAAAGGCTGGCGGAGCCGAGGGAGCGATCGGCCGCATCCAGGTCATTGAGGGCCTTGTCGAGAGACTCGGCCGAGCCCTTACGGATCAGGCTCTCGGCTTCAGAGATCACATCGCGTTGCTTGCGAAGCGAATCGGAGTTGGCCTGGGCCATGCGCTTCACCTCATCCTTCGCGGCGGAGGAACCACCGGCGTCTCGCTGGACGAGGATATCCTGCTTGGCGAGCGAGATGGCGTCGCGACGGGACTGGGCGGCGGAAGAGTTGATCGAGGCGATAGCACCATTGGCTCCATCCAGCAGATCGACGGCGGACTTGAAGTCGCCGGCGGCGGCCTTCTTGCGGGCAGATTCGATCGCCTGGGTCACTTCACCGAAGAGCTTGTCGTGGGAGGAAGCGACCTCGTCGATCGCGGAAGCGGCAGGCGCGGCGGGGGCGTCGGCCTTAGGGGCAGAGGCGGCATCGGCGGCCTTCTTGGCGGCCGCCGCTTCGGCGATGGCCGAGTCGACGGCGGCGAGTCCTTCCGAAGCGCCGACATCCTTGGCGTCGATCGCCAGGATGGCTTCGAACTTGGCCTTGGCGGCCTGCAGGTTGCCTTCGTCGCGAGCCTTGAGCGCCTCGGCGAGGAGCTGCGGCTTACGCGCGGTGGTGTCGCCATCTTGAGCGACAAGGGATCCGGCAGCGAGTGCGAGAGCCAAGGCGACCCAGGCGAGCTGCGAACGGTGGATGTTTTTCATGGAGTTGGGGCTTTAAGAATTATTTCTTGGGGGTGGTCGCCTTGCTGGCGGGAGAAGTGGCGGGAGCCTTCGGCTTGGGGGCAGTAGGCGCAGGAGCCGGTACGGCTAGCGTCTGCGTATCTACGATCAGCTTCTTCGGCTTTTTTGGGTTAATAGCGAAGGATTTGTCGAAAGTCACGGTCTTGTTCGGCAAGTCAATGCCTTTGACCACGTAATGGGCCCCGTTGTAAGTAAACTTATCCCCAACCACGTGAAGGGTGAGAGACCAGGCCGGATCGGAGGTGGAACTGAGGATGATGTCGACGCGGGCCCTGAATTCCATCGGCTTCTCGTCATCGATGTCGAGGACTTGCCCGAACTGACGATCGTCGACCGTAAGCACGTTGCGGGTGAAGGGGATACCATCCGCATCCTTGCCCTTGACGACCTTGTAGGCTTTCAGGGTCAGGTAGGGAGCCTCCGGGATGGGCTTGTTCAGCTTGCAGTCATCGATGTACTGCTTGGTCTTGACGTTCTTGAGGGTGAAGAGGCGATCCTCTTCCTTCTTACCAGGTCCCAGCGTGGACTGTACCAGGATGAAAGTGTAAGTCGGATGGCCAGCGGAGACCAGCGCGACTCCGAAAGGCGGCATCTCCTCGGCCTTACGGCTACGGGGGACGTAGTCCTTGACGGCCGGATCCCAGACGACGTCGATCGTGGTGAAAAGGTCGTAGTCCCAATTGTCGTCGTTCTCTTCAGGGCTGAGCCAGTCCTTCACGTTGTCCTCAAGCGAAGCGCGGGGGCTCGCAGGATACGGCTGCCCCTGCGGGACGGCATCCTTGAGCTGCTTGATGAGAGCGGATTTGCCGTCCACATCAGGCACGACCGGAGCGATCAGGCCGGGCTTGAAGAAAGGCGTCGCCCCGACGGCGAGCAGAAGCGCTCCGACGAGAATGAGGATGATGTCCTTGCGGGAATTCATGTCCGGGATGCTTTATTTCTTCGGTTCGCCTTCGGCGGCGGCCGCAGGCTTCTCCTCGGGAATGGAAAGGTAGTCGATCTGCACGACAAAGGAGGAGAGCTTGCGGGGGACGACGAGCACTCGCTTGTCCTCAGTGGTGGCGGCGGCCTTGCCGCCCGCGGCCGGAACCGCCGGCTCCTCGGCGCCGAAGAAACCGCCGACCAGGGAAGGCGTGGAGACAGCGGGGAGTCCCGCCGAAGCCGAGACGCCACTGCCGTTGGCAAGCAGCTTTTCGGTCTCCTTGGCCGGCAAGCCCACATCGATGCTCATGATGGCAACCGGGCGGCCCGAGTTGCGGATCTTGTTCACGAACGTACGCAGGGTCGGGGTGTAGCCGACGAACCGGACGCGGAAAGAAAGCGTCTCGACCAAACCGGGTCGATCGAAGGTGCGCGAAGGCGTGAACTCATCGACTTCATTGCGTGAGACGTCCCCGTCGGGACCGTAGGTGCCGGCGCCAGGCTTGCCCTCGGGAATCAGCATGAAGGTCTCAATGGGCTCGCGATCGACGGACTCGATAAGCAAAGGGGAACCAGGCACGCGGGACTCGGCGAGCTGGCGGACGATGAAGTCGATGACCTGTCTCTGCTGGTCGACCTTCTGGAAGTCACGCTTCGGGGCGGTGCCTTGGTTATGGATATAACGATGGAATCCGAAAGCGGTGGGATCGTTGGGCGCCAACTTGATGCCTTGGTCCAAGGCCAGCTTGCGCCAACCGTCGACGGATTCGCGCAGCAAGGCGCTGAGCTCTGCCGAATTGGCGGAAGCCCTGCCCTTGATGGCGAGCTCGGGATTACCGGCGATGGCGGCGCGCAACGAAGCGAAGTGCGCCTCGAGTTCCTTCACGTCATCGGCGGCCCGGCGGACGTTCTCGTCGTCAAGGGAGACTTCCGCGGCGCCGGGGACGAAGACATGGCCGCGCAGCAAGTTTGCCTGGTCCTTGCGGGCACGCTCGAGGGCGAGGGAGGAGGCGGCGCTTCCCCGGTAGGCCATGAATGCAAATACGCAGCCGACGATGAACAGCGCGGCGATCGCGATGAGCGCGAGGTTGAAGCCGAGGTTTTTCTTGAAATTCTGCATGGCTTAGAGGGCCTTGTCCTTATGGATGACGAGGGTGAGGGTCGCCTTGGGGGTCATGCGGATCTCGGTCTTGTTATCCGCCGCCTTCATGGTCTGGTCGGTCACGATGATTTCGCTCTCCGGCACGGCGCTGACGTAAGGAGACTTACGCACGACGTCCAGCAGACGACCGATATGGGCCTTCTCGGACTGGGAGCGGTACTGCTTGATGTCGAACGGCACTTCGGCGAAGAGGAAGCGGACGGAGATGACGACCTTGGTCACCATGACCGGGGCAGGCGCAGGCTGGCCTTCGGCGACGGGGGCCGACGGAAGAGGCTCATACTTCACGTGCATCTCTTCGATCCAGGTATTCTTGAGCGTACCGACGCGAGACTGCAGGTCACCCAGGAAGGCCGGCCAGTTGGAGCGATTGAGGACGACGAATTCGAGCTCCTTCGTCTTGGCGGAAAGATCGTCGGCCAGCTTGCGGGATTCCTGGATGGCGGTCCGGCGGCCGGAAAGTTCGGACTGGCGGGCTTGGATGATCAAAGTCTGATCGTGGTTCCAGCGCTCGGCTTCGCCAAATGCCCACCAGATACACAGGGGGGCGGCGGCGGCGAGCAAGGCGGCCGCGAGGAGACGAGGCTTGCGAGCATCGAACGCCTGCTGCGACGCGATGTCGCGAGGAATCAGGTTGACCCCGATGGGCTGCGACAAGGTGAGGCGAGCGGCCTCGCCGATGACTTCGGTGATCTGATATTTGGCGCGCTCGAGCTGCTCGGGATTGATGCCCGCGCCCGGCGTGATGACGGAAGAGGGATCAAAGACCTCGACCGGGAGGCGGAGCGTCTCGCACAGCTGCTCGGAAAGGCCGGGCACCTGGGAACCGCGGCCGGTCACGAGGATGCGGGCCGGCTGGCGACCGTTGGCGCCGCGGCGCACGTTGATCAGGCGACGGTTGATGTCCTGCGCCAGTCGGCGGATAAAGGTCTGCGCATTGGCCTGCAGGATGGCGACCTGCGGGTCGGACTCGGCGAGCTGGATGACGCCCGAGAAATAACCGACCTTGATGGCCTCGGAGACCGGGAAAGGTTGGCCGGTGTTATCGGACACGCCCTGCGTGAGGAGATTGCCCCCGATGTTGGTGGCGGACTGGATATTGACGCCACTGGGGCCGACGAAACTGAGCGTGGTGGAGCGGGCGCCGACATTGACGATGAGCACTTCCTCGGCGGCGGAGCCGCCAGCGAGCCGGAACGCTTGGCTATCCAGCAGCGGAGCCGCCTGAATCGTCATCGGACGCAGGCCGGTCGACGTGACCATGTTCGCGATCTTGGTCGCGATCTCGGTGCGCAAAGCGAAGAGCAGGACTTCCGCTTCGACGCCGTCGGAAGCCATCAGCTGACTATCCCAGATGACTTCGTTGAGCGGATAAGGAATGGCATTCTGGGCCTCGAAAGCGACGATCTGGGCCTGCCGGGCCTTTTCAACCTGAGGAACCTTGAGCGGCTTCTGCAGGAGCAGGAACGCGGGGGCGATGACGGTGACACGGCCCTTGAGGTCGTGAGCATTGACCAAGCCGGCCAGGGCGGCGATCGCCGCATTCAACCACTCGTCGTCACCGGTCAGCCCCGGGGCGATGTCCTCCACGAAGAACTGCTCGAGGACCAGGCTCCCCGCTTCGACGGAAAACTGGGATACCGAGACGTTGGACGCGGCGAGATTGACGATGGTGGCCTTCTTCTGGCTCATGCTGAAGCGGTAAGGGGGATAGGTTTAGCGGGAGGAGCTGTCTTCCCGGATGAACTCGGGGGACGGGGAACCCTGCGGCAGATTGTCAAAGATGGCGTAAGGCACCAGGTACTGCGGGCGCAACATGCCGGCGTTGGCACCCACGCCGCGGTCAGCGAGGTCGCGGGCACCGTCATAGTCCTTCTTATTCACGAACTGCTTATGGACGGCGGCCTGCATATCGGCCGAAAGGCGGCCCGCGTCATTGTAGAGAGGAACTTCCGTGCCGCCGACCTCGAGCTGCACGTAATAATAGTCGGGCTGCATCTTGAGACGGTCACGCTTCACGATGTCTCCGGGGAGATAGAAATAGAGCGAGCGGGAGGAATTCACTTCCATCGTCAAAACGGTCGCGGAAGCGCGGTAGTAGGAGAACTCGGTGGCATCCTTGGCGGACAGCGGCTTGAAAATCTGGGTCACGGTGACCTTGATCCTGTCGACCCACTGCTTGTTAGGGGCCCGCTTGCCCGACTTGTCTTCAGCCGGAAGCTTGGTGTCCGGGTTGAAGTTAGCCTGCAGTTCGATCTGCATGCGGATCCAGTCGTTCTTCTGGCCGCCGATCTTGACGGGGTCGAAGTGGACAGAGCGCACATAAACGGGGCTCTTACCCGACGTGGCGGCACCACCCTCGGCCTTGGTCGCCTGAGCCAAAACGCAGGTTTCGGACAGGCAGAAAGCCATTAGGCTGGCAAAAACAGCACGTGCTTGGGGCATGGGGAGGCAAAATCTGCCGTGCGGGACCATCCGAGGCAAACGCAAAAAAGAGCTCCCGTGGGAACAATCCTTAAATGCGAACTTCTTGCATCTGGGTCCGGGTGAGCGTAAACCGTTGTTTCATGACCCGCCTGGTTTCAACCCTGATCTATTCGGTGCTCCTTTGGGCCACCGGCTTCGCGATCGCGCAGGAAAAACCGGTCGTCGTGACCAGCTTTACCGTCATTGAAGATTGGGTTCAAGTCATTGGTAATGAACATTTTGAGGTTAAAAATATTATCCCTGCCCGCAGCGAGGCCCATGGCTTTCAACTCGGTCCGCGTCATGCCAAGATCCTTAGCCAGGCCTCGCTGATCGTGGGCATGAGCCCGGATTTCGAGCCGTGGCTGGCAGCCTGGGGTAAGGCTAATCAGAAATCTGCCGCCATCCTCTGGCTCAACCCCGAAGGGTCCCCGAAGGATGAAGCCTGCCTCGCGCACAACCCCCATGCGTGGACCGACCCGTCCGCGGTCCGGAGGATGGTCGGGAAGTTGTCCGGCCGGATGGCCTTGCTGAGCGGCGACGAACGACCGCAAGCCGCTTTCAATAAGTATCTTAAGGAAATCGACCGGGTCGACGTCATTCTGGGTGACCTCTTCCGCGGCATCAGCCCCGATCGCCGCGCCTTCATCTCCCACCACGCCAACCTAGACCTCTTCGCCCGTCACTACGGGCTGACGGTCGCCGGAACCATCCATGAGCATGGCTCGGCCGAATCCGCCGATCCCTCGGTGCGCCATTTTTCCGAGCTGCTCGGCATCATCCGAAAACAGAAAATCCGGGTCATCGTCACGGACGCCGGACAAAACGACGCCTTCGCACGAAGGTTGAGCGAAGATGCCGGACTGCCTGCCCCGCTGACTCTCTCGTTTGAATCCCTCGAGCCGCGCGGCCAACCCGGGGACACCTGGGTCACGATGATGCTCACCAATGGCCGACGCCTCCATCAGGCGTTTCAGGAGTAATGCGCCAGATCATCGCAGCCATTTCTCGTCATCTGGGCGAAGCGGTCTTCGCCGTCTTGCCGGTGATTCCCTACGCCCGGAAGGAAAAAGACGGGTGCCCAGGTGTCGCCGTGTCGGCTGAACAGGTCGCCGCCTCGGCCAGGGCGGATGGGCCGATCGCTTTCCATGATGCGACGTTTGAGATTCCTTGCGGGTGCCGGACCGCGCTCATCGGCCCGAATGGTTCCGGGAAATCGACCCTGCTGAGGGTGCTCGCCGGGCTGACGCCGATTCGGTCCGGAGAAATCCTGGTCGCCGGTGAATCCCCGCGCCTCGGCCGGAGTCGCATCGCCTACCTCGCCCAACGCCCGCAACTCGCCGAGTCCTTCCCGCTCAAGCTCCGGCGCTTGGTCCAGATGGGCACCTACGCCCATCACGGTTGGTTTGAAGAATGCCGGCATGGCGACGAAGCGGTCGACCGGGCGATGGCTCGCCTGGGCCTGACCGAACTCGCCGAACGACCCGTCCACACCTTGTCCGGCGGCCAGCTGCAACGCGGCCTGATCGCGCGGGCCGTCGTGCAAGGCGCGGAGATCCTCCTGCTGGACGAACCCTATGCGGCGCTCGACCAGCCGAGCCGCGAGATCATCGACCGCTTCCTCTTCGAACAAGGCCATGCCTTCACCGTCGTGATGGCCACGCACGACCCCGCCGACCTCGGCCGCTTCGACCGGATCCTCGAGATGCGCGACGGAGTCGTCACCACGAGGCACGCGTGCGCGGGCCACGACCATCGCCATGCTTGAACCGCTCACCCAGCCGCTGGCGGAGCCTTTCTTCGTCCGCGCCCTGCTCGCCATCGTGCTCAGCGGCGCGACCTGCGCCTGCCTCGGCGCTTACGTCGTCCTGCGCCGCATGGCTTTCGTCAGCACGGCGCTCACGCACTCGATCCTGCCCGGCGTCGTCGGCGCCCTCCTCTTGGGTTTCTCGCCTTACCTGGGCGCGCTGACCGCGGCGCTGCTGACCGCGGCGGGCGCAGCCTGGCTGGCTTCACGCAAAGGGACGAGCGAGGACAGCGCCGTGGGCGTGATGCTCTCGGTGATGTTCGCCGGCGGCATCGCGCTGATGCAACAGGCGAACTCTTGGCGCGATTTCGCCGGACTCCTCTTCGGCAGCGTGGTGTCGGTCGGCAGCGAGGACCTGCTGGTCGTCGGGATCACCGCCGGCGTCGTGCTGTTCGGCTTACGGGCCCTGCACAAGGAGCTCGAGCTAGCCTCCTTCGATGAAGAATACGCGTCGTTGCTCGGCGCGCGGCCAGCACTCATGCGCGTCGTGCTGCTCGTGCTCGTGGCGCTCGGCTCCGTCGCCTGCGTCCGGCTGGTCGGCGCGCTGCTCACGACCGCCCTCTTCGTCATCCCCGCGGCGACGGGCGTGCTACTCGGTCGAACCGTGCCGCAGGTGATGGCATGGGGGACGGGCTGCGCGCTGTTGGGCGGAGTCGGCGGACTCTACCTTTCATACTACGCCCCGGCGGTGCCCTCCGGCGCCGGCATCGTGCTCTGCTGCGCGCTGCCCTACCTCGCCGCGCGGATCTTCACGCCGCGACGCTGATCAGAAACGCGGCGGGCGTAGCGATAGCGGCGGTCCGAGCACTTCGCGGGCGACGAGCGCCTGGCGGAGGGCGGCCGTACCGCGGAACTGCATGCGCGTGTGCGCGCGAGCCGGACGCGTGACCACGAGGGAGGAAGCGTCGAGGTGAACGGCGGCGGCGGGAGCCGAAGGCGCCGGCTCCGGCTCCGGCGCGAGACGCGGCGGGACGTTACGGATCCGACGGACACGCCGCGGGACGGGCGGGGGCACGGCGATCGACGCCGGACCGGGGGAGTCCGAAGCGGCCCTCCCGATCACCCAGAGCGCGACCGCGACGAGGGCGATGCCGGCCTTGATGAGAAGCGCCGACTCCATGTTCAGGCCTTGGCGCCGGGCGCAGGACCGTCACCCGCGATGCCCTTGCGCATCTCGGTGTCGGAACGAAGGTTCTCAAGGCGCTGGAAATCCATGTAGCCCATGCGCCCGGAGCGCAGCGCATCGGCCAGAGCCTGCGGAATCTGGGCCTCGGCTTCGACGACGCGGGCGCGCATTTCTTCGACGCGGGCGCGCATTTCCTGCTCGAGCGCGACGGCGGCCGCACGGCGGATCTCGGCCTGGGCCTGCGCCATGTTCTTGTTGGCGTTGGCCTGGGCCTCCTGGAGCATCGCGCCGATGTTGTCGCCGACGTCGACGTCGGCGATGTCGATGGACATGATCTCGTAGGCCGTATTGGCGTCGAGGCCACGCTCCAGCACGGTCTTGGAGATGCGATCGGGGTTCTCGAGGACGATCTTGTAGCTCTCGGAAGAACCGATGGTGGTGACGATGCCTTCGCCGACGCGCGCGATGATGGTCTCCTCCTGGGCGCCGCCGACGAACCGGTCGAGATTGGTGCGCACGGTCACGCGGGCCTTCACCTTCACCTGGATGCCATCCTTCGCGACGGCATCGATGGTGGTGCGGCCGCTGGCGGGATTAGGCACGTCGATGACCTTCGGGCTGACCGAAGTAAGGACGGCCTCCAACACGGACTTGTTCGTGCCGCGGGTCGCGATGTCGATCGCGCAGGCGCGATTCCAATCGAGATGCAGGCCGGCTTTCTGGGCCGCGATGAGCGCCTGGACCGTCTGCACGATATTGCCGCCGGCGAGATAATGCGCGTCGATCTTCTCGACGTCGACCGAGAGGCCGGCCTTGGTGGCGGCGATCTTGGCGTCGACGATCACGCTGTAGGGCACGCCGCGCAGGCGCATGCCGACGAGGTCGAACAGGCCGACCTCGGCGCCGGCGAGACGGGCGCGGACCCAGACAGCGAGGAAGGAAAGGAGGAAGAGGACGAACAGCAGCAGGGCGCCGGCTGCGATCCAGATGATGATATTAGGCATGGTGGGCATGAGAGGGAAACAGGTCAGCGGGAGCGGCGGACGGTCACGCGACCGGAGCCGGCCTCAGTGACGACCACGGCCGCGCCGCGTTCGACGAAACCATCGAGGGAAAACGCTTCGACCAGGGTGCCGTCGATCTCGACCGTGCCGGACGGGGCGAGGACCGTCACCGCCATGCCGGCCTTGCCGACGTAGACGGCATAACCGGCGGCGGCAGGCACGGCCGAGCCCTCGTTGCTGCTGACGTTGATCATGGAGCGCCCGATGCTGGTCTGCGGCAGGAGTCGCCGGAAGGCGAAGAACTCGAGCGCCAGGACGACCAGGAATACCCCGCAGAACACGGCGCAGGTCATGACACCGGCGTCCGCCGAAAGATAGATGCCCGCGAAGGAGATGATCGCACCAAGGAAGCCAAAGAAGACGGTGGGGAGGAAGAATTCCGCACCGATCAGGACAAGTCCGGCGACCAGGAGGCCGATGGGCAGGATCAAGGAGACCTCTTCGGGGGAGGCGGCGAAAATCATCATGGCGAGACGATGAGAGCCGCCCTCCCGCTTTCCAATCTTTTCTGGGCATACCTTCTTACAATAAGGTAAAAAACCTGTAATCCACGGCTCACGCTTGCGGGGCGAGCGCGGCCCATCCTATCCTCGCACATGGCCAAAAAACCGCCCTCCCCTCGTCGCACCCCGGTCAAGGAGGCCCACCACGTACTGCAGGACGCCCTGATCAAGGCCGGACAAGGCAGCGGAAAAGAAAGCCAGCTCGGCAAACACGGCGAGATTGCCAAGTCGCTGGGTGTTTCCGCCTCCATGCTGTATAAGTGGCGTGAGCCAGCGGAGAAAGGGAGCGGCCAGCCTAACCCCCTGCACCGCACCGCCCTGCTGATCGACCTCACCGGCGACACCCGCATCGTCGACTGGCTCGCGCAACGCGCCGGCGGACAGTTCACCCCGGTCGAAGGCGAAGCCCCAGCCGGCAATCTCGACAAAGCCGCCAACGCTCTCGTCCGCGAATTCGGGCTGCTCATCGCCGACGTCGCCGACGCGATCGAAGACCATCGCATCACCGCGGATGAGACGCAGGAACTACGCGAGAAGTGGAACGGCATCCGCAAACGCACCGAGGCCTTCGTCCGTCGATGCGAAAAAGGCGACTTCGGCCCCAAGGGATGAGCGATTTCGCTTTCACGGACGCCCCGAAAAGCTAACCAGAAGCCATGGCCGAATTCACCATCCGCCCCTACGGCGACCCGGTCCTCCGGGCCAAGGGAGATGCCGTGAAGGAATTCGGCCCCGCGCTGCGCTCCCTGGGCGACGCGATGCTACGCACGATGAAGACGGCCAAGGGCATCGGCCTGGCCGCTCCGCAGGTCGGACTCTCCTTGCAGCTCTTCGTGATGAACGTCCATGACGACGAGTTCCTCCCCGTGCTCGACGGCAAGGCCTGCCAGCCGGAGGAGATCATGCCGATGCTCCTCGCCAACGCGACGGTGTCCGTCCCGGCCGGCGAGCCCGAGACGTACACCGAAGGCTGCCTCTCCTTCCCCGGCATCACCGGCGACGTGGAGCGCATCGAACGGGCGATCGTGCGCTACCGCGACGCCGAAGGCGCGCCGCACGTCCTGGAATGCGCCGGCCTCCTCGCCCGCTGCGTCCAGCATGAGCACGACCACTGTCAGGGAGTGCTGTTCATCGATCGCATGTCGCGATCGCACCAATTGCTCACGGCGGCGAAGGTCAAGAAGCTCAAGCGCGCGACGACGGCGGAGATGAAGGCCGCCCGCAAGCAGGACTGATCACTTCTTGACCGGCGCGGGAGCGGTGACCCGGAGCGTAAGCTGCCCCACGTCGACGGCGGGGAGCGCGTCGGCCTGACTACCGACCGAATAGGCGAGATAAGATCCATCCGTCTCCTTCTGGCCGACATTCCAGCGAGCCCGCAGCGACTCGGGCGCGACCGGCGTGCCGCCGGCGACGATAAAGAGGTAAGGGGCGGCAGAGATGCCGACCTTGGTCTGGCTGACGCAAAGGTGCGCAAGCAACGCCGAGCCGAGCGGATCGCTCATGCGGCTGAAACCGAGGACCCATTCGCCTCCCTGGGCGAGACGCGGAAGGAAGCTGCGGTCGTCCCTCAGCTCGAGCGCGCAATTGAGGGCGACGCCACGAGACGCCCGCGGACCAAACTCGGTCAAGGCAACTTCCGAACTGATGATGCGCATCGAATAGGCGTCGGCCAGCCGGAGGAAAAGCAACCCGACCGAGCCGTCGGAAGTGAGCGCGTAGAATTCAACCCACAGCACGCCGACTTGCTTTACGGCACTGGCCGGCTTGAGCGACTTGGCCAGTGCGGGTGCCGGCTGGCCAGGAACATGCGCATAACCGTCGGCCGGCGCCGGCGCCAACGAGCGTTCGTCGAGCTTGGTCCAGGCGACACGGACATCCTGCGAAAGCATGGCGGGCCGGCTGAGGCTGCGGTCGCCGAGCACGGCGATGCCTCCGATTAGGTGCGTCTGGGTGAACCCCATGTCGCGGGAGATCTTCTGAAGGCGACCCACGCCTTGGGCGACGGCGGCCTCCCATGGCTTCTGCGTGAAGTCCTCCGTAAAGTCGACGGGCTTGATGAGCTCCGCGGCCCGGGCGGCGGCGACGCCACGCAGGCGGGTCAGCGAAGGCAAGGCCTGCTGAATCTGCGCGTTGCCTTCATCGATGATCTTCTGGGTGCGGACCTTCACTTGCTCGGGCGTCTCCGTGAGCCCGCCTACCTTGGGCCCGGTGACGGCCACCGATCCGCCGACCGTAGCGAGAATGCTCTGGCCGGTCTTGACGCGGCTCTCACCCGCCATGCTGATGCGCAGGGAGTTGCTCCACTCGACGAGTTCGTTGGACTTGAGATAACGCACCACCTCGGCATCCGGGATGGCTGGCGGAGCAGGCGGCGCCACCTCGCCGGCGGCGAGGAACATCAGGGAGGCGAGGAGCGCGTGCATGGGAAAAGGTTCAGGACTCGTCGAACTTGCGGGCGAACAGCGCTTCCATCTCTCCGAGGAGAGCGGCGCCATCCTTGCCGCGGACGGAGAAGCGGAGCTTCGAACCCTGACCGGCGGCCAGCATCATGAGCCCCATGATGCTCTTGCCGTTCACGGACTCCTCGTCCTTGGAAACGGTGATTTCGACGTCCGAATAGCGATTCGCCAGTCGGACAATCTGGGCAGCCGGGCGGGTGTGGATGCCCATCCGGTTCTGAACGGTGAATTCGCGGGCCAAAGCCTCGTGGGTTTCTTCCATATAAGGGGTCGGTCCTGTGACGGACACAGGATAGAGGAAAAGGGAGGGTGGCGGCAAGGCGGGTCAAGGCAAATTGAACCCAAGGGAGGGGACGCTTGACCTTCCCC
>Ga0209299_1000871_pt1 | contig 16884 bp, 20 predicted proteins | sample S_140806_MF_Meta_FD_187326 | JGI IMG/M metagenome (GOLD analysis project Ga0209299, IMG submission 187326) | Freshwater microbial communities from Lake Simoncouche, Canada to study carbon cycling - S_140806_MF_MetaG (SPAdes) (version 2) | ecosystem: Environmental > Aquatic > Freshwater > Lake ...
GCGACATCAACGAAACCCAGAACACCACGGTGGATTATCCGATCCTCGCCGACGCCGATAAAAAGGTGAGCGATCTCTACGACATGATCCACCCCAACGCCCTCAACAACCTGACGGTGCGTTCGGTGTTCATCATCGACCCCAACAAGAAACTGCGGCTCCAGATCACCTATCCCGCCAGCACCGGCCGCAACTTTGATGAGATCCTGCGTGTGATCGATTCACTGCAGCTCACCGACTATCACTCCGTGGCGACGCCGGTGAACTGGAAGGACGGCGAAGACTGCGTGGTGGTGCCCTCGATCTCCACCGAGGACGCCCGCGCCAAGTTCCCCAAGGGCGTGACCGAGATCCGCCCCTACCTGCGCACCACCCCCCAGCCCAACCGCTGATCCACCCGCCAACAGCACCATGGACGCCCCTGTGAATGCCTGGTGGCCCTGGAAGCCCCATGACCCCCGAGGCAGCTATGCGGTGATCGGGGTGGGGCGGTTCGGTGGGGCGGTGTGCAGCGAGTTGCTGCGGGCCGGGGCTGAGGTGCTGGCTATCGACAGCAGCCAGCGGGCCATCGATGACCTCCGCCAACTGGATCCCGCCCTGGAGGCCCGGGTGGTCGATTGCACCGACGAGGAGGCCCTCAGGGCTTCCGGGGCCCTCGATGTAGACACGGTGGTGGTGGCGATCCGCGAACCCCTTGAGGCCAGCATCACCGCCACCTTGATCGTGAAGGACAGCCAGGGCAGCCGGGTGCGCCAGGTGATCGCCAGGGCCACCAGCGACCTGCACGAAAAGATGCTGCAGCGGGTGGGGGCCGACCGGGTGGTGTTTCCCTCGCGCATGCAGGGTCAGCGCCTCGGCCGCGAACTGGTGCGGCCCAACCTGCTTGAGCGGCTGCGTCTCGACGACCGCAACAGCATCGAAGAAATCACCGTGCCCAGCAGTTTCGTGGGGCGTTCCCTGCGGGATCTCAACCTGCGCCGCACCTGCAGCGTCACCGTGCTGGCGGCCGGTCCTGCCAACAGGCTCACCTTCAACCCCCCAGCGTCCTACACCCTGGCGGCAGGGGAGCTGTTGGTGGTGTTGGGCAGCTGCGACGCCCTCGAAGCCCTCCCCAGCGGCTGAGGATGCGGGTTCTCGGCCTGATGAGCGGCACCAGTGCCGATGGGGTCGACGCCGTGCTGGCCAAGCTCAGCGGAGCGCCCCATCGTCCCCGCTGGCGCCTCCTCGCTAGCGCTGCCATCGCCTATCCACCCGACCTGCGTCGCCGCCTGGTGGCCCTGGGTCAAGGTGAGGAGCTGGCATCCGCCGAGATTCTCGAGCTGGCCGAGGCCCTCACCGAACAGCAGGCGAAAGCCGCCCGGGCCTGCGATCCCCACGGGCAGGCGGAACTGGTGGGCTGCCACGGCCAGACCGTCTGGCACCGCCCCCCCGCCGCGGGCAGACGGGGAGCGAGCTGGCAGCTGCTGCAGGCTCCCCTGCTCGCTGAGCTGCTCGCCACGCCGGTGGTCTTCGATTTCCGCAGCGCCGACCTCGCCCTCGGCGGCCAGGGGGCTCCCCTGGTGCCGGCCACCGACGCTGCCCTGCTGGGGGGCATCGGTGGCTGGCGGGCGGTGCTGAACCTGGGGGGCATCGCCAACCTCACCCTGCTACCACCGACCAGCGGCCCGGATCGGAACGCCTCGGTGCGCGGCTGGGACTGCGGCCCGGCCAACACCCTGCTGGATCTGGCCGTGAGCCAGTTCAGCGGCGGCCGCCTCAGCTTCGATGCCGACGGCGCCTGGGCTCGGCAGGGAACGATTCATGAGGCGCTGGTGGGCCGATGGCTGCAGGAGCCCTACTTCAGGCAGGCCCCCCCAAAGTCCACGGGGCGGGAAAGCTTCGGGGGCCCGGATCTGGAGCGGCGCCTGCGGGAGTTAGCCGCCCTCACCCCGGACGACCGCCTCGCCGCCGATGCCCTCGCCACCCTCACCGCCTTCGCGGCGGCGGCGGTGGCGGCGGATCTCAACCTCCAGCCACGACCCCTGGAGGTGCTGGTGGCCGGTGGCGGCTGCCGCAACGGCGTGCTGATGGAGCAACTTCGCCGCCGCAGCCGCGGTCTGGCGGTGAGGCCCCTGCAGGAGCTGGGCATCGCCGACTGCCAGCGGGAGGCCCTGGCCTTCGCCCTGCTGGCCTGGTGGCACCAGCGCGGCCATCCGGGTTCCCTGCCCTCGGTCACCGGGGCGCGGCGGGCTGCGGTGCTGGGAGTGCGGGTCGAGCCGCCGGGCGGAGCGAGCCGTGGAGCGTCCGGTGGCCGCCGATCCCGGGAAGCCAGCGGCGCCTGATCGGTCCTCCGCATCCGTAGGAGCATCGCGGCCATCGGCCGGAATGCTCAACCCCCGAGAGGCTGCTGAACAACGCGACTAGCTGCCCAGCTCCCTGGGCAGAGGTTCGAAGGAGGAAGGATCCATCCGGTGCTGGAACACGGGTGGTATCCCGAGGTTCCGAACAGCGTGTGATCTGGAATCGGCTGGCATTCCAGGGATTGTTCAGGAGCCCCGCTAAGACCGCTCACCCCCCGGGGGGACGCAACCTCAGGCGGCGGGGCACGCCACGCAGGCGACGGGGTCCCTGGGCTTCATTCCGCTCCAGTTCGGCCCGGAAGCGATCGGCGGCAGCATCGGAGCCGGGAACCGGGCCCGATCCAGAACCCCCCTCTCCGGTCCGGGCGGCGGAGGGGGGTGGTGCTGAGGGCGCCGAAGATGGCGGTGGAAGCGGCGGCGGTGAAACGTTTGGAGGTGAGACCCCTGGAATGGAAATGTTTGAAGGTGAAGCCGTTGGCGATGGAGTGAGTGCTGCGGGATGGGCTTTCGGGGGATGTGTTGCCGGGGGATGGGTTGCTGCAGGAGCCGGCAGGCCAGGGCTGGGGGGGCTGGACGCAGGAAAAGGGAGTGGGGAGGGAGGCGCTGGGCTGGCACTTTCGCCTGGAGCTGCCGCTATCGCGCCCTCTTGCAGGCGCAGCTGCTCCAACCGCTCCACGCCCTGCTGGATGAGCACCTTGGCCATGTTGCTCACGGTGCGGGATTCGTCCTCGGCCAGCAGGGCGAGGCGCTGGCACAGCTCCTCGGGCATCACCACCTGAATTCGGGGTGACTTGGGCCGTCCACTCGAGGAGGTCTGACGGGTGGGCACGACCCAGGGAGCCTACAGGTTACGAAAAAGTGTACTGAGGCTGGCAAGGGTAGTATCCAGGGGTAGTATCCGGCCGTAGGCTTGTGGAGCGGATCCCCCACTTAGGGATCCATGCCTCCTGGATCACTCCCCTCCTCGGCCCCACGGCCCGTCCGAACCATGGCCAGAACCAGGCAGACCCCGCCCCCCGTCGTCGAACCCCAGCTCCCAGCGACTGCCGCAGCCCCGCGGACGGGCCGCAGCCGCAGCGGCGGCAGCACTGCCGCAGCCGCAGCAACCGCAAGCCAACATCGCCGCTCCGCCGCCGATGCCAGTGACGTGCTGGTCTCCGCAGTGATCAGCACCTATCTGCTCACCCATCTCCACCACGTGCTGCAACGGGCTGAGTACGGCGCCCAGCAGGAGGGTCGCCAGGCCCTCGCCGCCAACTACGCCCAGCTGCGTAAGGTTCTCTGTCTGGATGCCCGCACCATGGAGGATGCCTCCGCCAGCGGCATGGAGGACGAAGGCCAGAGCAACGCCGCCTGAACGCCCCCCAATCGACCGGCTCCTCGACCGACTCAACTGAACGATCTAGGGTCAGTCCAACCGATTCCCTGAGATGAGCGCGGAGATCAACCCCTCCCCCGGCACCCGGCAAGCGGCCGAGCTCTACGACCGCATCAGCCAGGACGCCGACCTCACCCAGTCTCTGTTCCGGCAGGCCCTCCAGGACCCCAGCGGGGCCCTGGCCCGGATCGTGGCCATCGGCGCCGAACAGGGGCTGAGCGTCAGCACCGACGACGTGCGGGACCACCTCGCCAGCCTGGAGGATGGCGACACCAAGCAGTGGCTACTCAAAGCCCGCGGCGGTCTCTGAACCCATCGGCCGGGGCGGCCAGCGGCCCTGGAAATCTGCGGTTCCCCAGCGCCGCCACGGCTGAGGGACCCGCCGGCATGCTCACCATGCTGGTTCGGCGAGCCGGCAGTCGATGCTCCGCACCGCCACCCCGGGCCCAGCTGAAGAACAGCCAGTAACTCACCAGGGCCAGGCCCGCAGCCACCACCAGGGCTGCCACCTGCTCGAGCCGTCGAATCATGGCGATCGGAGCAGATGCAGATCTCTGCAGTCTGCCTGAGCGGTCCATGGGCCGCGCCGAGGGATGATGCAGGTTCATCGCTCCACCGCCCGCAGTGCTGCGCCTCGAAAGGATCGGCAAGATCTACCCCACGGGTGAGGTCTTGCGGGATGTCACCTGGGAGGTGAAGGCCGGCGACCGGATCGGGCTTGTGGGGGTGAATGGCGCCGGCAAGTCCACCCAGATGCGGATCATCGCCGGCCTGGAGGAGCCCAGCAGCGGCCAGGTGGTGAAGCAGGGGGCGCCCCGCATCGTCTATCTACAGCAGGAATTCGATGTGGACCCGCGCCGCACGGTGCGGCAGGAACTGTTCCAGGCCTTCGGCGAGGCCGCCGAGGTGCTCAACCGCCAGAGCGAGGTGGAGGTGGCGATGGCCACGGAGGCGGCCGCGGCCGATCCCGGCCTGCTGGACCGCCTGATCCAGGAACTGGGCAACCTGCAGAGCCGCTTCGAGGCCCTGCACGGCTACGAACTCGACGCCCGCATCGACAAGCTGCTGCCCACGATCGGCTTCACTCCCGAAGGGGCCGAGCTCCTGGTGGGCGACTATTCCGGCGGTTGGCAAATGCGTATTGCCCTGGGCAAGATCCTGCTGCAGGAACCCGATTTGCTGCTGCTCGACGAACCCACCAACCATCTGGATGTGGAAACGATCCAGTGGCTGGAGGACTACCTGATTGGCCAGACCGTGCCGCTGGTGGTGATCAGCCACGACCGGGCCTTCCTAGATCGGGTCTGCAACCAAATCGTGGAAACCGAGCGGGGCGTCTCGCGCAGCTACCTGGGCAACTACAGCCAGCACCTGGAGCAGAAGGCCCTGGAGCGGGAGGCGGGTCAGGCCGCCTTCGAGCGCCAGCAGAAAGAATTGGCCAGCCAGCAGGCCTACATCGACCGCTTCCGGGCGAGTGCCACCCGCAGCACCCAGGCGAAGAGCCGCGAGAAGCTCCTCGACAAGGTGGAGCGGATCGAGGCGCCCGTAGAGGGTGTGAGCGGCCCCCGGTTCCAGTTCCCCCCGGCGCCCCGCTCTGGCCGGCAGGTGGCCACGATCGACAACCTCACCCACAGCTATGGGGAGAGGATCCTGTTTCTGGGGGCCAGCCTGGAGGTGGAGCGCGGCGATCGCATCGCCTTCGTGGGGCCCAACGGGGCCGGCAAATCCACCCTGCTGCGCCTGGTGATGGGGTTGGAGCAGCCGGAGGAGGGCCATGCGGGGTTGGGCGAACACCATGTAGTGGCCGGCTACTTCGAGCAAAACCAGGCCGAGGCCCTCGACCTCTCCCGCCGCGTGATCGACACTCTCTTCGAGGCGGTGCCCGACTGGACCCAGACCCAGGTGCGCAGCCTCCTGGGCAACTTCGGCTTCAGTAACGACACAGTGTTCAAGGAGGTGGGCAAGCTCTCCGGGGGCGAGAAGGCCCGGCTGGCCCTGGCCCTGATGCTGCTCACCCCCTGCAACCTGCTGGTGCTGGATGAGCCCACCAACCACCTCGACATCCCGGCCAAGCAGATGCTCGAAGACGCCCTGATGGCCTACGACGGCGCCGCCCTGCTCGTGTCCCACGACCGTTACTTCATCTCCCGCGTGGCGAACCGGATCGTGGAGCTGCGCGATGGGGAGTTGGTGCTCTACCGCGGCGACTACGCCTACTACCAGGAGAGGAAGCGGGAGGAGGCGGGGGAGGCCGAAGCCCGCCAGGAGGAGCAGCGGCGGCTCGACAAGCGTGAGGTCAACCGCAGCAAGCAGCAGCAGCGCAAGAGCGCCCGCCGTGGAGCTCCGGATCCGGAGGCAGTGGGCCAGGGCGAGACCCCGCCGGTGAGCCCTTCGAGCCGGCGCAGCAGGGGCAAGGCGGCCTGAGCGGCACCAAGGACCCTGCGCTGCCAGAAGCTGGCGCTTCGTCGGCAACCGCTTAACCCACGGGCGCGGACGCGATCCGACGGCCGGACGATCACCGTGCGCGGCTCCCGAGTTGAGCGGGAGCGGTGACAGGCCGGGATTTCCTGACAGACTGGGATTCCCTGACATGGTTTCTATCCATGTTGCAACGGATACGCGAGACTTCGAAACAGTTCGTAGCTTTAACCCGATCGAACGACCCCTTGCGCCGCTCGCCATGTCCGAACCTCTCGCCCTCAGCCTCGGCCAGAAATTCGAGCTCGAGCGGATGAACCGGGCCATTGACGCTACGGCCGATCCCCAGGCCCTACGTGGACTGGCCAAGCAGCTGCTCCAGGCCTGGCATAGCCAGAAGGCCGCCACTCAGTGGGTGATGCGTCAGCAGCTGGGAAGCCCGGTCCGGGTGCCCACCGAACTCGGCCTCGACACGATCGGCTTCGACGGCCTGCCCGACGCCGAGGAGAGGGGAGCCGGGGAAGGCTGAACCGGGGGATGGCTGCTGCTCATCGGGAAGCCGGTCGCCCCATCTCGCCCGGCACCACACTGAGCAGCAAGTCCGTGCCATTGCGGTTGATCCGCACGGCCATGGGTTCACCCACCACGGCACCCTCCACCGAGGCGATCATCTGAGATGGGGTAGCCACGGAACGGCCCCGCACAGCCACGATCACATCACCCACCTGGAGTCCGGCCCGGGCGGCCGGTCCGCCCGGCAGGATCGAGGCCACCTGCACTCCAGACTTCAAGCCCAACCGATTGGGCTGAGCCAGGTTGTCGAGTCCAACGCCGATCACCGGGTGACTCGCCCGGCCCGTGGCCAGGAGCTGGGACACAATCCCCCGGGCCCGGTTGATCGGGATCGCAAACCCGAGGCCGGCTCCCGGACCAGACCTGACCAAGGCGTTGATGCCCACCACCTCCCCATCGGCATTGAGGAGCGGCCCACCGGAATTGCCAGGGTTGATGGCGGCGTCGGTCTGGATCAGGTCGAGGCGTTTGTCCTTGATCCCCAGCTTGCTGGCGTTGCGATTGAGGCTGCTCACAATGCCCAGGGTCACGGTGTGATCCAGGCCGAAGGGATTGCCCACCGCAATGGCCCAGTCGCCCACTTGAAGGGCGTCGGAATTGCCGAGCGGTGCCACCGGCCACGGTCCCGGTCCCACCAGCCGCACCACCGCCAGATCGGTGACCGGATCGGCACCCACCACCCGGCCCTCGACGCGCTGCCCGCCCTGCAGCCCAACGGTGAGCCGTTCGGTTCCTTCCACCACGTGGGCATTGGTGAGCACCAGCCCGTCAGCCTGGAAGATCACCCCACTTCCCTGGCTGCGCTCCGTGCGCTGCGAGGGAGCCATCGAAGCGTTGGGCGGCAGTCCAAAGAATTGCCGGAAGAGTGGGTCGTTGAGCGGGCCCCTGGCGGTGCGGGCCATGGCCACGGTGCGCACCGTGTCGATCGTGACCACCGCCGGGCCGGTCCGGCGGACCGCCGCGGCCACGAAGGACTGCCGAGAGAGGGTGGCGGCCGCCCCCTGGGCGGCTACGGGCAGCGAAAGGCTGGCCATCCCAGCCAGCCCCAGCACCGCGAGGCCGGAGGCTCCGGAAAGAAGAACGCGGTTTGGACGGGTCACGCGGGGCGACTGGAACAGGGAATGAAAACGCTAAGCAGGCCATCGCGGCCTGAGAAGGGAGGCAAACCGCCCGCGAGCCTTATGATGTGTGAAGTTTTCTATCGAGCCATGGACACCAGCCGTCTGCTCCTGGCCTTTCTCGCCTTTGGCGCCGCCTGCACCACTCTTTGGGCCTGGATGCTGGCCACCTCGGGCTCCGCCGCAAAGGAGCCATGATGAGGAAGACCACGGCATCCGGGGGCTTCTCGAAACCATGCCCGCTCTCCTGGCCGATTTCTTCCCATTCCTCTACGCCCTCTGCTTCCTGGCGCTGCTCTGGCAGGCGTTCCGGATTATGTCCCGAGGGTTCAAGGCCGCGTCCGGCCCCCTGGAGCGCCCTCCAACCGTCACCACCAGCGGTGGTCGGGACGATCGCACCGGCCGGCTGACCATCCACCCCGAATTGCTTGATGCCGATGGTCAGCTCACCCGGGAGGATCTCCTCACGGTTCGGTTCAGCGGCGACAACGAGCCCACCCCCTTTCCCGGCGATCCGGCCTGAGGCCCCCTGCCGGCCCGGGATCCGATCCCCAGGAGAACGGCGATGACCGGCCGCTGAATAGGCTCGGAACCGTGACCCAGATTTCCGGCGGAGGTTGAAAGGTGGACCAGAGGACGAGAATCGTCGGGGCCGTGCTTGGGGGCCTGAAGCTGCCGCCCCGTTTCCGGCTGAAACTGGTGAAGGATGATCCGGTGCGTCTGGAGCTGAGCATCACCCCCGCCTACGGCAAGGAGCCGATTCTGGTGGGCATCGTCGAATCCCAGGATCTGGTGGCCCGCCGCGACCGCGAAGGCAGGATCCCCCGCGACCTTCAGGGCACCTGGGACTGGACCGTCCGCCACGGCACGGTGAGTACTGGGGGCTGGAACCCCTACCTCAAGGAGGCCCTGCAGACGATGTTCGAAACCGGCCTGCCGGCGATCGTCTACGAGGAAACCACCGGCGAGGATTACCACCCCGTCGACGGAATCCGTCACGTGCGTTGAACCCTGGGGCCCTGGCCGATCGCCTGCCCATCGACGACCAGCTGGAGGCCATCCGCGGGGCCCTCTCCCCTGGGGCCACCGTGGTGTTGCAGGCCCCCCCAGGCGCCGGCAAGACCACCCGGGTGCCCCTGGAGCTTCTGGAGGCCTTCGGAGACGAAGGGCGCATCCTGTTGATCGAACCTCGCCGCCTGGCAACCCGGGCGGCTGCCGAGCGGCTCGCCGCAGGGCTGGGCGAGGCGGTGGGCGAAAGGGTGGGCTATAGCGTGCGCCTGGAACGACGCAGCTCGAGTCGCACCCGCCTCGAGGTCCTCACCGGGGGGCTGTTCCTGCGGCGCCTGCAGGCCGATCCCGCCCTGGAGGGGGTGGCCTGCGTGATCTTCGACGAATTCCACGAACGGGGCGCCGAAGCGGACCTGGCCCTGGCCCTGGTGCGCCAGGCCCGCAGCCTGCTGCGGCCGGAGCTCCGCCTGCTGGTGATGTCCGCCACCCTCGACCTCGCACCCCTGGCGGCCGGACTCGATGGGGCCGCGGTGATCACCAGCCCGGGGCGCAGCTACCCCGTGGCGGTGGAGCACCAGCGGCCGCGGGAGCGGGAACGCCTGGAGCAGCAGGTGATCCGGGCCCTCGAGAGCCACTGGCTGGAGGAACGGGGCCCGGGCGAGACGGTGCTGGTCTTCCTGCCGGGCCAACGGGAGATCGGCGACACCCAGCGGGCGATCGAGGCCACGGCCTGGGGCCGGGATGGGGAATGCACACCGCTGCATGGCCAACTCTCCCTGGCGGACCAGGGCAAAGCGATCGCCCCGGCCCGCACGGCCGCCGGCAAGGTGGTTCTGGCCACCTCGATCGCCGAGAGCTCGCTCACGATCGCCGGAGTCACGCTGGTGATCGATTCGGGCCTGAGCCGCCGCAACCGCTTCGATCCCGCCACCGGCCTCGACCGGCTGGTCACCCTCCCCGCCAGCCTGGCCAGCGCCGAGCAGCGCCGCGGCCGGGCAGGCCGGTTGGGCCCGGGCCGCTGCTTACGCCTCTGGGCACCGGGTGAGGAGCAGCGTCGGCCTGGCTTCGATCCACCGGAGCTGCAGGTGTGTGATCCCCTGCCGATCGTGCTGCAGCTAGCCGAATGGGGCGACGCCCTTGGGGAGGAGCTGAGCTGGATCGATCCGCCCCCCCCAACGGCTCTGCAGGAGGCCTGCGAGCTGCTGGAGCAGCTCGGCGCCCTCGACGGCAGCGGCCGGATCACGCCGGTCGGCCGCACGATGGCGGGGCTTGGGCTGTCCCCCCGGCTGGCCCACCTGCTGCTGCGGGCCCAGGCGTGCGACAGCCTCGACCTGGGCTGTGAGCTAGCCGTGCTGCTCAGCGAGCGTGACCCGCTCAATCCCCGCGATGCAGGCAGTGATCTGCTGCGCCGGCTCGACTGGTTGCGGGCCCGAGCAGGCGAGCCGGCCGATCGCCTGGCCCCCGGACGCTCCTCCCAGCGGCGGGATCTGCAGAAACTCCAGGCCGAACTGAAGCGACAGGTGCTGGCAGCTTCGCGCCGGGATGGCACCACGGAAACGCGGGCCACCGCCCCCACCCCCTCCAACCCGGCAGAGTCCCCGAAGCCCGCTGGCACCGAGGGGCGCTCTGCCGCTTCGGAGGAGGCCATGGCGGCCCGGCTGCTGGGCTGGGCCTATCCCGAGCGGATCGCCCTGAGCCGCGGCCGAGGCGATGGGCGCTTTCTGATGCGTGGCGGGCGCGGAGCCGTGCTGCACCCCGACGATCCCCTGGCGGATGCCGAAGCCCTGGCCATCGCCACGGCGGATGGGGAGGGGGCCGAAGCCAGGGTGCGTCTGGCGGTGCGGCTGGACAGGGCCGATCTGGAGGAGCTGGCGGCGGCGGAAGGCCAGGAGGCGCTGGAGGCCCGCTGGGATCCCCAGGCCGAGCGGGTGCGCTGTGAGCGCAGTCTGCGGCTGGGGGCCCTGGTGCTGGCTCGCACCCCCTGGCCCGAAGCGCGAGGTGAGGAGGTGCAGGCGGCCCTGGCTGAGGGACTGCGACAGCTCGGTCTGGCGGCGCTGCCCTGGTGCCCCCGCAGCCGATCCCTTCAGCAGCGCCTCGCCCTTGCCCACCGCTGGCTGGGCCCGCCCTGGCCAGACCGTCGCCTGGAACGCCTGGAGGACGATCCGGCGGGCTGGCTAGGGGAACGGCTGGCCGGCCTGCGCAGCCGCCCGGACCTGCGGCAGATCGATCTGATCGAGGCCCTCTGGGGCGAGCTGGACTGGGCGGAGCGGCAACAGCTGGAGCGATGGTTTCCAGAAACCCTCGCGGTGCCCTCGGGTCGGCGGGTAGGCATCGACTACAGCGGCGAGGAGCCTGTGCTGGCGGTCAAGCTGCAGGAGATGTTCGGCGCCGCGGTGAGCCCCAGCCTGCTGGATGGACGGCTCCCAGTCACGGTGCATCTGCTCTCCCCGGCGGGAAGGCCCGCTGCCGTCACCCGTGACCTGCCCGGCTTCTGGAGCAGCGGCTACGCCGAGGTACGTCGGGAGCTGCGGGGCCGCTATCCCAAGCACCCCTGGCCGGAGGATCCCCGCCAGGCGGTGGCCACCGCCCTCACCAAGGCGAGGCTGGAACTGGAGAGCTCCAGCGTCAGGCCGCCTGGCACCGGTTAGAAGCCGGTTAGAAGACCGCTTCAAACAGATGGCCGAAGCCGAAATGGCGCAGGCCTTCCACGATCCCCTCGCAGCCATGGCCGCGGGCCCGGTAGGTGCGGGGCAGGCGGGGCAGGGCCGCCAACAGACCCGCTTCAGCATTACCCACCATCACGCTCTGCAGGCCGGTTTCGAACATGGCCAGGTCATTGAGGGTGTCGCCGGCCGTCACAACCCGGGCGTGATCCACCTCCAACCAATCGAGCAGGTCCAGCAGGGTGGAGCCCTTGTTCACCCCGGCTGGCAGCACATCGAGATAGCGGTTGTCGGACACCAAGCAATCCACCCCGTGGGCCTCGATCTCGGCAAGCTGGTCGTGATCGAGTTCGGCCGGATCGATCAGGTAGGCCAGACGCCGCTGAGCTGTCACCGGCTGGGCCGCGATGCCGGGAATGCGCGCCAGCAGGGGCAGCAGACGCTCCGGCAAACCGGCCCAGCGGGCCTCGATCGGATCGGTGGCCAGGGGCAGGGGTTCGAGGGTATGACCGCAGGCCACGGTGCTGCCCACATCCCCGATCACCAGATGGGGAGAACCGAGGCCCAGTTCCTGCTCCTCCCGCAGCAGCCGAGCCACCGAAGCCAGGTCGCGGCCTGTGCAGAACACATGCAGCACCCGTTGCCGCTCGGCCTGGAGCCAGCCATAGAAGCGTCGGCGCCAGGGATCGCTGCCCCCCAGCAAAGTGCCGTCCAGATCGGTCACGAGCACCAGGGCCGGGGCATCGGGCAGGGTCGCCGCCAGCTGGCCCTGCAGGAGCTCGCGGGGGCTGCTCTTAGGGGCCATGGACCCGGGGGCGAGCGGAGCCGAAGGGGAGCGGGCCGTGCCTCTCCAGGATCCCCGGTCCCCAGGCCCGGATCGCGCCGCTCAACGATGCGGATGCGTGGGAGGGCCACCAGGGCAGGCTGGGCGATGGGATCGGAAGGGGCACGTCTGCTTATGGAGCACGGCTGCTGATCGAGCACGGATGCTGATCAAGCACGATCATTCTCGCGCAGGCCCCAGGGATCCGGGGCCAGCGGAAGCGATGCTGACCCGCAACCGGAAAGGGGTGGAGTTCGCGGGTCTAGCGTGACTGGTCGGCCATGTATTCCCCCTGATCCGTCCATGCCCTCCCCCGGCCTCGGTTTCCCCGGCAATCGCCGCGATGGTGCCCGCCAGCTGAGCATCGTGACGCTGATTGGCGGGGCCGCCCTCACCCGGATCGACCATCCGCTGGGTCAGGTGGTGCTGCTGATCACGATTCCGCTGGGGCTGTACTGGTGGACGCTCTATCGCCAGCTCAGCGAATGACGATGGCGGCCCCCTCCCCGAGCCCAGAACGAAACGCCAGGGGCCTGCCCCGCTATACGGTTGGAGAACTGAATGGGGCGATCGGCAACCTGCTGGAGCGGGGCTTCGCCCCTCGCTTTCTGGTGGAGGGAACAGTCAGCCGCCCCCAGATCAAGAAGGGCCACCTCTGGCTCAGCCTGAGCGATGGGGAGGCGTCGATCAATGCGGTGATCTGGGCCTCCCAGCTCCGCCAGCTGGCCTTCGTGCCCCAGGAGGGCGATGGGGTGGTGGTGGTTGGCAGGCTCAACTTCTGGATCGCCCGAGCCACACTCACGGTCCAGGTGCTGGACCTCAGGCCGAGCCTCACCGCCGTGCTGCGCCAGTTCGAGCAGGTGCATGCCGTGCTGGAGCCGGAGGGCCTGTTCGAGCCCGCGCGCAAACGCCCCCTCCCCCGGTACCCCGCCCGCATCGCCCTGCTCACGAGCGTGCCGAGTTCGGCCCTGGCGGACATGCTCCGCACGGCCCACGAACGCTGGCCGGCGACCGCTCTGCTCGTGGTGCCGATCCCTGTGCAGGGAGCGGTGGGGGCAACGATCCGGGAGGCCCTCGAGCAGCTAGCCAGCCGAACCAACACCCTGGGAATCGAGGCCCTGGTGCTGGCCCGGGGGGGCGGCAGCCGCGAAGACCTCAGCGTGTTCGATGGAGAAGCCCTGGCCCGCAGCCTGGCCGCCTTTCCGGTGCCCGTGGTCTGCGGGCTCGGCCATGAGGACGACACCACCATTGCCGATCTCGTGGCGGACTACCGCGCCGCCACCCCCACCGCCGCCCTGGTGGCCCTGCTGCCGGACCGGCGGAATGCCGCCCAGAGCCTGCGGCATAGCCGCCATCATCTGCAGCAGCTGCTCCGCCTAAGGCTGCAGGCCCTGGCTGAGTCCCTGCGGCGCCAGCAGGAACGCCTGGAGCGGCTGCATCCCGCGTTATGGATCGCCCAACAGCGACTGTCCCTGCAGCACCAGAGGCAGCTGCTGGCCGCCCTGTCGCCCGATCAACTGTTGCGCCGAGGGTTCGCCCTGGTGCGGCGCGAAGGCGGGCAGGTGGTGCGCTCGATCGACGCGGTGGCCCCGAAGGAATTGCTCAGGATCGAGCTCGCCGATGGCTTCCTGCGAACCCGGATCGAGGGGCTGGAACCCCGGGGCACCCCGGGCGCAAACGCTTCCAAGGCAGGAGGGGGCTCCCTGAAGGAATCGGTTCCACCCCCATCGCCAGCCCCTTGAGTCCCGATGTCCTGTTTTCCGATCCCACCCCACCATGCCCCGCCCCCGAGCCTCAGGTCAGCGCGCTGGCCAGGGAACTCCCGAACCCCAGGCCAAAGCGCCGTTATCTCCACCCCTGCCGGAGGAGTCGGGCGATGGCATCGACGACCTGAATTTCCGCCAGGCCCAGACCGCCCTTGATCTCACCCTCAGTGAGCTTCAGAGCAGCGAGCTGGATGTGGAGGCCATGGCGGATCTCTATCGCCGTGCCCTGCGCTACGCGGATCGCTGCGAGGCGGTGCTGGAGCAAGTGGAGCAGGAGGTGATGCAATGGAATCCCCAGGAACCGGCCAACGAACCGGAACCCTTCGCGCCGTGAATTGATCCGGATTCCCCACCATGTCCCCTGAACCCAGCTCGAACCAGCCTGCCCGTGCCGAGGCTGGTGATTCCACGACGCCCAAGGCCGGCGGACCGCCGATGCCCACCCCACTCAGCTGGGTTTACCTGGCCCTAGCGGTGGCCGGGGGAGTGCTTCCCTGGCTGGCGAATCTGGAGTTCATCCACACCTACGGCCAGGCTTTCGACATCGGCCTGTTCGTGCGACTAGCGAATGGGAACCCGGCCGCCCAGTCCCTGTCGCGGGATCTGGCGATCGGTGCCACGGCGATCACGATCTGGATGGTGAGCGAGAGCCGGAGGCTGCGGTTGCGGGGCTTGGGCTGGGTTCTGCTCAGCTGCGTCACGATCGCCTTCGCCTTTGGGGCACCGATGTTTCTATACCTGCGCGAACGTCGCCTAGCTGAGCTGGAGTGTCAGGGGCTGGAGGGAATCGGCTGATCGGCTTCAGCTTCTGCTGTCGGGGCCAGCCGCCGGGGGTCGGTCCACAGCCACGGCATCCACCGTGATCGTGGCCGAGCTGGCATCCACATCGCCATCAATATCCGAAGCGCCAGCAACCGACATGGGTGCTCCACAGGAGGGGCATTGGATCATGCCGATGCTGGGGGCGCCGCAGGCCGGACAGGTCACGAGGCGGCGAGTCAGCAGACGCCAGCCGATCAAAGCCGCCGCCCCCACAAGCAGGGGCAGCAGCAGCAGGGTGAGGGTGAGCCCGCCGAGGAGTTCAAGCAGGAGCCGACCAGCGGGCCCGGGGATCAAGAGGAGGAGACCTGCAAGGAGAATCCACCCCCACGGGAGGGAACGGTTCATCGTTGGAAGCGGGGATCATTCTCAAGCCACCGTTCCAGGGCCGCCAGCAGTTCAATCCCTGCCCAACCGAGGATGAGGGCAAGGACCAGCCAAACAACAAGGGCGCAGACGCCAACCACCAAGGGGACTAAGGCCAAAGCCACCGCGAGGGTGATCACTAAGGCGCCGACGACAGTGCAGAGGGCGAGCACACCGGCCCGGAGCGGCCGGATCTGAGGAGCGGATGGCAGCACGGCGGGCTGGAGATGGGCTTTGTTTCCATCCTCACCCGGCAGGTCAAGGTGAGGGGGAGGCCAAGGGTGTGGATCGCCTCCCCTGCGAGCGGCGATAGCGGACAACGGCAACGCAGTGGCCGTAATAGAGGATCGCCCCCAAAAACCAGATCCACAGGGTGAAGAGAAGAATGCAGCCCACAACCCCATAGGCCTGAAAGCGGAGACCGAGGACAAGAAGACTTCGTCCCAACAAGAGATTGAGAAGCGTGATGCCAGATCCGGCAACGGCCGCAGCCGGCACAAGGGGAGCCAGGGGAATGCGGCGCGAGGGGAGCCACCAGAGCAGGGCCAGGGTCACCAAGATGGCGATAGCCAGGGAGATCAAGATATCGAGACCGAAGGAAACCGAGACACCGGCCCGCAGAAATGGCGGCAGAAGGGGATCAATCCAGGAGCGAATAAAGCTAAAGCCAATGAAACGGATGTTGCTGATCCATTGATCAAGGACGATCAGAGGCCCCACAAACAAGAGCAACAGAAAGGCTTTCAGTCTCAGGGTGATGAATCGAACCACCACCTGCTGCGCGGTTAGGGCCTCAAAGTCCAGGGGCCGGTTCCACCAAAGTCGATCAGCCCCCCGCTGAAGCGAGAGATAGATGTTGTTGGCGCTGAAGGCCAAGAGCAGAAAACCAAGCAGGCCAGCCCCGATTCCCTGCCGGAGGAAGCGGGTGAGGGTTTCCTCAACGACAAGTTGGGATGAGATCGGAATGATCTGACCGATCAGATGAAGGAGCCGATCGAGTAGGTCCCGATCGCGTCCCAGCCAACGGGAGGCCATCGATAGACCGATCAGAAGGGCCGGAAAAAATGATTGAAGCGTGTGGTAGGCGAATGCCGCGCTGAGATCAATGCAGTCTGTGCGCAGCCAAAGCAGATACGCATGCCAGAGCATCCTCAGGGAACGGTGCCGTTGCCAGAGGCGCACCAAAGGGACCAGAAAGGGTCAAACCACAAAAGCAGGTTTCAACTTCCATTCCCCGTGGGCCCGGTAACCTCATCAATCGTCCACCAACGCCCCCGTCACCAACACCGCCTACGCTGCCAATCAGGAATCAATCGCTTCATGCACACTCATCGCCGAGATCCTCTCCCGCCATGGCGGTGGCGAGCCATGCCCCCAGGCCAGGCCTCCGATGGACAGGCACAGGCACAAAAAAACCACCCGTTGGGGTGGCTTTCAAGCGTGTCTTCTCGACACACGTCACGACCTGCTGTTTGATCACGCAGGCGGTGGGAAAGTTTTACCTGGCATCGCGCTATTTTCGCAGGGGGCTGCCCCCCAACTATCGTTGCCGCTGCTGCGTTTCACACCCGAGTTCGAGATGGATCGGGGTGGTTCCACAACGCTATGGACAC